>Ga0307413_10000112_pt1 | contig 20703 bp, 14 predicted proteins | sample DK1Ometagenome_3_FD_203714 | JGI IMG/M metagenome (GOLD analysis project Ga0307413, IMG submission 203714) | Maize rhizosphere microbial communities from greenhouse at UC Davis, California, United States - DK15-O-2 | ecosystem: Host-associated > Plants > Roots > Rhizosphere > Soil | place: USA... | reverse complement strand
CGCACGGTCTTCTGCAGGGCCGCGTACTCGTCGTCCAACCGGAAGTCGATCATGGGTTGCTCCTGGTGCGCACTGGGTCGCCATGCGGGGTGACCACGGCGAGGGGTTGGTTCAGCGCGACCTGTTGGCCGGCCTGAACGGAGAGCTCGGTGAGCACGCCGTCCACCGGTGCGGTGACGGTGTGCTCCATCTTCATCGCCTCGACGATCAGCAGCGGCTCGCCGGCGACGACCTCGGCGCCGAGCGCCGCCTTGACCACGAGCACCGTGCCCGGCATCGGGCTGGTCACCGGTCCGCCGGCACCGGCCGCCACCGACTCGTCGGCGAGCACCGAGTGCTCGGCGAGAGCCCAGGTCTCACCGGTGTCGGTGGCGAGCCAGAGCGTGTCGGCGGCCGCGTCGTGCACCCGGCGGTACTCGGTGCGCACGCCGTCGTGCCGGACCACCAGCCAGGTGTCCGGCGCGCCGCGCCACTCGGCGCGCACCGCGACCGGCGCGCCGTCGTCGATGCTGACCACGGCGTCGTCCGGGGTGCCGGTGACCCGTACCGCGACCGCGCGGTCGCCGCAGGTCAGCCGCAGTCGAAGGCCGGCGCTGCCGCCGACGCGCCAGCCGGTGGGCAGCGCCCACGGATCGACCGGACCGGCGGAGCGGTCCGGGGACAGCGTGATCAGCTGGTCCAGCGCCGCGGCGGCGAACACCCGGTCCGGCACCTCGGGCGGCGCCACCAGCTCGGCGAGGCGCCGTTCGACCAGGCCGGTGTCCAGCCGGCCGGCGCGCACGTCCGGATCGTCCAGCAGCGCCCGCAGGAACGCGATGTTGGTGGTGACACCGAAGACCGTCGTCTCGCCGAGCGCGGCGTGCAGCCTGCGCAGCGCCTCCTCGCGGTCCGCGCCGAACGCGATCACCTTGGCCAGCATCGGGTCGTAGTCGGTGCCGACCACCATGCCGGCACGGATGCCGGAGTCCACTCTGGTCTGCTCGGCGTAGGTCTCCTCCAGCTCCAGGATGCGGCCGCCGGTGGGCAGGAAGCCGTGCGCCGGGTCCTCTGCGTACACCCGCGCCTCGACGGCGTGGCCGCGCAGCACGATCTCCTCCTGGCGCAGCAGCAGCCGCTCGCCCGCCGCGACCCGCACCTGCTGCTCGACCAGGTCGATCCCGGTGACCATCTCGGTGACCGGGTGCTCCACCTGCAGCCGGGTGTTCATCTCCATGAAGAAGTACTCGTCCGGCCGCGCGGCGGACACGATGAACTCGACGGTGCCGACGCCGGCGTAGTCGACGGCCATGGCCGCCTCCACCGCGGACATGCCCATCCGCCGACGGGTCCCGTCGTCCAGCAGCGGCGACGGCGCCTCCTCGATGATCTTCTGGTGCCGGCGCTGCAGGCTGCACTCGCGCTCACCGAGGTGCAGGTAGTTGCCGTGGTTGTCGGCGAGCACCTGGATCTCGATGTGCCTGGGTCGCGTCACGAACCGCTCGATCAGCAGCGTGTCGTCGCCGAACGCGCCACGCGCCTCCCGGCGGGCGGACTCGATCGCGGCGGCCATCCCGGCCGGCTCGGTGACCTGCCGCATGCCCTTGCCGCCGCCGCCGGCGGACGGCTTGAGCAGCACCGGGAAACCGATCTCGGCGGCGGCGTCGATCAGGTCGGCGTCGGTCAGCCCGGGTTCGGCGCGGCCGGGCACCACCGGCACGCCGGCCGCCTGCACGGTCTGCTTCGCCCGGATCTTGTCGCCCATCGACTCGATCGCGGCCACCGGCGGACCGATGAACACCAGTCCGGCCTCGGCGCAGGCCCGGGCGAACGCGGCGTTCTCGGCGAGGAAGCCGTAGCCGGGGTGTACCGCCCGCGCACCGGCCCGGGTGGCGGCGTCGATGATCGCCTCGATGTCGAGGTAGCTCTGCCGGGCCGGGGCCGGCCCGATCCGGTACGCCTCGTCCGCCTCGCGGACGTGCCGGGCATCGGCGTCGGCGTCGCTGTAGACGGCCACCGCGGTGCTGCCGAGCCTGCGCAGCGTGTCGATGACGCGCACCGCGATCTCGCCGCGGTTGGCCACCAGGACCTTGTCGAAGTACCTCACGTCGGGGGACATCGCCCTCACATCCGGAAGACGCCGTAGGAGACCGGTTCCAGCGGTGCGTTGGCCGCCGCGGAGAGCGCGAGGCCGAGCACGGTCCTGGTGTCGGCGGGGTCGATGACGCCGTCGTCCCAGAGTCGCGCGGTCGAGTAGTACGGGTTGCCCTGCGCCTCGTACTGGTCGCGGATCGGCGCCTTGAACGCCTCCTCGTCCTCGGCCGACCACTCGCCGCCGCCGCCCTCGATCTGGTCGCGGCGCACGGTGGACAGCACCGACGCGGCCTGCTCGCCGCCCATCACCGAGATGCGCGCGTTCGGCCACATCCACAGGAACCGGGGCGAGTAGGCGCGGCCGCACATGGAGTAGTTGCCGGCGCCGAACGAGCCGCCGATGACCACGGTGAACTTGGGCACCCTGGCGCAGGCGACGGCGGTGACCATCTTGGCGCCGTGCTTGGCGATGCCGCCCGCCTCGTAGTCGCGGCCGACCATGAACCCGGTGATGTTCTGCAGGAAGACCAGCGGGATCGAGCGCTTGTCGCACAGCTCGATGAAGTGCGCGCCCTTCATCGCCGACTCGCTGAACAGCACGCCGTTGTTGGCGACGATGCCGACCGGGTGGCCGTGGACGGCGGCGAAGCCGGTGACCAGGGTCGCCCCGTACTCCTTCTTGAACTCCCGGAACCGGCTGCCGTCCACCACCCTGGCGATCACCTCGCGCACGTCGTACGGGGTGCGCGGGTCGGTGGGCACCACACCGTAGAGCTGGGTCGGGTCGATCACCGGCTCGTCGGTGGCGCCGACGTCCCACGGTCGGGGCGGACGCGGGCCGAGGGTGCTGACGATGGAGCGCACGATCCGCAGCGCGTGCGCGTCGTCGGTGGCCAGGTGGTCGGTGACACCGGAGATCCGCGAGTGCAGGTCGCCGCCACCGAGGTCCTCTGCGGTGACGACCTCGCCGGTCGCCGCCTTCACCAGCGGCGGGCCGCCGAGGAAGATGGTGCCCTGGTTGGCGACGATCACCGCCTCGTCGCTCATCGCCGGCACGTAGGCGCCGCCCGCGGTGCACGAGCCGAGCACCGCGGCGATCTGCGGGATGCCCCGGGCGGACATCGTGGCCTGGTTGTAGAAGATCCGGCCGAAGTGGTCGCGGTCGGGGAACACCTCGTCCTGGCGGGGCAGGAACGCGCCGCCGGAGTCCACCAGGTAGACACACGGCAGGTTGTTCGCCAGCGCCACCTCCTGGGCGCGCAGGTGCTTGCGGACCGTCAGCGGGTAGTAGGTGCCGCCCTTGACGGTGGCGTCGTTGGCGACCACCACGCACTCGCGGCCGGACACCCGACCGACGCCGGTGATGATCCCGGCGGCCGGTGCCTCGTCGTCGTAGACGCCGGTGGCGGCGAGCGGGGACAGCTCGAGGAACGGCGAGGCCGGGTCGAGCAGCGAGTCGACCCGGTCACGGGGCAGCAGCTTGCCGCGGGAGACGTGCCGGTCGCGGGCCTTGGCCGGGCCGCCGAGGGCGGTGGCGGCCAGCCGCGACCGCAGGTCGTCCACCAGCTCGCTGTGCTGGCGGACATGGCGGCGGTAGGCCTCGGCCGAGGGATCGGCCTTGGTGGTCAGGACGGGCGCGTCCACGTGAGCTCCGGTTAGCCGGCGTTAACGTCGGCACCGATGTTAGCGACCGCTAACACGGGAGTCCAGGTGGTGTCGGGTCGCGCCGGTCACGCGAACTCGATCAGCCGGTGACCCCGGTGAGCGCCGGCAGGTAGCCGTTGCCGTGACCGGAGGCGTTCGGGTGGTAGGACTCGGTGAGGTTGCTCCAGACGATGCCGTTGATCCACGGCGAGCCGGTGCAGACCTCGTGCCCGGCGAAGTTGTCCCGGACGTCCTCGTAGGTCACCCCGTTGGCCGCCGCGCGCTCCGCGGTGATGCCGGACAGCAGGTCGGAGGCACTGTTGACCGCGTTGCGCTTGGTGGAGGAGAACCACCAGCAGGAGCTGGCGCTGAGCAGGCGCGGGTAGCCCATCACGACGACGCGGGCGTTCGGCGCCCGGTTCCGGATGGTCTGGTACACGCTGTCCAACCGCCCGGGCAGCGTGGTCTGGGCGAACGTGCGGGCCTGGTTGACCGCGTTGACGCAGGAGCTGTCCGACCCGGTGGTGCAGGTGATCATGACGTCGGAGAAGCCGGCGTCGTTGCCGCCGATGGAGACGGTCACCAGGTTGGTCGCCGTGCTCAGCGAGTTGACCTGGGTGTTGAGCACGTCCGCCGTCTTCGCCCCGGAGCAGGCGGCGAAGGTCAGCGCGGCGCCGTGCGCGCTCGCCCAGCGCGGGGCATAGGCGTTGGCACTGCGATAGCAGGATCCGCTGGTGCCGTAGCTGCCGGCGCCGGTGCCCGAGGCGTAGGAGTCGCCGAGGGCGACGTAGTTCGTGGCCAGGGTCGAGGCAGCGGGCGCTGCCGTGGCGGGTGACCCGAACAGGGCGACCGCGGTGGCGGCAACTCCGACGAGTAAGGCGCGACCGAGTCGTCGCATGTGAACCTCCGCAGGGTTGAGGTGTGATGCATGCCATATCTACTTATCAGTAACCTCACTGTGACGCATAGCTCCAGACGACTGATCCCAATTGCCAAAGTGGTCACCCTGCGCGGTCGCGGTGCGCTGTGTTAGCGCTCGCTAACCCGGTGCGGCTACCATTGACCGGTGCCCGACCTGGACAAACCCGGCCCGAGCCGGCGCGAGCAGATCCTCGCCGCCGCCGCGGAACTGTTTGCGCGGCACGGGTTTCACGGCGTCGGCATCGACGACATCGGCTCGGCGGTCGGCATCTCCGGTCCGGCGCTGTACCGGCACTTCCGCAGCAAGGACGCGATGCTGGGAGAAATGCTGACCTCCATCAGCGAGCACCTGCTGACCGATGGACAGTCCAGGGTGGACGAGGCGGCCGATCCGGTCGCCGCGCTGGACGAGCTGATCCGGTTCCAGATCGGGTTCGCACTGGACAATCCGGCGCTGATCACCGTGCAGGAGCGCAATCTCGGGAATCTGACCGACCCGGACCGCAGGCGGGTGCGTGCGCTGCAGCGCCGCTACGTCGAGGTGTGGGTGAGCACCATCCGGGCGGTGGTCGGCGGCGTCAGCGAACCCGCCGCGCGCACCGCGGCACACGCCGTGTTCGGTCTGCTCAACTCCACCCCGCACAGCCGCCATCTGGACCGCGACCAGATGGCCGAACTTCTGGCCGGCATGGCGCACGGTGCCCTCGCCGCGACCCCCGGTGCCGCCGACCGGGCCGATCGCCGAACCGATGGCGGGGTCGACATGTCGGCCGGGAACGCCACGTCGGCGACGGGCACCGGCTGACCGCACGCCAACAGTCGCCGATCGTCGGGTGACTGCGACAAGATGGGGGCGTGGCCCCCCAGTCCGACGAGTCCGACGAGAGCACCGCGCAGCGCGCCCGCATCATCACCGCCGCGAGCCAGGCGCTCGCCACCATGCGGGCGGGCGAGGACGAGGGCGCGCTCGACCGGGTGGCCGACGCGATCCAGGCGTCCCCGCGGGGGCGCAGCGACGCCCGCGAGCTGATGCTGATGCTGTTCCACGAGTGCAGCGCCATGGTCGCCGCGCTCGGTTCCGGCGGCACCACTCCGGTGAAGATGCAGGTCTACGACGACGACGGGCACGAGGTGCCGATCGACGAGGCCGACCCGCCGGTGCGCACCGCGGTACGCACGCTGCTGGCCGAGGTGCACGGCGACACCGACGCCGCCCGGGCCCAGATCGAGATCGCGCTGGCCAACGCCGCCCCCGGTGAGATGGCCACGCTGATGGTGCAGGCGCTGCGCTGGACGATCCGCCTGTCCGACGAGTGCGCCAGCCGCGACCTGCCGGTGCCGTACTGGATCGGCGCCTCGCCGACCTAGAGTCCGACAGGTCGGCGGCGTCTGCGGTCCGCGTCCGCCGCCTAGACTCCCGCGGGTGACGCACGCCACTGTGACCCGCGCCGGGCGTGGTCGATGATCACCGTCCGCGGCGTCGTGGACCGGGTCGGCCCCACCCTGCTTCGGATGGGCGGCGCCGACGGCGAGGCCAACCAGGTGGGCGACGTGGTGCTCGCCGAGGCGGGCAGGCGAACCCCGGTGGCGGCCGGTGACCTGGTGCTCGGTGTCGCGGTCGCCACCGTCCGACAGGCCGCCGATCTCCTCGCCCATTGTGCCGAGCAGGGTGCCGCCGCGGTCCTGCTCAAGCCCCCGCTGCCGGCCCGGTCCGGCGGGGCCGCGGCCAGGGGCACCGCGGCCGGGGGGATCGCCGTCGTCGAGGTGCACGACGCGGCCGGCTGGGCGCAGTTGGTCTGGCTGCTGCGCACCGTGCTGGATGCCGCCGCGGACGAGTACGACGCCGGCCGGCAGCAGTCGCACGGCGCGCTCGGCGACCTGTTCAGGCTGGCCGACGCCGCCGCGGCGGTGGTCGACGCGCCGGTCACCATCGAGGACGCCAACTCCCGGGTACTGGCCTACTCGGCCCGCCAGGACCGCACCGACCCGGCCCGCATCGCCACCATCATGGGCCGGCGGGTGCCGGACGACGTGCTGGCCCGGTTCCGCTCCCGCGGGGTGTTCCGCGAACTCAGCAAGGGCCGCCCGGCGATCTTCGTGCCGGCCCAGCAGGACGGCACGCTGCCCCGGCTGATCGTGCCGATCAGGATGGGCGGCGAGTTGCTCGGCTCGATGTGGGCGGTGGTCACCGGGCCGGTGCCGGAGGAGCGGGCCGGCGCGTTCGCCGACGCGGCCCCGGTGGTGGCGTTGCACCTGCTGCGCAGGCGGGCCATGCAGGACACCGAACGGCGCCGCTCGGCCGAGCTGGTCCGCTCGGTGCTGGCGGGCACCGGAAGCACCCGGCTCGCCGCCGCCGAGCTGGACCTCGACGACGTGCCGCACCGGGTGGTGGCGATCGACGTGACCACCGCCGACGCGCTGGGCGCGCAGGGCCTGCGGCTGGCGCTGTGGGAGCGGATCACCGAGGGCATCGGCCGCAGGCCCGCGGTGGCCGAGCTGCACGAGGTGCTCTACGCGATCATGCCGGACCGCGACGGGGCCGGCGGCTGGCCCGCGCTGCGCTCCGCCTTGTCCACTGTGGATGACACCGCCGGCAGGCCGGTGGTCGGCGCGGGCCGGCCGGCCGAGGTCGGCGCGCTCGCCGAGTCCAGGGCACAGGCCGACGAGACGCTGCGACTGCTGCGCGCCGGTCTGGTGAGCGGATCGGTGGCCAGCCACGAGGACGTGTGGGCGGTGCTCGCGCTGCACCGGGCCGCGGTCGGCGCCGCCGGGGCGGGGGCCGTCGAGTACGGGCCGCTGCTGCTGTTGCGCGAGCACGACGCGCAGGCCGGCACCGCCTACGAGAAGACCCTGTTCGAGTGGTTGCGCCACCCCGGAGACCCCCGGCAGGCCGGTCGGGCGCTGCGGATTCACCCGAACACGCTGCGCTACCGGATGACGCGGATCGCCGACCTGCTCGACGTCGACCTCACCGATCCGGATGTCCGGCTCGCGCTGATCACGCAGCTGGTCACCCTGCGTTGGCAGTGAGCGGACACCGTGTTCTTGTGCCGTGAGCACTACCCCGATCGGGCATGCTCGTCAGCACAGCACGATGACAGCCGGTGCGGCAGCCGTCATCGTGTCGTCAGACACTCCCGTACCGAGAGGACTGCACGGTGAAGATCGCCGTTCCGCGCGAGATCAAGAACCACGAGTACCGGGTCGCGCTCACCCCGGCCGGCGCGCACGAGTTCACCCGCCGTGGTCATGACGTCTTCGTGGAGTCCGGCGCCGGTCTCGGTTCGGCGATCGCCGACGACGAGTACCTGGCCGCCGGCGCCAAGATCGTGTCGGTCGACGAGGCGTGGGCCGAGGGCGAGCTGGTGCTCAAGGTCAAGGAGCCGATCGCCGAGGAGTACCCGCGGCTGCGCACCGACCAGGTGCTGTTCACCTACCTGCACCTGGCCGCGGACGAGCCGCTCACCAGGGCGCTGCTCGACGCGGGCACCACCGGGATCGCCTACGAGACCGTGCAGACCGCCAACGGCGCGCTGCCGCTGCTCGCCCCGATGTCCGAGGTGGCCGGCCGGCTCGCCCCGCAGGTCGGCGCGTACGCGCTGATGCGCCCGTCCGGCGGCCGGGGTGTGCTGCCCGGCGGCGTGCCCGGCGTCTACCCGGCCAAGATCGCCGTGATCGGCGGCGGTGTCGCCGGCCTCAACGCGGCCACCATCGCGCTCGGCATGGGCGCCGACGTCAGCGTGCTGGACACCAACGTCGACCGGCTGCGCCAGATCGACGCGCAGTTCCACGGCCGGCTGCGCACCGTGGCGTCCAACGCCTACGCCATCGAGCACGCGGCTCGTGAGGCCGACCTGGTGATCGGCGCGGTGCTGGTCCCCGGCGCGAAGGCGCCGAAGCTGATCTCCAACGCGCTGGTGGAGCGGATGAAGCCCGGCTCGGTGCTGGTGGACATCGCCATCGACCAGGGCGGCTGCTTCGAGGACTCCCGCCCGACCACGCACGCCGACCCGACCTACGCGGTGCACAACTCGGTGTTCTACTGCGTGGCGAACATGCCGGGCGCCGTTCCGCGCACCTCGACCTACGCGCTGACCAACGTCACCCTGCCGTACGCGCTGTCGCTGGCCGACCAGGGTTGGCGTTCCGCGCTCAGCGCCGACCAGGCGCTGGCGCTGGGCCTGAACACGCACGCCGGCCTGCTCACCAACGCGCCGGTGGCCACCGCGCACGGCCTGCCGGCCAGCCCGATCGCGGCCGCCCTGCGCTGACGTCCGCGCCGACTCGGAAGTGACCGGTTCGGGCGGGTCGTCCCCACGACATTGGGGCGACCCGCTCGACCAGCCTGGGGGTCACTGGGAGCGGGCCGCCGAGTACAGCTTAGGCCCATCCGGCGCTCAACGCCTCAACCGGCCCGCAACCCGAACACGAGCGTTTTTCCGCTTCACGCTCCCGTCGGACCCCACCTGCACCTACCCCGGGCACCGTGTCCGGTGACGCCGGTTCACCCGGCCCCGACACGCCGGTCGAACCGACGAGCCCGCCGGCCGGACGCCCTCTCCACCGGTGTCGCGGAACCCTGCGCCCGCCGTGCCGAGCCGACTCGTCCGGCCCGCCGGCGGCGGCGACCCGCACGCCCCGCCGTCGGTCGCGCGCCGCGGGCCGGACCACCCCGCCGATGACCGGCGCATGCCTGCTGACCAGGCGACGGGTCCGCGAGGACGACCGCCGCACCGCTTGCCGCGGCCGCCGCGCGGGCGCCGTCCGCCGCGTCAGGTGGAGCGTCCACACGCCGCGCCCATCGGCTGCCGGCCTGCCACCACCGGCACCGCCCCGCCGGCGCTGCGCTGTCCGCCGACCCGGCTCGTGCCGATCACCACACCCGGGGCCGCCGACTCGGGCAAGATGGCGGCACTGTGGGCACGATCCCGGGGAGGGCCAGTGCACGACGGCAGCGGCCGAATCGTCGTTGAACAGCTGAGCAAGAACTTCGGCCAGGTGGCCGCGGTGCAGAACCTCAGCTTCCAGGTCGAACCGGGGTCGGTGACCGGATTCCTCGGCCCGAACGGCGCCGGCAAGACCACCACCCTGCGGATGGTGCTCGGCCTGGTCACCCCGACCGCGGGCCGGGCGACCATCAACGGCAGGCCGTTCAACCACCTGGCCAACCCCGGCCGGGTGGTCGGCGCGGTGCTGGAGGCGCAGGGCTTCCACCCCAAGCGCAGCGCGCGCAGCCACCTCACCGTGTACGCGTCCGCGATGGGCATCCCGGACCAGCGCGCCGACACGGTGCTCGCCCAGGTCGGGCTCACCGGCGCCGCGACGCGGCCGGCCGGCACCTTCTCCCTGGGCATGAAGCAGCGGCTGGCGCTCGCCACCGCGCTGCTCGGCGACCCTCAGGTGCTGGTGCTCGACGAGCCGGCCAACGGTCTCGACCCGGAGGGCATCGCCTGGCTGCGCGGATTCCTGCGGTCGTTCGCCGCGACCGGACGCACCGTGCTGGTGTCCAGCCACCTGCTGGCCGAGATCGAGCAGACCATCGACCAGGTGGTGATCATCAGCGCCGGCCAGACCCGCTACAACGGAAGACTGGACGACCTGCGCCGGTCCCAGCAGGGCCGGGTGATCGTGCGGGTGTCCGACGCGGAGAAGCTCGCCGGCGCACTGCGCGAAGCCGGCCACACCGACCTGCAGCCGGTCGGCGACAACACCGTCAGCGTGGTCGGCGCCACCGTCGAGCAGGTCGGTGACCTGGCGCTGGCCGCCGAGGTCGCGGTGTACGGCCTGCACGAGGACAGGGTCGACCTGGAGCAGATGTTCTTCCGGCTCACCGCGCAGACACCGCCCCCGCCGCCACCCGGGTCCGGTCCGCCGTACGGCGGACCGTCGCAGGGCCCGCCCAGCGGATACCACCAGCCGGTCCAGCCGGGCTACGCACCCCAGCAGGGCTTCCCGCCGCAGGGCCCGCCCAGCGGGTACCACCAGCCGGTCCAGCCGGGCTACGCACCGCCGCAGGCTCTTCCACCACAGGGCTCTCCACCACAGGGCTTTCCACCACAGGGCTTTCCACCACAGGGCTTTCCACCACAGGGCTTCCCGCAGGGCGGACCGCCGACCGGCCCGCAACCGGGCTGGGGTCCGCCGGGGCCCGGCCAGCAGTCGCCGGGCCAACAGGGATGGGGACAGGGCTGATGGGACGGCTCATCGTCGCGGAGTACCGCAAGCTGCTCAGCACCAAGCTGTGGTGGGCACTGCTCATCCCGGCCGCGCTGCTCAGCCTCGGCTTCAGCTGGGGCGGCGCCGCGCTCGGCGCGCTCGGCGAGATCCAGGAGGACGCCGGCGGGTTCATCCCGCTCGCGCTGCCGGCATTCGCTCAGGGCATCAACTTCGCCACCGTGTTCGCGGTCATCCTCGGCGCCACCGCGGTGACCGGCGAGATGCGGCACAAGACCATCACCACCAGCTACCTGACCTCGAACAGCCGCGGCGCGGTGCTGGCGGCGAAGCTGTTCGTCTACAGCACGGTCGGCGCGGTGTACGGCGTGGTCTGCATGGCCGCCGCCACCCTCGGCGCGACGTTCGGCGGCAACCTGCCCGACCTCACCGCCTGGTTCACCCTGGCCGCGGCCGGCATCCTGGCCATGGTCCTGTGGACGCTGCTCGGCGTCGGCGTCGGCGCGCTGGTCGGCAACCAGGTCGGCGCCGTGGTGGGACTCATCGTCTACGTGCTGATCGTGGAGCCGGTGCTGTCCGCGGTGCTGCGGTTCAACGACGTGAAGGCGATCCCGCCGTACCTGGTGAACGGCTCCGGCAGCGGCATGGTCAACGACCTCGCGCTGGACCTGTTCGTCGAGGGGCTGCCGGGCAGCCTGGCGCGCAACCGCGAGGCGATGGAGGAGGTGCGCGGGTTCCTCAACCTGGACGGCGCGCCGCCCTGGTGGGGCAGCATGCTGATCTTCGTCGGGTGGGCGGCGGTGCTCGGCACCGCCGGCTGGGCGGTGGCCCGCAGGCGCGACATCACCTAGCCCCGACCTGCGGCGTAGGACCATCGACCGGCGTCGGTCGTCGGTGGGCGTACGTAGGCTGGCCGGGTGACCGATGCTGGGTGGATCCGACGGCTCTGGAGCGCGTGCTGGCAGCACCGCGGACTGGTGGTGGCGTCGCTCTCGGCGTCGGTGATCGGCGTGGGCTTCCAGGCCGCCGGGCCGCTGCTGATCAAGTTCGTGCTGGACGACGCGGTGGCCGGCCGCACCGACCGGCTCACCTGGCTGGTCGTCGCGCTGGTCGCGATGGAGCTGCTCAGCTTCGGCAGCGCGTTCCTGCGCCGCTACCTCGGCGGCCGGCTCGCGCTGGACGTGCAGCACGACCTTCGCCAGCTGGTGTTCCACGCGGTGCAGCGGCTCGACGGCGGCAAGCAGGACGCGCTGCGCACCGGGCAGGTGGTGTCCCGCTCGATCACCGACCTGCAGCTGGTGCAGGGCCTGCTGATGATCGTGCCGCTGGCCACCGGCACCGTGGTGTTCGCGGTGGTCGCGCTGGCCGCGATGGTCTGGCTGTCACCGCTGCTGACCGTGGTCGCCCTGGTCGTGACGCCGGTGGTGGTGTGGGTGGCGATGCGCAGCAGGCGCACGCTGTTCCCGGCCACCTGGTCCGCCCAGCAGCGCGCCGCCGACCTCGCCCAGCACGTCGAGGAGACCGTCACCGGCATCCGGGTGGTCAAGGGGTTCGGCCAGGAGAGCCGCGAGGTCGCCCGGCTGGAGAAGGCCGCCAGGACGCTGTTCGCGGAGCGGATGCGGGCCGCGCGGATGACGTCGCGGCCCGCGGCGACGCTGATCGCGATGCCGGCGGTCGGCCAGCTCGGTGTGCTCGCCCTCGGCGGGGTGCTCGCGATGAACGGCCAGCTCACCCTCGGCACGTTCCTCGCCTTCTCCACCTACGTGGCGAACCTGGTCGGCCCGGCCCGGCTGGTGTCCGGGCTGATCGTGAACGCCCAGCTCGCCCGCGCCGGGGTGGAGCGGGTGTACGAGCTGATCGACTCGCAGCCGGACGTGACCGAGGCGCCGGACGCGGTCGACGTGCCGGACGGCCCGGTCGAGGTGCGGCTGGACGGCGTCCGGTTCGGCTACACCCGCAGCGAGCCCGTGCTGGACGGGGTGTCACTGCGGATCGCCCCCGGCGAGACGCTCGCCCTGGTCGGTAGCGCCGGGTCGGGCAAGTCGACCGTGTCGCTGCTGCTGCCCCGGTTCTACGACGTGCACGACGGCGCGATCCGCCTGTCCGGGCTTGACATCCGCGAGCTGCGGGTCGAGTCGCTGCGGCACACCGTCGGCGTGGTTTTCGAGGAGGCGTTCCTGTTCTCCGACTCGGTGCGGGCGAACATCGCCTACGGACGCCCGGACGCGACCGACGACGAGGTGCGGGCCGCGGCGCGGGCGGCCAGCGCGGCCGAGTTCATCGAGGCCCTGCCGAACGGCTACGACACGGTGGTCGGCGAGCGCGGGCTGACCCTGTCCGGCGGGCAGCGGCAGCGGGTGGCGCTCGCCCGGGCGCTGCTGACCGACCCGAGGGTGCTGGTGCTGGACGACGCCACGTCCGCGGTGGACACCGCCACCGAGGCGGTGATCCTGGAGACGCTGCGCTCGGTGACCAGGTCGCGGACCACGCTGGTGGTGGCGCACCGCCGGTCGACGCTGGCGCTGGCGGACCGGATCGCGGTGCTCGACGCCGGCCGGCTGGTCGACGTCGGCACGCACGCCGAGCTGACCGCGCGGTGCCCGCTGTACCGGTCGCTGCTCGCCGGCCCCGGCGAGGAGATCGAGGACCCCACGGTCCGCCCGGAGGCGCTGACCAGCGAGGACGGCGTCACCCCCGCACTGTGGCCGGAGCCGGACCCGGCCGGGGCACTCGGCACGACCGGCCGCCAGCTCGCCTCGGACCAGATCGGCCGCAACCCCGGCCGCGGCGGCCTCGGTGGTGGCGGCATGTTCGCCGCGGCCGGCGACCTGCCGGCCACCCCGGAGCTGGTGGCCAGCGTCGCGGCGCTGCCGCCGGCCACCGAGCGGCCCGCGCTGGCCGGCATCGACCCGACGGCGCCGGACCCCGGCTTCGGGCTGCGCCGGCTGCTGCGACCGGTGCGCTGGGGACTCGCCGTGCTGCTCGGACTGGTGCTGCTGGACGCCCTGGTCACCATCGGGCTGCCGTCGCTGCTGCGGCACGGCATCGACGCGGGCGTGCTCACCGGCCAATACGGTCCACTGTGGACAGCAACGGCGCTCGCCGCGGCACTGGTCGCCGCCGGCTGGCTGGGGGCCACGGCGGGCATCGTGCTCGCCTCCCGGCTCGGCGAGCGACTGCTGTACCTTCTGCGGGTGCGCAGCTACGCGCACCTGCAGCGACTCGGCCTCGACTACTTCGAGCGCGAGCTCGCCGGCCGGATCATGACCAGGATGACCACCGACGTGGACGCGCTGTCCACGTTCCTGCAGACCGGCCTGACCGCGGCCGCCGCCGGCCTGCTCACCGTCGCCGCGATCACCGTCGCGCTGCTGGTCACCGACCTGTCACTGGCCCTGGTCGCGCTCGCCGTGCTGCCGGTCGTGGTGATCGCCACGGTGATCTTCCAGCGGTTGTCCTCGACCGCGTACGCCGAGGCCAGGGAGCGGGTCAGCGCGGTCAACGCCGACATGCAGGAGAACGTGTCGGGTTTGCGCGTCGCCCAGGCCTACACCCGCGAGCAGCACTCCGCCGACAACTTCGCCGCCCGCAGCGACGCCTACCGCACCACCCGGCTGCGTGCCCAGCGCTACATCGCCACCTACTTCCCGTTCGTCACCATGCTGTCCGGTTTCGCCCAGGCCGCGGTGCTGGTGGCCGGCGCGCACCGGGTCGCCGACGGCAGCCTCACCCCCGGCGTGCTGATCGCGTTCCTGCTGTACCTGGCGCTGTTCTTCGCGCCGGTGCAGCAGCTGTCCGGGGTGTTCGACGGCTACCAGCAGGCCCGGATCGGTCTGCTGCGGATCGGCGACCTGCTGGCCACGCCGACCACCGTGCCGGCGGCCGAGCACCCGGTGCCGGTGCCGCCGCTGACCGGCGCGGTGGAGCTGCGGGAGGTGACCTTCCGCTACCCCGGCACCGACACTCCGGCGCTCGACGGGGTGTCGCTGCGGGTCGAGCCGGGCGAGACGGTCGCCCTGGTCGGCGCCACCGGGGCCGGCAAGTCCACGGTCGTGAAGCTGCTCGCCCGCTTCTACGACCCGACCGGCGGCGCGGTCCTGGTCGACGGGGTGGACCTGCGCGACTACGACCTCGCCGGCTACCGGCAGCGCCTCGGCGTCGTTCCGCAGGAGCCGCACCTGTTCAGCGGCGACGTGGCGGAGAACATCGGATACGGGCGGCCGGACGCGCCGCGCGCGCGGATCGAGGCGGCGGCCGACGCGGTCGGCGCGCTGGACATGATCGCCACCCTGCCCGGCGGGTTCACCCAGCAGGTCGGCGAGCGCGGCCGGGGGCTGTCCGCCGGCCAGCGTCAACTGGTCGCGCTGGCCAGGGCCGAGCTGGTCGAGCCGGACCTGCTGCTGCTGGACGAGGCGACCGCCGCCCTGGACCCGGCCACCGAGTCCGCGGTGCTCGCCGCGGGTGACCGGCTCGCCGAACGGCGGACCACGTTCGTGGTGGCGCACCGCCTGGCCACCGCGGCCCGGGCCGACCGGATCGTGGTGCTCGACCACGGCCGGATCGTCGAGGAGGGCTCCCACCAGCAGCTCGTCGCAGCCGACGGGCCGTACGCCCGACTGTGGTCGGCCGGTTCGGACGATCCCCGAACTCGCCGTCCGGGCCTGAGCCCGGCCGGTGTGGCCGCATCGTGACGTGTGCCGTCCTCGCTCGATGTTCGGTCCTTTCGACATGGGACTAGCCTGGTAGGTGCTGGAATGAGATCGAGATGGATAGGGGCGACTGCGAGCCGTGTCCAGTGTCAACCCTGAGTCACAGTTCGGCGCGAACGAGTGGCTGGTCGAGGAGATGTACGAACGTTTCCTCGCTGACCCGTCCTCAGTAGACCCCGCGTGGCACGACTTCTTCGCCGACTACCGACCGACCGCCGAACAGGCCAACGGCGTGGCCGCGCAGCCGGCGGCACCGGCGAAGGCCGCGAGCGCCGGCGGGAGCTCCGACACCGCCAAGGCCACCGCGACGACCGCGACCATGTCCAGGTCCGAGCGGCCGGCCAAGGCGACGCCGACGAAGACCGCGCCCGCCGAGCCGGCGAGCGCACCGAGCACCTCGGCCCGCCCGGCCGCCGGCCCCTCCGCCGGCGACGGCGGGAGCGGCAAGCCGCTGCGCGGCGCGGCCGCGGCGATCGCGAAGAACATGGAGCAGTCGCTCACCGTGCCGACCGCGACGAGCGTGCGCGCGGTGCCGGCGAAGCTGCTGGCGGACAACCGCATCGTGATCAACAACCATCTGAAGCGGACCAGGGGCGGGAAGGTCTCCTTCACGCATCTGATCGGGTTCGCGCTGATCAGGGCGCTGGCCGCGTACCCGAACATGAACAACCACTTCGGCCAGGCCAACGGCAGGCCCGCGGTGCTCACCCCCGAGCACGTCAACCTCGGCCTCGCCATCGACCTGCCCGGCAAGGACGGCACCCGGGTGCTCGTGGTCGCCTCCATCAAGGGCTGCGAGAAGATGTCCTTCCAGCAGTTCTGGCAGGCCTACGAGGACATGATCCGCAAGGCCCGCAACAACAATCTCAACGCGGACGACTTCGCCGGCACCACCATCTCGCTGACCAACCCCGGCACCATCGGCACCAACCACTCGGTGCCGCGGCTGCAGGCCGGTCAGGGCACGATCATCGGTGTCGGTGCCATGGAGTACCCGGCGCAGTACCAGGGCACCAGCGAGAAGGCGCTGGTCGAGATGGGCATCAGCAAGATCATCACGCTGAGCTCCACCTACGACCACCGGATCATCCAGGGCGCCGAGTCCGGCGAGTTCCTGCGCCGCATCCACCAGCTGCTGCTCGGTGAGGACGGGTTCTACGACGACATCTTCACGTCGCTGCGGATCCCCTACGAGCCCGTCCGCTGGGTGCAGGACATCCCGACCGGCGCGATCGACAAGACCTCCCGGGTGATCGGGCTCATCGACGCCTACCGCACCCGCGGCCACCTGATGGCCGACACCGACCCGCTGAACTACCGGCAGCGCAAGCACGAGGACCTGGACGTGCTCTCGCACGGCCTGACCCTGTGGGACCTGGACCGGGAGTTCCCGGTCGGCGGGTTCGCCGGCCGGGAACGGATGAAGTTGCGCGACGTGCTCGGCGTGCTGCGCAACTCCTACTGCCGCACCACCGGCGTCGAGTACACCTACATCCTCGACCCGGCCGAGCGCCGCTGGATCCAGGAGCGGGTGGAGGTGCCGCACGAGAAGCCCGACCAGGCCGTGCAGAAGTACATCCTGAGCAAGCTCAACGCGGCCGAGGCGTTCGAGACGTTCCTGCAGACCAAGTACGTCGGGCAGAAGCGGTTCTCGCTGGAGGGCGGCGAGTCGGTCATCCCGCTGCTGGACACGCTGCTGGACAAGTCGGCCGAGTACGAGCTGGACGAGGTCGTCATCGGCATGCCGCACCGCGGCCGGCTGAACGTGCTGGCCAACATCGTCGGCAAGCCGATCGCGCAGATCTTCCGGGAGTTCGAGGGCAACCTCGACCCCGGCCAGGCGCACGGCTCCGGCGACGTCAAGTACCACCTCGGCGCCGAGGGCAAGTACTTCCGGATGTTCGGCGACGGCGAGGTGAAGGTCTCGCTGATCGCGAACCCGTCGCACCTGGAGACCGTCGACCCGGTGCTGGAGGGCATCGTCCGCGCCAAGCAGGACCTGCTGGACAAGGGCGCGGAGGGCTTCACCGTGCTGCCGGTCGCGCTGCACGGCGACGCCGCGTTCGCCGGTCAGGGCGTGGTGGCCGAGACGCTGAACCTGGCGCTGCTGCGCGGCTACCGCACCGGCGGCACCGTGCACGTGATCATCAACAACCAGGTCGGCTTCACCACGGCCCCGGAGAACTCGCGGTCCTCGCAGTACGCGACGGACGTGGCGAAGATGATCCAGGCGCCGGTGTTCCACGTGAACGGCGATGATCCGGAGGCCTGCTACTGGGTGGCGCGCCTCGCCATGGACTACCGGCAGACGTTCAACAAGGACGTCGTCATCGACATGGTGTGCTACCGCCGCCGCGGTCACAACGAGGGCGACGACCCGTCGATGACCCAGCCGGCGATGTACGAGATCATCGACACCAAGCGCAGCGTCCGCAAGGGCTACACCGAGGCGCTGATCGGGCGCGGGGACATCTCCGTGGACGAGGCCGCGAAGGCCCTGCAGGACTTCTCCTCGCAGCTGGAGCACGTGTTCAACGAGGTCCGCGAGTTGGAGAAGCACCCCATCTCGGCGAGCCCGTCGGTGGAGTCCGAGCAGCAGATCCCGACGAAGCTGGCCACCGGCATCAGCCGCGAGCAGCTGGAGCAGATCGCGGACGCGCACATGGCGCTGCCCGAGGGCTTCACCCCGCACGCGCGGGTGCGTCCGGTGCTGGAGCGGCGGGCGAAGATGGCCCGCGAGGGCGACATCGACTGGGCGTTCGCCGAGCTGCTGGCGTTCGGCTCGCTGACCCTCGAGGGCCGGATGGTGCGCCTCGCCGGCCAGGACTCCCGGCGCGGCACGTTCACCCAGCGGCACGCGGTGATCATCGACTCGAAGACCGGTGCCGAGTACACGCCGCTGCAGAACCTGTCCGGGGACCAGGGCCGGTTCCTGGTGTACGACTCGGCGCTGTCGGAGTACGCCGCGCTCGGCTTCGAGTACGGCTACTCGGTGGCGAACCAGGACGCGCTGGTGCTGTGGGAGGCGCAGTTCGGCGACTTCGTCAACGGTGCCCAGTCGGTCATCGACGAGTACATCTCCTCGTCGGAGGCCAAGTGGGGCCAGTGCTCGGACGTGGTGATCCTGCTGCCGCACGGTCACGAGGGGCAGGGCCCCGACCACACCTCGGGCCGCATCGAGCGCTGGCTGCAGCTGTGCGCCGAGGGCTCGATGACCGTGGCGGTGCCGTCCACCCCGGCGAACTACTTCCACCTGCTGCGCCGGCACACCCTCGACGGGGTGCAGCGGCCACTGGTGGTGTTCACGCCGAAGTCGATGCTGCGCAACAAGGCCGCGGTGTCCGCGGTGGCGGACTTCACCGAGGGGACCCGGTTCCAGTCGGTCATCGACGACCCCACCCAGCCGGATCCGGCCGGGGTGAGGCGGGTGCTGCTGGTGTCCGGCAAGCTCTACTACGAGCTGGCCGCCGAGCAGCGCAAGCGCGAGTCGAAGGACGTCGCGGTGGTGCGGGTGGAACAGCTGTACCCGGTGCCGCAGAAGCGGCTGGCCGAGATGGCGGCGAAGTACGGCAACGCCACCGAGCTGGTCTGGGTGCAGGAGGAGCCGGCGAACCAGGGTGCCTGGCCGTTCTACGGGCTGTACCTGCGGGAGCTGATGCCGGACCTGCCGCCGCTGCGCCGGGCGTCGCGCCGGGCCATGTCGGCGCCGTCCGCGGGCTCGAGCAAGGTGCACGAGTTCGAGCAGCGCAAGCTCATCGAAGCCGCGTTCTCGTAGGGCAGGGATCGGGATCATGTACCACACGGATCGCGGTATCGAGGAGCTCGAGGCACGGCGGGGCGACGAGGAGGTCAGCCTCGCCTGGCTGGCCGCCAAGCTCCGCTCGTTCGTGGACGTCAACCCGCAGTTCGAGGACGCGGTGGAGCGGCTGGCCACCTACCTGGCCCGCGACGACGCCGACGACCTGGACGACTTCGACTAGGTGTGGCGACCTGCGCCCCGGCTCCGCGGAGTCGGGGCGCAGGTCGTGTGCGGCCGTCCGCGGTCAGGTCCGCGTGAGTGCGGTGACACCCGCCCCGCTCAGTCGGGGCAGGGTGGCCGTGCGGCCGGCCAGCAGCGGCAGGAGCGCGTCGATCGGGCCGCCGACCTCGGCGCCCTCGCCGGCGCTCCACCCGACGTCGGTGGCGACCAGGCGGTAGCCGGCCAGGCGCCTGCGCGTGTGGAACGGGAACCCCATCCGCCACAGGTGGTCTGCGGAGGTGACGGCGGCGTCCGGCGGCATCGCGCGGGCGCGGCCCAGCGGCACGGTGATGTCCTGCCCGTGCACGAGGACGTCCATCAGCGCGTCCTCGAGCTTCTGGCCGGGCGCCAGGTGTCTGGACCCCGCCGCCGCCCGCATCAGGCCGACCAGTTCGCTCGCCGGCCGCCGTGCCTGGCGCTTGGCGGTGTGGTGGACCATCCGGTTGAAGCTGCCGCGGGCCCGGGTGATCTCGACCAGCGCGCTGCCGACGGTGATCCGCGGGGCGAGCGTGAGGTGGGCGGCCACGTCGCGCACCGTCCATCCGACGCACAGCGACGGGTGCGCCCACTCGTCGGCGGACAGCTCCGCCAGCAGGTCGGCGAGGCTCGCGCGTTCGGCGTCCAGTACCGCCCACATCTCTTCGCGCCGCATGGTCACCGACCTCCAGACCGGATTGGTACGATAGGCTGGCTACTTTAGTCAGCCTATCTGACTATCGTCAAGGAGTGACGTGAACCTCGGACTGCTGCTCTATCTGCCGTACCGGGCACTGGAGACGCGGGTCTTCGACGCCGTCGCCGCGGCCGGCTTCGACGACCTGACCATGGCGCAGGCCCGTGTCCTGCAGCGGATCGGCCCCGACGGCACCCGCCTGACCGAACTGGCCGAGGCGGCGCAGGTGACCAAGCAGACCGCGGGCTTCCTGGTCGACCAGCTCGAACGCGCCGGCTACGTGGAACGCGCGCCGGACCCGGTGGACGGCCGCGCGCGGCTGGTACGGATCACCGACAAGGCCGCCGAGGCCATCCCGGTCGCCGACGCGGAGATCACCCGGATCGAGGCCGAGTGGAGCCGCCACCTCGGGGCCCGGCGGATGGCCGACCTGCGCGACGCGCTGACCCGGTTGCGCGAGATCACCGATCCGTACCGGTGAGACGCGGACGGCG
>Ga0307413_10000111_pt1 | contig 20707 bp, 16 predicted proteins | sample DK1Ometagenome_3_FD_203714 | JGI IMG/M metagenome (GOLD analysis project Ga0307413, IMG submission 203714) | Maize rhizosphere microbial communities from greenhouse at UC Davis, California, United States - DK15-O-2 | ecosystem: Host-associated > Plants > Roots > Rhizosphere > Soil | place: USA... | reverse complement strand
GCAGAGTCTCAGCGAGGTCGTAATGAGACTTGGGGAAAGTCGCGACGGTTTGTTTTAGAGCCTTGGCATCGTTCGGCGTATGGGCCCGAAGCTGATGCTGTACCCGCGATCCAAGCTGGGCGAGTACGTCGTCGGGGACATCCTTCGGGGTCTGCGTGACGAAGAAGATGCCGACACCCTTGGACCGGATCAGCCGTACGGTCTGCGCAACGGCGTCCAGAAAGGCCTTCGAGGCATCGTCAAAAAGCAGATGCGCTTCGTCGAAGAAGAAAACCAGCTTGGGCTCGTCGATGTCGCCGACCTCGGGCAGCTCGTGGAACAGGTCGGCCAACAGCCACATCAGAAAAGTGGAGAACACCGCCGGCCGATCCACGAGATTGGGCAGCTCCAGCAGCGAAACCACACCACGGCCATCGCGCGTCACGCGCAGCAGGTCAGCCGTGTCGAATTCCGGTTCGCCGAACAACGCCTCCGCGCCCTGGTCGGCGAAGTTGATCAAAGTGCGCAAGATCACGCCGACGGTCGAGGGGCTCAGACCCCCGATGCCCTTCAGCTCCGCCTTGCCATCATCGCTGGTGAGATGGGTGAGAACCGCACGCAGATCCTTAAGGTCCAGCAGCGGCAGCCCGGCCTGATCGGCGTAGTGAAAGACCAAGCCCAGCGATGACTCCTGAACCTCATTGAGTCCCAGCACCTTCGACAGCAGCACCGGGCCAAAGGAGGTCATGGTCGCCCGCAGCGGCACGCCATTTCCCTGGCCGCCGAGCGCGAAGAATTCTGTCGGGCAGGCTTTCGGCTGCCAGTTTTGGCCGATCTTCTGGGTACGCGCCAGCAGCTTGTCGTTCGGCTGCCCGGGCGAGGCAATCCCCGACAGATCACCCTTGATGTCGGCGGCAAAGACCGGCACGCCCGCGGCAGAGATCTGCTCGGCCATTAATTGGAGCGTCTTGGTCTTGCCCGTACCAGTGGCGCCCGCAACCAGCCCGTGCCGGTTCAGCATGCTCAAGGGAATGCGCACCGCAGCGGATGAAACCGGCGCATCGTTCTGCATCAAGACGCCGAGCTCAATGGACGGCTCGTCGAAGGTATAACCCTGAACGATTTGCTGTACGTCCTCGGAGAGTTCTTCGGCGACCGGCTCGCTCATGTGCCAAATCGTAACGACGGACCGTGGAGTTGCCCTCCCCAACTTGATTAGAGTGTCACAGTGATTTTCAAGCGCGTCGGGGACGTACGCCCGTACCCAGATCATGGTTACGTCCAGAAGCAGTGGGCGGCGATCGCCCCGCACCAGGTGCGCTTGGACCAGCTAGTCACTACGAAGCGAACGTTGGACCTGGAAGCGCTCCTGGAAGAAGACTCGACGTTCTACGGCGACCTATTTGCCCATGTCGTGTCGTGGCGCGGAGAGCTCTACCTGGAGGACGGGCTGCATCGTGCGCTGCGGGCGGCCCTTCAGCAACGGCAGACCATGCACGCCCGAGTGCTTGACCTGAAGTAGCGCCGAACTCCAGGTAGGCTCACCCGCACGGGGGGTAGTCGGGCACGGAAGGAGCTCGGGGAACTCACGCATCGGGGCCGCTGCGGAGGTAAAGGAGTTCGACGTTGATCGGTCGGATCTTCCGTGTGGTACGAACCCCGGTCACCCTCCTGATCTTGTTCGGTGCGCTCATGTACGGCGCCTGGTGGGGCTATAACAACATCATCAAGCCGGTCCCGCCACTGCCACCTGAGCCGTGCGTCAACCAGACCTTGCCCAAGGGCCAGCTCAAGAGCGGCCAGGTCGTGGTCCGGGTGTACAACGGCGGCGATCGCAAGGGCTTGGCGGCCGACGTCGGCCGGTCGTTACGAGGCAAGGGGTTCCGAGTCACGTTGACCACCAACACCGTTGAGAAGATCCAGAAGACTGTCATCGTCGGCGCCGACCCGAACAATCCCGAAGTGAAGTTCGTCAAGACTTTCTTTAAGGAGTCGGTGGTACGCGCCGACCAGCGGGTGGATCGTACGGTCGACGTACTCGTAGGCAATAAGTACGGGGGCTTCAACAAGGGCGCCAAGACCACATATCAGGTCGAGACTGACACGGTTTGCCTGCCCTCCCAGACTCCGAGCCCAACACCCGCTCTGGGCGGCTGATTCGAAACTGGTGCGACATGTCAACAATGCTGGAGCGGCTGCGGGATGCGCAGAACGCTCATGATGCGGAGCGACTGGCTTCCTTGTTCGCCGAGGATTACGCCAGCTTTCAGCCCTTGCATGGAGGCCGCGCATTCGTTGGCCGTACGCAGGTTCTGGAGAACTGGACCGCCGTCTTCGAGGGCATTCCCGACTTTGTTTCCGAGCTGGTGTCGTACTCCATCGACGGCAACACCGAGTGGGGCGAGTGGTACTGGCATGGGCGGCATCTCGATGGCTCGTCGTTTGCCATGCGTGGCGTCGGCATCCTGGTCGTCCGGGCCGGGCTGATAGCCGAAGGGCGTCTGTACATCGAGCCCGTGGCTGCCGGGAGCGAGGACATCAATGCGGCCGTACAAGAGCTCTATAAGCCCGTGGCTGCCGAGACGTCCTGACCCGCGCTTAGGGTCGCGCTCTCAGCTGTCCCACGTTTCCCCGCACAAAGCCGCGCATGTCGGTTGAAACGGCCATATCGCGCGACACTCGTGGCCTTGTGCGGAGAACCGATGACAGCTCGCGGCCATTTCACCGTTCAGCGCGGGTACGCCAGCGGGCGAGTCGACCTCGCTGCCCCACGGCCCGCAGGCGTTCCTCGGTGTTGGCCCGCTGGTCCTCAGGTGTCACGATCAGCAACTCGTCGCCTGCCTGAATGCGTTCCCGGCCACCTGGATAAAAGGGCCGATCACCTCGGATGATCAAGGACACCACAGTGTCTTTGGGAAGCCGAAGCTCGCCTACTTCAACACCGACGAGCCGCGACTTGTCCGGGATGCGTACCTGCAACAGATCGGCCGAGATCTTGTCGAGAGGTGCAACCTCGACCTCAACGTCGTGGGTTGTCTCATCGTCAGCCAGCCCGAGCAGCCGGGCGGCGAAAGGCAGCGTCGGACCTTGCAGGCAGGTGAAGACGATCACAAAAACAAGCACCACATCGAAAAGAAACTCCGCGCCTTCCACCTCCTGGGCGAGCGGAATCGTCGCCAGGACGATCGGTACCGCCCCCCGCAACCCCCCCCACGAGAGAAACACCTGATGGCGCACCGGAATCTTGAACCAGACTGCACATGCCACGACCGAGGCCGGCCGAGCAACCAGCGTCAGGAAGAGCCCTGCCGTGATTGCAATGAGAGCGCCCTGAAGGGTGACCCGGTCGGGGAAGGCGAGCAGGCCGAGCATGACGAAGAGACCGATCTGGGCGATCCAGCCAATTCCTTCCACGAACGAGCGGGTCGCTGCCCGGTGTGGGAGCTGGACGTTGCCAAGGATCAGCGCACATACATAAACAGCCGCGAAGCCGCTGGCGTGAATGACGGCAGTAATCCCGTACGCGAACACCGTCCAGACCAAGATCGCAAGCGGATAGAGCCCAGAGGAGGGCAACGCGACGCGACGCAGAATCTGCACACCAAGCCAACCAAGACCGCCACCGATGACAAGGCCACCCACCAGCTCGAGAACGATCAGACCGAAGAGACCAAGAATGCCGACCTCTGTAGGTTGACCTACCGCCAGTGAGCTGGCGACCATCACGAGCAGCACTGTGGGCGCATCGTTGAGACCCGACTCCGCCTCCAGCGCGCCGCGCAGCGCGTGCGGGATCGAAACATTGCGGAGCACAGAGAACACTGCTGCGGCATCGGTCGGGGAGGTGACCGCGCCGAGCAGCATCGCAATCCAGATCGGCAATCCCAGGACATAGTGGCCGAATAGGGTCATCAGGCCGACACTGATCCCGATCCCGACGGTGGCAAGCAATGACGCCAAGATGGTCGAGGACCTGATGTCACTCCACCTTGTGGTGAGACCGCCCTCAGCCAGAATCACAACCAGAGCAGCGAATCCGAGGGCCTGAGCAAGATCGGCATTGTCGAACGAGATGCCGATGACGGATTCACCCATCACCATGCCGAGTCCGAGGAACAGCAGCAGGGACGGTAGCCCAATTCGAGTACCGATCCGCGCGGCGATGATTGCGGCGATCAAGACGACAGCACCAACCAGAAGGATGATGTCGATCTCAATCATGCGCACATCCTTCCCCAGGTTTGCGTTTCTCCGCATAAAGCCGCGTATGCATGTCAAAGTTGCCGATTCGCCGTGATATGTGGCCTTGTGCGGAGGAACGTATGGACGAGGAGGAATGCAGCGGTTTAGGAGTCGCGACGGGCGCGGGCCCGTCGTTTGCCCTCATGCATCGCCTGAACCCGGGCCACCGGAATGGCGTGGCCCTCGGCTACCAGATCCGCGTCGAGTTGCTGGGGTGCAGGCATCCGCTCCGCCCAAGGATCACCCTCTTCCAACAACGCCGCTGCGTTGTGGATTGTGAAGTCAGCAGGCACCACTCGGTCGAGGTCGTCCCAGGACACCGGAAACGAGACGGGCACGCCGGGTCGGATCCGTGGACTGTACGCGGCAACCACCGTGGCGCCGCCGGCACGTGTCGAGTCGAGGAAGACCTTGCCTTCCCGGTCCTCCTTGACGAAGGCGGTTGTTGCCAAGTCCGGATCGATCCGCTCGGCGCGTACGGCCACGGCTCGGGTCACCGCAGCCGCATCCTCTGGTGAGGTTTGCGGCGCTAGCGGCACGAATACGTGCACGCCCTTGGCGCCGCTCGTTTTAACAGCACCAGCTATGCCGGCCTCGTCCAGCGCTTGACGGACCAGATGGGCAGCCTGCACAACCACACCGAACGTCGCTCCCTCCGGCGGATCAAGATCAAGTACGAGATAGTCGGGATGGACCGGATCACTCATGCTGAAGAGCGTGACGTGGTACTCCAGGGCGCGCTGATTGGCAAACCAGAGCAGGGTCCGGCGGTCATTACACAGGGCGTACGAGACTTCCCGCCGAGAGGCATCGGCCCAGATGGACACCCTCTCCACCCACTCCGGCGTGTATTTGGGAAGGTTCTTCTGCATGAACGGCGGCTGCCCGGGTCGGATGCGGATGACAGACAACGGTCGGTCTCGTAAGCAGGGAAGGATGCGAGCTTGAACGACATCGAAATAGTCGATCAAGTCTCGTTTCGTCGCACCCGCCCCATCGAAGAGTTCTTGATCAAGATGGGTGAACGAGACGCCGTCCCGCTCTTCCTCTCCAGGGCTCATGAGTTAATCATCACCGGAGCTCACCATCAGGGGCAGCAGCGCGTGCGGCCCCATCCGGGTAGTTCTCGGGAAAGTGGCAGGCCACCTGATGCCGTGGCAGCAACTCGACCAGCGGCGGCTCCTCGGTCCGGCAGATCTCCTGCGCCTTCCAGCATCGAGTGTGGAACCGGCACGCCGGTGGGGGCGAGATGGGACTGGGCACGTCACCGCTCAACAGGATCCGTTCCCGCTCTTGCCGGCGTCGAGTGTCCGGCACGGGCACGGCTGACATCAGCGCCACCGTGTACGGGTGCATCGGCGCGCGGTACAGCACCTCCGCGTCGGCAAGCTCAACGATCTTGCCGAGATACATCACGGACACCCGATCCGAGACATAACGCACTACGGATAGGTCGTGGGCAATGATCACGTAGGTGAGGTCGAACTCTTCCTGCAGGTCCTCCAGGAGGTTAATGATCTGTGCCTGAATGGAGACATCCAGCGCAGACACCGGCTCGTCGGCAACGATCAGCCGCGGGCGGAGCGCGAGGGTGCGGGCAATACCTATGCGTTGTCGCTGTCCCCCGGAAAATTCATGCGGATAGCGGTTGTAGTGCTCGGGGTTGAGACCGACCGCAGCAAGCACGTCCTGGACCGCCTTCTTCACTCCACCCGGCGGATCCACGCCCTGAATGCGGAATGGGGCACCCACGATCTTGCCCACCGTGTGCCGGGGATTCAGCGACGAATACGGGTCTTGGAAGATCATTTGCACGTCACGCCGCAACGGACGCATCGCCCCATCCTTGAGGTGGGTGATGTCGCGCCCCTCGAACGTGATCCTTCCCGCCGTTGGCTCGAGGAGGCGAGTCAGCAGCCGCGCCGTGGTCGATTTGCCGCACCCCGACTCACCGACGATCGAGAACGTTTCGCCTCGCTTGACCGAGAAATCCACCCCGTCTACTGCCTGAACAGCGGCGACTTGGCGACGCAAGATCCCGGCGCGGATCGGAAAATGCTTGATCAACCCTTCGACGATGATCAGCTCCGAGTCCTGATCCGCGCCCGGTTCCGCAGGCTTCTGGAAGGGCACGGTCATAGTTTCGGCGCAATCTCGTGTTCCCAGATCTGCTCACGGTCGGTCTGAGATAAATGGCAGGCCACGATGTGGCCGGGTTCGACTGGAACCAGTTCGGGACGGATCTCTTCGCTAAGACCGCCGTTTCGTGCGGAGTACGCGCAACGAGGGTGGAAGGGGCAGCCCGACGGCACGTTGATCAGGCTGGGTGGTGAGCCCGTGATCGCGAGCAGCCGCTCACTCCTGGTGCGGTCAAAACGCGGCATTGACCCCAGTAATCCCCAGGTATAGGGATGGGCGGGTCGATTAAAGAGCTGTTCGGCGCTGCCGTACTCCATCGCCCGGCCGGCGTACATCACCAGCACGTCATCTGCCAGCTCTGCAACAACGCCCAGATCGTGGGTGATCAAGACGACCGAGGAGTTGAATTCGCGTTGCAGATCCCGGATCAGATCGAGGATCTGCGCCTGGACAGTGACGTCAAGAGCAGTGGTCGGCTCGTCGGCGATGAGCAGATCTGGATCGCAGGACAGGGCCATAGCGATCATCGCCCGCTGCCGCATCCCGCCCGAGAACTGATGCGGGTACGCGTCGATGCGGCGGCTCGGCTCGGGGATGCCCACCCGGCCGAGCATCTCAATGGCGTGCTTGCGCGCCACCTTGTTGTTTACCGGATTGTGGACCCGGTACGCCTCAATGATCTGGTGACCCACGGTGTAGTAGGGGTTCATGGCCGAGAGCGGGTCCTGGAAGATCATGGCCATCCGCTTGCCCCGCAAGCTCCGGACATATTCCGGAGTCTTGCCCAGCAATTCATCCCCGTCGAGATAGATCTCGCCGCTCAATTGCGCACCGGGCCTCGACTGCTCCGAGGCCGGCCGGGTGTGCAAACCCATGATCGCCAGGCTGGTCACGCTCTTCCCCGAGCCTGACTCACCCACAATGCCGAGGGTGCGGCCGCGGTCAAGGGCGAAGCTCAGCCCATCGACCGACTTCACCAAACCGTCGTCGGTTGGGAAGTGCACATGAAGATCAACAACCTCCAGGAATGGCTGTTCGTCGCCCTGCCCCGGATGACGGATGACCAGGTCACGCAGTGCAGACGTCGTCATGCGAGCCGCACCCGTGGATCGATGACGCCATACAGAAGATCAACGAACAAGTTCGCCATGATCACAAAGAAGCCGGCGACCAGGGTGACGCCGAGGATCTTGGGCAAGTCGTTATTGAGGATGCCGTCGAGGGCGTACTTGCCGAGACCGTTAAGCGAAAACGTCTTCTCAGTGAGCACCGCTCCTCCAAGCAGCAGGCCGACGTCAAGTCCGAAAATGGTGAGGACAGGGGTCAGTGCCCCTCGGAGGGCGTGCTTGACGATAACCCTGCGCTCGGAGAGCCCTTTGGCCCGCGCAGTGCGAATGTAATCCTCGGTCATGGTCTCCAGCATTCCGGCCCTGGTCAGCCGGGCATACTGGGCGGAGAACAGAAAGGCGAGAGTTATCCAGGGCAGCAGCAATGAGTACGCCCACTGCGCCGGGTTCTCGCTGAACGGAACGTAATGGCCGCCGGGCGAAGTGATGCCAAGCCGGTAGCTGAAAAATGCCAGCGCAATAAGTCCAGTGAAGAAGATCGGGAGCGATACTCCGGCCAGCGCGATCCCCATAGCGGACCGGTCGAACAACGTGCCCCGTCGGAGGGCTGAGATTACGCCAATCGTGACGCCAGCGACGAGCCAGATGATCGACGCTCCAATGACCAGCGAAATGGTCACCGGGGCGCGATCGAGCAACTCAGGCCACACCGGCTGGTGGGTGATGAAGGAGTATCCGAAGCAAGGGGCAGGGCAATGCTCCACGCCGGCGCCAAAGTCGTAGTCCGCGCCGACGAATATCCCCTTGAGCCAATTCCAGTACTGCACCGGTACCGGGTCGAGGAACCCGAGCCGTTCCGCGGTCAGGTGAACGGTCTCCGCGGTGGCGGCCCGCCCCACGTAACGTGTCGCGAGAGTTTCCGGGGTCGCTCCGCCCAGTCGCGGAATCAGATAAAAGATGCCGAAGGTCACCATGCTGAGCACGATCAGCAGCACCACCGCCCACAGCAGCCGTCGCACGATGTAGGCGAACACGGTCACCTCCTCAGCCGATCATGCGCGCTGAGCCTGTCGTAGGACCCTTCGACAGGCTCAGGGCGCAGATGATCCTTTGTTTCCTACTTCTGGGCTCCCATCCCCAGGTAGTCGTACTCACCGAATGCATCGGTGACCATGATGTTGGTGGCATTCTTGGACCGCAACAGCAAGGTCTTGGAGTACACGCCTGGGTAGATCACGGCTTCCTCCATGACGCGCTTGTCGATCTCGCCCCACATCTGGTTGCGCTTGTCCGTGTTGAGTTCGGTCAGGGCCTTGTCGAGCATCTGATCTACCTCGGGGATGCGGACACTCATATTGGATGAACCGCCGGTCTCGCGGATGACCCTCGAGTCGACGATCTGAGACAAGAAGCCGAAACCATCTGGCCAGTCGGCCCCCCAACTGTTGAGGCAGAGCCCCAGCTTGTTCTTCACCACGTATGGCGGAAGGCCGCAGTACTGGGCGAAGTAATCACCCTGCGGATACGGCTTTAACGTGAGCTTGATGCCAACTCGACCCACCGCCTGCTGGAACGCCTCCGCAGTGGCCTTCTCTTTTGGCCGCTCGGCGCGGTAGCCGATGTTGGTCTCGAAGCCGTTCGGCTGGCCGCAGGCTTCCAGTGACTTCTTGGCCGCGTCGAGGTCACCCTTGTGGTCTTGACCGTTCGGGAACAGATCGAAGGCTTGATAGCCCGGAATGTTGGGCGGCAGGATTGTGGTTGCCAGATCCCCACCCGCGAACGGGCCACCGTACGCGGCCTGATAGCCGGTCTGATCCATGGCGTACATGATCGCCTTACGGCAGTCGATCTTGTCGAGCGGAGGGACTGTCGGAATGATCGAGGTGTAGTTGAGCCGCGTACCGAGCGGGTTGTCCGCATTCGCCTTCAGATTCGGATCCTGAAGGACCCGGCTTTGTGCGGCCGGTTGGACCCCAACAGCCGAGACATCGACGTCGAGGTCGCCGCTGAGGATTCGGTTGTCGACGTCGTCGGGATTCACATTGAGGGCAACCTCCATGCGGTCAGGGAGTGCCTTGCGATTGGGATCGGTCGCGGGATCCCACTGATCGTTGCGGATCAGGTTGAAGCTCTTGCCGGGCTGCACGTCGGCAAACTTGTACGGACCACTGGAGACAACCGAGTTCCGGTACTTGGCGCCGGTGTCCTTGTCCTTGGGCACTGGCATCGTGTCGGGTTGCTGCGCCAAATAGTCGAAAGCTGCAAACGGCTGCTTGCTGTGGAAGACGATTGTGTACTTATCGGGGGTCTCAATGGCCGAATCAGTGTTGGCGTTCGGTGACTTGTAGGGACCCTTGTACCCATCTGGTAGATCGAGGATGGCCTCCCAGTAAGCCGGTCCGTTGGGGAACGTTTGCTTGTCGGTGGAGCGCAGCACCGCGTATTTCACATCGGCGGAGGTCACCTCCGTGCCGTCCTCGAACTTGACACCCTGGCGCAGCTTGTAGGTCCAGGTCTTAGCACCGTCGGATGCCTGGCCAGGGCCCTCAGCGAGATCCGGCACCAGCTGGTTGCCCTCCTTGCCAGGCGCGGCCTTGAACATCATGAGCGAGCGGCCATAGTTTCGCGCGAAGTTCCATGACCAGGCGTAGTACGTCTCGCCGGGATCCAAGGTGTCCCAGTCACCGGGGTTCGCGAACTTCAGCGTGCCGCCTTTTTTGTCTGAAGGGTTGACGACGCTGGTGGATGCCGCGTTGAAGGCGGCCTGAGCGCCCTGACTACCGGACCCTTGCTGGCTACTCGCGCCGCCACCGCCGCCGCAAGCGGCCAGTAGTAGTGCGGCCGAAACCCCTACAGCGGCCAGACCTCTAGCTCGCCAGGATCTCGAATGGTTCATTCCTGAATCCCTTCTTGTTCAGTCGGGGGCCACCCCCGAGATGATTCCTATCGGTTGGCTCGTGGGTCGAGGGCGTCGCGTAGGCCGTCACCGAACAGGTTGAAGGCCAAGACCGTGGCGAAAATCGCCATGCCAGGCCAGAACATGAAGTGCGGCTGCGTGTAGTAGACGACGGCGTCGGACAGCATGCCGCCCCAGCTCGGCGTAGGCGGGCGGATACCGACGCCGAGGAAGGACAGCGCCGCCTCAAAAAGGATGTTGGTCGGGATCAACAGCGTCGAGTAGACCAGGATCGGCGCAATGAGGTTGGGCAGCATCTCGGTACGGAGAATGTAGCCGCGGCGCGCCCCAATGCTTTTGGCCGACTCGACGAACTCCCGTTCTCGGAGCGAAAGCGTCTGCCCGCGAATGATCCGTCCGATATAAGGCCAGTTGAAGAATCCAATGATGAAGATCAGCAAGGCGATCCGCAGCTGGTTGCCCTGGAGGCCGAACGCCTGATCCGGAAAAACTCCGGCCAGGGCAATGGCCAAAACCAGCAGCGGGAAGGCCAGGAATACGTCCATCAGCCGGCTGGTGAAGGTGTCCGTCCACCCTCCGACGAAACCGGAGATGATGCCAAGCGTCGTCCCGATGAGCACCGACAGCAGCGTCGCCAGGAAGGCGATCAGCAGAGAGATTCGGCTGCCGTACACGATCCGGCTGAAGATGTCACGACCGTTGACCGGCTCGATCCCCATGAGGTGATCCCAGCTCATCCCCCCGAACCGGCCGATGGGTGCCAGGGTGCCACCCGCTGTATCGATAAGCTCCTGATGGAACTCGTTCGGCGGGTCCCCGAGGTACTTCACGATCAGCGGCGCGAATATGGCTACCAGGATGAGAAAGATCAAGAAGGCGCCGCCGGCAAGCGCCACCTTGTCCCTTTTGAGTCGCATCCAGGCGATCTGCCCTAGAGAGCGGCCCTCCGTCGGCCCGCCACCTACCAATACGGCCTCCGGAATGGCGGCTTCGGCCTTAGCGCCGGCCTCCGGCGGTAATGTCAACTTTTCGCCTCCTACCCAGAGGTAACATAGCCCCAAAGATCAGCTGGCGCTTCATTTGGGACCCGGTTGTGACCGCAGCGATATGCCTGTGGGAGCGCTGAATGCGTGGCGCAACAAGTTGCGCAAGGCGTGTCGCCTCGATGATGATCATGTGCCCCGAGCGGACACATCTGGGAGAGTGAGGCTCTTCTTGTCCGAGACTGCTATTGATCTTCAGGTACCCGACCTGGCCACGCTGCGTAAGCGGCGAAGTGAGAAGTGGTCGAGCAAGGACCGAGATGTGCTCCCCGCAACTGTCGCGGAAATGGACTTCCCGCTGGCTCCTGAGATCACAGCGGCGCTGCACGCGGCAATCGACCGACATGATCTTGGCTACACTCCGCCGACAGGGACTCAACTTCCCGAAGCGTTCGCCGGGTTCGCCCAGCGCCGGCTCGGCTGGACCGTCGACCAAGATCAAATTACTCTCGTGCCCGATGTCATGGCAGGGCTCATCGAGTTATGCCGGGTGCTGCTTGCACCAGGCGAGCAACTGGCTTTCTGCACTCCGGGCTACCCGCCGTTCTTCACTGAGTTGCCGCAGGCAGGAATCGAACTCGTCCTGCTGCCTCTGGGTGCTGGCGGCGTAGTTGATCTTGACACACTGGAGGCTGCGTTAGCTGGCGGAGTTCGGGTCTTGGTGCTGGCCAATCCGCACAATCCGACAGGTCGGGTGCTGCGACGAACCGAGCTTGATCAGATCGCAGATCTCTGCGTCAGCTACGACTCCTGGGTGTTCGCCGATGAGATTCACGCGCCGCTGGTTCTTGAGGGCGCGACACATACACCGTGGTTGGAGCTTTCGGATGTGGCGCGGGAACGCGGCGTTGCCCTTACCTCAGCCTCTAAGGCGTTCAATGTGGCGGGACTGAAGACGGCGCTGATGATCACCGCTTCGGATCGGGCTCGGGAGGCGGTGCGGCGCGTCCCGCCGCTGACCGATCGGGTGGGGATTCTCGGGGTGATTGCCGCCGAAGCCGCTTTCAGGTATGGCGATCACTGGCTCGACGCCGTACGCGATCAGCTGGCGGCCAACCGCGCGCTAATAGGCCAGCTGCTGGACGCCGAGCTTCCCAAGATCAATTGGCTGCCGCCTGAGGCGTCATACCTTGCCTGGTTGGACTGTCATGCCCTCGGTTTGGGTGAGGATCCAGCGCAGGCGTTTCTCATGCGTGGACAGGTCGCCCTCGGTCGCGGGTTGGACTACGGCCGCGAGGGCGCCGGTTTTGCGCGCTTGAACTTCGGCACCAGCCCAGAGCACGTCACCGAAGCTGTCCGCCGCATGGCAAGCGCTCTCGCCTGACTGATCATTTCCCTCCGTAGCAACCCGGCATGGTTTGCCGCGATACTTGGGGCAACATGCGTGCCGCCGGCTTACGGGAGTGGCTCGAGGTCAAAAATCCCGGCCTCGTTGCGGTGAAACGCGCTGGTCGGGTGACCTTGGCGGCGTGTCTGGCGTTCTACTTCAGCCTGTATGTCCTCAACGACAGCCAGATGGCGACCTTCGCTTCCTTCGGTTGTATCGCCTTTGGTGCGTTTTCTGAGGTGACCGGCGAACCGTGGCAGCGCACCAAAACCTATGCCGTTGGGCTGCTGGCCGGCATCATCTTGGTGACGCTTGGCACGGCGCTCGCGGTCAACACGTGGGCCGCCGTTGCTGGGATGTTCGCGGTTGGTTTCGCGATCGCGTACGCGGGTGTGGGCGGCCCACGGGTGGTGGGTGTGGCAAATGGACTGCAGTTGCTCTATATCCTGCCGAGCTTTCCGCCGTACCTCCCGGAGGCGCTTGGATCGCGGCTGACAGGCCTGATCCTTGCTGTCGTACTGCTTGCGATAGCCGACCGGGTGTTGTGGCCGCCACCGGTACCGACGCCATTTCGTTCTCGGTTGGCAGAGGCCATCCGCGGTGTTCGGGACCGGCTTGTGTTGCTTCTGAAAGCACTCGGTGATCGCCAGCCCTCGGCTCCGTCCGCGCCTGTTGAGTCTGATGGCGAAATCAGCCTTCGGCTCAGCCAGATACCGCCGCTCGAACGCCCGACCGGCCCAAGCAGACGGGATCGAGCAGCTATCCAGGCGGTGACGCTGCTGCGCGGCGCAGAAACCCGAGTCGCTGCATTGGCTGAGCTGGCCCACCAGTACCGTTCCGAACTCCATGACGAACGCGCAACATTGCTAGGCGTAACGACACGAAGCCTAAGCGAGTCTGCGGAAGCTCTTGCCGGTCCCTCTGACGACCATCGTTACCGGCAAGGTCGGGATCCGGATCCGGCACCAGTCGAAGACGCGCTCGCTCAATATGTCCGACGACGTGAGGCCCTGGCAGGAAGTGTCGATGTTGATCATGAGCTGCCGACTCGGCTGCGCTTCGCCGTCGCGGCGGAAGAGCTGGCCGTATGGACGCGGGACCTGGCCGAGGCCACCAGAATCATGCAAGGCGAACGCGTTCGGGAACCGAAGGCACGGTCTACGGCAGAACCGTTCTGGTACGCGGACCGCTCTACCCCTTCACTGTGGTTCAGACGGTTTCGTGGTCATTTCACTCCGCGGTCGGTCTTCTTCCAGAACGCCATCCGGTTGGCCATCGGACTGGCCGCTGCGCGGCTGATAGCCGGGGTGCTGGACCTCTCACATGGTTTCTGGATGCTGCTGGCGACACTGACGTTGATGCGCACGTCGGTGGCCACTACGCGCGCCGCCGTCGTTCCAGCATTTCTGGGAACCGTCGCCGGCGGGCTTGTGGCCGCGGTGATCCTGGCGTTAGCCGGCGGTGATTCCATCGTCTATGAGGTGGCCTTCCCATTTGTCATGCTCATCGCACTGGTCGCCGGGCCTCTTGGCGGTGTGGTCGCCGGCCAGGCCATGTTCACGTTGCTGGTCGCCATGTTGTTTGCTCAGATGGCTCCGGTGTCTTGGCGGCTCGCGGAGGTCCGGGTATTCGATGTTGTGCTGGGTGGACTGCTCGGTGCCGTTGTCGGCCTCCTGGTGTGGCCGCGCGGCGCTCAGGGCGAGATGCGGCGTACCACCAAGGCGACTCTGGATGCTGCGGCAAATGACCTTGAGTCGACCGTGGGGTCGTTGGTCCATCGTGCGGTTGCTTCTTCGGACCGGCAAGACACCGCTGGCGTGGCCGTACATCTGCTGATGTTGACGGACTCGACGTACGCGCAGTATCGATCGGAGCTCAGAAGCGCCCCGGACCCGGTTGACTGGTTAGGCGTGCTCGGGCTCGTCCATGAGGTCGTTCGAGGGGGTCAGGCTCTGCGTCGTACCCATGGCGCTCCAGGGCCGTTGCCATGGCCAGGTGTTGCTGCTGAATTGGAGGGGCTTGGATCGGGTACGGCCGATCAGCTCCGTGCGATCGGAGGTCTCCTGAGTACGAAGTCTCGGGGCCATCAGGCGGACCCGGAATCCGCCGAAGTCTCCACTGATTCATGGTTAGCGACGAGCGACGGTCGAGCGGTGACCCGTCGGCAGATCGACCCCGCAGCCGCAGTTCGCGTTCTTGATCTCTGGGGATGGCTCACCGGTGTGGCTTTTGATAGCCGCAGGGTGGCGGATGGCGCCAGGCGCGCGATCGAGTCGCGATAGCCGCGATGATCAGCTAGTCGTCTTCGTCGTCTGCGCCCGCCAGCCATTCCTTGGCATCGTCGAGATCGTCGGTCTCAAACACTCTGACCTCACCGGGTATGAGCCAACCGAACGCCTTGACGCTGTTCTCCAGCCAATCGGCATCGGAGACGATAGCGATCTTCTTCCATGCCTGGGTGTGTTGCGCCCACAACTTCGTGTCGGCCCAGACAGCGCCCGGTGAATACGAACCGAAATCTTCCCCGAGGACGTAGAGCAGCCGCACGTCGTTGCGTTCCAAGGCCTCGCTAATCGCGGGCAGCAGCACATCGCGGTAGTCGTCGTCTGTCACCTTTCCGACGGCTTCCACACCGATCGTTCCGGCCGGCATGCTCTGGATGATCTTGATCATTCCATACTCCGTAATAGCAGGGATGGGATGGGCACCTCCGTGTGCACTGCTCGCGCGAGCGACGCTTGCAGTGCGGGAAAAGCTTTCAGACTAGCGGTGGCGGCGGGATTTGAACCCGCGGGGGTTGCCCCTCACGCGCTTTTGAGTTCTGCGGCTGGTGGTTCAGACCCGTTCGGTTGGGTCTGGCCCCACCTGAGCCGAGGCTCGGCAGCCCATTGCGCACCCCCTGAACCTACGCGAATGAGACCATTAGCTATCTGCTCGATGCATAAGTGCATGCGCCGTAATTTTGCCAAGCCTTCAGTCGGACGCGGCGCGAAAGGCGATGAATGACACATTCCCACCACATGGCCAGCGAGCCACAATCTGTCGTGTCCATTCAGCGCCAAACAGAGCGCTGAAATGACAACAATGCGATTCGAAGCTGACGAGGGAAATGACGTACGTCTCACCATCTACTGGGTGTGAGATCAAAGCGGTTCTCTTCGACACGTTCGGCAGCGTCGTGGACTGGCGCTCAGGGGTAGCACGTGATGTGGCCGCCTTCGCCAAGCATCATCGGATCGGTGTGGACGCCGTAGCGTTCGCAGACGCGTGGCGAGCAAAATACGAGCCGTCAATGGAGCCGATCCGCAACCGGAGCCGCGAGTTCGTGCCGCTGGACCAGCTGCACATGGAGAACCTCCACGCCACCGTTGCCGAATTCGGCCTGAATGCGGCCGACTTCGACGATCGCGACATCGCCGACCTCAACGCGGCGTGGGAGCGGCTGGACCCGTGGCAGGACAGCGTCGCCGGCCTGGCCGAACTCGGCCGACACGTGATCGTCGGACCGCTGTCCAACGCCAACCTCGCCCTGCTGCTGCGGATGGCGCTACGGGCGAAACTGCCCTGGACCGTAATCGTCGGCTCCGACGCGACCCGCGCCTACAAGCCGACCCTGCAGGCGTACCAAAGCATGGCGTGGATCCTGCGGCTTGATCCAGGCCAGGTGATGCTCACTGCGGCTCACAACCGCGATCTCACGTTTGCACAACGAGCGGGACTCGGCACAGCATTCATCCCACGTCCCACTGAGCTCGGGCCAGGCCAGACGAAGGACCTGACGGCCGAAGGCGATTGGGACCTCGTCTGCGCAAGCATCCTCGACCTCGCAAGCAGGTTCGCCGATGAATGAAACCGCACACATCCGCCGTCCATCGATGCAGGAGGGGTGGCCACCCGACAATAGCGGTATTGCGTGTGTAGCCGGCATCGGGAACAGTCGGCTGGCCGCGTAGGCGACCACCGAGCCATAAGTGACGGCTGGTTGGCAGGTACTGAGCGGTGGAGGTTGGACCTGGCCGAGACCTCGGCGCTGGTGAATGCCCGAACGTCGATTCTCTGTTCGCGCCGATGGTCCGTCCGGAGGAAAGGAGCAACGACATGGCGGGAGAAGCGAACGAGATTGTCTTGCGGTTCCTTGCCGCACCCTTCGACATCACGTACGGAGGAACGGTTCACGGCGGCAAGCTGCTGGAATGGATCGATAAGGCCGGCTACGCCTGCGCGGTCGGCTGGAGTGCACACTACTGCGTCACCGCGTACGTCGGAGATGTGCACTTCACCCGTCCGGTGGCCATCGGCGAATTGGTGGAGGTCTCAGCTCGGATGGTCCACACTGGACGGTCCAGCATGCACATACTGGTCGTGGTCTCCTCGGCAGACCCCAAGGATGGCATCTTCACGGAAGCGACCCGATGCCTGACCATCTTCGTTGCCGTCGACGCAGCCCGCCGCCCGGTTCCGGTGCCCCGTTGGCAGCCGACGGCGGCTGAGGACAAGCACCTGCAGGAGGGCGCGATTCGACGGATCCAAGTCCGCGCCGACATCGAGGCTGCGATGAAGCTGCAGACCTACTCCGACGCAGGTACCGCACCTGAGACGGCGCTGCGTTTCCTGGCCGCACCCACGGACGTCAATTGGGGTGGCAAGGTCCACGGCGGCACCGTTATGCGCTGGATCGACGAGGCTGCGTACGTTTGCGCGGTCGGCTGGAGCGGCACCGAATGCGTCGCGGTGTACGCCGGCGGCGTCCGGTTCTACCAGTCGCTGCAGATCGGGTCAATCGTAGAGTGTCGGGCGCGGCTGCTGCACACCGGCCGCACCAGCCTCCACATCTCCGTCCATGTGCGATCCGGCGACCCCAAGACCGACAAGCTGGATCTAACCACACACTGTCTCATCGTCTTCGTCGCGCTCGATGAGTCCAGTCAACCCAGACCCGTCCCCAAGTGGGAGCCGCGAAGCGACGAAGACCTCGCTCTGGAAAAGCATGCCCGGCAGCTCATCGAACTGCGAGGCAACGCCCCGCCATGGACATGAGGGGTACAGATAGCACCGGTTCCAGCGCGACTCGCCGCAGTGCCGCTTGTCGGTGAAGCCGGCACATGATCGCGTAACGCTGCCCGCGAGCGACCTGCCCTCGTACGAGTTCGGTCAGTACCCAGTTCAGCGAAGTACTGCTCAGGTGCCGGAAATCCGAGGCCTTGTCGCCAGAGCGATGCCCGGACAGGGTCATGCACCCAAGGATGTTGGGCCTAGATGGCTTCGAACGACGGATACTGCGGTCGCCACATCGCCTGTTGGACCTGTTGTACTGGGTTGTCCAGCGTCGTCTGGGCCAGACCTTCCTTCTCGGCGGCCTGCGCCACCGCGATCGCGACTGTGGCAGACACGGTGCGCAGGTTGGTCACCGGCGGCAGCAGACTCGCGCCTCGCCTCGTCGCGTCCGAGAGGGCCGCCACCGCCTCCGCCGCCGCGGTGATCATGGTCTCGGTGATTCGGGCCGCCCGGGCGACTGTCACGCCGAGCCCGAGGCCGGGGAACACCAGTGCGTTGTTCGCCTGCGCGATGCGGTAGATGACCCCGCCGTACTCGACCGGGTCGAACGGACTACCCGTCGCGACCAGCGCCCGCCCGTCGGTCCACCGGATCAGATCCGCTGGCACCGCCTCCGCCTTCGACGTCGGATTGGACAGCGGCATGATGATCGGACGGTCCACTGTGGATGCCATCTGCCGCACGATCGGCTCGCTGAAGGCGCCGGCCTGAGTCGACGTACCGATCAGCATCGTCGGTCGTGTGTGTGCCACCACCTCGGCCAGATTCGGCGCGCCGCCCGACGTCGACCATTCGGCGGCCTCGGCCGCCGGCCAAGCGTAAGGCCGCTGGAAGTCGAACTGGTGCTCGGTGCGGTCGTCGGTCAACAGCCCGCGCCGGCCCAGCGCCCAGAAACGGCGGGTCGCGTCCTCCCGCGAGAGCCCTTCGCGGACCATTTCGTCGCGCATCAGATCGGCGATGCCGAGGCCCGCGGTGCCGGCGCCGTGGATGACCACGCGCTGGTCGCGCATGCGGCTACCGGCCGCGTTGACGGCGGCGAACGCCGCAGCCATCACTACCGCCGCCGTGCCCTGCATGTCGTCGTTGAACGTGCACGCCTGATCGGCGTACTTGTTCAGAATTCGGCGGGCGTTGCTCGCACCGAAGTCCTCCCAGTGCAGCATGGCGTGCGGGAACAGCTTCGTCGCGACGTTGACGTACGCGTCGATCAGGTCGTCGTAGCGCTGGTCGCGCACCCGCGCATGTCGGTTGCCGATGTACATCTCATCGTTGAGCAGGGCCAGGTTGTCCGTGCCCATGTCCAGAACGACGGGGATCACCCGGCGCGGGTGCAAACCGGCGGCGGCGATGTACACGGCGAGTTTGCCAATCGAGATGTCGATGCCACCGACGCCCTGGTCGCCGATGCCGAGGATGCCTTCGGAGTCGGTGGCCACTAGCAAATCAACTTCATCCGCGGCGAGGCCGTAGTTGCTGAGTGACTCCTCTACGTTCTCGGGGTGGTTGACATCGAGGAACACCCCGCGTGGACGGCGGTATTCGTGGCTGTAGCGTTGGATCGCCTCCCCGACGGTGGGGGTGTACACGATCGGCAGCATCTCTTCGATGTGCTCGGTGAGCAGCCGGTAGAACAGAACCTCGTTGCGGTCCCGCATGTTCGCCAGGAAGACGTTCTTGGCCAGGTTGTCAGGCTGTCGTTGGTACTGCGCGTACACGCGCCGCAGCTGGCCATCGAATGTAGATACCCCGCTGGGCAGCAGTCCCTCCAATCCGAGCTCGCGCCGCTCCGCATGGGTGAACGCCGTGCCGCGATTCAGCATCGGAGTCGTCAACACCGAACGGCCTCGGACCCGGATCCGAACCGGATAGTCCTCGGCTGCCGGGCCCAGTTCGTACGCTGCGTCCAACATCGCTACTTCTCTTTCGTCGGCGGATGGTTGGTGGGATGGCCCCTGTACGCCTCGGCCTTGTGGGACTGATCAAGCCCGGGGGGGTGTCGTGTTGGCGCGCCCAGCGGCCACTTCAGGCACCGGCTGGTCGGCGCCGGCGTGGTGTGGCTCGGTGATACCTCCCCAGGCGGCTTCAGATGATGGTCGCGCCGACGGCTCGATGTCGTCGAGCATCGTAGTTTCGTCGAAGGGTTCCTCGTTGTGGAACACACGGGTCGCCTGGGCCTGGTCGAACTCACCCACCCACTTACCGATAATCACTGTCGCGACGGCGTTTCCGGCGAAGTTGGTCAATGCTCGAGCCTCGGACATGAACCGGTCGATGCCCACGACCAGGCCAACGCCGTCGACGAGGTCCGGCCGATGCGTCTGCAGGCCGCCGGCGAGGACCGCCAGGCCGGCGCCGGTCACCCCCGCGGCGCCCTTGGAAGCGATGATCATAAAGACAAGCAGCGAGATCTGCTCGCTAATTGATAGGGGCTTGTCCATCGCGTCCGCAATAAAGATCGACGCCATCGTTAGGTAGATAGCTGTGCCATCGAGGTTGAATGAGTACCCGGTCGGCACTGTGATACCAACCACTGATCGGGAGACGCCCAGGTGCTCCATCTTCGCGATCAGCCTGGGGAGCGCGACCTCCGAGGAAGATGTCGAAACGATCAGTAGGAATTCCCGCTTCAGGTAGTTCAGCAGCTGAAAAATGCCGACCCCGGTGGTGGCTCGCAACAGCAGGCCCAGAAGCACGATTACGAACAGCAGACACGTGATGTAGAAGGCGAGCATGACCTGTCCCAGAGCGACCAGCGCCTTCCAGCCGGTCGCGCCGACTACGGCAGCGATGGCGCCGAACGCGCCGATCGGCGCCAACCACATGATCATGCTCATAACGCGGAATACCAGCCGCTCCAGATGCTTAACACCCCGGAGGATCGCCTCCCCGCTGTGCCCGAGGACCTGCAAGGCGAAGCCAACCAACAACGCGACGAACA
>Ga0307413_10000109_pt1 | contig 21099 bp, 7 predicted proteins | sample DK1Ometagenome_3_FD_203714 | JGI IMG/M metagenome (GOLD analysis project Ga0307413, IMG submission 203714) | Maize rhizosphere microbial communities from greenhouse at UC Davis, California, United States - DK15-O-2 | ecosystem: Host-associated > Plants > Roots > Rhizosphere > Soil | place: USA... | reverse complement strand
CCTGGGGGTCGTCCGCCGGCTCGGCGGTCGCGGTCGCGGCCGGGATGGCACCACTGGCCATCGGCACCGAGACCGACGGCTCGATCGTCTGTCCGGCCGGCGCCAACGGGGTGGTCGGCGTGAAACCGGAACGTGGCCTGCTGCCCACCGACGGCGTCGTGCCGATCACCCCGGCACAGGACACGGTCGGCGTGTTCGCCACCCGGATCGCTGACGCCGCGCTCTGTCTGGCCGAGCTGACCGGCGACGGCGGCCTGCTCACATCCCCGGCGCGGCTCGCCGGACGACGACTCGGGCTGTGGCACACCCCGGGACTGCCGCGGCTCGCGCTGCGGACGGTGACCCGCGCCCTGCGGGCGGCCGGCGCCGAGGTGGTCGAGGTGGACTTCCCGGAGCACCCGGGCCTGGTCATCGCCCAGCTGATCGCGATGCAGGCCGAGTTCCCCGCGGCGGTCGCCGGCTATCTGCGTACCCGGCCGGGAGCACCGAGCGACCTCGCCGCGTTGATCGCGGCGAACCGGGCCGACCCGGACGAGCTGCGGCTGTTCGACCAGGGTGTCTTCGAGGCCGCGGCGGCACTGCCGGCCGAGGACCGGGTCCACCGGGCCGGGATCGGCGAGCACGCGAGACGCCGGGCGCGACGGCTGCTCGACGACACGCTGCGGCGCGTGGATGCCGTGCTCGCGCCGACGAATCCGCCGGCATGGCCGCTGGTGCCCGGCCGCGGCGATCCGCGCACCACGACCAGCTCCACCCTCGCCGCGCTGGCCGGGTACCCGAACGTGTCGGTGCCGGCGGCCGTGCACGGCGGTCTGCCGCTCGGCGTCTCCGTCTTCGGGCCGCCGACGCTGGTCGACCTGCTCCCGCTGGCCGCCGCCGTCGAGCTGGTCTGCCCGGCGCACGGACCTCCGGCACTGACCGGACCACGGCCCTGAGCCACCGAACCGAGGAGATCGACGTGTCCCGACCAGTCCCGGCGACTCTGACCAGAGTCGGCCACGGTGACCTGTTCACCGACCACATGATCAGCTCCACCTGGACCGAATCGGACGGTTGGCTGCCGGTCGCGCGGGTACCGCTGGCGCCGATCCCGATGCACCCCGGAACGCTCGGCATGCACTACGCGCAAGTGATCTTCGAGGGCCTCAAGGCACACCGTCAGGTGAACGGCTCGATCGCGGTGTTCCGCCCCTGGGACAACGCCCGCCGGTTCCAGCGCTCGGCACGCCGACTGGCCATGCCGGAAGTCCCGGCCGAGATGTTCGTCGACGCGATCGACCAGCTGGTGGCGGCGGACGAGTCCTGGCTGCCGGCGGGAGACGACGAACTGAGCCTCTACCTCCGGCCGCTGATGTACGGGTCGGAGCCCGACCTCATGCTTCGCCCGTCGAACCAGTACCGGTTCCTGATCGTGGCGTTCGTGGCGGGCGGATTCTTCGGTGACCTGCCGGCTCCCCTCTCGGTGTGGGTGAGCCGCACCCAGAGCCGAGCGATGCCCGGCGGCACCGGGGACGTCAAGTGCGCCGCCAACTACGGGCCGACGTTCCCGGCCCAGCGCGAGGCGGCGGCCGCCGGCTGCCAGCAGGTGCTGTGGCTGGACTCGGCGCGGCGGCACTGGGTGGAGGAGATGGGCGGGATGAACCTGTTCGTCGTGCGCGGCACGGGCGGCGACGCCGAGGTGGTGACGCCGGAGCTGACCGGCACCCTGCTGCCCGGTGTCACCCGTGACTCGCTGCTCACCATCGCCGCCGGGTTGGGATACCGATCACGGCAGGAGCGGATCTCCATCGACCGGCTCCGCGCCGAGTGCGAGGCGGGCGTGGTCACCGAGATGTTCGCGTGCGGCACGGCTGCCGTGGTGACCCCGATCGGGCTCCTGCGCGACGACGACGGCGAGTGGACCGTGGGCGACGGGCAGGCCGGTCCGACGACGATCACCCTGCGGGACCGTCTGGTGGACATTCAGCACGGTCGGTCACCGGATCCCGACGGCTGGCTGCACCCGGTTCGCCTGCCCGTCGTCGAACGGTGAGCCGGGACGCCGGCTGCCTGCACGAGCTGTTCGAGCGGCAGGCGGCCGACCGACCGGAGGGGATCGCGCTGATCCATGCCGGCCGGCACGTCAGCTATGCCGAGCTCGACCGACGAGCCGACCACCTGGCGCACGGACTGGCCGCGCACCAGGTGCCACGCGGCAGCACGGTGGGGATCTGCCTCGACCGCGGCATCGACCTGGTGGTCGCCGTGGTGGGGGTCCTCAAGGCCGGGTGCGCGTACACGATGCTCGATCCCACGTTCCCGGAGCGTCGCCTCGACGCTGTCATCGGGGCGGCCGACGCCGCTGTGGTGCTCGCCAGGGACCGGTGCCTGCCGCGCGCGGTGCCGTTCGCCGAGGTTGCTTCCCGCGGCCGGACCGGTCCTCGGGTGCGGACCGGTGCCGCCGCAGCCGCGTGCGTGATGTTCACCTCCGGCTCGACCGGCGCGCCCAAGGGCATCATGACGTCGCACGCCGCCCTGGTGGCCACGCTCGTCGGGCAGGACTACGCCTCGTTCGGCCGGGACGAGGTGTGGCTGCAGTGCTCGCCGGTCTCCTGGGACGCCTTCGCCCTCGAGCTGTTCGGGCCACTGACCACCGGCGGCACCTGCGTCCTGCAGTCCGGCTCGGCACCGGAACCGGAACAGATCGCCGACCTGGTCACCGAGCACCGGGTGACCTCGGTGTACGTCTCGGCCAGTCTGCTCAATTATCTGGTGGACGAGCATCCGGCGATGTTCACCGGTCTGCGGCAGGTGCTCACCGGCGGGGAGCCCGCCTCGCTGACCCACGTCGGCAGGCTGCTCCGCGAGTTCCCCGACCTGCGACTGGTCAACGGGTACTCCCCCGCGGAGAACACCATCTTCACCTGCTGCCACACCATCGACGAGCGGGACGTCGCGGCGGCGTCGGTGCCGGTCGGGCGGGCCATCGCGAACAAGGCCACCTATGTGCTCGACGACGGTCTGCGACCGGTGTCCCCCGGCACCGTCGGCGAGTTGTACATGGCAGGTTCCGGGCTGGCCTACGGCTACGTCGGGGCCCTCGCGGCGACCGCCGAACGCTTCGTGGCCGACCCGTTCGGCCGGCCCGGGCAGCGGATGTACCGCACCGGCGATCTGGTTCGCGAGCGGACCGACGGCGCGCTGGAGTTCCTCGGCCGGGCCGACCAACAGGTCAAGATCCGCGGGTTCCGGGTGGAGCCCGCCGAGATCGAGGCGGTGTTGACCGGGCACCCCAGGGTCGCCAGGGCCGCCGTGGTCCCGATCGGCGCGGGCACCGACACGCGGCTCGTGGCCTACCTGGTCGGCGACGCGGACGAGGCCGAGCTGAGCGTGTACACAGCCGCACGGCTGCCCGCACACCTGGTGCCGTCCCGGTTCGTCACGCTGCCGGCCCTGCCGCGTACCCCGACCGGCAAGCTGGATCGCGCCGCGCTGCCGGAACCGACGCGCGCCGAACCGGCCGGCCGGCTCCCTGCCGGCCAGGACGAGCAACTGGTGTGCCGGGTGTTCGGCGAGGTGCTCTGCCTGCCCGAGGTGCGGCCCGACGAGAACTTCTTCACGCTCGGCGGGCACTCGCTGGGCGTGGCGAAGGTGGTCAGCAGGCTGAGACAGCTCGGCGGTGTCCGGCTGCCGGCCCGGGCCGTCTTCGACACCCCGACCGCCGCCGGGCTCGCCGTCGAGCTGAGGCGGGCGCGCGGGTCGGGCCGACCCCAGGCCGGGAAGGCCGAGCGAATCGAGCGGCGCACGGTGGACGGACCCGCACCCCTGTCCCCGATGCAGCTGCGGCTCTGGATCGCCGACCGGATGAACCCCGGCACCGCGGAGTACGTGATCCCGGTCGCGCTGCGGATCCGCGGACCGCTCGACCGCGCAGGGCTCGATGCGGCGCTGACCGCGATCACGCGCCGGCACGAGGCGTTGCGGAGCCGCATGGTGGAGTGCGACGGCACCCCGGTCCAGGTGGTCGACCCGGCCGAACCGGTCAGGGTGACGGTCACCGACGTCACCGACTTCGAGGAGTTCGTTACCGAGCAGACGCGGCGGGGACTGGACCTGGCCACCGGACCGCTCCTGCGCGTCGCGTTGGGGCGCCGCTCTCCCGATGACCACGTGCTCGTGCTGTGCGTGCACCACATCGTCGCCGACGACTGGTCCATGGCGCTGTTCGCCGCCGAGCTCACCCACCACTACACCCAGACCGTCGGTCTCCCGGGTCCGGTGCCGGGCCCGTTACCCGACCTCCCGGTCACCTTCGGTGACGTGGCCGCGTGGCAGCACCGGCGACGCGGTGGGCTCGACGTCACCACCGCGTACTGGCGTGCGCGGCTGGCCGGCATGCCCACCGTGCTGGAACTCCCCACCGACCATCCCAGACCGGCCCGACGCGACCTCCGCGGCGCCCGCCGTCACTTCGCCGTGTCCGCGCGACTCGCCGCCCGGGCGGCGGCGTTCGGGCGTGAACGCGGCGCCAGCGCCTACCTGGTCCTGTTGGCCGCGTTCACCGTGCTGGTCCAGCGCTACACCGGGATGCGCGACTTCGGCATCGGCACCCCGGTGGCCGGCCGCGAGCACCCGGACACCGAGGCACTGATCGGCTTCTTCGTCAACACCGTGGTGATTCGCGTCGACCTGACCGGCGAACCCGACTTCACCACCCTGCTCGCCCGCACGCGCGACACCGTCCTGGACGCGCTGGATCATCAGGAGTTGCCGTTCGACCGCCTGGTCGACGTGGTCGGACCGAGCCGGGACTCGTCACGTAACCCGCTTGTGCAACTCGACTTCGCCCTGCGGAGGACCGCGACCACGACCTGGTCGCTACCGCGGCTCGAGGTCGAACAGCTACCGGCTGACACCGGGACCAGCAAGTTCGACCTTCTCGTCGAGCTCGACGAGCGCCCGGACGGCAGCCTGGCCGGGGTGGCCGAGTATCCGGTGGCGCTCTTCGAGGCGCCGACCATCGCCCGGTTGATCGACCACTACCTCACCGTGCTGACGCAGGCGCTGGACCACCCCGATCGCCCGGTGCACCGGTTGCGGATGCTGCCCGACGCGGAGCGGACCGGACTGCTCGCCGCCCTGCGCGGTGGTCGGCGTCCGGACCGGGACGACCTGACGCTCCTGCGGATCGTGACGAGACAGGCGCGGCTGTGTCCGACCGCGATCGCGGTGGACGACGGGTCCCGCCGGTTGACCTACCGCGTGCTGGACCGCGAGTCCGCTCGGCTGGCCGGCCACCTCTCGGCCGTCATGGCGAAGCCGGAGTCCGCCGTCGCGGTCCATTTTGGACAGGGAGTAGACGCGGTCGTTGCGGCACTCGGTGTGCTGCGTGCGGGGGGCGTCGTCGTCCCCATCGACGCCGATGATCCGGCCGACCACGTCGGGTACGTGCTCGCCGCCACTCGGCCCGCCCTGATCGTGGCTCAGCGGCACCTCGCCGCCCCGGTGGCGGAACACGCGACCGTCCCGGTGCTCGTCTGGGAGGATCTGGCGGCCACACCGCCGCCCGCGGCGGCGCTGCCCGTCGTCCACCCGGACAACCTCGCCTACATCGTGTTCACCTCCGGTACGACCGGACCGCCCAGAGCCGTCCAGCTCACCCATGGCGGCATCGCCCGGCTGGCGCTCGGGGTCGGCGGCGGCTCCGACCGGATCGACCTTCTCGCCGGCCCGGCGAACCACCTGCCGTCGGTCCTCACCCTGTGGGGCACGCTGGGCAACGGTGGCCGGCTCGCGTTCTGTCCACCCGGGCGGCACACGGCGGCCGATCTTGGTGACGCGATCAGCCGATGCGGGGCGAGGGCCGTGTGGCTCGACACCGGACAGGTCCATTCGGTGCTGAGGACCCGGCCGGACTCGCTCGACGGCCTGTGCGAGCTCGTCACGGGCGGCGACCCACTCAGCCCGGTCTACCTGCGGGCGCTCCGCGACCGGTGCGACGTCCGGGTCGGCAACGTCTACGGTCCCGCCGAGGCGAGCGGCGTCACCTGTTCGAACCCGCGGATGGAGCGGGCGGACAACGGGCGGCTGATCGGCGGGCCGGTCGCCGGCACCCGGGTGTACGTGCTCGACGAGCACCTCGCCCAGGTCCCGGTCGGAGTGCCAGGCGAACTGATGATCGCCGGTGCCGGTCTGGCCCGCGGCTATCACGACCGGCCGGGCCTGACCGCCCTGCACTTCGTGGCCGACCCCTTCGTACCCGGGGAACGGATGTACCGGACCGGGGACCTGGTCCGGGTCCTGGTCTCCCACGAACTCGAGTTCCTCGGCCGTGCCAGCGATCGGGCCGGCGGCCGGGACCGGTGCACCGACCCGGCCCGAACCGAGTCCACTCTGTACGCGCATCCCGCCGTCGGCCAGGCGGTCGTGGTGAAGCGGGACCGGCGGCTGATCGCCTACGTGGTCGGCAGGGGAGACGCACCGCTCGACACCGCCGCGCTCCGCCGGCACTGCCGCGCCGCGCTGCCCCACCACCAGGTGCCGACGGCCATCATCGACGTGGCCGAGTTGCCGCTCACCCCGCGTGGCAAAGTCGACCGCCCGGCGCTCCGCGACCGGTCACCGAGCACGAATCCGACGAGACGCCGCGCATGAGAACACCCCTGGTGGGTGAACGGGTCCGCGGTGTCGTGCGCGAGCCGGCTGGCAGGGCCTCTGCACGGTTGCTGCCGGGACTCGACCCTGAACGTTCACGCCGTGACACTTGTGCTTCCCGGAGTAGAACGGCCGGTCATGACCACCGGTCGGACAGAGCCGTAGGACCGTGCGGGCGGCCGATCCTGTCGTGGTGATCAACTGTTCATCTGCTCGACGAAACCCAGCCTCTTCGCGACATCGAGCAGCGCGTCCGTCGCCATCACAGGTCCAAGATTGCGGCGCTCGATCTGCTCGCCCAGCGCCGCCACTTTCGCCGAATACCCCGGATCGGAATGTACTCGCTCCACAGTCCGGCGGATCCGTTCGGCCCCGGCGGTGATATCGAGGACGACGCCAGCGCCTGCGTCGGCGATTCCCTTGGCGTTGACGACCTGCTCCTGGCTGCGGGGTACCAGCACCATCGGCACGCGTGCGGCGATCGACTCGAAGACGGAGTTGATCCCGCCGTGGGTGATGAACACCGCGCAGTGTTCCAGCATGGACAGCTGGGGAACGTAGCGGTGTGCCACCACGTTGCCCGGCAGCGTACCCAGCGCGGCCGGGTCGGTGTGGGCAGTGGACAGGACGACCTGCCACGTCGTATCGGCGAACGCGCGGACGACCTTGCGAAAGAACTCTTCACCGCGCGTGAAGAACGTTCCCGTAGAGACGTAGAGGAGTCGCTCCCCCGGCGGCCACGGCAGCTCGACCTCCTCGTGGAAGTCGTCGTGCTTGCGCAACGGGCCGACCAGTTGGTAGCCCTCGCCGAACAGCTGCGGTTCCGGTTGCAACTCCTCGATCGAGTTCACCAGGCCGAGCTGGGCCCGCGGCGGCACTGACCGGATGGCCGGAATCAGCCGCGGGCCCAGGCCGAACCGGCGGGCGATGCGGGCGGCACGCGCACCGAAGCGGCGGCCGATCTCGACGACGAACAACTCCTCGTTGAACGCGTGACTGGCGAACAGCACGACGAAGGGAGTGCCGGTCCGCTCGGCGGCCTCGATCGCCCACCGGGCGCCGATGTCGGTGACCAGGATGGTGCCGGGCTCGGCCGCCAACAGGCGGGCCACCTGCCCGACCGAGCGCTTCATGCTCTGCCGCAGCTCACGGATCTCGCCGATCTCCCGCACGACCTGACGCGGCGTCGTGCGTTCGGGAATGTGCCTGCGCACGGCAGCATCGACGGGGGCGACGTCGACACCGGCCGCGACGAACGGCGCCTCGAACTCCGCGTTCACCGCGACGGTGACCGGGACGCCGCGGCCGCGAAGACCGTGGGCCAGAGCGAACATGGGCGACACGTGCCCGTGCGCGGGCAGGGGTACCAGAACGAACCTGACCATGGTGGCGTCCTCGGGGGTGGGCGACTCGGCCGATACCGGACTCGAACCGTTCTGAGCCTATTCGTTGCCCACCAACGGCAGCAGACGCCAAATGGCGGTTTCAGGATTCATCTGCTGGCACGGAATTAAGACCTACGTTAAACACCGACGGTCGGCCGCCGGGTCGTTGACACGTTTTCCCCGTCGTCACTACCGTTCTGGTGTCGTGGCCGACGGTCACTGGCAGGCCCTGGGGGTACGAATCGATGGTGGAGTCGCCAGGATCCAACCGATCCGACCCTACCGCCGTACTCTCCCCGCCCCGCGGGCCGGACCGCGATTCCGTGCGGTGGATCGGAGCACCCGTCCACACCCAAATCGCTGTCCTGTGTGGACGAACGCTCCGCCTGCTCACCAACGACCCGCAGCTGGTCCTGTTCAGCCTCGCCCAGCCGCTGATCATGCTCACGCTCTTCAGTCAGGTGTTCGCCAGCCTCGCCGACACCGCGAACTTTCCGCCCGGCGTCTCCTACGTCGACTACCTCATGCCGGCGATCCTGGTCACCACCGGCATCGGCTCCGCCATGCAGTCCGGCGTGAGCCTGGTGTCCGAAATGGACAATGGTCTACTCAAACGGCTCCGGGCGATGCCGGTCACGCCGGGCGCCGTGCTCGCCGCGCGCAGCCTGGCCGACGTGATCCGAACCGCGGTGCAGCTGGTCACACTCGTCGTGGCCGCCACGCTACTGTTCGGTTTCCATCCGGTGGGCGGACTCCTGGGCACGGTCGCCTCGGTACTGCTCACCCTCTACGTGAACTGGGCGCTGACCTGGATCTTCCTGGCACTGGCCGCCCGGCTGCGCAGCGCCGACGCGATGCAGATGGCCGGGTCGCTGGCCATGTTCCCGCTGATGTTCGCCTCCAGCGCCTACGTGCCGGTCGACGCGCTGCCGGAGTGGCTGCGCGTGGTGGCAGTGGTGAACCCGCTGACCTACGCCGTGGACGCCGCGCGCGCCCTCACGATGGACACCCCGGTCGGCGTGGAACTGCTCGCCGCCTGCGCCACCAGCCTCGTCATCGCCGCGGGCGGCATGTACGCCGCGATCCGCGCGTTCCGGCGCCCGTGACAGGACACTCGATGGTGGAGGGAACCCGGTGCCCATGGCAGAGCCCGTGATCCAGGCGCGGAAGATCAGCGTGTCCTTCGGTGCGGTCCGGGCGCTCACCGACGTCGACATCAGCGTCGAGCGCGGCACCGTGCACGGCCTGCTCGGCCACAACGGCGCCGGCAAGACCACCCTGGTCAACGTACTGTCCACGCTCATCCGGCCGACCTCGGGGACGGCGACGGTGGCGGGGTTCGACGTCGGCGACCAGGGCCACCTGGTGCGCGGCAGGATCGGGGTGACCGGGCAGTTCGCCTCGGTCGACGACAACCTCTCCGGACGGGACAATCTCGTGCTGGTAGCGCGGCTGCTCGGGGCGAGTTCCCGTCAGGCGCGGGCCCGCGCCGATGACCTGCTGACGGTGTTCGGGCTCACCGACGCGGCCCGGCGGGCCGTGCGGACCTACTCCGGTGGCATGCGCCGCCGTATCGACCTGGCCGCGAGTCTGGTCGGCAGGCCGGAGGTGCTGTTCCTCGACGAACCAACCACCGGCCTGGACCCGCCGGGCCGGCTGGGGTTGTGGCAGATCATCGAGGACCTGATCGCCACCGGGACGACCGCGCTGCTGACCACCCAGTACCTGACCGAGGCCGACCGGCTCGCGCAGGAGATCTCGGTGCTGTCCAAGGGAACCGTCACCGCCACCGGGACGCCCGCCGCGCTCAAGGCGCGGGTCGGTGGCGCGTCGACGCACCTGCGCCTGGCGGTGCGGGCCGACACCGACCGAGCCACCACGCTGCTGACCAGGGTCGGGTTCACCCCGGTGGTCGGCGGCGAGAATCCGGTGGTCATCCTGCCGGCCACGGCACCGACCGACCTCGCCACCGCCATCCGGGAACTGGAACGCGGGCACATCGCGATCGCCGAGATCACCATGGCGGCGCCGACACTCGACGACGTCTACCTCGCCGTCACCGGCACACACCGCTGACCGGGCCCGGAACGGTGTCGCACCGTCCCGGGCCCGTCGCTCATCCCGACATCGCGACCAGCACGCGGCGGGCGCCGCTGAACGGCCGCCTGCCGTGCGCCGCGCGGACGTTGTCGACCACCATGACATCGCCCGGCCGCCACGCGACGTCGACCGCGCAGTTCAGGCCCTGCTCCCGGACGTGCAGCACGTACTCGGCCGGAATGGGCGCGCCGTCGGCGAAGGTCACCGACTGCGGGAGTTCCTCCGGCGGCAGCAGTTCGGCGAGCTCGGCGGCGAGCTCGTCGCCGAGAGTGGCGGGGTGCCACTGGTCGGCCTGGTTGAACCACACCTCCTCACCCGTTCCCGGATGGACGGTGGTGGACGGGCGGACCTGGCTGACCCGCAGCCCGCCGTCGGGCAGCCAGGTCCACTCGGCCGGCGCGCCGGCCAGGAAGGCGTCGACCGCCGCCCTGTCCCCGGTCTCGAAAGTCCGCTGCCAGCTGCGGCCGAGGCCCAGGCCGCCGTGCAGGTTCTGGGTGTAGCGGACCCCGCCCCGGAAGGCCGCGCGGACCTCGGGGTCGAGCGCGGCGAGCCACCGGGAATTGTCGGCGACCGGGGTCGCACCGCCGGATTCGGCCGCCACCGCGCAGAAAAACAGCAGCCGGGACGGCCAGGTGTGGGCGTAGGACAGCTCGCTGTGCATCGAGATCGTGAACTCCGGCGGGTACTCCGTCGAGGTGTAGACGTTGCCGCCGACCTTCGTCCGCGGCGAGTTGCCGTGCACGTAGGCGAGCCGGTCGGGCAGCAGGCCGTCCAGCACGGGGTCCAGGGAGTCCTCGGTGACCCCGAAACCCCGCAACACCAGGGCCCCGTGCTCCGCGAGCAGACCGTCGACGCGGTCGCGGTCGGCCAGGAGTTCGTGCAGCGGGCCTGCCTCGCCCGCCCGGATCTCGTGGGGTTGCCAGAGGTCAGTGGTCACCGGCCGGTCCTTCCTCGGTGCTGTCGCGGCACAGGTACGCGAGCAGGCTCGCGTTGACCGCGGTGGGGTTCTCCAGGTAGCCGTAGTGGCCGCAGTCCCCGATCACCTCGAAGGTGGCGCCCGGGATCGCCGCGGCCACCTCCCGGCCCAGGTGCGGCGGCGTGATCAGGTCGTCGGCGAAGGCGATGACATGGCACGGCACGGTGATGGCGGTGTAGGCGGCCAGCCGGTCCGGTGCCGGTTCCAGGTCGAGCTGGGCGCGGGTGCCGGCGTCGAAGCGCGCGGTCAGCTCCAGCAGATCCAGCCAGTCGGCGGCGTCGCGGTCCAGCGTGCGGGGCGACAGGAACTGCATCGCCCGAACCACGGCCGAGTACGAGGCCGGCACCCGGGCGCCCGAGTCGTACAGGTCCTTCTCCGCCTGCGCCAGCCGGTCGCGCAGCACGTCCGACCGGCCCTTGGTGGCCATGAGCACTGCCCGGGTCGCCAGCTCGGGCCGGGCGAGCAGCAGTTCCTGCACGACGTAGGCGCCCAGCGAGGTGCCGACGAGCGCGCACGGCCCGGCGCCGAGCCCCTCAATCAGTGCGGCGAGGTCGGCGACCAGGTCCGCCACGGTGAAACCGGGCTCGTCGCCGGGGCGCAGACCCCGGTTGTCGAAGGTGATCGCCCGCAGCCCGGCGCCGACCAGCGCCGGCACCTGGTGGGTGTGCCAGACCCGCCCGGTCGCCCCGGTACCCATCACCAGCACGACCGGATCACCGGTGCCGGTGTCGAGCACGCCCGGTTCGGCGTGGCGGGTCATCGCCACTCCTCGCGCAGCCGATCGAGCTCGGTGTCGCTGAGTGCGGTCAGGGAGAACGCGTCCGGCAGCGGCGCGTCGGCGTCCGGCATCGCGACCGACAGGGCGGCCAGCGCGGCGGGGGTGCGGTGGTCGAACACGTCGCGCACCTCCAGGCCCAGGCCCGCCGCCCGCGCCCTGGCCACCACGCGCATGCACAGGATGCTGTCGCCGCCGATCTCGAAGAAGTCGTCGTCGGCCGACACCTGGGCGTGGCCGAGGACCTCGGTGAAGATCAGGCAGACCAGCTCCTCCTGCGGGGTCCGGGGAGCGGTCCCCGCCGCCGCGGCCCGGCGCGGGGCCGGCAGTGCCCCGCGGTCGAGCTTGCCGTTCGGGGTCGTGGGCAGGGTGTCGATCACCTCGACCACGGCCGGCACCAGCGGGGCCGGCAGCAGTCCGGCCAGGTGGGTGCGCAGCTCTGCCGGGCCGGCCGATCCGGTGGTGTAGGCGATCAGGCGGTGATCACGCAGGACTACCGCGGCCGAGCCGACCCCGGGGTGGGTGAGCAGGGCCGCCTCGATCTCGCCGGGTTCGACCCGGTGGCCGCGGACCTTGAGCTGGTCGTCGACCCGGCCGGCGAAGTCCAGCGAGCCGTCCGGCAGCCAGCGGGCACGATCGCCCGTGCGGTAGAGCCTGCTCCCCGGTGGTCCGCTCGGGTCGGCGACGAACCGGGTGGCGGTGAGGCCGGGCCGGTCCAGATACCCCCGGGCGACGCCGGCCCCGGCCAGGTACAGCTCGCCCACCACTCCGGGCGGCACCGGGCGCATCGCGTCGTCGAGGACGTGGCAGCGGGTGTTGGCGATGGGGCGTCCGATCGGCGGCCGCCCGGCCGTGGCCGCGGTGACGGGCGTCGCGGTCGACCACACCGTGGTCTCGGTGGGGCCGTAGACGTTGAGCACCGACGCGGCCGAGGACACCAGGTCGCGGGCGAGGTCGGCCGGCAGCGCCTCGCCGCCGGTGACGACCCGCACGTCGCGCAGCCCGTCGGTGCGGTGGGCGCACACGGCCCGCCAGTGCGTCGGCGTGGCCTGCACGACGGTGATCCGGTGCCGGCCGATCAGCTCGTGCAGGGCGGCCGGGTCGCGGACCTCGTCCGAGCCTGCGAGCACGACGCACCCGCCGGAGGTCAGCGGGCCGAACAGCTCCAGCACGGAGATGTCGAAGCTCGCCGTGGTGACCGCCAGCCACCGGTCGGCCCGGGTGAGCCGAAGCCGGTCGCGCATGTCCGCGAGCAGGTTGGCCACGTTGCGGCGGGACACCACGACACCCTTGGGTCGACCGGTCGACCCGGACGTGTACATCACGTAGGCGGCCTGGTCCCCGGACACCGGGGCGGCACCGGGGTCCACACCGTCGTCGGTGGACAGTTCGGCGACGGTGTCCTCGTCCAGCACCATGACCGGCCGGGCGTCCTCGGTGAGCACCCGGACGCGATCCGGTGGCAGACCGGGATCCAGCGGCAGGTAGACGGCACCCGCCCGCCACACCGCCAGCAACGCGACCACCAGCTCAGCCGACCGGGCCACCCGCACCCCGACCACCGACTCGGCGCCGACCCCGCGGGCGCGCAGCCCGGCGGCCACCCGGGCCACGCGGTCGAGCAGGTCGCCGTAGCTGATCGCCGTTCCCCCACACACCACGGCGGTCGCGGTGCGGTCCTGCGCGGCCAGCAGGTCCAGCACGTCGGCCGGATCGCCGGCGACGGCGGTGTCGTTCCAGGACGCGAGCCGCGCCGCCTCCGCGGCGTCGAGGACCTCGACCTCGCGGATCGGACGGTCGGGGTCGGCGGCGACCGTGGCCAGCACGTGCAGGAACCGCCGCGCGAGCCGGGCCGCGGTGGTGTCGTCGAACCGGTCCCGGTCGTACTCGAACGCCGCCAGCACGCCATCGGAGGACTCGGTGTAGGCGAGGGTGAGGTCGAACCGGGCCACGCCGGTGGCCACCGGTTCCTCGGTGACCGACAGCCCGTCGAAGGCGAGCGCGGCCGACGCGGCCACGTTGGGGTTGATCAGCACCTGGAACAGCGGGTGACGGCCGGTGGCCCTCGGCGGGTCGAGCAGCTCGACCAACCGCTCGAACGGCACGTCGCCATGGTCGTGCGCGGCCAGGTTCACCGCACGCACACGGTGCAGCAACTCACGGAACGCGGGCGAGCCCGAGGTGTCGGTGCGCAGCACCAGCGTGTTGGCGAACAGGCCGACCAGATCGGCCACGGCGGGATCGGTGCGCCCGGCGGCCGGGGTGCCGATGGGGATGTCGGTCCCGGCGCCGAGCCGGGTGAGCAGCACCGCCAGGGCGGACTGCAGCACCATGAACAACGTCGCCCCCCCGGCCACGGCGAGACGGGTGAGCGCGGTGCGCGACTCGCCGTCCACGGTGAACGCGACCCGTCCGCCGCGGTGGGTGGGATCGGCCGGCCGGGGCCGGTCGGCCGGCAACGTCACCTCGGCCGGCAGTCCGGCGAGCGTGGTCAGCCAGTGCCGCAGGTGCGGGTCGGTGGTGTCGGCGCTGTCGCGGTCGAAGGCGTCGCGGTGGTGCAGGACGTGGTCGATGTGGGTCACCGGCAGCGTGGGCCAGTCCGGCCGGGTGCCGGTGCCGGCCGCGGTATAGGCGGCGGACAGGTCGCGCAGCAGTACGCCGACCGACCAGCCGTCGACGGCGATGTGGTGCACGACGATGCAGAGCACGTGTTCGTCGTCGCCCAGGTCGACCAATGTCGCCCGGACCGGGATCGCCCCGGTGAGGTCGAAGCGGTGCGCCGCCTCGGACCTGAGCAGCTCCGGCAGTTCGTGCCCGGCGCGGCGCAGCCTGCGCAGCACCCGACCCGGCGGTGGCAGCACCACCTGGTGCGGTTCGTCGATGTCGGCGACCACGAGGGTGCGCAGTGGCTCGTGCCGGGCGATGACCGCGGCGAGGGCGTCGTCGAGGGCGTCGGCGTCCAGGGCGCCGCGTAGCCGCATCACGATGGGCACCGTGTAGACGGGAGCACCGCCGAACTGGTGCAGGAACCACAGCCTGCGCTGGGCGGCCGAGAGCGGCACCCGGTCCGGGCGCGGTGTCGCGACGATGCCGGCCCTGGCCGGGGCCGCCCCGGTGAGCAGCCGGGCGAGTCCCGCGGGGGTCGGTGCGCCGAACACGTCGCGGACGGCGAGGTCGACCCCGAGGGCGGTACGCACCCGGCCGACGAGCCGGGTGGTCAACAGCGAGTGCCCGCCGAGGTCGAAGAACCCGTCCTCCGGGCCGACGCCGTCGACGCCGAGCACCTCGGCGAACAGTCCACAGAGGATCTCCTCGCGCAGCGTCGCCGACTCGCGGCCGCGCCCGGCGGTCACCTCGGGGGCCGGCAGGGCGCGCCGGTCGACCTTTCCGTTGGTGTTGACCGGAAGTTCGGACAGGGTGACGAACAACGACGGCACCAGGTGCTCCGGCAGGACGGCCGCGGCGTGCGCGCGCAGCACCGCCGGGGCGAGCCCGCCGGTGGTGTAGGCGACGAGCCTGCGATCGCCCAGCCGGTCCTCCCTGGCCACCACGACGACCGCGCCGATGCCGGGGCAGCCACGCAGCGCCGCCTCGACCTCGCCGGGCTCGACCCGGAATCCGCGCACCTTCACCTGGTCGTCGGCCCGGCCGACGAACTCCAGGGCGCCCGACCGGATCCGGCGGACCCGGTCGCCGGTGCGGTACACCCGGCCGCCCGACTCGACCGGGCTCGCCACGAACCGGGTCGCGGTCAGCCCGGGCTGCGCCGCGTACCCGCGGGCCACACCGGCCCCGCCGATGTACAGCTCCCCCACCACGCCCACCGGTACGGCGCGCAGGTACTCATCGAGCACGACGCAGTACTCACCGGTCATCGGCAGCCCGATCACCGGCGCGCCTTCGTCCTCGGTGGACACCGTCGAGGTGGTGGACCACACGGTGGTCTCGGTCGGGCCGTACACGTTGCGGACCGACGCGGCGGCCGCGGCCAGCCGCGTGGCGAGGTCGGCCGGGAGGGCCTCCCCGCCGACCAGGACGTCGACACCGGCGAGCACGCGGGGGTCGTGGTCGACCACGGTGCGCAACAGCCCAGGCGTGGCCTGCACGACGGTCGCCCCCGAGGAGGCGATCAGCGCGGTGAGCGCCCGCGGATCGCGGATGTCGTCGGTGCGGGCCAGCACGACGCGGGCGCCTGAGGTCAGCGGCCCGAACAGTTCCAGCACCGAGATGTCGAACCCGATCGTGGTCACCGCCAGCCAACGGTCGGCCGGGGACAGCCCCAGCCGCATCCGCATGTCCGCGAGCAGGCCAGCCACGTTGCCGCGCGACACCACGACCCCCTTGGGGCGGCCGGTCGACCCGGAGGTGTGGATCAGGTACGCGGCGGTACCCGGCTCGACCGGTCCGGCCCTGCCGGGGCCGGGCGCGGCCGCGAGACCGGTGATGGTCCGTTCGGTGATCGCGACGGCCTGGCCCGCGTCGGCGAGCAGCAACCGGATGCGGTCCCTCGGCAGCCGGGGGTCCACCGGCAGGTAGGCGGCCCCTGCCCGCCACACCGCCAGCAGGGCCACCACCAGGTCGATCGAGCGCGGCAGCACCACCGGGACCACCGACTCCGGGCCGACGCCAGCGGCGCGCAGCCCGCCGGCCAGCTCCTCGGCGCGGAGGGTCAGCTCGCCGTAGGTGATCTCGTCGCCGTCGCAGGTCACCGCGACGGCGGCGGGCTCCTGCCCGGCGATCAGGTCCCACACGTCGTGGGCCCGGGGTGCCGGGGTGCTCCCCCACAGCACCGCCTGCCCCGCCTCGGCCGGATCGAGCAGGTCGATGTCGCCGACCCGGACCCGCGCCCGGGCGGTGACCTGACGCAGGACGCGCACGAACCGGTCGGCCAGTGACCGCACGGTGTCCTCGTCGAACAGGTCGCGGGCGAACTCGACCACGCCGCGCAGGCCCGCGGGCGCGCGCCGGTCGTCGCGGTGCTCGGCGACGGCGACCATGAGGTCGAACTTGGCCGTACCCGGGTCGGCGTCGACCGCCGCGGTGGTCAGCCCGGGCAGGGCGGGCGCCGCGGCGTCCGGCTCGTACCCGTGCACGGAGAGCATCACCTGGAACAGCGGGTGCCGTGCGGTGGAGCGGGCCGGTGCGAGCACCTCGACCAGCCGCTCGAACGGCACGTCCCGGTTGGCGTAGGCGGCGAGGCCCGCGCCGCGGACGCGGTGCAGCAGGTCGCGGAACTCCGGGTTGCCCGACGTGTCGGTGCGCAGCACCAAGGTGTTGATCAGCACGCCGACCATGTCCTCCACCGCGGCGTCGGAACGCCCGGTGACGGGGGTGCCGACCGGGATGTCGTCCCCCGCGCCGAGCCTGGTCAGCAGAACGGCCAGGGCCGCCTGCAGCACCATGAACACGGTCGCGCCCTCGGCCCTGGCCAGCTCGGTGATCGCGGCGTGCAGCGCGGCCGGCACCACCAGCTCCACGGTGCCGCCGCGGTGCGACGGGACGACGGGCCGCGGCCGGTCGGTCGGCAGGGCCAGCTCGTCGGGCAGGCCGGCGAGCCGCTCGCGCCAGAAGCCGAGCTGGTGCGCGGCGGTGCTCGCCGGGTCGTCCTCGGTGCCGAGGGCGCGGTGTTGCCACAGCGCGTGGTCGGCGGGCTGGACCGGCACCGGGGCCCAGCCGGGGGCGCGGCCGGCGAGGCGGGCGGTGTAGGCGGCGGCGAGGTCGCGGCCCAGCGGCCGCAGTGCGGCTCCGTCGGCGGCGATGTGGTGCAGGAGCAGCAGCAGGACGTGTTCGTCGTGGCGCAGCCGCAGCAGCAGGCAGCGCAGCGGCGGTTCGCTGCGCAGGTCGAACGCCTCCCGCACCGCCTCGTCCAGACGGGTACGCAGATCCTGTTCGGTGGCAACGGGTTCGGCGACCAGGCGTGGCCGGTCGACACCGAGGACCAGCTGGTGCGGGCCGTCAGCGTCCTCGGGGAACACCGTGCGCAGGGCCTCGTGCCGGCCGACGAGATCGTCGAGGGCGGCGTCCAGGGCGCTCCGGTCGAGCTGCCCGGTCAGCCGCAGCGCCACCGGCAGCGCGTAGCCGGCGCCGCCGCCGTCGAAGCGGTTGAGGAACCACAGCCTGCGCTGGGCCGAGGACAGCGGCACCCGGGCCGGCCGGGTGGTCACGGTGATCGCGGCGGGCTCGTCGTCGGTGTCGGCGAGCCGGGACGCGAGCGCGGCCGGGGTCGGCGCCTCGAAGATCGTCCGCACCGCGACGGGCATGCCGAGGACCACCCGGATCCGGGCGGTGAGCCGGATCACCAGCAGCGAATGGCCGCCGAGGGCGAAGAAGTCGTCGCCGGGGCCGACGTCGGGCACACCGAGCACCCCGGCGAAGAGTCCACAGAGGACCTGAACCCACGGGGTCGTCCCGGCACCCGCCTGCGCCGCGACGCCCGCGGCCGGGCGGGCCTCGGCGGCGGCCAGGGCGGCCCGGTCGAGCTTGCCGCGGCCGGTGACCGGCAGCGTGTCCAGGACGGCGACACCGGCCGGGACCATGTGCTCCGGCAGGACCTCGGCCAGGCGCGACCGCAGCCGCACAGGGTCGACGATGGTGCCCGGCACCGGCACGGCGAACGCGGCGAGCCTGCGCTCGGCGCCGGTCCCGCCGACCACGACGACGGCGGCCCGCGCCACCCCGGCGCAGCCCAGCAGGGTCGCCTCGATCTCGCCCGGCTCGACCCGGAAACCGCGCAGCTTCACCTGGTCGTCGGCCCGGCCGGCGTACTCCAGCAGGCCGTCGCGGCGCCAGCGGGCGCGGTCGCCGGTGCGGTAGAGCCGCGACCCCGGCGCACCGAAAGGGTCGGCCACGAACCGCTGCGCGGTCGCGGCCGGCATGGCGAGGTAACCGCGGGCCACAGGATCGCCTGCCACGTAGAGCTCACCGGTCACCCCGACCGGGACTGGCCGCAGCCTCTCGTCCAGGACGTGCACGCGGGTGTTCGGGAACGGCCTGCCGATCGGCACCGGCCCGGGCGGCAGCGGCGTGCCCGGGTCGAGCCTGAAGTCGGTGCAGTTCACCGTCGCCTCGGTGGGCCCGTAGGCGTTCACCACGCGAGCGTCCGGGTTGCGTTCGCGCCACCGGGCGACGGCGGCGCCGTGCAGGCTCTCCCCGCCCAGCACGAGGGTCCGGCACGGCGACGCCTCGTCGGGCAGGCCGTCGAGCAGCGGGAGATGGCTCGGGGTGAGCTTGGCGAGGTCCGGGCGCGGCCCCGGCGGCACACCGTCGGCGAGGTCGGCCAGCACGACGCAGCCACCGGAGACCAGCGGCGTGTACAGGCCGGTGACGCTCAGGTCGAACGAGAGCCGCGAGGACACCAGCACCGTGCCGGCCGCGTCCGGGTAGGCGGTGCGGGCGTGGCGGAGGTAGGCGCCGAGGGAGCGGTGTTCGACGACGACACCCTTGGGCCGGCCGGTGGAGCCGGAGGTGTGGATGACGTAGGCGGCGTTGCCGGGGCCGGCCGGTGTGCCGGTGACGGTGGCGCCGCCGGGCCCGGTCCGCGGCCAGGTCGAACCCGGCAGTTCGGGTCCGCCGAGAACGGCGACCGGGCGCACGTCGGCCAGCAGGGCGCGGACCCGCTCGGCCGGCAGCTCGGGGTCGACGGGCACGTAGGCGCCGCCCGCCCTGAGGACAGCGAGCATCGCCACGACCGTGCGGACCGACCTGGCCGCCGACACCGCGACGGGCCGCTCCGGGCCGACACCCAGCGACCTGAGGTGGGCGGCGAGCCGCCCGCTCTCGGCGTCGAGTTCGGCGTAGGTCAGCGTCGCCGTCGCGTCGCGTACGGCGGGGCGTGCGGGATGGGCGGCCGCGGTCGCCTCGAACATCGCGACGACGCCGTCCTCGCCGAGGTCGGCGCCGGTGTCGTTCCACCGGGCGAGCAGTGCCCGATCGGTGTCCCCGAGCAGGTCGGCGTGGCCGACCGGGCGCGCCGGGTCGGCCACGGCGGCCTCCAGCACCCGCAGCAGCCCGTGCGCCATGGCCGCCGCGGTGGCCCGGTCGAACAGGTCGGTGCGGTGTTCGAGCACGGCCCCCATCGAGCCGTCCGGGCGGTCGAACAGCCGGAACAACAGGTCGAACCTGGCGGTGTCCGGGGGCAGCGGCTCCAGCGCGACCCGCAGCCCCGGCAGGTCCGCGGGGACCGCGGCCGGGTCGGCGTTCTGCACGACCAGCCGGACCTGGAACAGCGGGTGCCGGCCGGGCGAGCGGGCCGGGCGCAGTGCGGCCACGAGCCGTTCGAACGGCACGTCCTGGTTGTCGTAGGCGGTGAGATCGGCGGCCCGCACCCGGTCGAGCAGTTCGGTGAAGGCCGGATCGCCCGAGGTGTCCACGCGCAGCGCGAGCGAGTTGAGGAAGTGCCCGACGAGGTCGGTGACGGCCGGGTCGGTGCGCCCGGCGATCGGGGACCCGACCACGACGTCCGGGCCCGCGCCGAACCGAGTGAGCACGGCGGCCAGCGCGGCGTGCACGACCATGAACACCGTGGCGCCGCGGTCCCTGGCGAGTCCGGCCACAGCCGTGCGCAGTCCGGGCGCGACCTCGAACTCGACCGTCCCGGCGGCTCCCGGCGGCGCGGCGGTGCGCGGCCGGTCCAGCGGCAGCGACGACTCCTCCGGCAGGCCGGCCAGGGCGGCGCGCCAGTGTTCGAGCTGCCCGGCCATGGCCGAGCCGGGGTCGTCGTCGGCGCCCAGGGTCCTCGCCTGCCACAGGACATGGTCGGCGTACTGGACCGGCAGTGGAGTCCACTGTGGAGCACCCCCGGCGCGGCGGGCGGTGTAGGCGGCGGCAAGGTCGCGCACCAGCGGGCCGACCGACCACTCGTCGGCCGCGATGTGGTGCAGCACGAGCAGCAGGACGTGCTCGTCGTCGGCGAGGCGGATCAGCACCGCCCGCAGCAGCGGCCCGGCGGCCAGGTCGAACGGCTCCCGCGCGAACGTCTCGGTGGCGGCCCGGACCTGCCCGGCCCGCTCGGCCGGCGGCAGGTGCCGCAGGTCGGTCACCGGCACCGCGACCGGCCCGGCCCGCCGCACCAGCTGGACCGGCTCGCCATCGGAGATCGCGAACACGGTGCGGGTCGCCTCGTGCCGGCGGACGATCTCGGTGAGCGCCCGGGTGAGCGCAGCCACGTCGAGCCGGCCGGCCAGGTCGACGGCGGCCGGGTTGTTGTAGAACGGGTTCCCGGGCGCCAGCTG
>Ga0307413_10000108_pt1 | contig 21132 bp, 24 predicted proteins | sample DK1Ometagenome_3_FD_203714 | JGI IMG/M metagenome (GOLD analysis project Ga0307413, IMG submission 203714) | Maize rhizosphere microbial communities from greenhouse at UC Davis, California, United States - DK15-O-2 | ecosystem: Host-associated > Plants > Roots > Rhizosphere > Soil | place: USA... | reverse complement strand
GGCTAACCCTGCTGGCCGCGGTGTTCCACGCGGTGACCGCGAGATGGGACTACCCGGCCGGTCTCGCCGCGGCGATGGGCGTGGCCACGGTCATCGTGGGGCTGACCCTCTACCTGGCGATCAACGAACTGCGCGGCAGTCGGGAAAATATCCGTCAGAGGTCTGGGATATCCGCCTGACGGCCACTACCGTGAGCGCGGAAGGCATCACCGAGTGCGGTCGCGGCCCTGCGCAATCCGCCCGCCGTCGGTACGGCCTTTCGTTTCCGTTGTGCCGATTCCCGAGTTCAGCCCGGCCGACAGCCGGGCGATGAGTGCTGCCCACCGGAGGTCCCTGCCATGAGCTCCAGACTCGTCCGTTCCCTGCTCACGTTGGTCACCGCCGCGGTCGCCACCGCCGGCATCCTGTTCACCGCCGCACCGGCGAGCGCCGCACCGGCGCCGGTGAAGGAGCACGACAAGGTGTTCTCCGCGCCGTCCGGCGACGTCGGCATCCTGGTCACCAAGCTGACCCACTCCCAGGCCACCTCGCGGCTGCGGGCAGCCGGCATCACCTGGTCGTCCAGCGGCGGGTGCAGCGACCGCTACAACTCCACCTGCACGTCGTTCGAGCAGGTCAACCTGACGACCATCCAGGGCGCGGAGACCCTCAAGGGCGCCTGCGGCTGCGCGCTCAACATCACCGGCGGCACCGAGGTCGGCCACGCCAGCGGCACCTACAGCCACTGGAACGGCTACAAGCTGGACTACAGCCTCTACTCCGGTGTCACCAACTACGTGCAGAACAACTTCACCTACATCGGCAACAGCCAGTGGCGCTCGGGCTCGGGCAACATCTACTACAAGGAGGGCAACCACTGGGACGTCACGTACTACAACTGCGGCGGGTGCTGACCGCCTCGAGTCCTGTGTGATCGCCTGAGTCCTATGCTGTCCCGATGCCCGACGACTCCTCGCTCGCGGCGCGCCGCGGCGGTTCCGGCGACGCGACCCTGCTGCTGTTGCACGGGTTGGGCGCCACCGCGGCGGTGTGGGACGGACTGACCGAGTTGCTCGACGATGCCTGGCCGGGGGAGTGGATCGCACCCGATCTCCCCGGCCACGGCGCGTCGGCACCGTTGCCGCGTTACTCGTTCGGCGGCCTCGCCGCGGCTGTCGCGCCGCTGGTCGAACCGGGTCGGCGCACCGTCGTGATGGGACACTCCCTGGGCGGTGTGCTGGCCCTGACGCTCGCCAGCGGTTGGTTCGGAGTGCCGGTCGCCGCCGCGATCGGCATCGGCATCAAGCTGGCCTGGTCGACCGACGAGCTCACCAGGGCGGCCGAACTGGCGGCCAGGCCGGCCAGGGTCTTCGACGACCGCGCCCAGGCGGTGGACCGTGCGATCAAGGTCGCCGGCCTCGCCGGCCTCGTCACGGCGGACTCGCCGTTCGCCGACTCCGCCGTGGTGACGGCAGCTGGCGGCGGCCACCGGCCCGCCCTCGACCAGGCCGCCTTCGGGGTCGGCGAACCGGACATCGCCGGTCTGCTCGCCGCGGCGCGGGCCGAGGTCCGGCTGGCGGCCGGGGAGCGTGACCCGATGTGCACGCCCGCCCAGCTCGCCGCCTTCCCGGGCTCCGTGGTGCTGCCCGGCCTCGGCCACAACGCCCACGTCGAGGACCCGGCCGCGGTCCTCGCGCTACTGACTAGGCCGTGACGCGCTTGGCCGCCAGTCGGTCCGCTCGCGGCCAGCGCACGTCGCGCGCCCAGCCGAGCTTCTCGAACATCCAGATCACCCGCGCCGAGACGTCGATCTGCCCGCGCAGCACGCCGTGCCGCGCGCAGGTCGGGTCGGCGTGGTGCGAGTTGTGCCAGGACTCACCCATCGACAGCACTGCCAGCGGCCAGAAGTTGGCGGCCTTGTCCCGGCTGGCGAACGGGCGCTTGCCGACCATGTGACAGATGGAGTTGATCGACCAGGTGACGTGGTGCAGGAACGCGATGCGCACCAGGCCGGCCCAGAAGAACGCGGTCACCGCTCCCCACCACGACCAGGTGACCAGGCCGCCGATCGCGGCGGGCAGCAGCAGGCTGGCGGCGGTCCACACCCCGAACAGCTTGCTGACCCACTGAATGTCCTTGTCCTGCATGAGATCCGGCGCGAAGCGACGGGAGTTCGTGACGTTGCGGTCGAACATCCAGCCCATGTGCGCGTGCCAGAACCCCTTCACCAGCGCCTTCGGCGAGCTGCCGAACAGCCAGGGCGAGTGCGGGTCGCCCTCCCGGTCGGAGAACGCGTGGTGGCGGCGGTGGCTGGCGACCCAGAAGATCACCGAGCCCTGCACGGCCATGCTGCCGGCGATGGCCAACGCGACCCGCAGCGCTCGATTGGCCTTGAAGGCGCCGTGCGTGAAGTAGCGGTGGAAGCCGACAGTGACCCCGAGCGTGGCGAGGGTGTACAGCACCGCAGCGAGGGTGAGGTCGAGCCAGGTCACCAGCCCCCAGACGAAGGCGAGGGGTATCGCGGCGACCAGGGCGATGAACGGAATGAGCAGGAACAGCTTCAGGACCACCTGCTGGCCGACGGAACGCTCCTCCAGCATCGGTTCGTGCTGGGGCAGGGGATTCGGCTGCGCGGTGGCGCTTGCCGACGTTGCACTGGACATGTACGGACCTTTGCTCCGGGCGTCGGGGCGTTCCCGCGCGTAGACACCTACGCTTGCGTAACCTACGCGACGGTCAGCCCTTCTGTGTGATCCCCGGCGCGCGAAGATCCGGTTTCGGTGATCTCCGGGCGAGGTCCTCGATCCCGTGCGCCGCACCAGAGCAGTGCGGTCGCGGTGATCACCAGCATCGCGCCGAGCACGTGCAGTGACACCAGCAGCTCCGGCACGCCGAGTGCGTACTGGACGAATCCCAGGGTGCCTTGCGCGCACACCACGACCACGAGCACGCCGAAGCGCAGCCACAGCCGCCGGCCGACCCGACCGGTCGCCAGCAACACGCCGATCACCGCGAGACAGCCGAGGAAGGCGTACAGGAACGCGGTGTGCGTGTGGGCGAGCGTGGGCAGCGGCAGGGCGAGCCGCGGCGTCTGCGGATCACCCGCGTGCGGACCGGCACCGGTGAGCAGCGTGCCCGCGGTGAGCAGCCCGACCAGCAGCGCGGCCAGCACGGCCAGCAGCGGCCGCACCGGCGCGGGCGCGAGCGGCCGGGGCCGCTCGTCGCCCTCGTCGACCGCGGCCAGGTGCAGGGTCGCGAGCCACACCATCACCGCCGAGACCAGGAAGTGCACCGCGACGGTCCACCACAGCAGGTCCATACGGACCGTGATGCCGCCCAGGACGGCCTGGACCAGCACGCCGATCGGCATCGCCGCGGCGAGGCGCAGGTAGCGGTCGCGGCGCGGTCGGCTGCGGTAGGCCAGCACGAACGCCGCGATCGCGACGATGCCGACCACGCCGGTGAACAGCCGGTTGCCGTACTCGATCCACTGGTTCAGCGCCGCGTACTCGGGATGCTCGACCGGGACCATGCTGCCCGGGAAACACTGCGGCCAGGTGGGGCAGCCGAGACCGGACGCGGTCACCCGGACCACCGAGCCGGTGACGGCGATCAGGCCCTGGGTGGCGACCACCGCGACGGCGACACCGCGGCGCAGCCGCGTCGATTCGGGCAGTCGGTCGAGCCTGCTGAGGATGCTGGGGAACGGCACTCACCGATCGTAGGGACCGCACCGCGGAGGCCGGACACCGGACATTGCTGCGAACAGCCTCTTCACGCAGCGGAAGTGATCCACTACATTTCGTCGCGGAGGCGAACTCCCCCTCGCCCCAACCGCGTCGCCAGACCGACGCTCACGCTGCCGGGGCCGGACCGCTCCCCCCTCGCTGATGGCCCCGGCAGCGACTTAAACCCAGGGGACTCGACGTCGCCTCAGCTGAGGCGGGTCGTGCGGCTCGCCGCCACGCCGGCGACCGCCGCCCAGCCGGCCAGGACCAGGACCGGTCGCACCCCCGGAGCCCCGCCACCACCGAGCGTGCCGTGCAGCGCCTCGGTGAGCGCACCGGACGGCAGCAGCCGCACCACGGTGGCGAACCCGTCGGGCAGCTGGTCCGCGGCGACGATGATCCCGCCGGCGAGCAGCAGCACGAACCAGACGATGTTGGCCAGCGCCAGCACCACCTCGGCCTTGAGCGCGCCGCCGAGCAGCACGCCCAGCGCCCCGAACGCCAGGGTGCCGACGAGCACCACCGGCACCGCCCACAGCAGCCCGGCGAGCTGCGGCCGCCACCCGAGCACCGCGGCGACCACCCCGAGCAGGACCAGCTGGATCGCCACCACGGCGACGCCGGCGGTGAGCCGCCCGGCGACCAGCAGCCACCGCGGCATCGCCGTCGCGGCGAGCCGCTTGAGCACCCCGTAGCGGCGGTCGAAGCCCAGCGCGATGGCCTGGCCGGTGAACGCCGAGGACATCACCGCGAGCGCGAACACCCGCGCGGTCACCGAGGCCACCCTGGGCTCCGGCATGTCGACCACGTCCACCACCAGGGTCAGCCCGATCAGCAGCGCGATCGGGATGAGCAGGGTCAGCAGCACCTGCTCACCGTTGCGCAGGGTCAGCGCCAGCTCGGTGCGCGCGTGCACGGCCAGCATCCGGCCCACCCGCCCGCGGCCGGGGGCCGGGGTGAACGTGCCGGTCGGGAAGCCGGCGGACCCCTCGGTGCTCATGCCCGCAGCTCCCGTCCGGTCAGGTCCAGGAAGACGTCCTCGAGGCTGCGCCTGCCGATCCGCAGTTCGTCGGCGAGCACGCCCTGGCCCGCGCACCACGCGGTCACCGAGGACATCACCTGCGGGGTCACCTCGGCGCCGGTCACCAGGTAGCCGCCCGGGGTGTCCTCACTGACCCGGTAGCCGGCCGGCAGCGTGGCGGCGAGAAGCGCGGTGTCCAGGCCCGGCGCCGCGGCGAAGCGCAGGCACGGCTGCTCCTCGCCGGCCGCGGTGAGCTCCAACGGGCTGCCGGTGGCCACCACCCTGCCGTGGTCGACGATCACCACCTGGTCGGCCAGCAGCTCCGCCTCGTCGATCAGATGCGTGGTGAGCAGCACCGAGACGCCGTCGCGGCGCAGCGCGGCGATCAGGTCCCAGACCAGCCTGCGGGCCTGTGGATCCATCCCCGCGGTCGGCTCGTCCAGGAACACCAGCTCCGGCCGGCCGACGATCGCGCAGGCCAGCGACACCCGTTGCTGCTGGCCGCCGGACAGCCGCTTGTACGGGGTGCCGCGCACCGCGCCCAGGCCGAGCAGGTCCACCAGCCAGGCCACGTCCAGTGGGTTCGCGGCGCATGCGGCGACCAGGCCGATCATGTCGGCGGCGCCGATCCCCGGGTAGGCGCCGCCCCCCTGCGGCATCACCCCGACCCTGGGCCGCAGCGCGGCGTGGTCGGTGCGCGGGTCGTGGCCGAGCACCCGGACCTCCCCGGCGTCCGCGCGGCGCAGCCCCTCGCACACCTCGACGGTGCTGGTCTTGCCGGCGCCGTTCGGGCCGAGCAGGGCCAGCACCTCGCCCCGGACCAGGCGCAGTGACAGCCCGTCCACCGCGGTCGTCCGGCCGTAGGTCTTCACCAGGCCGGCCACCTGCACGGCTGGGCTCTCCACAGCCGCGAGCCTAGGGTGTGGCCGAAGACGCGGCGGCGGGGGACCGGCGGCCGAGGTGGCGCAGGGTGAACGACACCGCCACGATCACCGCCGCGAGCGCCCCGAGATACGCCTGCCACAGCACGAACACCCTGCCGTCGAAGGTGTTGCCGGTCGGCGCCAGCACCAACGCGAGCAGCACGCTGACCGCGGTCGCCGCCTTGCGGAACCGGGTGTCGCCCGCGGACGCGGCGAGCGGCAAGGCCGCCCACAGCAGGTACCACGGCTGTACGGTCGCGCCGAACACCAGCACCGCGCCGAGCCCGACACCCAGCCCGGTCAGCGGCCGCAGCCGCCAGCGGAAGCTGTCCAGCAGCAGCTTCGCCGCGATCATCGGCCCGAGCACCGCGCCGACCAGCCGCGACACCGCGACGGCCGCCTCGATGTGGTTGCCCAGACCGAGCGCCACGCCCAACCCGCCCGCGACGAAGCCGAGCGAGGTCATCGGCGCGATCCAGCTCTTGATCACGGTGGCGGTGTTCAGGGTGGACACCCACCCGAAGCCGAGTCCGCTGCCGAACGAGGTGGCGGCCAGCACGCCGAGGAACACCACGGCGAGCACACCCGCGGTGGCGAACAGCTGCCGCCAGGTGCCGCCGCGCCGGCGGGCGATCATCACGCCGAGGAAGCCGAGCGCGAGCGCGGCGGGGATCTTGACCGCGGCACCCATGGTGATCACCGTGGCGCCGACGGCGTACCAGGCGAGCTCACCGGACTGCCACGGCGGGAACGGCCCGTCCGGGTTCACCCTGGGCATGCCGCGCAGCGCCAGCTCGAAGCCGACCAGCATCAGGCCGATGGCGAGCGACTCGTTGTGCACGCCGACCACGAGGTGGAACAGCACCAGCGGGTTGGCCGCGCCGAGCCACAGCGCGGCGACCGGGTCGACCCCGAACCGGCGCGCCAGCCTGGGCAGCGCCCAGACGATCATGGCCAGGCCGACCAGCGCGAGCACCCGGTGCAGCGCCACCCCCCACACCACGTGGTTGCCGGTGATGAGATTGATCACCTTGCCCGCGGACAGGAACAGCGGGCCGTACGGCGACGGTGTCTCCCGCCAGACGGTCGGCACACCGCGGGTCAGCGGGTGGTCCACACCGAGCGCCTGCGCGGGCCCCACCTCGTAGGGGTCGAACCCGCGCGCGGCGATCTCGCTCTGGGCGAGGTAGCTGTAGACGTCCCGGCTGAACATCGGCACCACGAACACCAGCGGGGTGATCCACATCACCAGCGTCCTGGCCAGCTGCGGGATGGTGATCATCCGCTCTCCGCCGGGCCGGGCGAGCCTGCCCAGCGCGAGCCAGGCGAGCACGACCATCGCCATGCCGGTGAAGCCGAGCGCGAGGGCGACGGTGGTCATCCGGGTGACGATGCCGAGCACCGGCAGGCCGGGAGCAGGGTTGAAGACCGGGGCCGCCCCGGCACCGATGGACGCGACGGTCAGCAGCAGCGCGCCGACCGTGCCGAACCGGCGGATCACGTCCAGGCGGTGCCGTTCGGCCGCGTCCAGCGGAGCGGGCGTCACCTCGGTGGTCTGCACCGCCGTCCCCGTCACCACGCGCAGGAGCCTATCCGCAGCTCATCGACTTCTTCTCGCGAGCCCGACCGGTGCTGGTGACGGTGAGTCCGCTCACCGTGGAGGGGGGTGTCGTTGCCGGCCCGGAGTAAATACGACACACTTGTGTTGTGAAAAACGTCCAGTCGGTCCGACCGACCCCGGATGCCGGCCAGGCACCCGAGGGTCGTACCCGGCTGAGCGTCGCCCGCCTCGAGCTCGAACAGGGGCCGATCAGCGCGGCGACGATCGCGGACGAGCTCGGCATCAGTCCGGCCGCGGTGCGCAGGCACCTCGACGCGCTGGTCGCCGACGGTGAGGCCTACTCGCGCGACGCGCCGTCCCGGGCCCCGCGCGGGCGCGGTCGGCCGGCCAAGCTGTTCCTGCTGACCGAGACCGGTCGGGCCCGGTTCGGCCACGCCTACGACGACCTCGCGGTCGCCGCGATCCGCTTCCTGGCGGAGAGCGGCGGCGAGCAGGCCGTCCGGGCCTTCGCCGAGCGCCGGGTGGCCGGCATGATCGACCGGCACCGGCCGAGTGTGCTCGCCGCCACAGGCCCGACCGCGCGTGCCGAGGCGCTCGCCGAGGCCCTGACCCGCGAGGGTTACGCTGCGTCGACGCGCACTGTCGGTACCGGTGGTCAGCTCTGCCAGCACCACTGCCCGGTCGCGCACGTCGCCGCGGAGTTCCCGCAACTCTGCGAGGCCGAGACGGCCGCGTTCGCGGAGCTGCTGGGCACGCACGTGCAACGACTGGCCACCATCGCCCGCGGCGACGCCGCATGCACCACCCATGTACCGAGCACCGACGTCCCGACAGCCGGGCACGTCCCGAACACCCCCACCCACCACGGAGGGACCCCAGAATGACAGCCGCTGCCGAGCAGCGAACACCGCTGACGCAGGACGAAACCCTGGCCACGCTGGGCAAGTACGAGTTCGGCTGGGCCGACTCGGACAGCGCGGGCGCCGGTGCGCGTCGCGGGCTCAACGAGGACGTGGTCCGGGACATCTCCGCCAAGAAGAGCGAGCCCGAGTGGATGCTCGAGTCCCGGCTCAAGGGTCTGCGGCTGTTCGACCGCAAGCCGATGCCGAACTGGGGAGCGGACCTCTCCGGGATCGACTTCGACAACATCAAGTACTTCGTGCGCTCCACCGAGAAGCAGGCCCAGACCTGGGAGGACCTGCCGGAGGAGATCAAGAACACCTATGACCGGCTGGGCATCCCGGAGGCCGAGAAGGCCCGCCTGGTCGCCGGTGTCGCGGCCCAGTACGAGTCCGAGGTGGTCTATCACAAGATCAACGAGGAGCTCGAGAAGCTCGGTGTGATCTTCCTCGACACCGACACCGCGCTCAAGGAGCACCCCGAGCTGTTCGAGGAGTACTACGGCTCGGTCATCCCGCACGGCGACAACAAGTTCTCCGCGCTCAACGGCGCGGTGTGGTCCGGCGGCTCGTTCATCTACGTGCCCAAGGGCGTGCACGTGGACATCCCGCTGCAGGCCTACTTCCGGATCAACACCGAGAACATGGGCCAGTTCGAGCGGACCCTGATCATCGTCGACGAGGGTGCCTACGTGCACTACGTCGAGGGCTGCACCGCGCCGATCTACTCGTCGGACTCGCTGCACTCCGCGGTGGTCGAGATCATCGTGAAGAAGGGCGGCCGCTGCCGCTACACGACCATCCAGAACTGGTCGAACAACGTCTACAACCTGGTCACCAAGCGCGCCAAGGCCGAAGAGGGCGCGACCATGGAGTGGATCGACGGCAACATCGGCTCCAAGGTCACGATGAAGTACCCGTCGGTGTTCCTGATGGGCGAGCACGCCAAGGGCGAGGTCCTGTCGATCGCGTTCGCCGGCGAGGGCCAGCACCAGGACGCCGGGGCCAAGATGGAGCACCTCGCGCCGCACACCTCGTCGACCATCGTCAGCAAGTCGGTGGCCCGCGGCGGTGGCCGCACCTCCTACCGCGGTCTGGTGAAGGTCGCCAAGCGCGCCCACCACTCCCGTTCCACGGTGAAGTGCGACGCGCTGCTGGTGGACACCATCTCCCGCTCGGACACCTACCCATACGTGGACATCCGCACCGACGACGTGTCGATGGGCCACGAGGCGACCGTGTCGAAGGTGAGCGAGGACCAGCTGTTCTACCTGATGTCGCGCGGCCTCACCGAGGACGAGGCGATGGCGATGGTGGTGCGCGGGTTCGTCGAGCCGATCGCCCGCGAGCTGCCGATGGAGTACGCGCTGGAACTGAACCGGTTGATCGAGCTGCAGATGGAAGGAGCCGTCGGCTAGATGACGACTGTCGAGTCGACGCCCAAGGGCGTCGTGATCCCCCGATCGTCACGGGCCGAGCGGTTCGCCTCGTTCGACGTCGACGCCTTCGAGGTGCCGGGCGGTCGAGAGGAGGAGTGGCGGTTCACCCCGGTCAAGCGACTGCGCGACCTGCACGTCGGCGTACCCGCCAGCGGGACGCTGACCGTGGACTGCGCCGTGCCGGACGGCGTCTCGGTGGACACCGTCGAGCGCGGTGACGACCGGCTCGGCGTGGCCGGCACCCCGGGCGACCGGATCGCCGCCCAGGCGTGGTCGGCGTTCCCGACCGCGACCGTGGTGACGATCGGCGCGGACATCCGCCCGGAGGGTCCGGTGCACCTCACCGTGACCGGTCCGGGCGAGGACGCCGTCGCCTACGGCCACCTGCAGGTGCGGGCCGAACGCTTCGCCGAGGCTGTCGTGGTGATCGATCACCGCGGCAGCGGCACCATCGCCGACAATCTCGAGCTGGTGGTCGCCGACGGCGCGAAGCTGACCGTGGTCAGCGTGCACGACTGGGCCGACGACGCGGTCCAGGTGTCGGCGCACCACATCCGGCTCGGCCGCGACGCGACGGTGCGCCACCACCTGGTGGCACTGGGCGGTGACCTGCTTCGGGTGAGCCCGACGGTCACCTACGCCGGTCCCGGGGGTGACGCCGAGCTGACCGGGCTGTATTTCGCCGACGCGGGCCAGCACCTGGAGATGCGTACCTTCGTCGACCACGCGCAGCCGCACTGCCGGTCCAACGTGGTCTACAAGGGTGCGCTGCAGGGCGAGGACGCCCGTTCGGTGTGGATCGGCGACGTGCTGATCAGGGCGGCCGCCGAGGGCACCGAGACGTTCGAGCTCAACCGTAACCTCGTGCTGACCGAGGGCGCCCGCGCCGACTCGGTGCCGAACCTGGAGATCGAGACCGGCGAGATCGAGGGCGCCGGACACGCCAGCGCCACCGGCCGGTTCGACGACGAGCAGCTGTTCTACCTCCAGGCCCGCGGCATCCCGCAGGACCAGGCCCGCCGCCTGGTGGTGCGGGGGTTCTTCCACGAGCTGTTGATGAAGATCGACGTGCCCGAGGTGCGCGAGCGACTCGAGCGGGCGATCGAGGCCGAGCTGCAGGCAGTGGGCGGATGACCGGCAGGGCCTGCGCACTGTCCGATTTGGACCAGGACAAGCCGCACGCCGTCGAGGTCGACGACGTGGCGGTGGTCCTGGTCCGCCGGGGCGACACCGTGCACGCCCTGCGCGACGAATGCACCCACGCCGCGCTCGCCCTGTCCGAGGGCGAGCCGACCCCCAAGGGGCTGGAGTGCTGGCTGCACGGGTCGTGTTTCGACCTGTGCACCGGCGCGCCGTCCTCGCCGCCGGCCACCGAGCCGGTCGACGTGTACGCGGTGACCGTCGTCTCCGGCGACGTGCACGTCGACGTGAGCCAGCCGATCAACCGCTGAGCGTTCCGAACACCACGAGCGTCCCACCCCAGGAGAACAGAGCAGTCATGGCAGTGTTGGAGATCAGGAACCTGCACGTCTCGGTGAACACCGACGAGGGCAAGAAGGAGATCCTCACCGGTGTCGACCTGACGATCAAGGCGGGGGAGACCCACGCGATCATGGGGCCGAACGGCTCCGGCAAGTCCACCCTGTCCTACGCCGTCGCCGGCCACCCCAAGTACGAGGTGACCGAGGGCGAGGTCCTGCTGGACGGCGAGAACGTGCTGGAGATGTCGGTCGACGAGCGCGCCCGCGCCGGCCTGTTCCTCGCCATGCAGTACCCGACCGAGGTGCCCGGCGTCTCGATGTCGAACTTCCTGCGCACCGCGGCGACCGCCGTGCGCGGCGAGGCGCCGAAGCTGCGCACCTGGGTCAAGGAGGTCAGGTCCGCGATGTCCGATCTGGACATCGACTCCGCCTTCGCAGAGCGCAGCGTGAACGAGGGTTTCTCCGGCGGCGAGAAGAAGCGGCACGAGATCCTGCAGCTGGCCCTGCTGAACCCGAAGGTGGCCATCCTCGACGAGACCGACTCCGGTCTCGACGTCGACGCGCTGCGCGTGGTGAGTGAGGGCGTCAACCGCTACCGCGCCTCCGGTGAGGTCGGCGTGCTGCTGATCACCCACTACACCCGCATTCTCAAGCACATCACTCCGGACTTCGTGCACGTGTTCGCCGGTGGCCGCATCGTCGAGTCCGGCGGCGCCGAGCTCGCCGCGAAGCTGGAGGACGAGGGCTACGAGCGGTTCACCGGCCGGCAGGAGGCGGCCAGCCTGTGACCGGACTGGACGTGACCGCACTGCGGGCGGACTTCCCGATCCTGACCCGCCGGCTGGCCGACGACATGCCGCTCGTGTACCTGGACTCGGCGAACACCTCGCAGAAACCACGCCAGGTGATCGACGCGATGGCCGAGCACTACGCCGTGCACAACGCCAACGTGGCGCGCGCTGTGCACCAGCTCGGTGAGGAGTCCACGGCGGCGTTCGAGGCGGCGCGCGACAAGGTCGCCGCGTTCCTCAACGCGCCCGACCGCGACGAGATCGTGTTCACCAAGAACGCCTCCGAGGCGCTCAATCTCGCGGCCAACACGCTGGTGTGGGCCGAGCCGCCGCTGGGCATCCGGGCCGGCGACGAGGTGGTGATCACGGAGATGGAGCACCACTCGAACATCGTGCCGTGGCAGCTCGCCTGCGAGCGCACCGGTGCGACCCTGCGCTGGTTCGGCATCACCGACGACGGCAGGCTCGACCTGTCCGACATCGACGACCTGATCACCGAGCACACCAAGGTCGTCGCGCTGACCTGGGTGTCGAACATGCTCGGCACGGTCAACCCGGTCGCCGCGATCGCCCGTCGGGCGCACGAGGTCGGGGCGCTGGTCGTCGTGGACGCCTCCCAGGCGGTGCCGCAACTGCCGGTCGACCTGTCGACACTCGGCGCGGACCTGGTCGCGTTCACCGGACACAAGATGGTCGGCCCGACCGGCATCGGCGTGCTGTGGGGCCGCAAGGAGTTGCTCGCCCAGCTGCCGCCGTTCCTCGGCGGCGGCGAGATGATCGAGGCGGTGACGATGGCGCGCTCCACCTACGCCCCGCCGCCGCACCGGTTCGAGGCGGGCACCCCGCCGATCGCGCAGGCCGTCGGGCTGGGCGCCGCGGTGGACTACCTGTCCGCGCTGGGTATGCCGGCGGTCGCCGAACACGAGCGGCGGATCACCGCCTACGCGCTGGAGCGACTGCACGAGATCCATGGCGTGCGCGTCCTCGGCCCGCGGGAGATGGTCGACCGCGGCGGCGCGATCAGCTTCGAGCTGGCCGACGTGCACCCGCACGACGTGTCGCAGGTGCTCGACTCGCTCGGGGTCGCGGTGCGCGCCGGGCACCACTGCGCGAAGCCCGCGCACGCCCGCTTCGGGGTCGCGGCGTCCACCAGGGCGTCGTTCTACCTGTACACGACGCGGGACGAGATCGACGCGCTGGCCGACGGGCTGGAGCGGGTGAAGAAGTTCTTCGGGACGGGCTGATGAAGCTGGAGTCGCTGTACCAGGAGATCATCCTGGACCACTACAAGCACCCGCACGGTCGTGGGCTGCGCGATCCGTTCGACGCGGAGTCCTTCCAGGTCAACCCGACCTGTGGGGACGAGGTGACGCTGCGGGTGAAGCTCGACGGCGACGCGGTCGCCGACGTGTCCTACGACGGGCAGGGCTGCTCCATCAGTCAGGCGTCCACCTCGGTGCTCACCGACCTGGTGGTCGGGCGCAGCGTCACCGACGCGATGTCCGCGATGGACGCGTTCGTGGCGCTGATGCAGGGCCGTGGCGAGGTCGAGCCGGACGAGGACGTGCTGGAGGACGGAGTCGCGTTCGCCGGGGTCGCGAAGTATCCGGCCAGGGTCAAGTGTGCTTTGCTGGGTTGGATGGCGTTCAAGGACGCGGTCTCACGGGTCGACGGAGGCAGGCAGTGACGAACGAGACGACCGACGAGGTGACCAGGGGAGCGGCCGGCATGCCGGAGCCGCCGCCGGCGTCGCCGCGCGCAGATGTGCCCTCGCTGGACGATCTGGAGGAGGCCATGCGTGACGTGGTCGACCCGGAGCTCGGAATCAACGTGGTGGACCTGGGTCTGGTGTACGACATCAGGGTCGACGCCGAGAACACCGCGATCATCGACATGACACTGACCTCGGCCGCCTGCCCGCTGACCGACGTGATCGAGGACCAGACTCGGGCCGCGCTGACCAGTGGTACCGGCGGCGGGCTGGTGGACGACATCCTGATCAACTGGGTGTGGATCCCGCCATGGGGGCCGGACAAGATCACCGAGGACGGTCGCGAGCAGTTGCGTGCCCTCGGTTTCACGGTGTAGCGGCGCGATCGCGCGCCACCGCCACCGCCGACGGACCTCGCTGTGCGTACCGACGGCTGGGATAGCTCCTGGCCGTCGAAAGGTGCATGTGATGCGTGCGTTAGCCGCCGTTGTGCTGGCCGTGCTGGTGACTCTGACCATGGCGGGCACCGCCGGTGCGAGGCCCAAACCGCCACCGCCACCGTCGGACACCCAACCGCCGACGACTCCGACCAGCCTGAGCGCGACCGCGGTCTCGCAGACCGACGTGACCCTGACCTGGGGTCCGTCCACCGACAACAGGCAGGTCCTGTTCTACGGCGCCTGGGCGCCCGGCCTCTCGGTGGTCTACGTCAACCACCCGGGCACCACCGCCACGTTCACCGGCCTGCAACCCGGTACCACCTACGGTTTCCGGGTGCAGGCCTGGGACGGCACGAACTGGTCGTTGCCGACGCCGATCCTCGACGTCACGACCGATCCCGATGTCATCGCGCCCAGCGCACCCACCGGCCTCACCGTCGGCACCGCCCTGTGGGGCTCGCCGGTGGACGGTGTCACCGCGTCGAAGGTGTTGCTGACCTGGACGAACGCCAACGACGACGTCGGTCCGATCCGCTAAGAGGTGCTCGTCGACGGAGTGACGTCACCGAACGTCTTCGACACCTTCCCGGTCGGCATCCCCGGTGGCTCGACGTCGAGCATGTGGGTGCGCCAGCTCGATCCCGGCAGCACGTCGACCTTCACGGTCCGCACGGTCGACGGCGGCGGCAACGTGTCGGTGCCGAGCAACGCGATCACCGTCACCACCGACGCCCGGTCGGACTCCGTTGCGCCGACAACGCCGACGCTGACCCGCAACGACCTCGGCGGCACCGGGGCGTGCCCTGAGGAGCTGTGGATCCGCTGGACCGGATCCACCGACGACCTCGACCCGCCGGCGGCGATCGAGTACGAGGTCCGGATCAACGGCGTGATCTACGAGGTGATCCCCGGCGGTACCGAGACCGTCACCTACACCGACGTGCTGGGCGACAACACCGTGACCATCATCGCTGTCGACCTGGCCGGGAACGCCGCCGCGCCCAGCAACGCGATGACCGCCACGACCAACTTCGTCGGTAGCTGTTAGACATGGCGAGTGGCTGTCGAACTGGCTGAGCTGCTGTCGGCGGCGGCGCGTGGAGCGCCGCCGCCGCCGGACGGCACGGTGACGGTCCGGCGCCCGCCGGACTCGCGCTCGGTCGGTGTGTTCGCCTTCACCGCACACCACGTCGTGTCCGCCGACATCGATCCGGCCTGGGTGTCGGGGGTGCTCGATCCGAGCGACCTGTCCGCGCCGTTGAGCCCGCCGTTCCTGACCGCGCTCGCCGAGCGCACCGGCCGTTCGGTCGCACCCACGGATCTGGTGCTGGTCCGCGGCCGTGGCGACGAGTCGCCGCCCGACCTCGTGGTCGCCGACGGTGCCGCCCACGCCCGGGTCGAACGCGCCGACGTCCGGGTGTGGACGCTGCCGGGCTCCGACGACCCGGTTCTGGTGCTGGGCGAGGGAGTGGCCGGCAGGTGGGAGGTCGCGGTCGAGGTGTCGCGGCGGGCCCGGGGTCGCGGACTCGGCCGGATGCTGTTCGCGGCCGCGCCGAACCTGGTGCCCCCCGGTGAACGGGTCTGGGCCCAGGTGGCTCCCGGAAACCCGGCGTCGGTGCGCGCGGTCCTGGCCGCCGGCTACCGCCCGGTCGGTGCCGAGGCGCTGTTGGTTCCGTCATGATCAGACCCACCCGCGCCGAGGTGGCCGCGGCCGGTGACCGCACCCTGCCCGACATCGTCGCCGCCGACCTCGCCGTACTCTTCGTCGGGATCAACCCCGGTCTGTACTCGGCGGCCACCGGCTGCCACTTCGCCAGGCCGGGCAACAGGTTCTGGCCGGCGCTGCACCTCTCGGGCTTCACCCCGAGCCAGCTGGCCCCGGACGAGCAGGCGCAACTGCTCGACCACGGTCTGGGCCTGACCAACGTGGTGTCGAGGGCGAGCGCCCGCGCCGACGAGCTGTCCGCCGACGAGCTTCGGACCGGCGCCGTGCGGTTGACCGCGCTGGTGCGGCGGTGGCGGCCGAGGGTGGTCGCGGTCGCCGGGATCACCGCCTACCGCACCGCCTTCGCCCGTCCACATGCGACGCTCGGACCGCAGGACGACACCGTCGGCGACACCGCGGTCTGGGTGCTGCCCAACCCGAGCGGGCTCAACGCACACCACACGCTGCCGCGGCTGGCGGAGGAGTTCCGACGACTGCGCGAGTGTCGCTGGCTGGTGCCAGGATGACCGCATGCACAACGACCCCACCGCGGCGATCTCCGTCTGTGTGCGCTCCCACCGACGGCTGGTGGAGACCGTCGCCGACGTCGACGACGCGATCGCCCGCCGGCCGAGCCTGCTACCGGACTGGACCGTCGGCCACGTCCTGACCCATGTCGCCCGCAATGCCGACGGTCACGCCCGCCGGCTGCTCGGTTCGCTGCGTGGCGAGGAGGTGCCGCGCTACCCCGACGAGCACCCCCGTGACGCGGACATCGAGGCCGGTGCCGGCCGTCCGGCGGCCGAGTTGCTGGCGGACGTCATGGAGTCGGCGGCGCGGCTGGAGAAGGTCTGGCGGCAGTGTGAGGACGCCGGGTGGCCGAACGCCGAACTGCTTGCCGGCGACGGCTGGACCACCCGACAGAGCCCGGTGCGCAGGCTGCGGGAGGTCGAGGTGCACCACGTGGATCTCGGACTGGCCTACACCTGTGCCGACTGGCCGGACGACTACCTCGCCTGGGAGCTGCCGAGGACGATCGCCGCGTTGCCCAAGCGGGTGCCCGACCCGGCCGACCGGCGTCGGCTGCTGGCCTGGGTGATCGGCCGGGGCGACCTCCCGGCGGATCTGCGGGTCGACCCGTGGTGACCGACCCGGTGGCCGCTCGTCAGGCAGGTCCGGCCGGCTGACAGTACCGTCGGCTCCGCGGCCGGTCGGTCGCGGAACCGATCACAAAGGACACGACGTGGCGGACACTCTGGAAGCCGGCGCCGACCTCGCGGTCGGCCAGGAACTCAGCTCGGCCAACGGCAGGCACCGGCTGGCCATGCAGCAGGACGGCAACCTGGTGCTCTACAGTGAGGGCTCCCCGGTGTGGGCGACCGACACCGCCGGTCGTGGCGCGGTGCGCGCCGAAATGCGGGCCGACGGCAACCTGGTGCTGGCCGACGGCGCGGGTCAGGCCATCTGGGCCGCGGGCAGCGACGGCCACGACGGTGCCCGACTGTTCCTCGGTGACAACCGCGACCTGAGCGTGCGCGACTCCAGCGGCGTCCTCTGGAGCTCGCACACCGCGGTGGCCGACGCGGCACCCGAGCCCGCCGCTGCGCCGCGGGCCGCGCCGGAGCCCACCCCGCAGGCGGCGCCCGCTCCGACGGCGCCCGCCGCGCAGACCTACACCGTGGTCTCCGGTGACTCGCTGTCGGCGATCTCGAAGCGGTTCTACGGCGACGCCGACCAGTACATGCGCATCGCGCAGGCGAACAACATCGCCGAGCCGGACCGCATCCTCCCCGGCCAGGTGCTGACCATTCCGGTCTGATCGACATCGGTGCACACGTTCGGGCCGGCCGACCGGCACGATGGGTGCATGGTGCGCGGACGGTGGTTGCGGTGGGGACGCCACGGCGCCGCCGGCGCGCTGTTCGTCTGCGACACCGGCGGCACCGACCGCTACCTGCTCGCCCGCCGGTCCGGCCTGGTGCTGCAGTCGGGTACCTGGAGCCTGCCGGGTGGGGCACTGCGCCGTGACGAGGACCCGTTGACGGGCGCGCTGCGCGAGGCGACCGAAGAGCTGGGCGGCGTGCCCGCCGACTACGAACTGCGCGGCACGCACGTGTCGCGGGTCGGCTCGTGGTCCTACGTGTCACACCTGCTGCGCGTTCCCGCCCCGTTCGAGCCGATCCGGCTGAACTGGGAGAGCACCGAGGTGCGCTGGCTGACCGGGCCGCAGGCGCTCGCGCTTCCGCTGCATCCTGGCCTACGAGACAGCTGGGCCGACCTCACGAACCTCGAATGAGCTGTTCCTGCCCGAAATCGGGCAGAAACATTGGCGAAGGCGCCGCTGGAGTGTCACGCTGCCCGGGTGAGTGACGCCCCACCGCCCGAACTGGTCCGTCATGTGGCCGCCAGCACGGGCCTGCCGGCACCCGTGGCGGCCAGGGTGATCACCGACGTGATGGCCTACTTCGGCGAAACCGCCGAGGAGTTCGTCCGGCGTCGCCACACCGAGCTCAAGCGGCGTCAGCTGCGCAACGCCGACATCTGGACGTTGCTGGCCCGGGAACTGGACGCGCGGCCGTTCGCCGCGCCGGACCTGACCGAGCGGCAGCTGCGCCGCATCGTCTACGGATGAGGAGAACCACGGAATGTGTGGCATCGTCGGCTACGTCGGTCACCGGGACGCCATCCCGGTGCTGCTGGAGGGCCTGCACCGGCTGGAGTACCGCGGCTACGACTCGGCCGGGCTGGCCGTGCTGCACCGTGGTCGGCTACGGGTCACCAAGACCGCCGGCCGGGTCCAGGACCTGCGTGACCGCCTCGACCCGAACGCACAGGGCAGGATCGGCATCGCGCACACCCGGTGGGCGACCCACGGTGAGGCGACCGACGCCAACGCCCACCCGCACCTCGCGGCCGGCGGCCGGATCGCCGTGGTGCACAACGGCATCATCGAGAACGCCGACGAACTGCGGTCCAAGCTGACCGCGCGCGGCCTGGAGTTCGCCTCCGACACCGACACCGAGGCGGTCGCCCACCTGGTCGCCGAGGAGCTGGCTGACGCCGACACCCTGGAGGACGCCGTCCGTGCGGCGCTGCGCCAGGTGGAGGGCACCTACGGCCTGGTGGTGCTGGACCTCAAGCGGCCGGACGAGCTGGTGGTGGCCCGCAACGGCAGCCCCATCGTGCTCGGCGTCGGCGACGGTGAGATGTTCGTCGCCTCCGACATCGCCGCGCTGGTCCGGCACACCCAGCGGGTGGTGTACCTGGAGGACGGCGAGCTGGCCACGCTGCGCGCGGACGACTTCCGCACCAGCACCCAGGACTCCGGCCCCACGACCAAGTCACCGACCACCGTGCAGACCACCGACGAGGCGTACGAGCTGGGGGAGTACCCCGACTTCATGCGCAAGGAGATGGCGGAGCAGCCGGCCGCGGTGCACCGCGCGCTGCTCGGCCGGCTGGAGCCCCGGTTCGCCACCGCCCGGCTCGGCGGCATCGACCTGGATGCCCGCGAGCTGCGCGCGGTCCGCCGGGTCAAGTTCCTCGGCTGCGGCACCGCCTACTACGCCGGACAGCTCGGCGCCCAGCTGGTCGAGGAGCTGGCCAGGGTGCCGGCGGACGCCGAACCCGCCTCGGAGTTCCGTTACCGCAACCCGGTCGTCGACCCGGACACGTTGTACGTCGCGGTCAGCCAGTCCGGCGAGACCCTGGACACGCTCGCCGCGGTGCAGGAGCTCAAGCGCAAGGGCGGCCGGGTGATGGGCGCGGTCAACGTGGTGGGCAGCGCCATCGCCCGCGAGTGCGGCCACGGGATCTTCCTGCACGCCGGGCCCGAGGTGTCCGTCGCGTCCACCAAGGCGTTCACCAACATGGCGGTGTCCTTCGCGATGCTCGGCCTGCTGTTCGGCCGGGTCCGCGATCTGTCCACAGCGGACGGTTCGCGGATCGTGTCCGGTCTCGCCGCGCTGCCGGACCAGATCCGCGAGGTGCTCGACACCGACAGCCACGTCGCCGAGATCGCCAAGCGCTACGCGGACGCGCGCAGCATGTTCTTCGTCGGCCGGGTGCGTGGCTGGCCGGTGGCCCGCGAGGGTGCGCAGAAGCTCAAGGAGATCTCCTACGTGCACGCCGAGGCGTACCAGGCCGCGGAGCTCAAGCACGGCCCGCTGGCGCTGATCGACGAGACGATGCCGACCGTGGTGATCGTGCCGGCCGACGAGCTGCTGGCGAAGAACATCAGCACCATCGAGCAGATCAGGGCCCGTGGTGGTGCGGTGATCGCGGTGACCAACGCCGACCTGCCGGACGGCCTCGCGGACGCGGTGCTGAGGGTGCCGCGCAGCGGCCCCGAGCTGGACCCGATCCTGCTCACCGTGCCGCTGCAGCTGTTCGCCTACCACCTCGCGGCCGAGTTGGGCCGCGACGTGGACAAGCCGCGCAACCTGGCGAAGAGCGTCACCGTCGAGTGAGCACCGCCCGGGTCAGCACCGGTCGCATCGGTGTCGGCACGGCGGCGAACAGCAGCGACATCGCGGCGGCGGTGCCGACCGGGTCCTCGTGCCCGGACAGGTACCGTCGCCGCGCCCACGCGGGCAGTGTGAAGAACGCCTCGAAGAACGCCGGCGCCCGTTCGGCCGGCAGGTCGAGCAGTGCGCGCAGGCCGAGCAGGCGCAGCGACCGGGTCGCTCGTGCCGCTGGCGACCACACCGCGCGGTCCGCCCGGCGGGCCGCCAGCCGAGGCCCACCGCCGGCGCCCAGGGTGCCGGCCACCGCGACGGCCACCGCGGGTGCGAGCGACAGCGCCCTGACCACGCCGTACCCGGTCGCCGGGTGCACCAGACCGGCCGCCGCGCCGAACCGGAGCAGCCCGGGCCGGGGTGGGGCCGGCGCCGCGTCGAGCGGGATACGGACCCGTTCCACCCTCGCGTCGGGGCCCGGTTCGACGCCGTGCGCGGCGAGCCTGGCGTGCAGCCGGGTACGCAACTCCGCGAGCGGCAGCCCCGGCCGACCGGCGAGGCAGGTCTCCTCCAGCAGGACCCCGTCCGGCCGGGGTACCCCGTACAGGAACGACGGCACCCCGGCGCCCGCCGAGCGCCAGTCCATGAACAGCACCTCGTCCGGGCCGACCAGCGGGGCGGCCCGCGTCGCCGGCAGCACCAGCCCGTACGCGGTCTGTGCGGCGGTGGCCCGCCGCGGGCCGGTCGCGTCCACCACCACCGACGCGGCAAGCGCGGCACCATCGGCCAGCCGTACCCGACACCCGGTCGGCGTCGGCGTCACCGCGACCACCCGACCAGCCGCGGTGCGCACCTCGGGGTGGCCGAGCACGTCACGCGCGGCGGTGTTGTCCAGCAGCGCGTAGCGGCGGTCCAGCAGGTGCTCGTCGCCGGCGACCGCGCGCACCCGGCCGGGCACCAGCCCGATCGAGGCGGCCGCGTACGGCGGGCACTCGTC
>Ga0307413_10000106_pt1 | contig 21433 bp, 23 predicted proteins | sample DK1Ometagenome_3_FD_203714 | JGI IMG/M metagenome (GOLD analysis project Ga0307413, IMG submission 203714) | Maize rhizosphere microbial communities from greenhouse at UC Davis, California, United States - DK15-O-2 | ecosystem: Host-associated > Plants > Roots > Rhizosphere > Soil | place: USA... | reverse complement strand
ATTGTAACATCGGATTAAAATAACCCATAATAATCAACGGAATTTTTACGCTTTCGCGGATGTTTTTCAGCTGATCAAAAAGAATTTGAGTTGTCATTCCGTTATGAAGCGCCGTTGTCGAACTCGCCTGAATTGTTGGACCATCTGCCAAAGGATCACTAAAAGGCAAACCGATTTCAATTAAGTCAACACCATTTTTTTCTAAATCCTGAATAATTTGAACCGTATCATTTAAGTTAGGATATCCGGCAGAAAAATAAATAGAAAGTATCTTTTTATCTTCTTGTAATTTTTGAGTTATTCTGTTCATTTCGTATGTTTTTTTCTCCTAACAGATTTCCAAAACCTGTTAGGTATTTTGGTTAAGTTTTATTTTTTAGCCACAGATTAAAAGATTTTCACTGATTACTGCTGAAAATTTATTTCACGCAGATTTAAAATTGATTTAAGCTGATTCGCGCAGATTATTTCAATACTTTAAATTAGATCTGCTCAAATCTGCCAAATCTGCGTGAAACAAAAATCTTTTTAATCTGTGAAATCTGTGGCTATATTTTTTAAATTTTTACAACCCTACTTGTCCAATCGTCATTTTTATTTTCTACCAATAATAATCCGGAATCTGAATCATTCATTTGCCCAACCAATTCCCCTTTATTGTTCCAAAAAGCACTTTGTCCTGCGGAAGGATATCCCCACGATTCTCCACTAAAATTTGCCATCAAAACATTCATTTTATGTTTTTGAGCATAACTTTGTAAATCACGATACGCATTCGGAATGCCGTTTGGAGTAAAGAAAATACTGGCAATATAAATATCCGTTTCTTTTTTGAAGGCATTTTCCGGATGAAGCGGATTATCAATATCGGCACAAATTGCAAACGAAATCTTTTTATTCTCAATCGTAATCATCGGATTATAATCAAAAGAAGGCTCAAAAAATTCATCTTCACCTTCATGCAAAAATTGCTTCGTATATATTGAAACTGAATTATCCGCAGAAATCACAAATTCTCCAATAAATAATTGATTATCAATTTCAATTGGCGCGCCGGCAACGATAATGATATTATTTTCGACAGCTAATTTCCTTAAATGATTCAAACGGGAATCATCTTTTTTGAAAGCCAATTTTTGAGCATCTTCTCTTTCATAGCCTGAAATTGATAATTCAGGAAATACAATTAATTGTGCTTTATTTTGAACAGCCAATTCTATAAGACGATAATGATCTAATAAATTAGCCTCAATATTTCCTCGTGTTGGTTTTGTTTGTGCTGCTGCTAGAATCATTTTTGGTCTATAATATTAATTTTCCATGTAAATCCAGGCTTCTGTTCCGGATTTCAATTTTACTCTAACTCTTTTATAGGAATTCGATTCGAATATATCAACTTTAGCTAAATCAGCATTAGAAACATCGAAAACTACGCCATGTATAATGTCTGAAGCATCTGCGCTTGGTACAACTACAACATAGTCTGCCATTCCAAATTCTTCTTCTATCTGCAGACTTTTAAGCTTGTGACCCAAAAGCTGATCTGGTTTTCCAGTTAATATTCTATTAAAAACCTGTCTTTGAATTTCTTTAGATCGTAATGTTCCGTAAGAAAATAATTGTTCCATGTTTGCTGTTTTTCCGTTATTAGTTTTGGCGGAGAACGCCCAAATTATTATACTACAATTTAAAATACTCAATATAATTGTCTAAATCTTTATCACCACGCCCGGAAAGACTTATGACCACAATATCTGTTGGTTTGAATTTCTTTTGATCTAAAACCGCAAAAGCATGTGCGCTCTCAATCGCCGGAATAATTCCTTCTAATTTAGTCAATTGTAAACCTGCATTCATAGCATCGTCATCGGTCACCGAGAAAAATTCTCCACGTCCTGTTTGTGCCAAATGTGCATGCATTGGACCAACTCCGGGATAATCCAAACCTGCAGAAATCGAATATGGCTCTGTAATTTGTCCGTCTAAGGTTTGCATTAAAAGAGTTTTACAACCATGAATAACGCCCACTTTTCCTAATTTACTGGTTGCAGCGCTATGACCGCTGTCGACACCTTTTCCGGCAGCTTCGACAGCTATGATTCCAACTTCCGGCTCATGCAGAAAGTGGTAATAAGTTCCGGCAGCATTACTTCCGCCACCAATACAAGCGACAACATAATCAGGATTTTCACGCCCTTCTTTTTCTTTTAACTGCCATTTTATTTCTTCTGAAATTACACTTTGAAAACGTGTCACCATATCGGGATAAGGATGAGGTCCAATCGCCGATCCGATAATATAATGTGTATCTACCGGATTGTTGATCCAATCTCTAATAGCTTCGTTTGTAGCATCTTTTAATGTTCTTGAACCCGAGAGTGCCGGACGAACTTCTGCGCCCAACATTTTCATACGAGCCACATTTGGTGCCTGGCGTGCAATGTCAATTTCGCCCATATACACGATGCATTGCAAGCCCATTAAAGCACAAACAGTTGCGGTTGCAACGCCATGCTGGCCAGCTCCGGTTTCGGCAATAATACGTTTTTTGCCCAAACGTTTGGCAACCAATATTTGACCGATTGTATTGTTAACTTTGTGCGCTCCGGTATGATTTAAGTCTTCTCTTTTTAGATAAACTTTGGTGTTGTATTTTTCAGACAAACGCTTCGCAAAATAAAGCGGACTAGGGCGTCCAACATAATCTTTTAATAATTGGTCGAACTCCGCTTTAAAATCTGGCTCGCTGGTAATTTTTAAATAATTCTGGCGTAATTCTTCTACATTCGGATATAGCATTTCAGGAATATAAGCTCCCCCAAATTCTCCGTAATATCCTTTTTCGTTAACGTTAAAATTCATTTTATTAAAATTTTAAAAGTTGGCAACATCAAATTTTCGTTTGAAATTGCTAAATAGATTTTTGTTTTTTAGCCCTGGTTCGATTTCAAATTTACTATTTATATCGACTGCATAAATAGGAAGATTTGTTTTTGAAATTTCTTCTATGGCTTTTAATTCCTGAATTCCGATTCCGCCACTCAAAAAGAATGGTTTATCAGATTTATATTTTTTTAATATTGTCCAGTCAAAAGTAGTTCCGTTTCCGCCGGGTAATTTTCCTTTTGTGTCAAACAAAAAGTAATTACAAACAGATTCGAAAGGTTTTAAACTCTCAAAATCAAAATCATTATCTACAGAAAATGCTTTTATAATTTCGATTTTAGTATTCAATTTTGTTTTTAATTCTGCACAAAATTCTACCGATTCATTTCCATGTAATTGAACGGCTTGTAAATTGTATTTTTTAACTTTTTCCAGAATTTCTTCCTGACCCTGATTTACAAAAACGCCCACTTTTTTGATCGTTTCTATCAGTTCCGGAATTTCCCCGTTAAAGTATCGCGCGGATTTCTCCCAGAAAATAAATCCCATATAATCGGGTAGGAGTGCACCTACCTCAAGGATGTTTTCTGGATATTTCATGCCGCATATTTTGAGTTTCATTACTGTTGTGTTTTTTACCGCAAAGTGCGCTAAGTTTTTTATTATTTTGTTGTGTTTATTTTAAGTTCGCAAAGTTTTGTTTTATTTTTTTTACCCCAAATTCACGAATGATAATAAATAAATTCGTGAATTCGTGGCTATTTTTATACGGCCAAATTTTTTATAAACTCTGTTGCGGCTTCGCCAGCGTTGTCTGTTTTCATGAAGTTTTCTCCAATTAAAAATCCGTTGTAACCATAAGGTCTTAGTTCTGAAATGGCTTCGATAGATGAAATACCACTTTCTGAAACTTTTACGAAATCATCTGGGATTTGCGATGCCAATTGTTTGCTGAAATCAAGACTAACTTCAAACGTTTTTAGATTTCGGTTATTAACTCCAATCATGTCTAAAGTTGGCATAATTGATTTTTCTAATTCTTCCTGGTTATGAACTTCCAATAAAACTTCTAAACCTAATTTTTTTGCAAATTCAGATAATGATTTTATTTCTTCACGAGTTAAAACTGCAGCGATCAATAAAATTAAATCGGCTCCAAAAGCCTTGGCTTCCAGAATTTGGTATTCATCAACAATAAATTCTTTTCGCAAAAGCGGAATATTTACACTCGCTCTTGCTAAAAGTAAATCGTCAAGAGAACCGCCAAAATATTTACCATCTGTTAAAACTGAAATTCCGCAAGCGCCGGCATTTTCATATCCTTTTACAACTTCTTCAACCGTAAAACTATGATTGATGACTGATTTTGAAGGCGAACGACGTTTGTGTTCCGCAATAATTCCAGTTGAACTTGTTCTTAGTTTTTGACTCAAAGAAATGGTTTCTCTCTCAAAAAACACAGAACTTTCCAATTGCGAAACCGGAACGATTGATTTTTTTAGAACGACTTCTCGTTGTTTATCAAATATTATTTTATCTAAAATATTCATGGTTGTTGTTTTGCCACGAAGTCACAAAGGCGCAAATTTTATTAATGCTAATTCGTGAAATTTGTGTTTGTTTTTATTTGCTTAATTCTTGTAGTGTTTTTAATGCCTGATGCCCTTTTCCTGAGAGCAAGCTTTCTTTTGCTAATTCAAATCCTTGGAGCGGAGAACATTTTGTAACGGTTGCAATTGCCATTGCAGCATTTGCCAGAACCACATTATTTTGTGCTTCAGTTCCTTTTCCTGAAATGATGTTTGTGAACATTTCTGCTGACTCCTCAATTGTTTTTCCACCTTCGATTTCGGTTTGTGATAAAAGGCTAACGCCAAAATCTTCCGGTTTCAACATTCCTTCCATATGCGATGTTATCGTTTTGGTTGGCCCTGTTAATGAGATTTCGTCATATCCGTCTAGCGAATGTAAAATTGTGAAATTGATATTGGTATTTTGGTATAAGTAAGCATACATTCGGGCTAATTCAAGATTGAATACTCCCACCAACTGATTTTGTGGAAAAGATGGATTTACCATTGGTCCTAACATATTAAAGAACGTTTTTACTGCTAATTCTTTACGGATTGGTCCAACATTTTTCATTGCTGGGTGAAACAGGGGAGCATGCAGAACACAAATTCCGGCTTTATCAATACATTTTTCTAAAAAGGAAGGGTCATTGCTGAATTTAATTCCCATTTTTTCCATCACGTTGCTCGATCCTGAAATTGATGAAACACCGTAATTTCCATGTTTGGCTACTTTTATTCCCGCTCCGGCTGAAATGAATGAAGCTAAAGTTGAGATATTGAAAGTGTCTTTTCCATCGCCGCCTGTTCCGCATAAATCAATAGTGTTATATGCTGATAAATCAACGCGAACACACAATTCCAATAAAGCTTCACGAAAACCCGAAAGTTCATCGATCGTAATGCTTCGCATCATAAATACGGTCAAAAATGCCGAAATCTGACTTGGATTATAACTTCCGCTTGAAATATTAATCAATACATCCTTTGCTTCTTCTTTTGAAAGCACTTCGTGATTGATTAATTTATTTAATATAGTTTTCATTTTTTGTTAAGGTTCTAAGTTGCTAAGGTTCTGAGTTACTAAGTTTTTTTACTGAAAACTGTAACTGAAAACTGAATACTCTTTTTAATGTTCATTTCCCTGATAAATCCACATAGGTTCTGTTTTTCCGGCTCTTTCGAATCCGTTTTTTTTATAGAAGTCAACTGCTTTTCCATCGGCGGTTAACATTTGCATATGAAAGTGACTGTATTTCTCCTGCATTTTATCTACAATCATTTTTCCAATTCCTTTTCCCTGATAATCCGGAAGAACCAATAAATGTGGATAATAAACGGTTAAAAATCCATCAGAAATTGCATTTCCAAGCCCGACTAATTTTTCCCCTTCCCAAGCTGTAATTAGGGTTTCTGAATTTGTAAGTGCATTGTATAATTCATTTGGTTTATTGGCCGAACTCCATTCGTTTGCTTTGTATAAGATCAGAATGTCTTCGATGTTTATTTCTTTGGTTTGTGAAAGTGTTATTTGCATAAGGTTCTAAGTTGCTAAGATTCTAAGTGACTAAGGTTCTGGATTGTGATTGTAAACTGTGATAGAATTCTAGCTTTTAATCCAATTCTCCAATATCAATTTTCCCTTCGGTGTCAACACACTTTCCGGATGAAACTGAACACCTCTTACGTCAAACGTTTTGTGTCTTAATGACATAATTTGTCCGTTTTCATCAATTGAAGTTGCTTCAAGAACGTCTGGTAAATTAGCGTCTACAACCCATGAATGGTATCTTCCAACTTCGAATTCGTTTCCTAAACCTTCAAACAAAATTTCATCAGAAACTACTGTTTTTACATTCGTTGCAACACCGTGATAGACTTTATCAAGGTTTGAAAGCGTTCCGCCAAAGATTTCACCAATTGCTTGTTGTCCCAAACAAACACCAAGAATACTTTTTGTTGGAGCATATTTTTCGATTACAGCTTTTAATAAACCAGCTTCATCCGGAATTCCGGGTCCTGGTGAAAGTAAAATTTTATCAAAAGTCGCAATTTCGTCAATCTCAAACTCATCGTTTCTGTAAACAGTAACTTCACAGTTTAAATCTTCCAGATAATGCACTAAATTATAAGTGAAACTATCGTAATTGTCTATAACTAATATTTTTTTCATTTTTTTTAAGGTTCTAAGTTGCTAAGGTTCTGAGGTTCTAAGTTTCAGTAACTTGAAACTTGAAACAAAGAAAACTTGAAACTAAATTTTTACTTTTCTCGAACGTATTTTTCTGTAATAATGCGATCGATTCCTAATTTTTCTACTTTTTCTACTCCTTTTTGAGTTAACGTGTCGTTTTTGATTTTTACTACGAACTCAAATTTCCCATTTTCCCATTGGCGGTTATTGAAATATTCCAGATTCTCGGTGTATACACTATCTTTTAAAGTGTATTTTCCGCCTCCGCCAAAGAATACTGCTGCTGTGCTGTCTTTTCCATTATTTAAATCATGATTAAAAAAAGCAAAATGAGTGTCATTTATAATTTTAATCATTTTTGTTTTTCGATTGAAAGTCGAGAACGTTGAATCTTTTTCTGTCGTTTCTGCGGATATCAAACGCCAGGTTCCTTCAATTGGATTGTCTTTTTTTTCTGAATTGCAGGAGGCTATAGTAATGATAAAAACTAGAATTGATAATGCTTTTTTCATGATTATTTATGGTTTGTTTGTTAAATTTTTTCAGTTTCAAGTTTCAGGTTTCACGTTCCGACAACTTGAAACGTGAAACCTGAAACAAAATAAAACTATATTTTCTCCGCCATCTCCAGCGCTGTATTCAAAGCTCTTAATTTATTATAAACTTCCTGCATTTCGCTTTCCTCGTCAGAACTTGCTACTATTCCGGCCCCGGCCTGACAATGCAATTGATGATTTTTACTAAGGAAAGTCCGAATCATAATCGCGTGATTAAAATTTCCGTTAAAATCCATGAAACCAATCGCGCCTCCGTAGAAATTACGATTTGTTTTTTCGTAATCTTCAATCAATTGCATCGCTCTGTGTTTTGGTGCTCCGCTTAAAGTTCCGGCTGGGAAAGTATCTGCAACAACCTGCATTGTGGTTGCTTTTTCATGTAAATGCCCTGTTACTTTTGAAACCAAGTGAATTACGTGCGAGAAAAACTGAACTTCTCTGTATTTTTCAACATTTACATCATGACCGTTTCTGCTTAAATCATTTCTTGCCAAGTCAACAAGCATTACGTGTTCGCTGTTTTCCTTTTTATCTTCTGATAGTTCTTTGGCCAAAAGTGCGTCACGTTCGTCATTTCCGGTTCTTTTAAAAGTTCCGGCAATTGGGTGAATTTCGGCTTTTCTGTTTTTTACGATAATTTGTGCTTCGGGCGAAGACCCAAATATTTTGAAATCTCCATAATCAAAAAAGAACAAATAAGGAGATGGATTTATACTGCGCAAAGCTCTGTAAACATTGAATTCATCGCCTTTAAAACCTTGTGTAAAACGACGTGATAATACCAATTGAAATACGTCTCCACGGAAACAATGTTTTTTGGCTAAAGCCACGTTGTGTTTAAATTCTTCATCGGTTAAGTTAGAGAATCCTTCACCTTCTTTAGTGAATTTGTAGGATGCTATATTTCTGGATTGTAATAATTGCTCAATTTCCGAAATATTGTTTCTTCCATCAACACTGTGGCAGAAAATATAAGCTTCATTTTTAAAGTGATTAATAGCGATAATGTTTTGATAAACAGCATAAAAAACATCCGGAATTAAAGTTGCCGTATCTTTTTTAGCAATCGAAACTTTCTCAAAATAACGAACAGCATCATAAGAAATGTATCCGAATAATCCGTTATTGATGAATTTAAAATCGTTTTTTTCTGATTGAAACTGACTTGAAAATTCCTGTATTACTTCCGGGATATTGGTTGTTGCATCAATTGAAATTTTTTCTGTAGTTCCGTCAGGAAACGTTTTTGAAATTGTTTCGTTTTCGATTTTAATTGTCGCAATCGGGTTGCAGCAGATGTAAGAGAAGCTGTTGTCATTTCCGTGATAATCACTACTTTCCAATAATAAACTATTAGGGAATTTATCTCTTATTTTAAAATAAACACTTACCGGCGTAATAGTGTCTGCCAGAATTTGTTTGTAGTGTGTGTTGAGTATAAAAGGTTTCAAAGTATGTTGTTTTTAATTTTAATTTATTTTCAATTGAGTTTCGACCAAAAAAAAAGGCTTGTCGTGATGACAAGCCTTTTATATTTATAGTTACAATACCATAGGAAGCTTTGTTCACGACGATTGACGTAAATTCTTCCACCACCAAATATTGTTCATTGTTGTTTTCATATCTTATTTTGATGACACAAATATATAAATGTAATTTGGATTAGAACACATAAAATTTGAAAAAAAACTTTTCTAAATCTGGAAATTTGTTAAATTTTGCCAGAAAGGATAGTTTTAAATTACTTAATTTCCAATTGCAATAGTGTTATTTTGGTTTACTCTAAAATCTGGACTTCCTTTGATATTAGGCGTTGTAAATAAATCAATGTTTCTAATTTTAGTAAAATCCAAAGCAAATTGTGGTTTGCTGTAATAAATTTTAATTCCCGCGTCATTACTGCTTGATTCACTTGTAATTTCGCCCTGGCAATTATTTACAATTACATTTTTGAAATTGATCTTAGATAAATTGGCATCTCCATTTCCTATATTTCCTTCCAATATAACAAAAGGTGTAAAACCGGATACGATACTATTTGTTAGATTAAAAAATGTATTTTCTTTTATATGAATAGATTCTCTGACCAATCCCTGATTATTTTCTTCCAGATTAACGAGTGTAATATTGGAGGCGTTTATTTTAGTCAATTTATTGATGTCTGTATTTTCGATTTTATCATAAGAATCAATTTCAAAACATCTTGAACCTGAAATATCTGATGAAAACGGATGGCGAATAGCAATGCTGTTGCTAATATTAATTTGCGCTCCCTGTGTAAAATCAAAATCATCATCAGTTGTTCTGTAAGAAACCAAGTTGTTCATATCCAAATTTCCTCCATAACATTCAAATGAATCGTCGTTTGAAAAACTAATTTGGATGTTGCTTAAAACTGTCTTTTTCCCAACTGCGGCTAATGAAAGTCCGTTGAGCTCTTTCAAAGCACTTAATTTTCTTCCAGAATATTCGATTCTCACATATTTTAAAATTCCGGAATTGTCTTCGGCATCCTGACCGCCATAATGATTTAGTAAAGGTTCAAGATCAAAAGGTAAAGTGTGTAATCCTCCAAGGCTATTTATTGGAGCTTTTCCCATAATAATAATTCCACCCCAGTCCCCAGGTTTTCTATCCAAAACATCTTTGTTTGATGTAAAAATAATAGGATCGGTTTCTAAACCTTCAGCCATTATTTTACAGCCATTTGTTATTACTAATGTTCCGCAGCTTTTGTCATCTCCGCGAATTACAGTTCCGGGTTCAATGGTTAAAACAGCATTGTTGGTTACATAAACAGTACCAACCAATTGATAAGTGTTTCGTTTGTATAATTTGGTGTCTTTGTCAATCGTTCCTGCAATAATATTGCTGGCTTCGTTATATTCTGTGTTGGCCGGTTTAAAATTAGTCCAGTTGTTCATCCAGTTTGTGGTGCCAACAATTCCCCTTTGTTGTTGTGCCTGTAGAAAAAAAGTGCTTAGAATACTTAGAATTGCAATGCTGATTTTTGTTTTCATAACTATAATGTGGATTTCTAGTTTTTGATTTTTTTAAGTACTCCAAAATTAAATGCCGTATGTTAATCAAAACATTGCGTGTTGTTATGAAAGGGTTATTTAAGTGTTAAGAACGTTATTATTGTGAAAAGTATAAAAAAGAAACCCCAAAAGCCTAAACTTTTGGGGTTTTCTAATTTTTGAATTAGTAAGTCTAAAATATTAGAATTTTAAAGCTACAGTTAATTCGAAATCGTCATTGATAGTTTTATCTCCTAAGTTTTCGAAGAAGTTACCAGAGTTGTATTTGATATCATATTTAGTTCTGTCAACTTTAAATGCAGTTGTAGCAGTGTTTCCAGCTACAGTGATGTCAAAAGTTACAGGTTTAGTGATTCCTTTGATAGTTAAATCAGCAGTTACAGTATAAACGTCAGTTGCTTTAGCTCCGATAGTTTTGAAAACTAATTTTGCAGTTGGAAATTTGTCAGTTCCAAAGAAATCGTCAGCTTTTAAGTGACCATTCAATTTTCCTTGGTATTCTCCAGTTAAATCAGTTGCAGTTAAAGAAGTCATATCAACAGTGAAACTACCACCAGTTAATTTTTTCCCTTTGAAAACTAAAGCTCCGTCTTTAAAGTTTACAGTTCCAGAGTGCTCTCCAGTTACTTTTTTACCTACCCATTTGATAGTAGATGCTTTAACGTCGATTTTTTTAGTTTGAGCATTTACTGAAATACTAGCCGCTGCTACGAATAATGCTATTGCAATTGTTTTTAAATTTTTCATTTTGTTAAAATTGATTTTGGATTAATAATAATTATATAGTGATAAATAATTCTTCGTGAGATTTTCTAACTTTTTTGTAGTGCTGAGAGTCGTCCTCATCATGTCTGTAACCTACAGTTGCAATAACTGAAGCGTTTAAACCTAATTTATCGAAACCTAAAATTTCGTTGAATGCAGCTGCATTGAAACCTTCCATAGGAGTTGCGTCGATTTTTAATTCGGCAGCAGCAGCTAATAAAGTTCCTAAAGCGATATAAGTTTGTTTTGCTGTCCAGATGTTTTTATTCTCTTGTGATAAGTTTGAGATCACACCATTCATCATATCTGCAAATCCGCCTAAAGCCTCAACAGGAACGCCTCTTGTTTCGCTTATGTTTTTAATGTAAGCTGCTACAGATTCTGGTCCTGCATTTAAGTCATTTGCAAAAATGAATAATTGAGAAGAATCAGTAATTTGAGTTTGTCCGTAAGCAGCAGCTTTTAACTGCTCTCTTAATTCAGGGTTTTCTACGATAACAACTTTGTATGGTTGTAATCCGTATGAAGAAGCAGCTAATCTAACAGCTTCTTTTAAGGTATTTAAATCTGCTTCTGAGATTTTTTTTGTTGCATCAAACTTTTTTGTTGCATATCTCCAATTCAAATTTTCTAATAATGTGCTCATAATATTAATTTTGTTGGGTTCGGTATTTTTCTAATAATCGATTTAATAATTCTAATTCTTCTGGACTTATATTTCTGGCAAACGAACGCTCGTGTTCATCTACTTTCGGATCTAATTCTTTTAAAACATCTAATCCTTTTTGAGTGATTGATACTTCAATCTTTCTTCTATTGCCAGGACAAACATTTCTTGTAACATAATCTTTTAGTAACAGTTTGTCTACTAGTCTCGTTGTGTTGCTGGTTTTAGCAAGCATTCGTTCCTGGATCACACACATATTAGCAGGATTACCTTTTTGTCCTCTCAATATACGTAGCACATTATATTGTTCTCCGGATAAATCATACGGTTTCATCAACTCGCTGAAATGATCCTGAATCACGTTTTGCGTGTACATGATATTCAGAATAACTTTTTTCGCATTATCCATCTTAACTGTACTTTTAATAACCTCTTCAATTGTCATAGTCGTAAGTGTATAATTTGTATATACAAATGTATAACTTTTAATAGTTGTATATACAAGTGTTGTGTTAATTTTTTGTTAATTCAAATTAACAGATATTATAACTTTATAAATCTATAGAGTTAATGTAAAATAGTGCAAAATTTGAATTAAGATGTTATTTGACTGATAATAATATGTTTTCCTTATAATTTTATTCTGAAATTATTTTGGAATGGAGTCTATTAAGCAGGCTTTTTGTCCTTATTAAGAAAGAGTTGTTGGAATTCAGGCAACAAAAAACCTTTAGAAATTTCTTTAAAGTTTAAAATTTCTTTATTAATCCAGGCTTCATTATGTCCGATCTCTTTAGCCAATATTCTTGCTACTTTTTCTGAAGATTCAATTGCAGCTCTGGCATCTAAAAATAATAAGCGAACACGTCTTGCTAAAATATCATCAACAGTTCTGGCCATTTCATGTCGAATAGCCCAAACAACTTCGGCCATTGTAAATTCGTGATCGGGATGTAATTTCTCTTTTAATTCGGGTTCGTTTTCTTGTAATTCAATTATTTTTGGGATATCCGAACCGTAGATATATAAGTGATTTTTTCTATCTAAAGCAGAAGTATCCTTATTTCCATGAATAGAAAGAAACTCCGTATTACAATCCTTTTTAGGAAGTTTGCCTGTCTTGATCGCTTTGTTTATAATGTCCTCAGCAATTTTTCTGTAAGTAGTCCATTTTCCTCCGGTAATCGTAATCAAGCCTGTTTCTGAAACAATAATTTTATGACTTCTGGAAACTTCTTTGGTGCTTTTTCCTTCTTCCTCCGGAGCTGCCAAAGGACGTAAACCGGCAAAAACAGATAAAACATCTGCTCTGGTTGGCTTTTTTGATAGAAAACGCTGAGCAGTCTGCAATACAAATTCAATTTCACTTTCCAGCGCGATCGGTTCTAAACTGTGTTTTCTTATTAATGTATCAGTAGTTCCCACGACAATGTAATTATGCCAGGGTACAGCAAATAAAACTCTTCCATCGCTTGTTTTAGGAATCATCAAAGCATGTTCGCCCGGCAGAAAAGATTTGTCAAATACGAGATGAATACCCTGACTGGGAACAATATATTTTTTATAAACTTTGTCATTCAATTTCATTATAGCATTTGTAAAAACGCCAGTTGCATTAATGATCGCAGCTCCTTTTATCTCGTATCTGTCGCCTGTTTCATGATCGATTGCTTCAACTCCGATAATTTGGTTTTTATCGTCTTTTAATAAGTTTATGATTTTGGAATAATTTAAAAGGCAAGCTCCTTTTTCAATAGCAGTTTGTGCGAGATTAATAGCCAAACGCGAATCATCAAATTGCCCGTCATGGTAAATAACTCCGCTCACCAAGCCTTTTCTTTCAACAGCAGGCAGCATTTCGATTGTTTTTTTCTTTGAGATATATTTTGAACTGCCAAAACTTAAACGCCCTGATAATAAATCATAGATTTTCAATCCGAACGTGTAAAACCAGCCGCCCCACCAATTATAATTTGGAATTACAAAAGATTGGTTTTTGACTAAATGACTTGCATTTTTCGCCAATAAACCTCTTTCTTTAAGCGCTTCTCTTACCAAATGAATATCTCCCTGTTCCAGATAACGCACACCGCCATGGACAAGTTTGGTACTTCTGCTGGAAGTTCCTTTTGCAAAATCTACAGCTTCAAGCAAAATAGTTTTGTATCCTCTGCTTGCTGCATCAAGAGCTGTTCCCAGACCGCTTGCGCCGCCACCTATTATAATAACGTCCCACTTTTCAGTGTTTTTTAATATTGATAACTGTTCTGAACGTTTCATATTTATGTTTGTTTTGGCGGGTATTATTTTTAACAAACATAACTAAAGAAAATGAAACCAAACCTATTTTTAAAATTTGTCTGTTAATAGATTTAAAAAGTGCATTTAAGGAAAGCTATTAAAAAGTAAACCCGACAGGTTTTTAAACCCCTCGGGTTTAATATGCTTAAAAGATAAGATTTTAAACTAATTACGATTGTCACTTATTTGCCTAAATAGCTTTCAATATATGAGTTTATTATTTTTCGTTGTTCAATTGTTGCGTCATTGTCCATATCTCTGTGCTCAATGGAAGTGGGTTGGACTGTGATTCCGTATTTTTTTTTGCTCTTGTTTATTTGGCAGAACATATTCATCTGCCGGATAATTACTCGAACGTAAAGTATATATTTTAGGATGATTAACTCTTGGAAGCGGCATTCTTCGATTATCCATAGTTATAATCTTATAAACCAATTTTGGGTATTCAGTAGCAAATAGTGCTGTCATGTCACCTCCATTCGAATGTCCTATTAAAGATAAATGCTTAAAATCTAAATCGGTTTTTGTTTTTTTAAATTCATTTATTACAAACAAAATGTTTTCACAACCTCTTTCCCAATTTGGTTTTCTTGTAATCTTTAAATCTCCCTCCATTGCAAGAAGATCGTCTGTTGGTAATTCGTGCTGTATACTGATAACAAAATATCCCTTTGAAGCTAAGTTTTCCGTTAAATAAGAATATATTTTATTATCTCCGCCTTTATTTTCTCCATATCCATGACTAAAAATGATTACCTCTTGTTAAGCAGTTTTTTTAGCTATGTTTGGATAATAAAGAGCAACAGGAATTATTCGGTTTCTTGATTTGTCAAATAATTCAAGACTATCCATCTTAACATTATAAATAGTATTTGATGCATGGACAGTTGTTTTGTTACTTGTACAACTTACTAATAGTAAACAAATTAAAATTAGAGAGTATATTTTATGCATTTTTATGTTTTATATTATAGATAAACCCGACAGATTTTAAAAATCTGTCGGGTTTGATATTTTAAATCGAAAAAAAATTAATGAGGCAGTTTATCTTTTATCAAACCATAAAACCAGGTTCCTAAAATCGCACTTAGTAAAGTAACTACAATTACGGTTACTCCAGTACCAATTTGCGCAAATAATGGGCCGGGACAAGCTCCAGTAATCGCCCATCCAAAACCAAACATCAATCCGCCATAAATTTGTCCCTTACTGAAAGTTTTAGGCTGGATTTCTATTTTTTCTCCCTGTATAGTTTTAATATTGAATCTTTTGATTATTTGAACAGAGATTATTCCAACCACAACCGCGCTTCCAATTACGCCATACATAAAGAAAGATTGCAATTGAAACATTTCCTGAATACGAAACAAGCTAATGATTTCTGCTTTTACGAATACAATTCCGAAAAAGATTCCAACCAAAAGATACTTTAAGTTTGAGAAACCCGAATCTTTCAGTTGACTTCCGTTGATTCCTTCTGTATCTGTATTTTTATTTTCTAAATTATTCATTTTTGAAATTTTAAGGTGAAAGAATATCCTAAAGTGCAAGAATATAAGGGAGAATCAGATTTGCCATGATAAAACCGCCAATCATAAAACAGATTGTTGCTACTAATGAAGGCCATTGCAAGTTTGAAATTCCCATAATCGCATGACCGCTCGTGCATCCGCCCGCATAACGCGTTCCAAACCCAACTAAGAATCCACCAACGACAATCATGATAAATCCACGAAGAGTAAATAAACTTTCCCAGGAAAAAAGTTCTTTTGGCAATAAACCCGAATGATCTGTGATTCCGTAAGAAGCTAATTGCTCTGAAAGCTGCGGTGTAATTTCAACCTGATTTGGATTTGATAGCAAATAAGCCGCTATGATTCCGCCAAGGAAAATTCCGAAAACGAAAAATAAATTCCAGCTTTCTTTTTTCCAGTCGTATTTAAAAAACGAAATATTCGCCGGAATACAAGCCGCACAAATATGACGCAGCGAAGAACTAATCCCGAAAGATTTATTTCCGATAATCAACAAAATTGGAACAGTCAATCCAATTAACGGACCTGCAACATACCAAGGCCAAGGTTCTCTTAAAATTTCTAGTAGGTTCATAGTTTATTTTTAAAATTAGATTTTTATTTTTTTACCATAAGTGATATAAGTAATTATAAGTTGGAGTTTAAATCGTGTTGAACTTATATGAGTTCATATAAGTTTAACCAGTTTAGAGTTAAAACGTGCCGTAATTAAATGAACTTATATAACTTATATGGTAAAAAATTTATGTTCAACGTTTATGCTTTCAAAACTTTACTCTGGCAAACGAAATCTGATTTTGGAATATTGGTTTTTGCAATTGCTCCAAAACCTCCGTCAATTTCGGTAAAGTTTCTAAAACCGCGGGCTTGCAAAATCGAAGCTGCTATCATACTGCGATAACCTCCGGCGCAATGCAAATAAAAATGCTCATTTGGGTTAATATCTTTTACCCAGTCATTTATGTAAGCAAGCGGTTTACTATAAGCATCTTCTATATGTTCTGCTTCGTATTCTGTTTCTTTACGAACATCAATAATTTTATCTTCTTTAATATTGAATTTATCAGCAAATTGTTCAGCCGAAATTCGGTTCACCGTATCCACTTCAAAACCTGCTTTTTCCCAAGCTTCAAAGCCACCTTCAAGATGTCCAATAATTGTATCAAAACCTACACGGCTTAAACGTGTCACTGTTTCTTCTTCAAGACCATTTTCGGTAACTAATACAATAGGTTGTTTTACATCAGCAACTAAAGTTCCAACCCACGGCGCAAAATCACCATTGATTCCAATATTAATAGATTGCGGAATAAATCCTTTGTAGAAATCAGCACTTTTTCGGGTATCCAAAATCAATGCTCCGGTTTCTTCGGCAACAGCCTCAAATTCTTCGGCTTTAATGGCTTTCATTCCATTATGCAAAACTGTTTCAAAGCTTTCATAACCACCTTTATTCATCGCAACATTCATGCTGAAATAGGCTGGCGGAGGCAATAATCCGTCTGTAACTTCTTCAATAAATTCTGCTTCGGTCATATTGGCACGCAAAGCATAATTCGTCGCTTTTTGATTCCCAATTGTCGAAACCGTTTCTTTACTCATATTTTTCCCGCAAGCGCTTCCTGCACCATGCGCCGGATAAACGATTACATCATCGGCCAAAGTCATAATTTTATCTCTAAGGGAATGAAATAAAATTCCGGCCAGTTGGTCTTGTGTCATTCCAGCCGCTTTTTGAGCCAAATCAGGACGGCCAACATCACCAATAAATAAGGTATCGCCAGAGAAAATAGCGTAATCTTTTCCGTTTGCATCAACCAGTAAATAAGTGGTGCTTTCCATTGTATGGCCTGGAGTATGCAAAGCTTTTATAGTAATATTTCCAATTTTAAATTCCTGTCCATCTTTTGCAGAAATGCAGTCAAATTCGCAAGCTGCATTTGGCCCGTAAACAATTGGCGCTCCGGTTTCTTTACTTAAATCGATATGGCCTGAAACGAAATCAGCGTGAAAATGCGTTTCGAAAATATATTTCAATTTTACCTGATCGCGCTCTAAACGATCCAAATAAGGTTGGATTTCTCTAAGTGGGTCGATAATAGCGGCTTCTCCGTTTGAAGTAATATAATAGGCACCTTGTGCTAAACATCCGGTGTAGATTTGTTCTATTTTCATGATATGTGTTGTAAAATAAGGGAATACAAAGGTAACTTAGTTTTTATTTAAAATGAGTGACTAATGTTACACAAATTTGATTTTTGTGTAAAAAAGATGGAAAGATTCACCATATAAGTTGTATAAGTAAATTAAGTTAGAATCTAAATCTATACAAACCAAAATTAAACTTATATGATTTAAATTTAAGCTTATTTATTACGCACCAAAATAAATTGAACTTAATATGTAGAAAAAAAAATCTACGTAATTTTACATTTCGACACTAAATATTATGAATACAGAAGATCTATTAAATCAAATTGCTTTTATAAAAGAAATTGACAAAGTAAAATACATTCAGCGCAAAACAAAATTGTTCAATAGCGACCGAAATGAAAATGATGCAGAACACAGCTGGCATTTGGCATTGATGGCGATTGTTTTGGCAGAACATTCAGATACGCCAATTGATGTTCTAAAAGTCGTAAAAATGGTTCTGATTCATGATATTGTCGAAATTGATTCTGGCGATGTTTTTATATACGATTCTGAAAAAAATCATTGTAATACAGATGAGGAACGACTGGCGGCAAATCGTATTTTTGGTTTATTGCCAAAAAACCAAGCCGAAGAATTAATTGCAGTTTGGGAAGAATTTGAAGCCGGTGAAACCAATGAGGCCAAATTTGCAAAAGCGATGGACAGATTAGAGCCTTTATTGCAAAACACATCAAATAACGGCGGAACATGGAAAGAATTCGGTGTTAACTATAAAAAAGTTTACGAAAAAAAGAGCATCATCAAAGAAGGTTCCAAAACATTATGGAACTACGGCGAAGGTTTAATAAACGAAAGCGTTGCAAAAGGAATTTTGAAAGATGATTAAAACATAGCCCGCGGTTTCAACCGCGGGGAAACGATAGGGAATTACGACGAAGGTTTAATAAACGAAAGCGTTGCAAAAGGAATTTTGAAAGATTATTAAATATAGCGCGCGGTTTCAACCGCGGGGAAACGTATGATGATTTTGCATGAGTTCCCGCGGTTGAAACCGCGGGCTATGTTTTGTTGAAAAGTTTAACAAATGCCACTCAATAAACTTTTTTTTAAGGACAACATTTCGGGTTTTAATGGGTAAATTTGTGGGACTTCATAAATAAAATACCACTCATGGAAGAAATGCTTTTTTATGACCGAATGCAATTTGCCTTCACAATTACCTTTCACTATCTTTTTCCGCAACTTACAATGGGTCTTTCGCTGATCATTGTTTATTTTAAATGGAAATACCTCAAAACCAAAAACGAACAATACAATCACGCCACGCATTTCTGGATGAAAATTTTTGCCCTCAATTTTGCAATGGGTGTTGTAACCGGAATTCCGATGGAGTTTCAGTTTGGAACCAATTGGGCAAAATTCTCTGAATTAACCGGCGGAATTATTGGTCAGACTTTGGCGATGGAAGGCATGTTTTCGTTCTTTTTAGAATCTTCTTTTCTTGGAATATTTTTATTTGGAGAAAAACTCATCGGACATAAATGGCATTTTGTCACCGGATTATTAATTATGATTGGTTCCTGGGCCAGTGGTTATTTAATCATAGCAACACATTCCTGGATGCAGAATCCGGTTGGTTATGAAATCCTTGAAAATGGAAGATTTGTACTGACAAATTTCAAAGCCTTGTTTCTTAATCCGTGGTTGTGGCCATCATATTTACACAATCAGGCAGCTTCTTTGGTAACAAGTTCATTTGTTGTGGCCGGAATAGGTGCTTTTTATATTTTGAGTCAGAAGAACGTTTCTTTTGGAAGATTATTTCTCAAAACAGGCGTGATTTTCGGATTGATTTCGAGCGTTATCGTTGCAGTTCCTACAGGAGATTTACTAGCTAAAAATGTCGTAAAATACCAACCCGTAACTTTTGCCGCGATGGAAGGGATTTTTCATACCGAGAAAAAAGGTTCGGAAATTGTTTTAATCGGACAACCCGATGTAAAAGACAAAAAACTCGACAATAAAATCGCAGTTCCTAACATTTTAAGTTTCCTGACTTACGGAAATTGGGATCAGGAAATCAAAGGTTTAGATCAGTTCGAAGAAGATCTGCATCCAACCAATATTTCTGGATTGTATTATGCGTATCATATTATGGTTGGGCTCGGAACTATTTTTATTGGATTAATGGTTTTAGCACTTTTTCAGTTAATTAGAGGAAAACTATACCAAACCAAATGGATTTTATGGTCGCTTATGTTTATGATGCCGTTTCCGTATATCGCCAACACAACAGGCTGGTATACTGCAGAATTAGGAAGACAACCATGGCTCGTTTATAATTTACTGCGAACTGCCGAAGGTGCATCGCCAACCGTTTCATCAGGAAACACCTTATTTACCTTATTAGGTTTTATAGGATTGTACCTTTTACTCGGAATGCTGTTTTTGCTTTTAATTGGAAAAATTATCAATAAAGGTCCTCATCATGTGGAACTTTCAACAGAAAAAATATAAGTATGGAATTTTTTTGGTACGTAGTTTTAATGGGAATTCTGGCCGTTTATATTGTACTGGACGGTTATGATTTTGGAGCAGGAATTATACATTTATTTTTTGCTAAAACAGAAAAAGATAAAAAAGCAATCACGAATTCAATCGGTCCGTTTTGGGATGCCAATGAAGTTTGGCTGATCGCTGCCGGGGGAGTTTTATTTTTTGCATTCCCCACTTTATATGCTTCTTCTTTCAGCGGATTTTATTTGCCTTTAATCATGATTTTATGGCTGTTGATTTTCCGCGCCATCGGATTAGAAATGCGCGGGCAGGTACATCACCCAATGTGGGAAGCCATTTGGGATAAGGCTTTCGGAATCGCTAGTTTGCTTTTGGCGCTGTTCTTCGGAATTGCTTTGGGAAATATCGTTCGCGGTGTTAATCTCGGAATGGTACAAAACGGAGTTTCAACACAAGAACCACATTTTTTCTTTTTGCCTTTGTGGAATCCAACATTTAGTCCGCAGGCAAATGAGCTGGGAATTATAGATTGGTTTACGCTTTTTCTCGGAATCGTAAGCGTTGTCGCTTTAATGATTCACGGTGCAAATTGGATTATTTTTAAAACCAATTCAGATTTGAATCCGCAACTAAAAATTATGGTTTTCAGACTAAATATCGGTTTATTGGTTTTGGTTTGTATATCGCTGCAAATCTGGCATTTCATCGAACCTGAACCGTTTCATAATTTTATTGAAACACCGATTCTTTGGTTTTTTCCTGTAATGGCTTTCGTTGGTATTTTAGGATTATTCAAAGTTCGTTCTTTCAAAAAAGACGGTCACGCTTTTATATTTTCCTCTTTGTTTTTAGTCGGCGGATTTGCTTCAACAGCTGTTTCAATTTTTCCGAATGTTTTACCTTCAACCAATAAAGTAAATCCTTCTCTTACGATTTACAATACCGCTGCCGGAGAATACGGTTTAAACGCAGGACTAAGCTGGTTTTTTGTCGCTTTGTTTTTGGTGATTATTTATTTTATTATTCAATATCGCGTTTTTAGTGGGAAGATGGATGATGTGGGGTATGGGGAGCATTAGGGTTTTCTTTTTCCATAACCTAATCGATAGCGAATTGGCGAAGCAATTACACAAATTTTCACGAATTAAATTATATCAATAGCCCGTTGGTTTAACCAACGGTTTTTTGATTTTAGAGAATCTGGACTTTAGTAAGAAATAGGTATATTTGGCTAATCCAGGA
>Ga0307413_10000105_pt1 | contig 21472 bp, 16 predicted proteins | sample DK1Ometagenome_3_FD_203714 | JGI IMG/M metagenome (GOLD analysis project Ga0307413, IMG submission 203714) | Maize rhizosphere microbial communities from greenhouse at UC Davis, California, United States - DK15-O-2 | ecosystem: Host-associated > Plants > Roots > Rhizosphere > Soil | place: USA... | reverse complement strand
GACGACGGCCGCTGCTTCTGGCTCAAGGTGCACGAGATCCCGCAGGCCGGCCGCGCGGCGCGCGGGAAGCCGATCGTCAACCTGATCAACGTCACGCCCGACACGCGCATCAAGGCGATGGTGCCGGTCGACAAGTTCGACGACGACCGGTTCCTGCTCTTCTGCACCAAGCACGGCACGGTGAAGAAGACGGCCCTGTCGCAGTACTCGAACCCGCGCGCCAACGGCATCAAGGCGATCAAGATCGACAAGGGCGACGAGCTGATCGGCGTCGACCTCACCACCGGCACGAACGACATCGTGCTCGCCACGAAGCACGGCCTGTCGGTGCGCTTCCACGAGAGCGACGTGCGCGAGATGGGGCGCGACACCACGGGCGTGAAGGGGATCGAGCTGCGCCCCGGGGACGCGGTCGTCGGCATGGTGGTGATCAAGCGCGAGGCGACGCTCCTCGTCGTCACCGAGAAGGGGCTCGGCAAGGTGACCGACATCGGCGAGTACCGCGTGCAGAAGCGCGGCGGCAAGGGGATCCTCACCCTGAACCGCACCGAGAAGACGGGGAACGTGGTCACGCTCATGGAGGTGCTCCCGCAGGAGGAGATCATGCTGATCACCAAGGCCGGCGTGATCATCCGCTCCTCGGTGGCCGAGGTGCGACTCACTGGACGCAACGCCCAGGGCGTGCGACTCGTGAACCTCGACGACCGCGACCTGGTGACCGCCGTCGCGCGCGTGGTCCCCGAGGACAAGTCCGAGGGCGAGGAGGGCGAGGAGGCCCCGGACGACACCCTCGAGCCGGTGGGCGGCGAGGACGAGGAGTAACGCTCGATCCGCCGGCGGCCGGAGCGGCCGGAGTCCGGCGCGGGGCCGGCGAGTCTCTGATCGCAGAGAATCGGGGGACTCGCCGGCCCCGATCGTTGCACCCCCGGGGCGCGCCGGAATCCGAGTCGTCCGGTCGCGCTCGTCCGCGAGCACGTGGCTTGCCGCGCCCGGGCCGCTCGCGCCATCATTAGCGGTTCAGCCCGGTCCTGCCGCTCCCTCCTCCCAGCGCAGGGCTGACCGGCCCCTCACATCGCCTCGCATGTCCGCCATCGCCACCCAAGTTCCACTCGTCACCCTCGACGCGATCCGCGCGGCCGCGGCGGTGCTGCGCGGCGTCGCCGTGCGCACGCCGCTGCTCCCCGTGGACGCTCTGTCCGAAGAGCTCGGGGCGCCGGTGTGGGTCAAGCCGGAGACGCTGCAGCGCGGCGGCGCGTTCAAGCTGCGCGGTGCCTACACGTACCTGGCGGCGATGCCGGCCGAGGAGCGGGCCCGCGGTGTCGTCGCGCCCTCGTCAGGCAACCACGCGCAGGCCGTCGCACTCGCGGCCAAGCTGTTCGGCGTGCCGGCCACGGTGGTGATGCCGACGACGGTGACGCCCGCCAAGCGCGGCGGCGCCGAGCGGCTCGGCGCCACGGTCGTGCTGGCCGGGACGACCACCGCCGACCGGATGCGCCGCGCCGAGGAGATCGCGGCGCAAACCGGGCAGCGCATCGTGCCGCCCTACGACGACCCCACGATCGTGGCCGGCCAGGGGACGGCGGGGCTCGAGATCGTGGAGGACCGGCCCGACGTGGGCACGGTGATCGTGCCCGTGGGTGGCGGCGGTTTGAGTGCGGGCGTCGCCGCCGCGGTCAAGCTGCTGTCGCCCGGGACGTGGGTCGTCGGCGTCGAGCCGGCGGGCGCCCCGAAGCTCACCCGGGCGCGCGCGGCGGGCGCCCCGGTGGTGCTCGAGCACACCGGTGGGCTCGCCGACGGCCTGCTCGCCGTGCAGGTCGGCGCGGTGCCGTTCGCGCACCACCAGGCGTACCTCGACGACGTCGTGACCTTGGACGACGCACCGCTCGGGCGCGCGATGCGCTTTCTGCTCGACCGGATGAAGCTCGTCGTCGAGCCGAGCGGGGCGATCACCGTGGCGGCGCTGCTGGAGGGCGTGGTGCGGCCCCGCGGCGTCACGGTCGCGGTGCTGAGCGGTGGGAATGTGGAGTGGGACGGGCTCCGTGTGCTCCTCGACGATCCACGACCGACGGCCGGCCGGTGACCGGTCGGCAGCCACCGAGCCTCGACGAGCATCGATGAGCAGCTCGCGCATTCTCGTCGTCGACGACGACCCGACGATCCTGCAGACCATCAGCTGGGTCCTGAAGGAGCACGGGTACGACGTCGCGACCGCGTCCGGCGGCGCGGGGCTGTTCGCGCAGCTCGAGGCGCGCGTGCCCGACCTCGTCCTGCTCGACGTCGGCGGGGCGGAGGGCGACGGGCACCGCCTGCTGGAGCGCGTCAAGAGCGACGACCGGTGGCGCGACCTCCCGGTGCTCGTCGTCTCCTCGCTCCCGCCCGAGGAGGCGGCCGTGCGCTCGCTCGGACTCGGCGCCGCGGACTTCGTCCGGAAGCCGATCCGCGTCCGCGAGCTGCTGGCGCGCGTGCAAGCGCAGCTCCGCGCCCGGGCCGTGCTCCGCGCGGCGCGCGACGCACTCCGCAGCACGGAGGAAGAGCTGCGGCGGGCGCGCGACGAGGCGGAGAACCGCCGCAAGCTCGTCGACATCCTGCACGAGGTGACCGGCGAGCTGTCCGCCGACGAGGTCTACCACGTGGTCGCCCGCCGCGTGGCGCGCGCCCTCGACCTCTCGCACTGCTCGGTGGTGCTCGCCCGGCCCGGCGACCGCGTGGGCGTGGTAGCCACCGCGTACGAGAACCCGGGGCTCCGCAACCTCGAGGTGCAGCTCGACCGCTACCCCGAGATCCGGGCCGCGCTCGACCACGGCCGCCCGGTGCTGATCGGCGACCTGCGCACCAGCCCGCTCTTCGGCGAGGTGCGCCGGCTGTGGGCCCAGGAGGGCACCCGGGTGGCGATCCGGTCGCTCATCGCGCTCCCGTTCACGCTCGACCGGGTGCAGGCGGGCGTGTTCTTCCTGCGCCGCACGGAGGGGGAGCTGCCGCTGACGCCCGAGGACGTGGAGTTCGCCGAGAGTGTGATCAAGGCGGCCGTCGCGGTCATCCAGCGCGCCCAGGCGCTGGAGACCTCGCGCGCCGACAACGCGCGGCTCGAGGCGCTGGCGCACACCGACCCGCTGACCCAGGTGCTCAATCGCCGCGCACTCACCTTGCAACTGACGTCCGAGCTCGACCGGGCGCGCCGGTACGAGTCGGTGGTGACGTTGTTGATGGTGGACCTCGACCACTTCAAGCGTGTCAACGACACGCACGGGCACCTGGTGGGGGATGACGTGCTGCGCGAGGTGTCGCTGCTCCTGCGCCACGAGGCGCGCAGCGTGGACCTGGTGGCGCGCTACGGGGGCGAGGAGTTCGTGGTCGTGCTGCCACAGACCGGCGAGGAGGGGGCGGTGGCGTTCGCCGAGCGCCTCCGGGAGCGGATCGCGTCACACGAGTTCAGCGGGCACGGGAAGATGCCGCTGTCGCTCACGGCGAGCATCGGCGTGGCCACGTTCCCGTCGCCACGGGTCGAGTCCGCGGAGGACCTGTTCGCACGCGCCGACGCGGCGCTCTACCGGGCGAAGGCCGAGGGGCGGGACCGGGTGCGGGCGTAAACGACGGCTCTCGGCTCTCGGCGCTCGGCTCTCGGCCACTGCGGGAACGGCGGGAGGCCGTGCCTCGTGCCGAGGTCTTCCTAGTCACCGCCCCAGCCGAGAGCCAAGAGCCCACAGCCGAGATCTGTAGTTCACAGAGGGCCGAAGGCCGAGAGCCGCCGTTCACCGCGGCGGGGTGTATGCGTAGAGGTTGGGGGGTGCCTCGCCGGGCCCCCGCTTTCACAATGGACCTGCCGCCTCGCAGTGGCATCACCGTCGTGCCGCCGTCTGGCGCGTCGTATTGCGCCCAATGGCGGTCGCCTCACCCCGAAGCACCATGAGAGCATCGAACCTCCCCCTACTCGCTATCGCGGCCCTGGCATCGCTCGCCGCCTGCACGCCCGTCGACGCCGGCGCCCAGCGCGACGCCGACGGGCAGCGCGCCGAGCTCGACACCACCGCCGGCGCTGGCGCGCTAACGAACCGCGCGTACGACGACCGCCTGCGTACGCCCCCCGGATTCAAGGTCGCCCGCTTCGCGCGCGTCAACACGCCGCGCTTCATGGCGCTCGGGCCCGACGGCGCGGTGTACGTGAGCCGGCCGGGCGCAGGCGAGGTGGTCCGCCTCGTGGACGGGAACGGCGACGGCGTGGCCGACTCGCGGACCGTCGCCGTGCGCGGGCTCGACGAGCCGCACGGGCTCGCGTTCCACAAGGGCTACCTCTATGTTGCCGGTCTTGACGGCGTCTTCCGCGTCCGCCTCGGGCCGGATGGCGTGGCCCAAACGAAGCCGGAGCGCCTCAACCGCTACAGCGGCGGTGGGGGGCACACGACGCGCACCGTAATCTTCGGCGCGGACAGCGCGATGTACGTCTCCATCGGGTCGAGCTGTAACGTGTGCGTCGAGCGGTCGCCGGACCGCGCGGCGGTGATGCGGTACGACGAGGACGGCCGCAACGGCCGGCTCTACGCGTCGGGGCTGCGCAACGCCGTCGGAATGGCCGTGCACCCCGAGACGAAGGAGATCTGGGTGTCGCAGCACGAGCGTGACAACCTCCGCCCCAGCCACGAGGACCTGCCGCCCGAGGAGATCAACATCCTGCGCGACGGCGTCCACTACGGATGGCCGTACTGCTGGGGGGACAGGCACCCCAACCCCGAGTTCAAGGAATCGGCCCGGTGCGCGCGCACGGAGCCACCCGCGCTCAAGATGCAGGCCCACTCCGCGCCGCTCGGCCTCGCGTTCCTCGACAAGGCGACCGCGTTCCCAGAGGAGTACCGGGGCGACGCCCTCCTCGCCTTCCACGGCTCGTGGAACCGGAGCGAGCCCACCGGCGCGAAGGTGGTGCGCATTCGCGTGCGCGACGGCCGGCCCGTGTCGTACGATGATTTCATCACCGGATGGCAGGACTCCCGCGGCAATCGATGGGGTCGGCCGGTGGACGTGCTGGTGTACCGCGACGGCTCCGTGCTCGTATCGGACGACGAGGGTGACGCGATCTATCGAGTGTACCGCTGAAGGAGGGATGTTGATCCCGGCACTGGCACCGACACTGGCGCCGGCACTCCTCTGGGCGGGCGTGCCCGCGGCTGACGAGCTGCTGAGGCATCCGCCCGAAATGGTGCCAGTGTTGGTGCCGGTGCCAATACGAGTGTCCGCCGACCTCGCGACCCCTGCTGCCGCGCCGCGCGGGTAACGACCGACGCCTCGTGCCCTCGCCCTCGCGACTCCCCGCCCCCGCGCTCGCCGCGGTCGCCGTGCTCGCCGCCGCGCTGCTGGCGTCCGCGTGCCGCGGCGAGCGCTCGGCCCCTGGCGGCGCGGAGCAGGGCTCTCCGGGCCCGAGTTGCGGCCCGGGCGACGTCGGCGCCGCGGCGCCGACGTCGCCCCACCTCGTGGCCTCCGTGCAGCTCGGCGCCTTCGGCGACTCGTCGAGAGCGGCCGCACTGCGCGACTCCCTCGTCAGGCAGGGGTGGGTCGCCTACGTGCACTCCGCGCGAGGCGACACCGGCCGCGCCGCGGGCGGCGCCGCGCCGTGGCGCGTGCGCATCGCACCGACGGTCAGCGTGGACCTCGCGCAGCGCATCGCCTTCAACCTCCGCCAGCTCGGGCGCGAGGCGGTGGTCGTGCGCGACACGGTGGTGAGCGAGATGCCCACGCGCGCGGTCGTCTCGGTGAGCGCGGGGTCACGCGGCATGACGGCGCGCGTGCGGTGGGCGAGATCGCGCGACCGCTGCTCGCTCCTCGTCGTGCACGACCCGGTCGCCGTCGAGAACGACCCCCTCCCCAACGTCTTCGTCTTCGTCAGCGAGTGGGGGCCGATCGTCCTCCGGCGAGACAGTGTGTGGGACGTGGCGCCCGACCCCGAGTGGGAGCGGATCGCCTTCAGCAGGGCGTACGTCGTCTCGGCCGGCGGGCGCGACTCACTCAGCGCGGCCGAGTGGCAGTCGCTGGCGCGGCGGACCGGCGCGAGCGTGGAGGCAGTTCGGAGCGCCGCGTTTCCCACCAGCGGAATGGCCCTCGCCTACGGCGTCGCCCAGCCCGCGGTGCTGGACGTGCGCCGGGCCGGCGCCGGCGCGACCGATAGCGCCGGCCCGCCCGCACAGGATCAAACCGTCGAGGCACCGACGTACGGCGCCGCACTCGCGGCCCTGCCCGCCACCGGCGGGCAGGGCACTCGTGAGGGCACTCGTGAGGGCACTCGTGCGCCGGGCGCCGGCGTACGAGGTGAAACCACGCAGGACGACAGCGCGAGCCGCCCGGGTGGTGCGGGATCCGGCCTGGTGACGGAGCACACGCTGCCGACACTCGGCGGGTGGCGGATCGGTTGGTCGCGCGACGGCCGCGCCCTCGCCCTTGGGGGCGCGCCACCCGCGACGTCCGACGACGCTCCCTCGACCGAGTGGCAGCTCGTCGATCCGGCTACCGGCGCCGCGCTCGGCGCGTCCCCACGTCCGGCTCCCCTCCCGGCGGGCGACACGCTGGCGGCGGTTCGATGGCGGGAGGGCCCCGTGCTCGACGTCTTCGTGCCCGTGGACCTCGCGCGCCGACGGGGGCTCACCACGTCCGGCTACCGGATCGAGACCCGCGGCGGATGGATCCATCTCACCGCCCCAGGGACGCGGCGTGGCGTGGCGTCCCGCGTCATCGGCCCCGGTGTCGCGCTCGCCGCGACGGCGCACGCACGATTCATCCTCGCGCTGGTCCCGCGCGAAGGTGCCCAAGAGTACGAGTCGCCGCTGGAGCTCGTCGTGTACCAAGTGGACGAATGACCGATCGGACGCTCGACCGGACGACCAGACGACCGGCGATGTGGGTGATCGTCAGGGCGATCGCCACTGTCCTGTTCGCGACGCTCGCAGCTGTGGCGAGCCGCTCCGCCGGCGCGCAGGTGGCACCGTCCGGCGAGCGCGCGACTTCCGCGGCGGCCCCCGACCCCCATCCGTATCGCCCCGGAATCGATGTCGTCGACTACGACCTGACGCTCGACGTCCCTGACTCCGGGCGCACGATCCGCGGGCTGGCCGTGCTCACGGTGCGGCGGACGGCGCCGGTGGACACGCTCGTTCTGGACCTGCTGCACCTTCGCGTCGATTCCGTGTGGGTGGGCGGCCGGCCGGCGCCCTTCCGGCGCGACTCGGCCACAGTGCGTGTGCCGCTCCCGCCGACGAGCTCAGCGACGTCTCGCGGCGCCGACGCCGGCGTGGGCGGTCCCGCGGGGGCCCCCCCCCAAGAACAGGATACCACCAGCTCCGGCCCCGCGCCGCACCAATCGAGCGCAGCGCCGGGCGCCCGTGGCGCGCCGGGCGCCGCGACCTCAGCACCGACCGAGTCGCTGACGGTCGCCATTCGATACGGCGGCGAGGTGCGTGATGGCCTGATCATCTCCACCGATGCGCAGGGACGCTGGGTGGCGTTCGGGGACAACTGGCCGAACCGCGCGCGGAACTGGATCCCGAGCGTCGACCACCCGTCCGACAAGGCGTCCGTCACTTGGCGCGTGCGTGCGCCGAGCGAGCGGCGCGTGGTCGCCAACGGTGCCCTGCTCGAGGAGACGCCACTCGCGGTCCCCGCCGGGCGGGGGAGCGGCGTAGGCGTCCGGGGACAACCGCTCGCCCGCACGCTGACGCGTTGGCGCGAGTCGCGGCCGATCCCCGTCTACTTGATGGTCGTCGCCGTCGCGCCGCTCGCGCCCTACGATCTCGGACCGACGGCATGCGGGCGCGCCGAGCTCTCCGGGTGCGTGCGGCAGTCGGTCTACGTGGCGCCCGAGGTGCGCGACTTCCTACCCGGTCCGTTCGCCGCCGCGACCGACATGCTCGATTTCTTCTCCAGGCTCGTCGCGCCATTCCCGTACGAGAAGCTCGCCCACGTGCAGTCGGCGACGCGCTTCGGCGGCATGGAGAACGCGAGCGTGATCTTCTACGCCGACCGGCCGTTCCGGGACCGCACCATGGGTCGTGGCGTGATCGCGCACGAGATCGCGCACCAGTGGTTCGGCGACGCCGTGACCGAACGCGAGTGGGGACACCTCTGGCTCAGCGAGGGGTTCGCCTCGTACTTCGGGCAGCTCTGGGTGCAGCACTCGGCGGGCGACACGGCGTTCCGGCGCGGGATGGCCGCACTACGGACCGAGATCATCGAGTCGCCCGTCACGGCCACGCGCCCCGTGGTCGACACCGCCGAGACCGACTACTTCAAGCTCCTCAACACCAACAGCTACCAGAAGGGAGCGTGGGTGCTGCACATGCTCCGCGCTACCGTCGGAGACTCGGCCTTCGTGCGGGGCGTGCGGCGCTACTACCTGAAGTACCGTCACGGTACGGCGCTGACCGACGACCTGCGGCGCGAGATCGAAGCCGAATCCGGACGCGAGCTCGGGTGGTTCTTCGCCCAGTGGTTGCAGCGTCCCGGTGTCGCCGAGCTGTCCGTAAACTGGCGTTACGACCCGGGAGCGGGGCGCGTGACCCTGGACGTCCGGCAGGGGGGGCGGTTCGGATCGTACCGTTTCCCGCTCGCGGTGGACGTCGTCGATAGTACGGGCACCGTGCGCCGCGCGACGGTGCAGGTGCCCGCCGAGCGGCAGTCGCAGCTCGTGCTCCCCCTCACCCTGGGCGGAGCACCGGCTCGGCTGCTGTTCGACCCTGACGTCGAGGTGTTGGCGCGAATTTCGGCGGCGGGCAGCGGACCCTGACCGCCCGCCGCGAGCGGACCCACGCTGCCGGGGTCCCCCCGGACATCAGCGTACCATCGCGGCGCGCGATCGACCTCACCATCTCTTTGCTCGGCGGCGCATGCCCCTGCGCCACTGCCACGGCGGCGCACCGCGGGCCGCGGTGCGCCGCGCACGCCCCTCACTCCTGCCGCATGTCGCCCAACTTCGTCCGCCGCTCGGAGCTTCGCGGAACTCGAACCGCGCGTACCGCCATCGCGGTGCGCACCGCGCATGGTGCCGCGTATGGTGCGCTGCTCGTCGCCGCCTCGGTGGTTCCGCGCGCCGGCGCCGCGCAGAACCTCGTGGCCCGCGGCGACTCGCTCTATCGCGCTGGGCGCGTGTTCAGCGCCGAGTCGCTCTATTATGCCGCGGCCCGCTACACGCCCCGCGATCCGGACGCGAGGCTGGCCCTAGGCCGCTATTTGGCCGCACGGGGCGCCCTCAAGGTGGGGTCGGTGCTAATGGAGGAGGCCCGGTTCTTCGGGGGCAACGCCACGACCATCGCCCGCGACCTGGCGCCGGTCTACGCCCGGCTCGGCGACTATCGGGCCCTCGACGCACTGCCCGGCACCCCGCTCGGGAGCGCCGAGCGGGCGCGCGTGCAGTGGCTGCGCACCAACACCCCGCTCGTGACCGGCTCCGATTCCGTCACCCTCCCCTACACGCCGCGCGAGCGAGGACCGCTCGGCACGGTTACCCTGCTCGTCGGTGCCGACAGTGTGGCCGCCGAGATCGACCCCGCGTCGCAGGGGCTCACGCTCGACCGCGCGTGGATGGCGCGGAAGGGGAGCAAAGTCTTTCCGGCGGGTGCCCGCGACCCGCGCGCCGCGGTTGGCGTCACCTCCGCCGTCCGGCTCGGCGGGATCACGCTCACTAACGTGTCCACGCGCTACGCGGCGCTCGGGGGCCCCGGTCGAGCGCGGGTTGGCCTCGACCTGCTGGGCGCCCTGTCCCCGACCTTCGACCCGAGCGCGAGACGGCTCACGCTGCGGCGCGATCGGCACTCGCTCTCCGGCGTGCGGGGCACGCGGGTGCCCACGCTCATGACGCCGGCCGGTCTGCTCGTCGTCGGCCGCCACGGGGCCTGGCCGTTGGCGGGCGAGCGTGGGCGGGCGCTCGTGCGCGGCAGGCGGATCAGCGTGAACGCGCGGCGCGGAGAGATCGTGGTCGACTAGCGCCGGCGCGGTCGGCCGTGGGCGGGCACCGGCGCCTGCGACTGGTTGCGCACGCGCCACACCCGGCGGAATCTTGGGGAGGCGGCAACGTCGACGAGGCAATTCACCCAGGATCCGGGCGATGATGGCTGATCCCAACCGGGGCGATCTCCGGTGAGCTCTGCGGCCGGACCCGCCGCGTCGCGCCCGAACGTGTCGTTCTGGACGCTTCAGCTGGGCGGCTGGCTGGCCTTCGGCGCCGCGATGGCGCTCTCGCGCCTGGGCACGTTCCCGCTCGGCTACATGGCCGCCACGAAGGGCGCGCTGACGCTGACCGGACTCGTGACGAGCCTCGGGCTGCGTGCGGTGTACCGCCCCATGCTCCGCCGGGGAGCGACGGCGCGGAGCCTGATCGCGGCGGCACTCGTCGCGTCGTGCGTCGGCTCGCTCGTGTGGACTCCGGCGGCCAATGCCCTCGCGGCGCTCGTGACCAGGGGAGGGTACCGCGGGGGCGCGTCGTTGGGTGCCCCGCTCCTCCTGTTCGATGGCGTGGCGTACCATGCCGTCGCCCTTCTCGCGTGGAGCCTGCTCTACCTGGGCATCACGCACCACGAGGCGCTTCAGGCGGAGCGCGAGCGCAGTCTCCGGGCCGAGGCCCTCGCGCACCGGGCGCGGCTTCAGGCTCTCAGGTATCAGCTCCAGCCGCACTTCCTCTTCAACACGCTGAACGCCGTCTCGACGCTCGTCGTCGAGCGCCGCACCGCGGAGGCCGGCCGCATGATCGCGCGCCTGAGCGACTTTCTGCGGCTGACGCTCGACGGGGCCGACGCCGAGGAGATTTCGCTCGACGAGGAGATCGAGTTCGTGCGACGCTACCTGGAGATCGAGCAGGTACGCTTCGGCGAGCGCCTCGCGGTGAGCATCGACGTCGAGCCCGAGGCGGGTGGGGCGCGTGTCCAGAGCATGATCCTCCAGCCGATCGTCGAGAACGCGGTCCGGCACGCGGTCGCCCGGAACGCCGCGGGCGGGCGGCTCTCGATCTCGGCATCTCGCGCGGGCGGCGTGCTGCGCCTGGCCGTCACGGACGACGGGCCGGGGCTCGGCGGACGTGCGTCCGGCGGTGAAGGGATCGGACTCACGAACACGCGCGAGAGGCTCCGCCAGGCCTACGGCGACGCGCACCGGCTCGAGCTCCTCCCGGGCGAGGGTGGAGGCGTGCGGGCAGTGCTCGAGCTCCCGTTCCGGCCGGGGACCGCCGTGGTGTCGCGCGTCGAGCGGGACGCACGGGTGCCGGCGGCCGCCCCGGGCGGCGCCGGTTGAGCGTCGGTGAGCGGCCGGTGAGCGCCGCACTCATTCGCGCCCTCGTGGTGGACGACGAGCCGCTGGCGCGGCGCGGGATCCGCGCGCGGCTCGCCCACGCCGAAGGCTTCGACGTCGTCGGCGAATGCGACAGCGGACTCGCGGCCGTCGAGGTCATCCGACGGGTCGCGCCGGACCTCGTCTTCCTCGACGTGCAGATGCCGGGGCTCGACGGCTTCGGCGTCGTGCAGCAGGTGGGCGCCGACCGCATGCCGATGGTGGTCTTCGTCACGGCGTACGACGCACACGCGCTGCGGGCGTTCGAGGTGCACGCGCTCGACTACCTGCTCAAGCCGATCGACGACGAACGCTTCGCGCGGGCGGTCGATCGCGCGCGCCAGGCCGTGGCGGATCGCCGCGACGGCGCGTTGGGACGTCAACTCTCCGCGATGGTCGCCGAGTGGGTGGGCGAGCGCGGAAGGCGGGGTGAAGAGATGCCCGACAGCGCGCCACGGACGGGAGCGGCGCTCGCCCGCCAGGGCGCGCGGGTGCTCGTGAAGGACCGCGGCCGCGTCGTGCTCCTGGACGAGGACGAGGTCGACTGGATCGAGGCGGACGGGGATTACGTGCGGGTGCATGCGCGCGGGAAGGGGTACCTCGTCCGCGAGACCCTGACGGCCGCGGCGGCCCGACTGACCGGCTCGCGGTTCGTACGCATTCACCGCTCCGCGATCGTGAACGTCGGCCGCATCCGCGAGCTGCGGCCGCTCCCCAACCGCGACTACGCCGTGGTGCTCCGCGACGGCACGCAGCTCAAGCTGAGCCGGAGCTACAGCGACGGCCTGCGCGCCGTGCTGGGGGACGCGCTCTAGCGCCTCTAGACCGTGTAGGGACCGAGACTCAGGCGCGGGTGCGGCGGCGCGTGCGCGAGTGAGAGTCGCGCGCCGATCGCTACGTCTATCGGGAGTCCGGCGCCCGCGACTCCGCTCGACGCCTGACCGCGTACGCCTACCGCGATCTACCCGGAGCCTCTCGTGACCGCCCCCTCTGCCCCCCTCGCCGCCCCCGCCAGCACGCCTGGCGCGCTGCCCGCGCACCGCGTCCTTGGCGTCCTCGGCATGCTCGGCGCCCCCGCCTTCGCGTTCATCTGGAACCCGCCCGCGAAGACTGACCTCGGCGCCAACCTGCTGATGTCCGCCTACCTGGTCGGGTGGGCGTGCAGCGCCGTCGGGTTGCGGCGCCTGCGCGCAACCGGGCGCGGGCGCGGCGCGCTCGTCGTGTTCGCGATCCAGATGCTCGGCCTCGCCCTGGCCATGTGCCAGCAGCCGCAGGACCAGTTCGGGCGCCGGCCGCTCGGCGACGCGTTCTACTTCGCCAGCGACATGGCCTGGCCGTTCAGCCACGTGTTCATGCTGGTGGTGTTCGCCGCGGTGTGGCGCGCCGGCGTGTGGACCGGCTGGCGGCGCTGGACGCCGCTCGCCTGCGGCCTCGCGCTTCCGCTGACGTTCGCGGCCGCCGCCGCCAAGGTGCCGAATCCGGGCGTCGTATTCAGCGTCGGCACCGCTGTGTCCTTCCTCGCCCTCGGTCTCGCGGTCTGCACCGCGCGGGCGAGCGAACCCGCCGGCTGACGCCGCCCGCGCGGCCGCGCCGGCCTGCCGACTAGCGCGGGGCGCCGGGGCGCTCGTCGCGCTGCGCGCACGGCCTGTCGCAAGGGCCCACCGGACCGTCGATTCGCGCTGGCCGCGGCGCGGCGCCGTCCTTACACTCTCGCCTCGTTCACGCCGGGCGCCGCGCACCGCCGGAGCCCCGCGCCTCAGGCGCTCGGGGACGGGCATCCCGAGCTGGGCCCCGATTCCGGAGAGGCGATGCGACGACAGGCGTTCGGACGGCTGCGACGCGGGGCCAGGCGCTCTGCGGCCGCCGTGTGGGTCGGCGTGGCGGCGTCGAACTTGGCCGCGCAGTCCACGCCGCAGGCAGCGCCCGACACCGCACGGACGTGGCTGTTCGAGAGCGTGGTGGCGCGGATCCGCGTCGACGTGGTGGCCGAGGGGCTCACCGTGCCGTGGGGAATGGCCTTCCTCCCCGACGGTCGGCTCCTGGTGAGCGAGCGCCCGACGGGCCGGCTGAGCCTCGCGGAGCTGGGCACCGGCGCCACCGTCCCGGTGGAGGGCGTTCCCGCGGTGCACGGCGAGGTGGACGGCGGGTTGCTCGACGTGGTCCTGCACCCGCGCTACAGGGAGAATGGGTGGATCTACTTCTCGTACGCGGTGCACACGCCCGACGGGAACACGACGGTGGTGGACCGCGCGCGGCTGCGGGGCGCGCGGCTGGTGGACCGGCAGCGGTTGTTCACCGCGCGGCCGTACATCGACAACAGCAATCACTTCGGCTCCCGCCTCGTGCTCCGGGACGGGTACTTGTACGTCTCGCTCGGCGACCGCGAGCTTCGCGACCTGGCGCAGGACCTGGGCACGCACCACGGCAAGACCGTGCGCCTGCACGACGACGGCCGCGTGCCTAACGACAATCCGTTCGTCCGGCGAGCCGGCGCCCGCCCCGAGATCTGGAGCTACGGGCACCGCAACCCGCAGGGGCTGGCCGTGAACCCGGCGACGGGGGAGCTCTGGGAGCACGAGCACGGGCCGAAGGGCGGCGACGAGGTGAACGTCATCCACCCGGGGGGCAACTACGGGTGGCCGGTGATCACCTACGGCCGAGAGTACGAGGGCGGGCCGGTGGGGGCGGGGCTCACCGAGCAGAAGGGGCTGGAGCAGCCGCTATACTACTACGTGCCATCGATCGCCCCGAGCGGGATGGAGTTCTACACCGGCGACGCGTTCCCCAAGTGGCGCGGCAATCTCTTCATCGGCGCCATGGCCCTCCGGCACCTGAACCGCCTCGTCATCGAGAACGGCCGCGTCGTCCGTGAGGAGCGGCTGTTCGCCGACCGGCGGTGGCGCGTCCGCGTCGTGCGCCAGGGGCCCGACGGGCTCCTCTACATCGGCGTCGACGACGGACGGATTCTGCGCTTGCAGCCGGAGCGATGACGACGGGGGCTAGGGTCCGGGGTCTAGGGTCTGGGGTCTCGGGTCTGGAGGGCTCCTCCAAGGCCTAGACCCCAGACCCGAGACCCGAGCTTCACTTCCCCATTCGCCGCAGCTCCACCATCAGGCAGTGGTCCTGCACGACGTCGATCCCGGCGCGGGCGAGGCGCTCGGCGGCTTCGTCGTTCCGGATGCCGGACTGGAACCAGACCGCGGTGGGGCGCTTGGCGATGATGTCGTCCACGTGCGCGGGGATGGCGTGCGGGCGCCGGAAGACGTTGACGAGGTCGACGTCGCCGGGGATCGCCGCGATCGACCGGTACACCCGCTCGCCGAGGATCTCGGTGACGTCGGGGAAGTAGACCGGCACGGGGACGATCTCGTAGCCGGCGTGTTGCGCGTACTCCGGGACGTAGTAGGCCGGCTGGCCGGTCTCGCGCGTCTTGATGCCGAGCACGGCGATGCGCCGCGCGTTGGTGAGGAGGCGTCGAATCTCGGCCGGGGACTCGAGCAAGTGGGAGCGCCAGTCCTGCGAGCTCCCCGCGGCGGGGGCTGTTGCGGGGCGTGGTATCGTCATGCGCGCTTACACTGCGAAGAGCGTGCGAGCGTGGTCGGCGGCGGCGAGACTGCCGGCGCTCACCTCACGCGCCGGCGCAGGCCGGGTCGCGGCGCGCGGGCTTCGTCGCGCCCCCCGCTTGCTACCCGATCGTGGTTGGGTCCGATAGCTTTCTCCGCCCCCCCACCCACGCGGAGACTTCCCGAATGCGGATGTTAGTCCTCGGGCGCGGCCTGCAAGGGTCCGCCTGTGCGTACGACCTGTTGCAGAACCCGGAGGTCGAGGAGGTCCGGATCGCGGACCTCCACACCGACCACCTGCCGGAGTTCCTCGCTCCCTTCTCGGGCAAGCGGCTGCTCCCGACGCGACTCGACGTGCGCGACCGCGAGGCCGTGGTCGCCGTCATGCGCGAGAGCGACGCCGTGATGAGCGCCATCCCGTACTACTTCAACCTCGACCTCGCGCGCTGCGCGGTGCACGCGGGCGTCCACTTCTGCGATTTGGGCGGCAACACCGAGATCGTCTTCCAGCAAAAGGAGCTCGACGCCCGGGCGCGCGAGCAGAACGTCAGCATCATCCCGGACTGCGGGCTCGCGCCCGGCATGGTCAACATCCTCGCTGAGCACGGCATCCGGCAGCTCGACGTCGTGCGGTCGCTGCGGATCTACGTCGGCGGGCTGCCGCAACATCCCGAGCCGCCGCTCAACTACCAGATCGTCTACTCGCTGGAGGGGGTGCTCGACTACTACACGACGCTCTCCTGGGTGCTGCGCGACGGGAAGCGCACGCAGGTGAAGGCGCTCTCGGAGCGCGAGCCGGTGCAGTTCCCGAACCCGGTGGGCGAGCTGGAGGCGTTCCACACCGCGGGCGGTCTCTCGACCATGGCGTGGCGGTACGAGGGGAAGATCCCAACGATGGAGTACAAGACGCTCCGCTACCCCGGGCACGCGCAGATCATGGAGGCGATCCGCGATCTGGGGCTCCTCGACCTGACGCCGGTGGACGTGAAGGGGATGAAGGTCATCCCGCGCGAGGTGTTCGTGGAGACGGTGTGCCCGCGCCTGACGAAGCCGAACGGGCGCGACTTGGTGGCCCTGCGCGTGACGGTGGAGGGGACCAAGGGCGGTCAGGATGCGAAGCTCGGCTGGGAGCTGCTCGACTACTACGACACGGCGCGGGGCATCAGCGCCATGATGCGCACGACGGGCTACTCACTGTCGATCACCGGGCAGATGCAGGCCCGCCGCGAGATCCCCGAGCCCGGCGTCCACACCCCGGATGAATGCGTTCCCGCCGAGCTCTACATGCGCGAGCTGGCAAAGCGGGGAGTGAACATCAAGCCGATGCGGCTGTAACTGAGAGCGATCAGTAATCAGCGATCAGCGATCAGACCTGCCGAGCCGTTCTGATCGCTGATCGCTGATGTTACGGCCTCTCGAACGCCGCCAGCGTCGCCCCCATCTCGTCGATCGTGAGTCTGGCGTTCCAGCGGTCGGTGCCGTTGTAGATGAAGGAGAACGCGAGCACTTCGCCGTCCTGCGCGGTGACGTAGCCGGCGAGCGAGATCACCTCGTTCGTCGTGCCGGTCTTCGCGTGCAGGTTGCCCTGGGCGGGCGTGTAGCGCATGCGGTGGCGCAGGAGCTCACTCTCGCCGGCCACGGGGAGCGACGCGTGGAAGGCCGATGCCCAGGGCGCCCGGTGAGCGTAGCCCAGGAGCTGGACCATCGAGCGCGCGGTGAGGCTGTCCAGCACCGACAGTCCGCTGCCGTCGGCCGCGACGACGGCGCCGGGCGCGGCCCCGACCTTCTCGCCGAGGAAGCGTCGCAGCAGCTCGGCGCCGTTTTCGGCCGACCCGAGCTCGGTGCGCGCGGGCCCGCGCGCCGCGTTGCGGAAGAGGAGCTCGGCGTAGTGGTTGATGCTCTCGCGGTTCATCACCGAGACGAGGCGCGCCAACGGTGGGGAGGGGAGCGACGTGAGCTTCACCGCCGCGGGGGGCGTGGTGCCCACGCGCACCTGGCCGTCCACCTGGATGCCCTGCGCGACGAGGGCATTCCGGAAGGCGCCGGTCGTGAACGACGCCGGGTCCTCCACGACGAGCGAGTACTTGCGCGGGATGGAGCGCGACCCGATCCACCCGCGCGCGAACACTCGGCCGTCGGTCGCGCGGAAGACCGAGACGTCGCCGCCGGCGTTGCCCGGGACGGTGCGAACGGTGCTCACGAGCGGGATCGTGCTCGTGGAGGGCTCGAGCACCACGCGCGCCGGTCCGCGGCCGGTGCCGGGGTAGGCGGCCACCCAGACGAGATTCTCGTTCAGCGAGAGCGCCGAGACGCGCGCGGCGTACCCCGACTGGAGGTAGCGCGCCAGCCAGCCGTCGGGGATCTTCTGCGGCTCGAACCCGCTGGCGTCGCCGACGACGTCGCCGGTGATGCGCTTGATCCCCTGACTGGCGACGAATCGGGCGAGGAGCGCCATCGGGGCGTCGGGGTCGCCGCGGAGAAAGCGATTCGAGAGCGCCGGGTCGCCGTCGCCGCGCAGGATCAGGTTCCCGTGCAGCGTCCCGTCGGGGGCAACGGTCCCGTCGCGCAGGACGTCCGTGCTGAACTGGTACTGCGGCCCGAGGCGCTCGAGGGCGACCGCCGTCGTCAGCAGCTTCATCGTCGACGCCGGCAGGAGCTGCCGGTCGGCCTCGTGCGCGAAGAGCGTGTCGCCGCGCGTGAGGGAGACGACCGCCGCGCCCCACGCCCCACTGCGGGTGCGATTCTGGAGCAGGTACGCGAGGTCGCGCGCCAGAGCGTCGGCGCTGCGCGGGGCGGTGTGACGGAACGCCGGCGCCGCCGTGGCGACGGCCACCGACCGCTGGACGCGGGCGCGGCGCGAGCGCTGGATGCGGCGTGGGGAGGACGACCGACGGGCGCGGGCCGTACCCTGGCGCGCCGCGCGCCGGCGCGACGGCGTGGTCTGCTGGAGCACTGACCCCCACGGCTGCGCCGCGTGACCCACGGTCCGGACCAGGATCACCCGCTCGGGGCGATCGGGCGCCGGAGCGCTAGTCGAAGCGCTGGCCGAAGCGCTGGTCGAGGCAGTCGCGGTGGCCGGCGCCCCAGCGGCGAGTACGCCGGCAAGCGCCGCCACGGCCAAAGTGGCGACGGAACGGTGCGGTAAGAGGTGGGCTAAGGAGTTGGCGGACTTCATCATGCAGGCGGGAAGGGCAACTCGCGTTCCAGCGATTGGTCGCGTCGGGGGCCCGGGGGCCGCGGGACTCGGGTGGGTTGTCGCGGCCAAGCGTCGACCGGTGTGTCGCTCGAACGGCACCGCCTGTCATTCCGGCGGCCCGCGGTCATACCCCAACGAAGGGGCCGCGGATGAACGCCGGAACTGCGAACGGCAACCGCAAGAGCGGGCTGCCGTGTCGCTCCGGCTAGACCTTCAGAACGATGTTCTTCCGGTAGAGCACCGTCAGGATGCCGAGCCAGACCAGGACGAAGCTGACGGCGAACAGCAACGAGGCGTTATGCGGCGACAGCCAGGACGCGTAGAGCGCCTGGTAGATGGCGGACTGCAGCGACACTTCCTTGCCGCCGTAGGGCACCTTGATAATCGAGTAGATGAGTCGCGCCATCAAGCCCGAGCCCAGGAAAGCGATCATCGGGTTGACGCCGTAGATGACGAAGGGCGTCGTCCACCACCGCACCTTGTGGCCGTCGATCACCCACATGCAGGTGGCGAGGGCCACGCAGGCCATCCCGCCGGTGAAGACGACGTACGAGCTGGTCCACAAGTTCTTGTTGATCGGGAAGACCCAGCTCCACATCAGGCCGAGCACCATGCCGATCGCCCCGACGGCGAAGAGGCCGGCCAGCCGCTCGAAGAAGGGGCGCGGCTGGCCGATCCACCGGCCGGCGAAGAGGCCGAGCATCACCGTGCCAATGGCGGGGACTGTCGACAGCAGCCCCTCGGGGTCCCAGGTCTTACCGCCGATCCACAGGTGGTTCTCGCCCAGGATCGTGCGGTCGAGCCAGGCGCTGAGCGGGGTGCTCGGATCGTCGAGCAGGACGGCGCCGGGAAGGCCCTGGTCGGGGACCGGAATGACCGTCATGGCGAGCCAGTAGCCGCAGAGGATCGCGGCGAGGATCGCCACCTGCTGCTTGAGCGACGTGCGGAGGGTGAGCAGGGCGGCACCAGTGTAGGCGATGCCGATGCGCTGGAGGACTCCCAGGATCCTGAGGTGGTCCAGCCGGTAGACGACCCGATCGAGGAACGTCGGGTCGGCCAGCTCGGGGATCGAGCCCCACTGAAAGAAGGGAAAGGCCGAGAGGACGAGGCCGAAGAGAAAGATCAGCGCCCCGCGCCGCAGGATCTGCCGAACGATCGTGCCCTCGTCGTCGCCGCGGGCCCGCCGCGTGCTGAGTGAGAGGTGGGTCGTGATCCCGACGATGAACAGGAAGAAGGGGAAGATCAGGTCGGTGGGCGTCCACCCGTGCCACTGGGCGTGCTCGAGGGGAGCGTAGATGCTCGCCCAGCTCCCCGGATTGTTCACGAGGAGCATCCCGGCGACGGTCATTCCGCGAAAGACGTCGAGGGAGAGGAGGCGCTCGCGCGTCACGGCGGGCGCCGAGGGCGAGGGGGCCGGCGGCGTGGGCGCCTGTGGGCGCCGCTCGACTGGCGGCGCAACGGTGGCGCTCATCGGCCGCCGCTCGCGCGAGCCGGCGCCGCGGCGGAACCTAGGTCATGGCCCATGGTTTGATGATATACGAGCCTAAGTGTTTGTCGAGCCGTACGATCCGCCGGGTCTTGCCAAGTTCGCCGACGCCGTCGTAGGATCGAGACGACCAGGCACGGCGGACGCTCCCAGCCACGAGGAGGGACGGATATGTCGTTCGACGCTCAGGCTGTTCGCGGGCAGGAACGTCACCACAGCACCGTTCGGGAGGGAGCGATCGCGGGACTGCTCGGGGCCGCGGGGATCGCCGTATGGTTCTTCATCCTCGACATGGCCGCGGGCCGCCCGTTCTACACGCCCAACCTCCTCGGCTCGTCACTGGCGACGCTCTTCGGCCCCGACATCTCGCGCGACAGCATGTTCATGCACGTCGCACTCTACACCGTGTTTCACTTCGCGGTGTTCATCGCGATCGGAATCCTGGCGGCACTTCTGGTCCACCGCGCCGAGAGCAACCCGTCGATCCTCGCCGGCGTCCTCATCCTCTTCGTCGCCTTCGAGATCGGCTTCTACGGCTGGACGGCGCTGCTCACCGAGCGGTGGGGTGACTTCGCCTGGTGGCAGGTGATGGGGGCGAACCTGATCGCCGCGGTGCTCATGGGCACCTACCTCTGGCGCCGCCATCCGCAGCTCCGGAGCGAGTTTGCGTTCGCGCTGGGTGGAGGGGAACGGTAGGGACGGGTGGCGAGGGACGAGTGGCGAGTGGCGAGATACCACGCAGGCCTTAATCCCGAACACCGAGCGGCCCGCGCTGAGTCCTCTCGCGCGGGCCGCTCTTCGTCATCGGTTCACTGGCGCCCGGTTGATGTTGGCGCCACTCGTCCCTCACCACTGGTCACTCACCACAGCGGCTTGGCTCCGCGCCATCCCACCTGGGCCGCCGCCGTGGTGTCTTCGCCGCGGCTCGCCCACTTGAAGAAGACCACGGTCATCACGCCGTAGAAGAAGAGTCCCCCCGGGATCCACATGATCAGGCCGCCGATCTGCTGGTCCATCGACGGGGAGATGCCCCAGAGGCGCGGGGCGCTCGCGTACGCCGGGTAGAGCAGGTGGTCCGCCATCGCGATGTAGATCGCGACGACCGACATCGGGATCACCATGAGGAAGCAGTAGAGCATCTGCCCCGGGTAGGCGAGGCGCGGCAGCTCCGGGAGGGGGCTCAGGATCGGCCACCACATCAGCACCGACGCGGCGAGCAGCGTTAGGTGTTGGGCGATGTGGATCGGGTGGTGGGCGAGCGCCAGGTTGTAGAGCGCCGGCACGTGCCACGCCGCGAGCACGACGTTGAAGATGACGAAGCACGCGGGGCCCCCCGTCACCCGGCGCGCCAGCGCGTCGAGCCCGCGCACCGCGAGGAGCGGGCGCAGCATCCACCCCGGCGTGCCCGCGATGAGCAGTGGCGCCACGACCAGCGACAGCAGCAGGTGCTGCACCATGTGCGCGCTGAACAGGTACGAGTCGCTGAGGTCGTGCAGCGGCCCGTTCAGCGCCACGAACATGAGTAGGAGGCCGGCGTAGAACGCGAGACGCTGACCCGGTGAGGGACGAGGGACGAGGGACGCGGGGCGGACGCTCGTCCCTCGTCCCTGCTCGTTCGCCCGCCACTCATACAATCCCGCTAGCGCCGCGAGCCCGATCACGGTGCTCGGGTGGACGGTCCAGTTCAGCCACCCGATCTGCTGCGCCGGATGTAAGAGGGCGGCGGTCAGTGTGGCGAGCGGAGCGACGAGAGAGGCGGAGACCATCGAGACGACCAGCGTCGGGTCGCGAGGCGCCGGGTCAGGTCAGGAGCCCCAGCCGGACGGCGAGCTTCCCGAACAGGAACATGAGCCCGATGAGCGTCGTGGCGGCGATGAGGAACGGGCCGACGAACAGCGAGCGAAACAGCTTGTGGTCGTACTTCAGGTGCATGTAGAA
>Ga0307413_10000103_pt1 | contig 21541 bp, 17 predicted proteins | sample DK1Ometagenome_3_FD_203714 | JGI IMG/M metagenome (GOLD analysis project Ga0307413, IMG submission 203714) | Maize rhizosphere microbial communities from greenhouse at UC Davis, California, United States - DK15-O-2 | ecosystem: Host-associated > Plants > Roots > Rhizosphere > Soil | place: USA... | reverse complement strand
CCGACCAAAGCCGAGTTAGGGGTTCAAGGTGTCGCCTATGTCTTGCGACATCACACTGGCGCACCCGGAGGGATTCGAACCCCCAACCTTCTGATCCGTAGTCAGATGCTCTATCCGTTGAGCCACGGGTGCGGGAGGCTCGTACGGCGCCGGCCGCCGAGCAACACCGTGAGAGTGTATCGGCCCAGGCTAGTTCGACCAACCGATAACGAGCCCTGCTCAACTCAGTGCCAGCTGAGCCGCCCGTATTCCGCTGTTGAGGCTGACCTCACTCAGCAGCCCGGGCGCAGCCACACGATCGCCAGCCAGGTAAATGCCGTCGCCACGATCAATTGAAGGACGGTCTCGCCAGGACGTACCGGGAATGTCGACCGCTCCCGTACGCGCGTTGGCCAACGACTGCAAGCGGTACGTCGTACGCTCCCGCCACTCGGGCAGCGCATGGTCGGCGACCGCCTCCAACCGCGCGATTCCATCGGCCTTAGAGGCTTGCGGATCGATCGGCATCTGCATCTGTACGAGGTGCTCATCCGGCGGCGCAATGGTCGGATCGGGCACCGTGAAGTTCTCCAGCCAGCCGCAGGTATCTAGATCACTGACGACGAACAGATCGCGATGATCACGTTTCACTCCAAGATCAAGAAGAGCCGCCCGTCCAGACGGCCAGTCGAGGGAGTCATCGCCCAGCAGCAGCCGAGCCGACTCCAGCTCAGTCGCGACGATGGTGATTCCGTCTCCGATTGAGCTCACACGTGAGCCCAGCTCGATGATCACGCCCAGCCCTCGGGCGTACGCCTCGATGTCAGAAAACATGGCGCCCCAGCTGCCCTGGCGATACGACGCCGCAGGCGGTAGGGAGTACACCCGAGACAGCCGTTCTGCAACAAATGCCGCGGACAGCGAACCCGGGTCGTGATGAAAGAGCCCGACGCCCGACGCCGAGGCACCTATTGCCGCTGACTCCTCCCCGACCAGCTTCGACGCCCACTCACGAAATGATTGATCGATCGGCGCGTCATCTCGGCGCGACACCCGCACTGCCCGAAGCAACCCGATGGGCGGCACTCGTTGCACTCGGCCTTCGCGCCAGAACCGGAAACGCGTCATCGCCCGCAACGGTACTCGGCACGTGACGCCAAGTAGATCGCGTTCTTTGAGCCATGCCCAGATGGGCCCGTCGCGATAGACCACGTGTGGTCCCTCATGCGCTCGATAGACGGCCGCATCCTTGGCGGGATTTGCCCCTGATGGATTGGGAAGAGCCTTCTTTCGCACCGGTGTCGAGCGCCACCGTCCGCCCAGTGTTCGGTGCGCCTCGCGGAGCGTGACCACTGCTCCACTCTCGGCCGCTGTAATTGCAGCGGCCAATCCGCTGAGTCCACCACCGATCACCGTTACTGTCTTCATACTCCATACCATACCGTATGGTATGGTGATCCCATGCTTAGCCGTTCGGATTGGCTTGAGGCCGGCCTCGCATCCCTTGCCCAGGACGGTCCGAACGGACTCCGTATCGACCGACTCTGTCGACACCTCGATGTCAGCAAGGGCTCGTTCCACCACCACTTCGCAGGAGCCGCGGACTTCAAGCGAGCGCTCCTCGGCACCTACGAAACTCGTGTCGTCGCCGCGCTGGATGAAGCGATAGAGCAGACGACGGGCACCACGCCAAAGGCTTCCCTGGCCGGGCTGACAGCTGCCATAACAGGCAGCGAGAGCTTCTACCGGCCCGATCTGGAAGTGGCGATGCGCGCGTGGGCATTCTCCGATCCCGAAGTACGCGCGGTCCAGGAGCGGGTCGACGAGCGGCGCCTGCAGTCGCTGCAGGCCATCTGGTCAAAGATCCTGAATGATTCGGAGGCGGCGTACACTGCTGCGCTGGTTCCATATCTGGTCGGTATCGGGGCCAGTCTGATCCAGCCACCTACGCCGCAGGACCAGTTGCAGCGTGTTTACGAGCTGCTTTTAGGACTTGTACCGGACAAATGACGAAAAAGGTCCCTAGTCTCTTGACGTGAGCACTGAGACACTGGTAGCAGCCAGATTCGCAACGCCATTGCTTCACCTATTGTTCACTTGGCGGCTAGGTTCTAGCGTCATTGCCAGGTGCTCACAGACACCACACCACCCGTTCCGGATGGGGAACTGATGTGACAGAGCTGTTCGTCGTCATCACGGTCATCGCCGTAGCCCTGATCTTCGATTTCACGAATGGCTTCCACGACAGCGCTAACGCCATGGCCGGTCCTGTCGCGACCGGCGCGCTTAAGCCCCGTACCGCGGTAATTCTCGGCGCTTTCCTCAATCTCGTCGGTGCCTGTCTCTCCACCGAGGTCGCAAAAACGATCTCTGGTGGTTTTTTTGATGACTCGCTGATCACTGTTCCGATCATTCTGGCCGGATTGGTCGGAGCAATCCTGTGGAACCTGATGACCTGGCTGTTCGGCCTGCCGTCTAGTTCCTCGCACGCCCTATTCGGGGGCCTCATCGGAGCGGTGGTGGTCGGTGCCGGTCTTGCATCCGTGCACGGCTGGGTGATCGTGTCAAAGGTCTTGCTGCCGGCCATCGTTGCGCCGCTAGTCGCGGGCATCGCCGCCGCCTGGGCCACCCGGCTGGCCTACCGCATCACCAGGAAGACGCCGAGCGTACACACGAACACCGGCTTCAAGTACGGGCAGGCTTTCACCGCATCAATGGTTGCGCTGGCTCATGGCACATCGGACGGCCAGAAGACGATGGGCGTGATCACGTTGGTGTTGATCGCAGCAAACCTGCAAGCATCGGGCACCGGGCCTCAGCTGTGGGTGATCATTGCTGCGGGTGTCGCAATTGGTTTGGGCACCTACTCAGGTGGCTGGCGCATCATGCGCACCATGGGCAAGGGCATTGTCGAAATCGAAACGCCACAGGGTGCCGCGTCGGGTGCCGCGACCAGCGCGACAATTCTCGCCTCGGCTCACCTGGGGTTCGGGCTGTCGACCACTCACGTCAGCACCGGCAGCATCCTGGGTTCCGGGGTGGGGCGCGGGGCTGAGGTTCGCTGGAGGCTCGCCAGCCGCATGGCCTTCGCCTGGCTGCTCACCTTGCCGGGCGCCGGTCTCGTCGGCGGACTCGCTGCGTTGCTTGCTGATCAAGGTGTCTTCGGCGTTATCGCGCTAACAGTGCTGCTGGCAGGAGCCTGCCTGGTGATTTACGTCCTCTCTCGCCGCCACAGGATCACTCACGCCAACGTCACCGACAGCCACGAGGTTTTGGTGCTCACGGCCGCGACGCCGACTACATATCCCGACGACCCGCGGCTGGAGGCTCCCCCCAAGCCTAAGAAGGCCAAGAAACCCAAAGCGAAGAGCGCCGCCTGATGCATATCGACTGGGCTGCGCTGGGCGTGGTGACCGTCGTCTCCATCGCGACGTCGGTGATCTTTACGATCTTGCTGGCGAGCGGCATTCGTTTCGTTTCGGCTGCCAAGATCAAATCGAACGAGGGCGGTTCCGGCGCTGCGATCATTTCGATTGGCTATGTCTTGCTCGGTATCGCGGGGTTGTTGGTGCTCTTTGGGATCTATTTGATCGTTCCGCAATTCCACTAGAGAGGCCTCGCCATCTCGGCTGACGCCCCACCTTCATTTCAGTGCGTCCAGCGGAGGGCCCGTACGACCTCCTCAGCCGAGGCCTCGGCAAACAGCTCGATCTCCGAATCGCGTACGGCCAATACAGAATCGATCAGCGGCGACCCGAGCGCGGACCTCAGCATCGAATCAGCAGCCAGCGCATCCGTGGACTCGCGCAAGCTTGTCGGTAGCCGCTGGATACCTCGCCGGTCCAGCTCTTTTGGCCCCAGTGCCGCGGGGTCAACATCAATCGGCGCGGGCAGGCGCGCCCGTGCAGCAATTCCGTCGAGCCCGGCAGCCAGCAGCCCAGCTAACAGCAAATAAGGATTGGCCGTGAGGTCCACACACTTGACTTCGAGATTGGCGGCCCATTCGCTGCTGCCCGCCGACCCGGTGATCATGCGCAGCGCAGCCTCCCGATTCTCAAGCCCCCAGCAGCCATACACGCCGGCCCAGTGTGATGGCACTAGCCGTAAGTACGAAGCGACCGACGGCGCCCCCAGCGCCAACAAGGCAGGCAGCCGCCGCAAGATTCCGGCGGCAAAGGCGTCGCCGATAAGCGTCAACCCGTACGGCCCATCCCCACCGGCCATCAGGTTCTGACCGTCCCGCCACACGCTGAGATGGACATGGCCACCATTGCCGACGCCCTCAGACTCCACCTTGGGAGAGAAGGACGTGCGGTAGTTGTAACGCCTGCCGACCGCGCGAATGGTGCTGCGTACGAGCACGGAGGTGTCTGCAGCGTCGACCGGTGACTCCGCCGCAACCGAGAGCTCGAGCTGCCCAAGTGCGTACTCAGGATGGAACTGCTCGACCCTGATTCCCTCCGCAGTGAGCGCGTCAACGACTTCGCGAACGTAATCCGATACGCCGATCAGGCGGGACATCCCGTACGCGGGCCCGACTGCCGCGGATACGAAGTCGTCTCCGTCACCAGCCGAAACGACCCATTCGATTTCAAACGCAGCCTTGATCTCCAGACCATCCGTAGCAGCGTCGCCGACCAACCGCTGCAGCAGCAGCCGATTGCAACCCTGGTGCGGCTCGCCGTCTTGCCGATAACGATCAGCTGGCGTCCACGCCCAACCGGGCTGCGCAGCCAGCGGGACCACTCGCCGCAGATCGGGGATGACGCGAAGATCACCAACTGGCGCGGTCCCACCCGGCGGCGCCGCCAGCCAGTCGTCAAACCGGAAGTAGTCGAAGCTGGTCGATGCACCAACACCCCACGCCGCCAGCTGCGGCAGCCGCCTAAGCGGAACACTCTTCACTCGGGTAATGCCAGCATTGTCGACAAAGGTCGTCGCGACCATGCCGACGTCGCGTTCAAGAAGAGTACGCACCAGTTTCTCGGCCTGGCCGCCGCGGGCTTGCCGCTCGGGAACGTCCACGGCACCACAGAATAGGGCTGGAGTGGAACGCCTATCACGGCACTGCGAGTGGCGGTCGCGCGAGCATTGCCCTAAGAAATTGCGACCGGAGGAACCATGCCCATTGAGTCAGGAGATCTTGGACCGCTGATCGATCATCACTGTCACGGCCTGGTGCTTGATGATCTTGATCGAAGAGCCTTTGAGTCCTTGATCAATGAGGCAGCCCATCCGTCACCGCTAGGGACCACCTTCTTTGACTCAATGCTCGGGCTGGCGATCCGCACGTGGTGCGCACCTGTGCTCGGCTTGGAGGCGCATGCGTCGGCTGAGGACTATCTGGCACGTCGTCGCGAACTCGGCGCCGAGGCGAGCCGGCGCCTCGTGACGGCGGCCGGCATCGACACGTTCTTGGTTGACAACGGCCTCAACGCTGACCGACTCTGCTCGCCAGCCGACCTTGCGACGATGAGCCGCGGCACGGCGTACGAGGTGGTGCGGCTGGAGGCACTGGCCGAGGAACTACTCCACAGGGGAACCGCCGCCCCCGGCTTCGCCGAGGCCGTCGAGCGGGCGCTGCACGAGTCCGCCGCCATTGCCGTCAAGAGCATTGCCGCGTACCGGATCGGCCTTGAGCTGCCGCCGGACCCACCTAGCATCGACACCTTGACTGCTGCGCTCGCCAGCCTGCGACCAGCTGACGGTGATCACTATCGGATCGCTCATCCGGTGATCAACTCCTGGCTCGCCTGGACCGCGATCAAGATCGGCAAGCCGCTGCAGATTCATATCGGGTACGGCGATGCTGATCTCGATCTACGGCTCGCAGATCCCTTGCGTCTCACACCTTTCCTACGGGCAACCGAGGAGCGAGGAGTGCCGGTGTTACTGCTGCACAACTACCCGTTCCACCGCAACGCCGCCTACCTAGCCCAGGTCTTCAGCCACGTGTTCATGGATCTGGGACTAGCGGTACACAACACGGGCGCACTGAGCCAGGCCCTCATCCGTGAAACCCTCGAACTGGTTCCGTTCGGCAAGCTGCTGTTCTCCACCGACGCGTACGGGCTGGCTGAGTTCTATTACCTCGGCGCCAAGCTGTTTCGACGCGGTCTATCGAACGTGCTCAACGAGTTGATCAACGCAGATGAGCTGAACACCCAGGACGCTGGTCATCTCGTCACCCTGATTGCACGCAACAATGCGCGGAGACTCTACCGCCTCTCGTGAGTTACGTGCCGGTGGATGGGGGTATCGGAACATCCCAGGCATGCACCCGGTCCGGCAACACACCCCAACGAGCTGGCACGACCCCCAGCAACCGGGAGGCCTCAGTGATCAACAGCACTGCCAGTGGCAATTCGACGAAGAGCGCAGTCATCGTTGCCCAGTCGACGTCTGCACGATTACTGGTCATCCAGTCGACCAGGCATCGCAGATCAGCAGCACACCGGCAGCGAAGGCAGTCAGCGTGACCATCTGCCGACGAAGAATGCCGAGCACGGCGGTCACCACAATAAGCAACAGAAGCAGAATGTCGAAACCGACCCAAGCTTCGTCCCAGTTATGGGTCACGTATACGCGCGGGAGTGTCACGGCAAGGTAGGCGATCCAGGGAACGAGAACAACCGCACTGATAACGAGGATGATGATCTCCACCTCGCGTCGACCGACGGATCGCTGCTGGTACGCCCGGACAGCACCGGGGGCTCCAGACAGTCGCCGGATCAGATCGCGGCGCTGGTCGGGGGACATCAGAGCGATCTCGTCATCGGTAACCACAGCCACGATTCTGCCCGGTTGTCGGGGCAGGGGTAGTTGGCTTACCTGCCGCACCTAGATGGCGAACGGGAGCTATGCGCAACACTTACCCGAACGACCATGAAACAGGGAGAGCAGCACATGACGATCATGGACATTGGACCGGAGCCTCAATCCTTCAACCTGGAACAGGAGACGGTGGCAAACCCGAACTACCGCACCGTGGCCTGGAGCGGCAAGTACTTGCAACTGACGTTGATGTCCATCCCTGAGGGCGGCGACATTGGCCTCGAGGCACACCCCGCGACTGATCAATTCCTCCGCCTAGATGCCGGCCGAGGTCGGGTTCAGATGGGCTCTGCGCGCGACAACCTCGACTTCGAGCAAGAGGTGTCCGACGGATGGTGCATCTTCGTGCCGGCGGGCACCTGGCACAACGTCACAAATATTGGCAACGAGCCCATGCAGCTGTACGCGATCTATGCACCCGCCCACCACAAGCCAGCGAAGATCCATGTGACCGCGGAGGATGCGGAGACTGACACCGACGACGAGCCGGCCAGCTGGTCGGTTCAGCCCCAGTCAGCAGCCGATCTGCACGGCTGAACTGCGATCTTGAGCCAAACGATTAGTACCAGTACTTGCGGCCCCCCACAGCATGGCCCAGCGAACCTAGGACAAAGAAGACAACCCCGATGATCAGAACGATGATACCGATCGTCCACAGAATGCTGATCTTCAAGACGAAGCCCAAGATCAACAAAATCACACCAAGAACAGTCATGGTTGTTCCTCCTTCGCATCAAGTTTTGCGCCTGGAGAACAGCTCCAAGCGGCGGGCTCAGGTGGCTCTCAGCTGAGGGGATGCCAACGATCTGTACCGGGTCCACGCAACTCGGTTGCAACATGTGTCGGAAGGGTTCACCACCGAATCAAGTCCACAACGAGGCGACGATTCACCCGGACAGGGTGATGCTCGGTCGCCTGAGCGAGTGCATGATGAGAGGGACCCTTGAGAGTCCGCGACGCGTTCGGAAATGAGGACCATGATGAGCAGCTCCACTTCTCGACCGACGTTCGAAATCAACCGCAGCTTGCTGAGCTCAGGCGTTGTGTTGCTCTGCGTCGGTTTCTTTTTGTGGTTGATCGGCGCCGCACTGTCCGCGACCGCGCTCGGTAAAGCGGCCATGAAGTGGATCGACCAATTAGAGGAATCTCCGAGCGAGATGGCCCGCCGACGGGCCCAGCAGTTCAAGGAGGCCGTCTCAGCAGGCTCGAAGGCATGGCAAGAGAAGTCCCATCGCTGATTAGCCAGCACGGCCCACGCACGATGCCCAGAGTGGCGGAGGCGGCGGGATTTGAACCCGCGAGAGGGTTGTGCCCTCAACCCGCTTAGCAGGCGGGCGCCATAGACCGGACTAGGCGACGCCTCCCAAACCACACGCTCGGCTGCGGCCGAACGCTGGGCAAGACTATCGACCTGACGCTATGCGAGGCAAAGTCAGACGATTCAACCCCGCAGACATCCGAACGCGGCACCGCGCCAACTTTGCGGCGCTGCGAGCATCGGGAAATCGCGCGCCCTCGCACGGAGGAGGAGGAGGAGGAGGAAGAGGAGCGAGCCGACATGCCTTTCGTCGGAGAGCGACGACGACGGCGGCGGATTCCAAGCGCGATGTGCGAGCAGCGCATTAGTAAGGTGCGAATCGATTCGTCCGAGAATCGCATATTGGCCCGTTTGCCCACGTATTGTGGAGCGGGTTTTCGCTTCCCCGGGCGCGCACGAAGGAATGTTGATGCCTGATCAACTTGAGCAGGGCACGTGGAGCTGGCAGCTTCCCGATGAGCCCCGCGATTCTGCGCGCGCCGCTCCGCCTGCACCGCTGCCCGAGCGCAGCTTCCGCCGGGCGGTCGCCTACACGATCGCCGGCACAGCCATACCCGGACTGGGGCTGATCGCAGGCCGTCGTCGCCTCATTGGCAGCGTCATCCTGGGGATCTTCACTACCGCGCTCCTGGCAATTGGCATTTACGCAACTGTTGATCGTCAAGACCTGCTTGCACACGCCGTTGATCCCAAGACGCTGCGCCGGGCAGCCGTGGCATTGGTGATCATCGCCCTGGTGTGGGTCGGCATTATCATTGCCAGCCACCTCAGTCTTCGTAGCCGCCCTACGCGCGGCCAGCGAGTGATCGGCGGCGTTCTCGTCGGTGTACTCTCATTTGCCGTCGCTGCTCCCATGGCGGTTGCCGCGCACTACGCCTATGTCACGGCAAGCTCGGTCGGTGCGGTGTTCAAAAGCGAGAATGACACAAAGAGCGCGACCCGGCCGACACTCGAGGCCACACAAACAACGCCTGGCAAGCCGAAATCACAGGACCCCTGGGCTAGCAAGCCGCGACTGAACGTCTTGCTCCTTGGCGGCGATGCCGGGGCAGGGCGGATCGGCACGCGTACCGACACGGTGATCTTGGCGAGTATCAATACCAAGACCGGCGATACCACGCTGTTCAGCCTGCCCCGAAACTTGACGCGGATGCCCTTCCCGAAGCGTTCGCCACTGCACAAGCGCTACCCGTACGGCTTCACAACTGGTGACCCCAGCAACGCCGAGTACTTCCTCAACGCGATGTATCGCAACGTGCCACGCTCGGTGCCCAAGGACATCCTCGGCCCGACAGACAATCTGGGGGCTGACGTACTGAAGCTCTCAGTGGGCGAGGCGCTCGGCTTGCGGGTGGACTACTACGTGTTGATCAACTTGGAGGGCTTCAGCAAGATGATCAATGCGCTGGGTGGCATCCGGCTCAACATCAATACTTATATCCCTATTGGCGGCGACACGGATCGCCATATCCCGCCGAAGGACTACCTCAAGCCGGGACCGAATCAGAAGCTCAATGGGCGGAGCGCGCTCTGGTACGCCCGCGGCCGCTATGGATCCGACGACTTCGCCCGGATGGATCGGCAGCGCTGCGTGATCAACGCGATCATCAAGCAGGCAAATCCGAAGAACATGCTGGCCCGTTACGAGGACGTCGCTAACGCAGGAAAACAACTCGTCTATACCGACATACCGCAGGAAGTCCTGCCGCTGATGGTCGATCTGAGTTTGCGCGTCAAGGACGGCAACGTCCGCAGCATCGTCTTCAAGTCCGGGGTAGCGGGTTTCTCCTCATCAAGTCCAGACTTCACACTGATGCGTAAGCGGGTTAAGGCAGCACTCAGTGAAACCAAGAACCCGAAGGCGAAGAAGAAATCTGGCGGCAGGATTCAGAGCGAGAGTGTCAACGATGCATGCGCGTATGATCCCAAGGTCGCCGCAACCTCTCGGCCGTATCGCTGAGGCTGCGCTTCGCCAGTCAGCCGGCTAGAAAATCTGTCGATAGCCCCGATCAGCGTTCAGCCGACTCCGGATTTCCCTGATCAGCGCCCCAAACGTGGCATCGGTGCTACTCCGCGGATTGATGACAACCGCATCCGCAGCACCTTCAGGCTCAGTGATCAATACCAAGCGAGGACCTTGGATCTTGACACTGTCGATCATGGACCAGGGCACGGTACTGTGATGGCGGCCTCGGATGATCGTGATCGATTGCGGATCCAAAATCAGCGTTGTCCGGAGCCGCACGGTGAGTATGAGCGCGACAGCAGCCAGCACGATCGCGAAGATCATGACTCCGATGCCGGCAATTGCGGCGGCCCGTGGCAGATCGAGAGCATTCCCGAGCACAATCATGGCCGCGGCGATGAGCGCCGCGACTGAGCTGATCGCGAGCGAGCGCAGTGGAGGCGGCGCTGCGAGCACGAACCGCGCTTTCTGAGGGCGTTCTCCGGCTGCATCGCTCACCGCTGAACCATATCCATCAGGCCCAACCTCACTAAGGAAACCATCTCCAGCCCGATCGACCCACTCCCTCTGTCGGCAACCTACGTTTACGTAGAGTGCTGGTGGTCTGCATGGGTTGCAACCTGTGCAGACCGTAGGAAAGCTACGTACACGTAGGTTCCGACAGCGGTGAACGAAGCGTCATCGGCATCAGACGGCGGCGAGGGTGGGATTCGAACCCACGGAACGGTCTCCCGCTCGGGCGCTTTCAAGGCGCCTGCACTAGTCCACTATGCGACCTCGCCCAGCACGGCTTGTGGCACTTCCGGGTGCGACGAGCATCCAGATCCTAGCCGACGGTAACGGGAGCCTATGGCACGCTGTGGGCGTGAAAGCGATCGTTCCGCGCGAACCTGGCCCTCCAGAGGTGCTCGAACTTCGAGATGTGGAGATCCCCAGTCCGCGACGTCACGAGGTCCTCATCAAGGTTGCGGCGGCCGGCGTGAACCGTGCCGATCTTCTGCAGCGGCAGGGACACTACCAATTGCCGCCTGACGTCAGCGAGATTCCAGGACTGGAGGCGTCGGGGACGATCGCAGAGGTTGGTGAGGAGGTCGTCAACTGGGAGGTCGACGATCCGTGCGTCGCGCTCCTAGCAGGTGGCGGCTATGCAGAGTACGTCGCCGCGCCTGCAGGTCAGGTCGTGCCGCCGCCATTAGGAGTGGAACTGGTTGCCGCGGCCGCCGTCATCGAGGTTGCCGCAACGGTCTATTCAAATATCGAGCTGATTGGTCTTGCTGATGGGGACATGTTCCTCGTCCATGGCGGGGCCGGTGGCATCGGCTCGTTCGCGATCCAGTACGCCAAGAGCATTGGGGCGACAGTGATCACAACTGCGGGCAGCGAGGAAAAGCTCAACTACTGCCGCTCCATCGGAGCTGATCATGCGATCTCCTACCGCGGCGACTGGCCTGCTGCCGTACGTGAGGTCGCTGCCGATGGGGTACAGATGATCTTGGACAATATGGGTGCCAAGTATCTCGAGAACCATATTCAACTGCTCGGAACCGATGGCGCGCTGGTGATCATCGGTCTGCAGGGTGGCCGGAGAGCAACGCTAGACCTGGCATCGCTGTCGGCAAGACGCGGCCTGGTCACGGCAAGCTCGCTGCGCGCTCGACCAGTCGAGCAAAAGGCGGGGATCTGCCGCGGTCTGGTACAGAACGTCTGGCCGCTCATCGCCGACGACACGATCAAGCAGCCGCCGCTGACGGTATTCCCCCTTGCCGAGGCTGCCGCCGCTCACGCGCGTCTGGAGTCAGGCGACAATATCGGCAAGATCATCCTGTCCGTCGCCAGGTAGAGCAACGTCCGACAAGTCGGTTGGGCGTATCGACTATTTCTTCTTTTTTCTGGGCAGGTAGAGGTCGGTGATCGTGCCCTCAAATGCCTCGGCCGAGAAGGCAACCGTCTCCGACAGTGTCGGGTGCGGATGCACGGTAAGCCCGATGTCAGCTGCGTCCGCGCCCATCTCGATCGCGAGGCCAACTTCAGAAATGAGGTCACCGGCAGACGGTCCGACAATGCCGCACCCGATCACGCGCTCGGTTGTCTCGTCGAAGATCAGCTTGGTCAGCCCTTCACTGCGGCCGAGTGACAATGAACGGCCACTGGCAGCCCATGGGAAGGTGCCCTTCCCGTACGCGACACCAGCAGCCTTGGCTTCGTTCTCGGTCACTCCGACCCACGCCACCTCCGGATCGGTATAGGCAACCGACGGAATGACTCGCGCATCGAAGTAGCTCTTCTGGCCGCAAGCCACCTCGGCGGCGACCTTGCCTTCATGGGTCGCCTTGTGCGCCAGCATCGGCTGCCCGACGATGTCGCCGATCGCGAAGATATGCGCCACGTTGGTGCGCTGCTGTTTGTCTACGCTGATGAATCCGCGACCGTCGACGATCACGCCGGCCTTGTCGGCACCAATCACCGCACCATTGGGCTGGCGGCCGACGGCAACCAGAATTTGATCAAACGTGTCAGTTTCCGGCGCCTTGGCTCCATCAAAGTGCACGGTCAGGGGGCCGGAGTTATTCGCATCGACCGCGGTCAATTTAGTACCCAGGTAGATGTTCTCGTACTGCTTGGTGATCATCCTCTGCAACGGGGTGATGAGGTCGGCGTCTGTGCCCGGGATCAGTTGATCAAGTAACTCGACAACGGTCACGCGCGTGCCGAGCTGGTAGTAGACCGCCGCCATCTCCAGGCCAATGATGCCGCCGCCGACGACAAGCATTCGTTCCGGAATTTGGGTTAGGTCCAATGCGCCGGTCGAGGTGAGCACGCGTGGGTCGTCATGGGGAATGAATGGCAGCTTGGCCGATTCCGATCCGGCGGCAATGATTGCGTTTTGGAAACTCACCGTACGTGTGCCGGCATCGGTCTCTACGTCAAGAGTGTTTGGTGATGAAAACGTCCCTACACCGGTAATGACCTCCACGTTGCGTTGTTTCGCCAAACCGCCCACCCCGCGGGTAAGCCGGTTGACCACACCTTGTTTCCAGTCGCGCAGCTTGTCGATGTCGATGCTGGGCTCCCCAAAACTGATGCCGTTCTCGGCCATCTCCTTGGTTTCCGCGATCACCTTGGCGGCGTGCAGCAAGGCCTTCGACGGGATACAACCCACATTGAGACAGACACCGCCCAGCGAGGGATACCGCTCGACGAGAACTACCTTCGCGCCCAGATCTGCCGCGCGAAATGCCGCGGTGTAGCCACCCGGACCCGAGCCAAGCACCAGCACCTCGGCTTCGAAATCGGCCTTGCCAGACGGTGCGGGCGCGGGCGTAGGAGCCGCTTCCGTGCTCGTTGGCGAGGGAGCAGCCGGTTCAGGCGCCGTCGCAGCTACGGCGGACTGGGCTGTTTCGGCAGCAGGCGCAGCTTCGGCTTCGGCAACCTCGAGGCTGAGGATGACGTCGCCTTCTGACACCGTGTCGCCGACCGACACCGAAACTGCCGACACCGTGCCGCCAACCGGCGCCGGGACATCCATCGTCGCCTTGTCGGATTCCAGCGTGATGATCGGATCGTCGAGGGCCACCTCATCGCCAGCACTGACGTGGATTTCGATGATCGGCACGTCACTGAAGTCACCGATGTCGGGGACTCGTACCTCCTGGACGCTCATGCGGTTCTCCTCTGGTCAGCAGTCGGATGCATTCGGTGAGACGGCCCTACAGGACGAGCCGGCGCTGGTCGGAGAGGACGTCGCACAGGTGCCGCATGAAACGGGCGGCAAGCGCGCCATCGATGACTCGGTGGTCATAAGACAGGAACACGGGAAGCATCAGTCGCGGGCGGAACTTCTTCCCGTTCCAGACCGGCATCTGTTTCGAGCGCACCACACCGAGGATCGCCACTTCCGGGGCATTGACGATCGGCGTGAAGTTCGTGCCACCAATGCCACCCAGGCTCGAGATCGTAAAGCTGCCACCTTGCAGATCGCTCGGCCCCAGTTTGCCGTCGCGAGCCTTGGCAGACATAGCGCCGAGGTCCTTGCTCAGCTCGGTAATGCCCTTGCGATCGACATCAGTGATCACCGGGACGACAAGGCCATCGGGCGTGTCCACCGCGACACCGATATTGATGTACTTCTTCAAGATCAAGCTGTCACCTTCCGGCGACAGCGAGCTGTTCACCGTCGGGTAGGCGCGCAAAGCCGACACCGATGCCTTGAGCAGGAACGCAAGCAGCGTGACGCGATAGCCCTCGGCTTTCGCAGCGGTGTCGAGCTCCTTGCGGTACGCGTCGACCTCGGTGATGTCGGCCTCGTCGCCGTGGGTTACGTGCGGGACATTGAGCCACGACCGATGCAAGAACGGCCCCGAGATCTTCTTGATCCGTGGCAGCGGCTCGACCTCAATGGGGCCGAACTTCGAGAAGTCCACTGCCGGAATTGGCGGTATGCCAGTGCCAGTCGGAGCCGGCGCTGAAGGAGCGGCAGGGGCCGCCGGACCACGCAAGCTCTGCAGCAGATCTTCCTTGGTGATCCGGCCCTTCGGTCCGCTTCCATTGACGGAGGACAGATCAACGCCCAGCTCTCGGGCGAGTCGGCGTACGCTCGGCCCCGCATGGACACCGACGACGTCCGGCACAGCTTGCTCGCCAGCGGCGGCGGGAGCCGCAGCTGCGGCGGGCTGAACCGAAGGCGCTGCCACTTCCGGTACCGGGGCCGCGGGCGCCGCCTCGCGCGGGGTCGGCTCCTGTTGACCGATCATTGTCGGGGGCTCCGCCGCCACGTTCCCAGTCTCTTCCACCGCAACGAGCGGCGAGCCCTGGCTCACACGGTCGCCAACCTTGACGAGAAGGTCACGGATCTCTCCAGCGGCTGTGCTGGGGACATCCATCGTTGCCTTGTCGGATTCCAGCGTCACCAGTGGATCATCTACCGCCACGACATCACCGGCCGCGACGTGGACTTCGATGACAGGTACATCGTCGAAGTCGCCGATGTCTGGAACTGCTACTTCTGTAGTCACGGTGGCTCCCGTCAGGTGTGCATCGGATTCGGCTTTTCCGGATCGATGTCGTACTTGGTTATGGCTTCTGCGACGCGATCCTTGGGCACGAGCCCGTCCTGGGCGAGTGCATGAAGGGCGGTAAGCGCTACGAAGTAACGGTCAACTTCAAAGAATCGGCGTAATGCCTTGCGGTAATCCGAGCGGCCGAAGCCGTCGGTGCCAAGCACCGCGTACCGCCGATCAATGAACGGCCGGATCTGATCGGCAAATGCCTTGATGTAATCCGTCGACGCAATCACCGGACCCGGTCGGTCCGCGAGGATCGTTTCCACGTAGCTGCGTTTCGGCTCTTCGTTCGGATGCAACCGATTCCAGCGGTCCACGTCGAGTCCTTCACGACGAAGCTCGGTAAAGCTCGGCACGCTCCACACATCAGCCGCAACCCCAAAGTCCGAGGACAGCATGTCGGCCGCGGCGAGCACTTCGCGGAAGATCGTGCCACTACCCAGCAGCTGCACTCGGGGAGTTTTCTTTCCCACGGCCCCGTTCGCGTCGGCGGCGCGGAACAGGTACATGCCCTTAAGGATTTGCTCCTCAACTCCTTCAGGCATGGCTGGATGCTCATAGTTCTCATTCATGAGCGTGATGTAGTAGAAGACGTCTTCCTGCTCGCCGATCATGCGGCGCAAGCCGTCTTGAACAATGACTGCCACTTCGTAGGAGAACGTCGGGTCGTAGGACACGCAGTTGGGGATCAGCGACGACTGAATGTGGCTGTGCCCATCCTCATGCTGTAGACCCTCGCCGTTAAGCGTCGTACGCCCCGCCGTGCCACCGAGCAGGAAGCCGCGCGAACGGCTGTCACCAGCTGCCCAAGCAAGATCACCGACGCGCTGGAAGCCGAACATCGAGTAATAGATGTAGAAGGGGATCATCGGAACGTCATTGACGCTGTAGGAGGTGGCGGCGGCGATCCACGACGCCATCGCACCTGGCTCGTTGATCCCTTCCTGCAGAATCTGACCCTTCTTGTCCTCCTTGTAGAACATCAGCTGATCGGCGTCTTGCGGCCGGTATAGCTGGCCGACCTGTGAGAAGATTCCAAACTGCCGGAACATGCCCTCCATTCCGAAAGTCCGCGATTCGTCCGGCACGATCGGCACGACATGTGCGCCGAGCTGCTTGTCACGCATCAGGGTGTTCATAATGCGTACGAACGCCATCGTGGTGGAGATCTGACGGTCTCCAGTGCTTTGCAGCTGATTCTCGAAGGCGGACAGTTCTGGTACCGGCAGTGCAACGGAGGACTGCTGTCGCCGACTTGGCAAACTTCCGCCAAGCGCGGCCCGACGCTCGGTGATGTATCGGCCCTCGGGGCTGGTGTCCGCTGGCCTCAGGTACGGATAGCTGAGCAGATCGTCGTCGGCAATCGGAAGGTCGAAACGGTTGCGGAAGACCCGCAGCGCGTTCTCGGCCATCTTCTTCTGCTGGTGGGTGATGTTCTGGCCTTCACCAGCCTCACCCATTCCGTAACCCTTGACCGTCTTGGCCAGAATGACGGTCGGCTCACCCGTATGCTCCACGGCCGCCTGGTACGCCGCAAAGACCTTCACTGGGTCGTGGCCGCCGCGGTTGAGCGCCCAGATCTGCTCGTCAGTCATGTCGGCAACCATGGCGCGGAGCTCGGGGTACTTGCCGAAGAAGTGCTCCCGTACATACGCGCCATCCTTGGATTTGAAGTCCTGGTACTCGCCGTCGACGCACTCCTCCATGCGCTGACGCAGCAGACCGCTGGTATCCCTCGCGAGCAGCGGATCCCAGTTGCTGCCCCAGATGACCTTGATCACGTTCCAGCCGGCGCCGCGGAATACACCTTCCAGTTCCTGGATGATCTTGCCATTGCCGCGTACCGGGCCGTCGAGACGTTGCAGGTTGCAGTTGATCACGAAGATCAGGTTGTCAAGGTGCTCCCGGCCGGCGAGTGAGATAGCGCCCAGGGACTCCGGCTCATCGCATTCTCCGTCGCCGAGGAAGGCCCAGACGTGCCGATCCGCGGTCGCGGCGAGCTCCCGACCCTTGAGGTACTTGAGGAATCTCGCCTGGTAGATCGCCATGAGCGGACCGAGACCCATGGAGACCGTAGGGAACTGCCAAAAATCCGGCTTCAGGAAGGGGTGCGGATAAGAAGGCAGGCCATCAAGGAAGGCCTCTTGCCTGAAGTTGTCGAGCTGCTCTTCGGCCAGTCGGCCCTCCATGAAGGCCCGCGCGTAGAACCCGGGTGCGGAGTGACCTTGGAAGAACACTAGGTCGCCGGGTCGGTCGTCGGTCGCGCCGTGCCAGAAGTGGGTCCATCCGACGTCGTACAGCGTGGCGGCCGACTGGAAACTGGCAATGTGCCCGCCCAGTTCGGATGATTCCTTGTTGGCGCGCAGCACCATAGCAATTGAGTTCCAACGGTTGATCGATCGGATTCGCCACTCAAGGGCCTGATCACCTGGATACGGTGGTTGCTTCTCGACCGGAAGCGTATTGATGTACGGCGTGGTGATTGAGTACGGGACGGGCGCGCCACGTTGCCGCCCTTCATCGATGAGCCGGTCCAGCAAATAGTGCGCTCGGTCGCCACCCTCAAACTCCAGGACCGAGCCGAGCGCGTCGAGCCACTCTTCGGTCTCAGCGGGGTCTATGTCCGTCTTGCCGTCCGGCCGCGCGCCGTTCGTGATGCCAGTCGGCGGGTTAGTGATCGTGTCAGTCATGGCAGCCCTCTCGTTTTCCAGACCGCTGCTACCCGCTTGCTTAAGCCAACGGGGGCTTGTCCTCTTCACGCTAGAGGCGACGAGATGCGGGGTCCGTCCAGGACAAACGTATCGGTGACCGGGTCGGCAGGTCACCCCCAGGTTCCTCCCGTCACTCAGATGGCAGCAGTCGGGCGCTTCTCTGCACAAGGCCACGAGAAGGATGGGGGCCAGCAGCTACGAGGTCCAGGCACGCCACAAGCGGGCGTACTCACCTTTGGCAACCACCAGCTCTTGATGACTGCCGAGCTCGACAATCCGGCCGTTGATCACGACCGCAATCCGGTCGGCATCATGTGCGGTATGCAGCCGATGCGCAATTGCGACGACGGTACGGTCTTCAAGCAGCGCGGCCATCGAACCCTCAAGATGTCGAGCCGTATGCGGGTCGATCAATGATGTGGCCTCATCCAGCACCAGTGTGTGGGGGTCAGCAACCACCAGTCGCGCCAATGCCACCTGCTGCGCCTGCGCCGGTGTCAGTTTCTGATGGCCAGAACCCAGCATGGTGCCGAGCTGCTGCGGCAGTCGCTCCACCCAGTCCCAGGCATCGACGGTCCGCAACGCCTCGATCACTACGTCATCCGGCGATGACTCCCGAGCCAGAATGATGTTGTCGCGTACCGTACCGACGAACACGTGATGTTCCTGTGTCACCAAAGCAACCTCGGTACGCAGCACCGGCAGCGGCAGCTCAGTCAGCTCCACGCCGCCCACGGTGACCGACCCCGTACGCGGCTTGTTGATGCCTGCCAGCAGTCGGCCCAGCGTCGACTTACCCGAGCCGCTCGGCCCGACAATGGCAAGCCGCTCCCCCGGACGCAGGGCAAGATCAATTCCGTGCAGCACGTCATGCTCGTCGTAATAGGCGAAGCGCAGATTACGGCCGATCAACCGATTGCCGAGCGGCAACCTGTCCCCCGCCTCACGATCTTGTGGCACGGCAGCAATGCCCAGCAGCCGGCAGGTCGATGCAATGCCAACCTGCAGCCGGTCCACGTTGCGGATCAACCGATCGAGCGGCTCCACCAGCGCCTGCACGTATAGCGTCGCTGCAGTGATCTGACCCAAGCTCACCCAGCCGTTCGCATATCCGATGCCGCCCAAGATCAGCACCATGACTAGCGGCATGTCGTAGGCGAAGCCGATCACAATGAACAACAGATTGCGCAGGCTCATCGTGTAGCGCTCGGCCTGCGCTGAGACAGCGATGTCCTCGTCGCCGCGCTCGATCCGATTGCGCTGCAGCCCCAAAGCCTCGACAGTGCGTGCGCCCTCGACCGTCTCAGTAAATGTTGAGTTGATCTGAGAGTACGTACCACCCTCAGTGATGTAGCCCTTCGGTGCCCGCTTCAGGTAACGCTTTCCAGCGATGATCAACAATGGCGCCGTCACGAGCAATGGCAGCGTCAGCAGCGGCGAGTTCAGCAGCATGGCGACCACCGTCAGCAGCGTTGTCATGCCGGCGATCACCGACTCCGGCAAGCCAAAGCGGACACTCATGCTCATCGTGCTGACGTCACGAGTGACCCGCGTGACAAGATCGCCGGTACTCGCGCTCTCCACCTTGCTGAGCGGTAGCCCAAGAACGGTGCGTACGACGTACTCGCGCGCCTCCGCCAGCAGATCTTGACCAAAGATCGTCGACATCCGCAATGCAAAGAACGTCATAATCGCCTGCACGACTACCATGCTTGCCACCGTCAGAGCGAGTCCGTCCACCGTCGATGCCAAGGTGCCGGGCGCCGATGCCTTATCTACCAGCGCGCCAAGAATGCGTGGGACCACAAGACCGGCCAACGCCGCCAGCGCGTGCAAGACCAGCAGCGCGGTAAACATAAAACGCCGGGTACGCAACATCCGTGAGGCGAAGGCACCGACCTCCCGTCGATCAGCAACGGGAAGCCCGCGATCGGGGTGACGCGAGGCCGCGAAGAACTCCTCTGCCCGCCGCTCTCGAAGCAGGTGGCGGTGTCGCCAGGCCCGCAGCCGCGAAGCTGGCGACCCGCTCCTCGGAGGCAGTAGCTCCCCGGGAATTTCCGGTGCCGGCGGAGTCACCCGCCAGGTCTCTGCCGAGCCGCGGAGACCGGTCTGCAGATCAGTCATCGGAGTTCTCTGCCTCTGCGCTGCGAGCGTCGATCGCGCGAGCAGTGCCCATATAGGGCGCCTCATCCAGCGCCCGGACGACGGTACGTCGGTATTCCGGGTTGGTCTGCAGCAATTCCTCGTGGGTGCCGTACGCGGCGATGCGCTTGTTCAACAGAAACGCCACCCGGTCTGCATGATGCAACAAGAGTGGCGATGCCGTGGTCACGATCGTCGTTTTGTCACGCCGATGGGCCACCAGCCGCTCGGCGATCAAGGCCTCAGTATGCGCATCAACTGCCGAAGTAGGGTCGACCAAGATCAAAATCTGCGGATCGAGCCCGAGCGCTCGGGCCAGTACCACACGCTGCCGCTGACCGCCGGACAGTCCGCGGCCACGCTCATCGATCCGGCCCTGCCAACCTCCCTGCAAGCCAGTGAACACGTCCTCGGCCGCAGCGACCCACAGCGCCGTCTCGGCATCGGAAAGACTGAGCCGTCCGTGCGGATCAATTGCCGACTGCAACGTGCCTGCGAACACCTGACTTGCGGTGTCGCTCACCACGATCCGCTCTCGAACCTGATCAATCGGCACATCGGCGAGATCCACCGACCCTAGGCTGACTCCCCACTTTTGGCCGGCGAGCTGCCGGTCTCGCTGCACCTGCCGAGCGTGTTCTGCTCGCTGCTGCTTCCACGCGCGTCGTGCGGCACGGCCCTTGAGACCGTCCGCAACATCCAGACTTACCGGTTCATGATCACTTGGCAGGTAACGTCCGAGCCGATCCGCCAGCGCAGCTGAGTCGTCCGGCACCGCACTGACGATGATCGTAAACTCACCCGGCCGAGCAACGAAGCCGGATTCTTGATCATGCAAGATGTCATCATCTGGCAAGGTCAGCGGGGGCTCAGGTGTCCGCCACGGCGGCTGATGATCGAGTACGGCAACCGTCTTGCGCGCCGACACCACACTGCGGACCCACTTCTGCGCCAGCTCGAAGAATGTCTGGATAGGCCACACCATGAAGATCGCGTAACCAAAGAAGCTGATCAACTGTCCGACAGTAAGGTCTCCGGCAACGACCTCACGAGCTCCAAGCCAGGTCAAAGCCACCAGGAACAGGCCGGAAAACAGCACGCTAGTGGCATCCACTGCGCCCTGCCACACTCCAGCCGAGACAGCTGCCTGTCGAGTGTGCTGCGACTGGCCGGCGTAGTTGCGAGCAAAGGTCTGCTCGCCGCCAATACCGCGCAGGATTCGCAACCCAGCCACGATGTCGGTTGCCATCGAGGTCAAATCCGAGGTTCTATTGCGCTCGATCTCTTCGCGTCGCTGCAAAGGTCGCAGCAACGGCATGGCGAACAAGACGATCAGTGGCGCGGTGACCAACACCACGATGCCCATCGTGATCGACGTCGAAAGCACCAAGCCGGCGATGACCAAGTAGGCGATCAAGGCCCCTGCGAAACGAGAGACGATTTCGGTTAAAGCTCCGAACTCATCGGAGTCACCCGCCGAGACGCTGAGCACCTCACCTGTCGGCGTACGCTGCGAAAGCACCTGGCCCAT
>Ga0307413_10000102_pt1 | contig 21647 bp, 19 predicted proteins | sample DK1Ometagenome_3_FD_203714 | JGI IMG/M metagenome (GOLD analysis project Ga0307413, IMG submission 203714) | Maize rhizosphere microbial communities from greenhouse at UC Davis, California, United States - DK15-O-2 | ecosystem: Host-associated > Plants > Roots > Rhizosphere > Soil | place: USA... | reverse complement strand
AGGATTATTCCTTAAAAAATATTATCTTTAATTAGAACATTAAAAACACATTTACATGAATATAGCACCTAATATTTTAAATGCTGTAAACGAATGGCTGACGCCTACATTTGACAATGAAACACAATCGGCCGTTAAGGAATTAATGACAACGTCGCCAAAAGAACTTGAAGAAAGTTTTTATAAAAACCTGGAATTTGGTACAGGTGGAATGCGTGGTGTTATGGGTATTGGAAACAATAGAATTAACAAATACACGCTTGGAAAAAACACACAGGGTCTTTCAGATTATCTGCATGAAGTTTTTCCTAATCAACCATTAAAAGTAGTTATTGCTTATGATTGTCGTCATAACAGTAATACTTTGGCAAAGGTTGTGGCTGATGTTTTCTCTGCAAACGGGATTCAGGTTTATTTGTTTTCAGATTTACGTCCAACTCCGGAATTATCTTTTGCGCTTAAGTATTTAGGCTGTCAATGCGGAATAGTACTTACAGCTTCTCATAATCCGCCGGAATACAACGGTTATAAAGTATATTGGCAAGATGGAGGACAAATTGTTCCACCGGAAGATGCAGCAATTATTAATGTAATCGAAAATTTAGATTACGACAAAATCAAATTTAACGCCAACGAAAGCCTGATTCAATATATAGACACTGAAATCGATAAGGCTTTTATCAAATCATCTATAGAAAACGCAAGTTTTGATACTCCGGCTGAAGCCAAAGATAATTTGCATATTGTTTTTACTTCATTACACGGTACTTCTATAAAATCTATTCCGGATACCTTATCACAGGCGGGTTACAAAAACGTACATATTGTTCCTGAACAGGCAGTTCCGGACGGAGATTTCCCAACGGTTAAATCTCCAAATCCCGAAGAACCGGAAGCTTTAACAATGGCTTTGGCTTTGGCAGACAAAACAAATTCAGATATTGTTGTTGGTACAGATCCTGATTGCGACCGTTTGGGTGTTGCTGTTAGAAACAATGATGGTAAAATGATTTTGCTTAACGGAAATCAAACCATGATTTTGATGACTTCTTTTTTATTGAAACAATGGAAAAAAGCAGGCAAAATTAACGGAAAACAATTCGTGGGTTCCACAATAGTTTCTACTCCAATGATGATGGAACTGGCAACAAGTTACGGTGTAGAATGCAAAGTTGGCTTGACAGGTTTTAAATGGATTGCCAAAATGATTAAAGATTTTCCGGAGCTTGAGTTTATTGGCGGTGGAGAAGAAAGTTTTGGTTTTATGGTTGGTGATGCTGTTCGCGATAAAGACGCAGTTGCTGCTACTTTATTGATCTGCGAGGTGGCTGCTCAGGCCAAAGCTGCAGGAAGCACAGTTTACAAAGAACTTTTACAACTTTACGTTGAAAATGGTTTCTATAAAGAATATTTGGTTTCACTTACCAAAAAAGGAATGGAAGGCTTACAGGAAATTAATCAGATGATGATTGATTTACGTGAAAATCCATTAAAAGAAATCAACGGACAACGTGTAATTATGGTAGAAGATTATCAATCATCTGTTGCCTTAAATTTATTGACTGGCGAAGAATCTGCAATGGATATTCCGAAATCGAACGTATTGATTTATTATACCGAAGATGGTTCTAAAATTTGTGCAAGACCAAGTGGTACTGAACCAAAAATTAAATTCTATATCAGCGTTAATGCCGAATTAGAATCAGTTGATGATTTTGACGCTGCAGAAAGTTTCTTAGACCAGAAAATACAAAATATCATTGCAGGAATGCAATTGAAGTAACAATAATGAGTGACAAACCTGATATAAATAATCAGCCGGAACTATTAAATTCAATTATCGGATTAATAGATCAGACCCGTCATTTTGTTGCCAAAACAGTTAATCAGGAATTAACTTTATTATACTGGAATATTGGAAAAACGATCAACGAAGAGATTCTAAAAAATGATCGCGCTGATTATGGAAAGAAACTTATTAAAAATTTAAGTGAAGAACTTTCCAGCAGATATGGAACTGGATTTAACAAAAGAAATCTACATAGTTTCATAAAGTTAAACTCTATATTTCAAGACCTTACAATTGTGCACACAGTGTGTGCACAATTGAGTTGGTCTCATATCAGAACTTTAATTTATATTGAAAACAATATTAAAAGAGAGTTTTACATTCAAATGAGCGTTCACGAAAGATGGAGCGTAAGAACTTTACAGGAACGAATTGACAGTATGCTTTTTGAAAGAACTGCCATTAGCAAAAAACCTGAGCAAACCATCATCAACGACTTAGCACTTTTAAAATCAGAAAAACAAATTAGTCCGGATCTAACCTTTAGAGATCCTTATTTTTTGGACTTTTTAGGACTTCACGATAGTTATTCTGAAAAGGATCTTGAAAGTTCTATTTTGGCACAATTGCAAAATTTTATTACCGAAATGGGAAGCGAATTTGCTTTTCTTGCCCGCCAAAAAAGAATCACAATCGACGACGAAGATTTTTACATTGACTTACTTTTTTACCATCGAGGTCTACGCCGATTAGTTGCTATTGACTTGAAATTAGGGAAGTTTAAAGCTGGATACAAAGGCCAAATGGAATTATATTTGCGTTGGCTTGAGAAAAATGAACAAAAAGAAGGCGAAAACAAACCAATTGGATTAATTTTGTGCAGTGAAAAATCTCCAGAACAAATTAATTATTTAATGCTGGATAATGACGAACAAATAAAAGTATCAGCATATTTAACCCAACTACCAGAAAAAAAATTATTGCTGGAAAAACTGGAAAAAGCAATTGCAATAGCCGAAAATAACATCTATAAATAAATGAGTAATTTCAAAAAAATAGTTCCTTTTATATATCCATATAAAAAATACGCTTTCTTAAACATCTTTTTTAATGTTTTGTATGCGCTTTTTAGCACACTTTCTTTTGTTGCTTTAATACCGATGCTTCAGGTGTTATTTGATAAAAGCAAACAAATTACAGTAAAACCGGTTTATCCCGGAATTATGGACATTCAGAAATACGGTGAAGACTATTTGAGCTATTATATTACCACAACAAAAGGCACACACGAATCCGGGTATGTTTTATCAATAATGGTTGCAATTATAATTTCAATCTTTTTATTAAAAAACTTAGCCGATTATGCCGCAATGTTTTTTATTACTTTTTTACGAAATGGTGTTTTAAGAGATATGCGAAATGCCATGTATAAAAAAACACTTGAACTACCTTTAGCTTTTTATTCTGAAAAAAGAAAAGGAGATGTTATTTCAAGAATTTCAGCTGATGTAAATGAGGTTCAAACTTCGTTTTTGGCAATTCTTGAACTTATTGTAAAAGAACCACTGACAATTATTTTTACTATAATTACAATGTTAATTATTAGTCCAAAATTAACTTTATTTGTCTTTATATTCATTCCGGTCTCAGGTTACATCATTTCATTAATTGGAAAACAACTTAAAAAACAATCTACCAAAGCACAACAGGAACAAGGTACTTTTTTATCTACCATAGAAGAAACCATAGGCGGATTGAAAGTAGTAAAGGGATATAATTCTGAAAATTATTTTAATTCGGTTTTTCAAAACTCTACAGAGCGCTTTTTTTCTTTGTCAAACAGTATCGGTAATCGTCAAAACTTAGCGTCACCTGCCAGTGAATTTATGGGAATAACAGTAATCGCAATATTACTTTGGTACGGAGGTCAGATGGTTTTAATTGACAAAACATTACAAGGCGCTGCGTTTATTGCTTACATGGGATTGGCTTATAACATTCTAACTCCGGCAAAAGCAATTTCTAAAGCTTCATACGGGGTAAAAAGAGGAAATGCGGCAGCAGAACGTGTTTTAGAGATTTTAGAACAGGAAAACCCAATTACCTCTAAACCTGATGCAATCGAAAAAACGTCTTTTGATAACGATATAACGGTTCAAAACATTAATTTTAAGTATGAAGATGAAACAGTTTTAAAAGATTTTTCTCTTCAAATTAAAAAAGGGCAAACCGTTGCTCTTGTTGGACAATCAGGAAGTGGAAAAAGTACCATTGCAAACTTGTTAACCCGTTTTTACGATGTTAATGAAGGTGTTATTTCTATTGACGGAATAAACATTAAAGACATGAATTTGCAATCACTTCGTAGTTTAATGGGATTGGTAACACAAGACAGCATTTTGTTTAATGATACTATAAAAGCAAATATTTCCTTAGGAAAACTTGACGCTACAGATGATGAAATTATTGAAGCCCTGAAAATCGCTAATGCTTTTGAATTTGTAAAAGAATTACCTTTAGGAATCTATACTAATATTGGTGACAGCGGGAATAAACTTTCCGGCGGACAAAAACAACGTTTATCGATTGCCCGTGCAGTATTGAAAAATCCTCCAATTATGATTCTGGACGAAGCTACATCAGCATTGGATACCGAAAGTGAAAAATTTGTTCAGGTTGCTCTTGAAAATATGATGCAAAACAGAACTTCGATTGTTATTGCACACCGACTTTCGACAATTCAAAAAGCGGATTTGATCGTTGTAATGCAGAAAGGAAAAATCGTAGAACAAGGAACTCATGACCAGCTAATTGCTCATAACGGAACTTATAACAAATTGGTCACCATGCAGTCTTTTGAATCGTAATTAAACGATATATTTTTAGCTTAGCCGCAGATTACACAGATTAACACGGATTCTTTTTTATAATAATGAAATAAAATCTTTTAAATCTGTGTAATCTGTGGCATTTTTTTTGAGCATAATCCTATAAATCTTTAAAGAAATGTACCTGAATAATCCAAATATAAAGCTGCCTGAAGATCCGGATACTATTGTTTGGAAATACCTGGATTTGTCTAAATTTTTAGATTTATTATTGTCTAAAAAATTATTCATGTCTCGTTCTGATAAATTTGAAGATCAGTACGAAGGAACTTTCAGCGAGCCTACTTATGAAGAGATTAAAAAGCTAGCCATTGATAATCCTGACTTTTTAAATTACTACAAAACACATCGCGAAAAAGTAGCTGTAAGCAGCTGGCACATCAACGAATACGAATCGTTTGCAATGTGGCAGATTTTTACTCAAAACAGCGAAGGATTAGCGATTCAGTCCACAATTGGCAGATTGCAAAAAGCGGTAAACCCAGAAAACAACTTTGATCAATATATTGGAGAAGTCAATTATATCGATTATCGAAAAGAATATATTCCGTTTGATGATTTGTTCTTTCCGTTTTTATTTAAACGAAAAAGTTTTCAATATGAGCGCGAAGTCCGCATTTTGACCGATACTTCAAAAAGTACCATAAAACTAAACGACGGGTTAAAAATCAACGTCGACATCAATCAGTTAATTGAAAAAATATACATTCATCCAAAGTCTGAAAACTGGTATAAAAAATTGGTAATTGAATTGGTAGAAAGGCTTGGTTTTGATTTCGAAATAGAAAAATCAGATTTAGAAAGCGATATATTGATATAAAGCGGCTAAGGTTCTGAGATGCTAAGATTCTAAGCTTTTTTCTTGCCACACAGATTACATAGTTTAAAATGATTTAAACATCGCTTAAAAGAAAAAGCTCTTTAAAAATTAATCAACTTAATTTTTAAAGAGCTTTTTTTAAAATCTTAGAAACTTAGAATCTTAGCATCTCAGAACCTTAAATAGGTTTATAGTTTTTAACCACCCATTTCTTAGAGGCCAAATCAATATAATTATAATGTAAAACATCATTTTTATCGAATTGTCCGTTTTGGTTGGTATCTTCGATAGTTCTGAAATATAAACGGTTTTTAGATTCAATTAAACTCCAATCTACTAATTCCTGGAAATCTTCAGAGATTTTGGTGAAATGTTCTCCGCTAATATTACTTAAGTATAAGGTTTTAATATCTCCTGAATCAATTTTGCCATCTTTATTGGTATCAGCATCAGCAAGAGTATACACGATAATTTGGTTTTGGGTTTTATCTGCAACAGGCTTTAAATACGTCGCTGTTAAAATCAAAACAGGTTTATCAGACAATGGTCGGATAGAATCTGAATCTGTTTTTTGAAATTTCAGGTTTTGTAAATATCCCGTAATTTCATAATCGCCTAAATTAGAAATTGTAAAACTCAAATCATTTACACTAGATGATCCGTAACGTGATTTTGTACCTCTTTCATAAACGCGTAAATCCCCAACCGGATGGATTAAATAATTTGTTCCTTCCATCTGAATTGGCAAATCAGCCACTTCAATTTGTGTTGAATCTGTCTTAGCTACTACTTTTGCTTTATTTGAAGCATCATAAATTACTTTTGGCTGCTTCTGCACTTCATCTCTACAACTCACTACTGTTCCGATGATTACTAAGGCGATATATTTTAAATAGTTTTTCATGTATGCTAATTATATTGGAATATCAAATATAGTATTTTTGATTGTATTATTTATTTTTATTGAGGTTTAGTGAAGTAGTATTGGTATGTATATCAAATTAGACCTTATTCTAACTTACCAGTGATTAAAGATTTTTTCAGATCGTTTATTGTCAAATCTTTTTTCTTTCCCTTATTAAACAAACTATAAATCCACAAACTAATTGTATCTATTTCAGAATTAAAATGTTCTCCAAAATTAAAAGAAGTTATATCAACATTGAACTCATTTGAAAACTTCATTAAAAAATCTTCCGCTTCATCTCCATAGATTTCTAAATCTTTTTCAATATAACAGTTTGGCGATGCATCATCAAAAAACTTTCCAGTTTCTTCTTTTAAAAATTTATAAAATTTAGAATTATCCATCTCATTTAAATTTAATTACCATCTGCCTCCACTACTTCCTCCGCTAAAAGAGCCACCACCAAATCCATTACCAAACCCACACTTATTTTTTTTATCATGTTCGGAATATTCGATTATTATTTCAACAATATCCATAGCAACCAATGTCCAGCCCACATATGGAACAACTCTGCCTATTGCTCTTCCTAAAACAGTAGTTCCTAAAATCCTGACAGGCAATTTTTGAGGAAATGTTCTAGATAAATATTTAGATGCAATTGATGTTCCCGCAGCAGAACCTTTCATTACAAACCGCTTTTTTAAAATTGGTTGTCCTGCCATTATTAAAGAAGAACCAATTATTGATCTGCCAAAATTATGATCTTCAGATTCAATTTCTTTTTTTTCAATTAAAATTTCATCAATACAAGCGATAGTGTTTTTATTGTCTAAACCAATATAAAAGTTATTAATTTTTCTAAATTCTGAATTTAATATTTTTTCAAAAACCTTACAAGGATCCTCGTAATTTATAGATTTTAATCTAATTTCTGTTTCCTTTTTTGAATTTTCAATTGAGTTTATTATCTTTTTTTCTAAGAAGTAATCAATCATTTTAATTTATTTGAATTATTATCCAAATATAAATAAACGCATATTAAGAAAGTTAATTCTCACAATAAAGAAGTGGGATAAATCTGCAAAAAATGCAATAATATTAGTTACAACCTAGCATTCAGCTTCACATTAAAAACTCTCGAAGTCATATAATTCGGAATTGCATATTGATTTTTAGAATAAACATCGCGAACCCAGGTATTGGTTATAGCATTTTGATTATTAAAAAGATTGAAAATTTCTAAACCAAGAGACAATTCCTTGAAGTTTTTTATCCATCCAGTTTTAGAACTTTGTGTATTGCTATCCACAAAAACCTTTGCAAAACCAACATCGGCTCTGCGGTAATCATTTAACCTGTTTTGATATAAATATGGGTCGGAATAAGATGGTGATCCGCCTGGCAAACCTGTATTATAAACCAAATTCAAATACAATTTCACACTCGGAATGTTTGGCATATAATCCTGAAACAACATCGCAAATTTTAAACGCTGGTCTGTTGGTCTGGCGATATACCCTTTGTTTTCGTAATTTTCTTCGGTTTTTAAATATCCAAAACTAATCCACGATTCTGTTCCGGGCACAAATTCTCCGTTTAATCTAAAATCTAAACCTTGCGCATACGCTTTTGCATTATTGTTGGCGATATAGCGAATTCGAACATTATCAATCGAATACACATTTACATCTGAAAGCGATTTATAGTAGATCTCAGTAACCCATTTAAACGGGCGGCTCCACATTTTAAAATTATAATCGTTGCTCAAAACAATATGTACGGATTCCTGCGCTTTTACATTTGGGTTTACAACGCCATTTAAATCCCGAAGTTCTCTATAAAATGGCGGTTGATGATACAATCCTCCCGAAAGCCTGAAAAGCATATCCATATCCCAATCTGGTTTTAAGGCAAATTGTGCACGCGGACTAAAAACAATTTGATTTTTTCCTTCGACTGCAGCACCGGAAACATCCCAACTCTGGAAACGTGCCCCAACATTATACCAAATTTGGCTTGAACCAATCTCTGACTGATTGTTATATTGTGCATAACCGGAATATCTGTTTATTGTATTAAAATTAGTCGCACGAACATCCTGAAAAGGCAGCAAAGGCCCTGTATAAGGTTCGTAAGGCTGATTATTTACAGGAATGATTGGAGGATTGATTGAAAATCCTGCAGAATCAATCATCTCCCACTCTACTATTCTATCCCGAATGGATTCTCTGGTGTATTTTAAACCAAATTCTAACTGACTATTACTCCATTCCTTAAAGCCTTTAATTTCTGCATTTGCAATTAAAGCATCAAGATCATTTCGCGCGTGATTGAGCTGAGAACCAATTCCGCGTGTGAAATCAACATTATCGATATCGGTTTCTCCGTCCGGATTTACATTTCCTAAACGATATTGTGCCAAAATATCAAAATGTTCCTGTTCTGTTGTGTGAAATATTGAACCTATCAATTTTAAGGTAAAACCTGGCGAGACTTTATAAGTTGTTTTCAAGGCGCCAAAATAAGTATCGTATTGATCTTTTTCCTGACCTTCATAATAAACTGCCAAAGCCATCGGCTGATCTACAGTTCCAAATTTAGTTTCGCGGGTTAAAGGCTGGTATAAATATTTATTTCTCGAAATATTTCCTAAAAAACTCATTTGCCATTTCTCAGAAATATCATAATTGATATTCGTCTGAACGTCAACAAATGTTGGCGTATAATTGGTTTGCGTATCCTGACTATTTACCAATAAACTATTGTTTCTGTAACGAACCCCCGTTACGGCAGACCATTTTTTATTTTTAGAAACAGCGTCAACAGCAACACTTCCTCCCAGGAAACTGGCTTCTAAGGCGGCACCAAATTCGGTTGGTTTTCGATAGGTAATATCTAAAACGGAAGATAATTTATCGCCAAATTTTGCCTGAAAACCACCGGCAGAAAAATCTACGTTTTGAACTAAATCTGTATTGGTAAAACTCAAACCTTCTTGCTGTCCCGAACGAATTAAAAACGGACGATACACTTCGATTTCGTTTACATAAACTAAATTTTCATCATAATTTCCACCTCGAACGGCATATTGCGTACTCAATTCGTTATTTGAATTTACACCGGGCAACGTTTTTAGTACGTTTTCGATTCCGGCATTTGCTCCTGGAATTTTCCTGATCGTTGCAGCATCAATAACCGTAATTCCCTGAACCCGTTTTTTATTATTCGAAGAAACAAAAACTTCTCCCATTTGTTCTGCCGAATTACTCATAACCGGATTGAAAACAAAAATCTCATTCGGTTTTAAGTTTACCGTAAGACTCATCATTTTTAATGAAATGTGAGTAAAAATCAGGGATGTTTTTTTATTTGATGGAATTTCTATTTCAAAAAAACCATTAGAATCGCTTTTAGAAGAACTTCCTGAAGCAACAATATTCACATCAGAAACGGGACGTTTTTCACTATCTAAAATAATCCCTTTTACATGAGCATTTTGGGCAAATGAGATATAACTACTGCACAAAAAAAGGAAAACGAATATTAATTTACTCTGGTTCAAACGTTTTGGTTTTATTTTTGTTGACTTCTAAAAAAGTGAGTTTCAAAGATAGCAGAATTACCTACATTATCAACTACTTCAATTTTTAAATCGTTTGCGCCTTCTGCAACAAGGCTATCAGCATCAAACTTGTGCGTAATTTTTCTGGTTTTATTATCATATTCAAACAAAACCCAATTTCCGTTTAAATAACCGTTGTACGATTTAATTCCGGATAAACTGTCGCCAATTGTAAACTGAATTGATTTCATATCGCTAATCCATTTGTCCTGAATTGGTTTTGCTATTTTAATAACAGGCGCAATGGTATCGAGCACCAAACCATATTGTCCTAAAATTTTTGCTTTGGCTGTAAAAACATTCCCGTTTCTAATTGTTCCGTTAAAACTATTATTTCTTCCTATGTAAAGTTTATCTCTTAAAACTTCAGAATAAGTACTGTCTTTTATCGTAATTGTAAAATTGGAATGTACCGGAACTACATCTTCATGAATATAAATTTTATTGTTTTTTACATCAAAATTCATATTGAAATCTTCATAGAAAGTTCCTGCTGGAAAAAAAACCGACATATTATCTTTTTCGAAGTTTGTATCCCTGTTATATTTTACAAAATATTTCGAAGTAACAGGTTCTGCAGCAACAACTGGCGTAGCAGAATCATATTCGATGGGAATATTTACTGAATTTAAATTTCCGAAATAATCAGAAACTTCAATACGATAAGTCGACGCTAAATTGGGTTCAACCGGCACTATTCCGCGAAGAGAATCTGTTTTGATAATGCTCAGAGCAAAAGGCGTTTTCATGAATAATTTCTGCACTCTTTGTCCGGATTTTTTATATCTTGGATAATCAACCAACGCGTTTATAAAGCGCATTTCATCAAATGAATACGTATTGAATTGGTAGTTATAATTTTGATTTCCGTTGAAAAAAGTCGACACATTATAAACACCATTTCGATTTGCCGAAACATCATCAAAATCGACAGCCGTGATTCCGAAACCGATTTTTCCATTTGCTTTTACTTTGCTTGCCAGATAAGTCCCGTCTTTTTGTAAAGAGACATTCAAAAGCAAAGGTAATTTTGACTGATTTGCAGTTGTTCCGTCAAGCGGATAAACGAATACACTTGAAATAGTTGGTTTTTTAGTGTCTTTTAAATTTTTATCAAAACCAAAAAACATTGGATTAATTACAAACTCGGTTTTAGAATCGCGAAATTCAAAATGCAGATGCGGACCTTCTGACGATCCCGTATTTCCGGAAAGTCCAATTATTTGTCCTTTCGTAACCGGCAGTTCATCTGGTTTTAAATACATTTCAATTTCAAAAGCTTTCTCCTGATAATGTGTTTTTAAAACATAATCCTGAATAGCGCCAACCGGAGTTTGTAAATGGCCGTAAACAGAAGTGTACCCATTTGGGTGTGTAATATAAATGCATTTTCCGTTTCCAAAAGTTGAAATTTTGATTCTCGAAACATATCCATCAGCAACAGCATACACATTTAAACCTTCTCTTTGATTTGTTTTTAAGTCGAAACCAGCATGAAAATGATTCGGTCGCAATTCCCCAAAATTCCCCGAAAGCTGCATCGGAATATCTAAAGGAGGGCTGAAATAATCTTTTGGGTATTGGTTTTGGGCAAAAAATAAATTACAAAAAAATAAGGTAAGTAGTGAAAATCTCATAAGCAACATTTTTGCTAAGATAAAAAATTAACCAGCAAAAACCGAGGATTTAGCTACAAAAATACAATTCACTGAAATTCATTTATTTGTCTATTTTTAATGCAAAAAAATCGATAAAAAATTGCATTAATAAAAAGGAATACTAACTTTGTAGGATTAAGTAATGAATAGGATTTATAATGAGTGTAATTGCCGAAATAATTGATACTCTTGAATATAAGGTCGAAAAGCTTTTTGAGAAGTCAAAGGGGTTGGAGAAAAACAATCAGGAATTACGATTACAACTAGCCAAAGCTGCGCAAATCATCCAGAAACAATCTGAAGAAATGGAAGCTTTGAAGAAGCAGTATGATACACTTAAGATAGCCAATTCGTTGCTCGGCAGCGACAATAACAAGAGAGAGACAAAGCTTAAAATAAATTCATTAATTCGCGAAATAGATCACTGTATAGCACAACTATCTGACTAGAAAAACATGGACGGAAAGCTTAGAATTAAAATATCAATCGCAGACAGAGTTTACCCGTTAACGGTAGAACCAACTCAGGAAGAAGGACTTAGAAGTGCTTCTAAGAAAATTGATGCTATGATAAAGCAATTCGAAGAAAGTTACGCAGTTCGCGATAAGCAAGATGTATTGGCCATGTGTGCCCTTCAGTTTGCTTCACAAGTAGAACAAAAACAAATTGATAACGCAATCGATGGAGAAGAAACCATCGAAAGAATTAAAAGATTAAATTCGCTTTTAGATCAATATCTCGAAAATTAAACGTTCTTTACAGAAACTAAGATACTGCCTACATTAGTTCACAATTGGTAAACTCAACACTAACAAATTAGAATGAGCAAATCGTCGCTACTATAGTATGCCACGCTTAATTGCGAGGAAACTTGAACAGTGAGTTAGCTCAAAACTTGTCTTTACGAGTTTATTCAAGCAATTAATGTAGGCTTTTTTTATATATAAATTTTAACAAACATGGACATCATAACGATCATTATTTCAGGTATTGTAGGGATTGCAGCAGGTTTTGCAATCGCTAAAATTATCGAAAAAAGCAATATTTCTAACTTAATCAAAAACGCTAAAAAAGAAGCAGCTTCCATTTTAAAAGACGCAAATTTAGAGGCCGAAAATATTAAAAAAGATAAAATTCTTCAGGCAAAAGAAAAATTTATCGAATTAAAATCAGAACACGAACAAGTTATTTTGGCAAGAGACAAAAAAGTTGCCGAAGTAGAAAAAAGAGTTCGCGACAAAGAATCTCAGGTTTCAAATGAATTATCAAAAGCTAAAAAAGTAAATGATGATTTTGAAGCTAAAACGCTTGAATACACTAATAAAATTGAAGTTTTAGATAAAAAACAAGCCGAAGTAGACAAATTACACAAAAGCCAGCTACAACAGCTTGAAGTAATTTCGGGACTTTCTGCAGATGAAGCAAAAGAACAATTAGTAGAAGGTTTAAAAGCCGAAGCTAAAAGTAAAGCAATGTCTCATATTCAGGAAACGATTGAAGAGGCAAAACTTACAGCTCAGCAAGAAGCTAAGAAAATCATCATTAACACTATTCAAAGAGTTGGAACAGAGGAAGCGGTTGAAAATTGCGTTTCTGTTTTTAACATTGAATCTGATGATGTAAAAGGTAGAATCATTGGTCGTGAAGGTCGTAACATTAGAGCGCTTGAAGCTGCAACCGGAGTTGAAATCATTGTTGATGATACACCGGAAGCTATTATTCTTTCTTGTTTTGACCCGGTTCGTAGAGAAATTGCTCGTTTGTCTTTGCATAAATTAGTAACTGACGGACGTATTCACCCGGCACGTATTGAAGAAGTTGTTGCTAAAACAGCCAAACAAATCGACGACGAAATTATCGAAGTTGGTAAACGTACGGTTATCGATTTAGGAATTCACGGTTTACACCCAGAATTAATTAAAGTTGTGGGTAGAATGAAATACCGTTCATCTTACGGACAAAACTTATTGCAACACTCAAGAGAAGTTTCTAAACTTTGTGGTATCATGGCGGCTGAATTAGGCTTAAATGTAAAACTGGCAAAAAGAGCTGGTTTACTTCACGATATTGGTAAAGTTCCGGATACTGAAAGTGATTTACCTCACGCTTTATTAGGTATGCAATGGGCTGAGAAATATGGTGAAAAAGAAGAAGTTTGCAACGCTATTGGAGCTCACCACGACGAGATTGAAATGAAATCATTACTTTCTCCAATCGTTCAGGTTTGTGATGCTATCTCGGGTGCAAGACCAGGTGCAAGACGTCAGGTTCTAGATTCTTACATTCAACGTTTGAAAGATCTTGAAGAAGTAGCTTACGGATTTAGCGGTGTAAAAAATGCTTACGCAATTCAGGCTGGTAGAGAACTTCGTGTTATTGTAGAAAGCGAAAAAGTTTCTGATGATAACGCAGCGAATTTATCTTTCGAAATTTCACAAAAAATCCAAACTGAAATGACTTACCCAGGTCAGGTAAAAGTTACTGTAATTAGAGAAACAAGAGCAGTTAATATTGCTAAATAATCTCACACCCCTATAAAAACAGAAAAAGACTATCAATTGATAGTCTTTTTTGTTTATAGTTAATTTGGATTTTACATATCATTAAACACTATTTTAAAGCTCGTTCCCACTCCGACTTCACTTTCTACAGAAATCGTCCCTTTCATTGCTTCAATTTGATTTCTGGTGATATATAAGCCAATTCCCCGGGCTTCCTGATGTTTGTGAAATGTTTTATACATTCCGAATAACAAATCGCCATAAATAGCCAAATCGATTCCTAAACCATTATCTGTAATTTTTAATGATTTATGTCCGTCCCGTTCGATGGCAAAATCAAAAGTAATAACAGGATCTCGATCAGGATGACGGTATTTAATTGCATTTGTAGCAAAATTCAACAGTACACTTTCCAGATAAGCCGGATTAAAATTGATTGTTAAATATTCAGGCACATTATTTACAATCGTAACATTTGTTTGTTTATCGTAGCCTTTAATTGTAGTAACGGTTTTATCAATATATTCTTTTAGTCGTAAAGGCATAACAGCAATATTAATATTGCTTTGTGTTTTTACAATTTGAGTTAAATTAGAAATCGTTTCATTCAAATCATTAGAAACAGTTCTTAGATGAACCAACATTTCATTGATTGTCACTTTATCAACATCGGCATCAATAAAATCCAGAATCGATTTTATATTTCCTGCCTGTGTATTTAAATTATGCGAAACGATATGCGAGAAATTCAATAAACGACTATTTTGGTCGCTGTAGAGTTTCATTGTTTTTAAAAGTTCTAATTCTTTTTCTTTGTGAAGCGAAACATCAGTATGAGTTCCGATAACTCGCAATGGTTTTCCATTTTCATCACGATCTATAACTTTTCCGCGGTCTAAAATCCATTTATAATTTCCGCTGGAAGTCATTACACGATGATAATTTTCATAATAAGGAATCTTATTATCAAAATGTTCCTGTATGTCTGAATAATATCTTGGAAGATCATCAGGATGCACAATTTTGTCCCAACGTTCCGGTTCGTCAAAAATATCAGCAGAGTCTAATTCTAAAATTTTAAGCGAAAGAGACGAATAGAAAACACTGTTTGTTACCATATTCCAATCCCAGATTCCCGCAGTCGAAGCTTCAAGTGCAAACTGAAAACGCTCTTCTGAAATGCGAAGTTTTTCTTCTTTATCCTTTAAGTCTGTAATATCCGAAACATGCCCGTAAAAACTCACGCAGCCATCTGAAGCCAACTCGGTTTTGGAAGAAATCTTAAACCAGCGCAATCCTTTTTTTGGTAAAATTGCCCTGAATTCAAGTATCCACGGTTTAACTTCTCTTCGGGATTTAACCAAAGACTGAAAGAATAAGTCGCGATCATTGGGATGAATTCGATTGTAAATTACTAATATACTTTCATTTGAAAATGTACTTGATGGAAGTTCAAAAATATCATCGGCAGATTTACTGACTAGCGGAAAGCTGTAATTATTATTACAATCTATAATAAACTGAAAAAGTAAATCAGGCATTTCTGCAAATAACTTTTTATAAAAATTATTCACTTCTAAGCAGTCCTCATTTTCATATAAATCAAAAACCATATATTCTCTTTTAATGCAAATTCAATTATTAAAATAATCTTCAAACCAAAAACAGAAAAAGACTTAAGTTATTGTTTTCTACCGCTATTAATGTAAAAATTTAAGACAAGGTATTAATTTTTATTACATAAAATTATAATTTTGAAAGAATTATATGTAAAATTATTTCCTTGGATGAAAAGAATGCATTACTTCTTTTAAAAAGCTTCTGTCTAAGTGAACATAAATCTCTGTTGTTGTAATTGACTCATGCCCAAGCATTAACTGAATTGATCTAAGATCTGCCCCGTTTTCAAGCAAATGTGTTGCAAAAGAATGACGCAATGTATGCGGACTAATATTTTTATGAAGATTGATTTGTACTGCCAGATTTTTTATAATAGCAAAAATCATCGAACGTGTAAGCTGTCCGCCTCTTCTATTTAAAAACAGCGTATCTTCAAAACCTTTTTTTATATTTATTGTATTCCGAATTGTGTTTTGGTAAATCTCAATATATTTCTGCGTTAATTTTCCAACAGGAACAAAACGCTCTTTATTTCCTTTACCTGTGATTTTAACAAAACCTTCTTCAAAAAACAAGTCTGAAATTTTAAGCGAAACCAGTTCAGAAACCCTGAGTCCGCAACCGTACAAAGTTTCCAGCATGGCACGGTTTCTTTCGCCTTCATTCGAACTTAAATCTATCGCGGCAATAAGCGCATCAATTTCAGAAACAGATAAAGTATCCGGCAACTTACGTCCTGTTTTTGGCGATTCGATTAATTCTAATGGACTGTCTTTTCTGTAATCTTCAAAAATCAAATAATTGAAAAAGCTTTTCAATCCGGAAATTATTCTGGCCTGGGAACGTGGATTTACTTCTTTTGAAACCGAATAAATAAATTCCTGTACGGTTTCGTCGGTAATATTTATGGGAGAGACTTCAATTTGATTGGTTTCTAAAAAAAGACACAATCGCTCAATATCGAAACCATAATTTTCGATTGTATTTTTAGACAATCCTCTTTCGATACGCAAATACGATTGATAATCTTTGATATAAGTATTCCATTTCATATCTACAAAGTAAAACATTTTTAGCATAAAAAAACCTTCCGGATTAAGGAAGGTTTAATGATATTAGAACTTGTAAGCCAGAGATAACGCCAAAACACTATTACGGATTTTTGTATCGTCGCCAGATTCCGTATTTGCTATATTTGATAAACCAATGTTATAACGAAGATCAGCCATTAAATGCTGATTAATATTGTAACCAACACCAACAACAAAGCCAAAATCAACAGATTCAAACGCTTCTTTAACATCTTGCTTTACAGTTGGACTATATTGAGTTAATTTAGTTGATGCTTTCGCCGATGTTAAAAACCCAACTTGTGGTCCGGCTTCAATAAATATTTGTCATCTGCAGAATATTTAAAGAGAACTGGTACATTTATATAACAAAGATTCCATTTAATATCTCCTGTATAATAAACGCCGGACACATTGGCTCTAACATTTTTCATTTTTGTAACCTGATTAGAATATAAAATCTCAGGTTGAATATCGAATTCATCCGATAATTTGATTTGGGCTAAAGCGCCTATATTGACTCCAAACATTGGTCTTAAATTAAGTCCACGAGTATCTCCAGCCCAACTTGACAGGTTTAAACTGCCTTTTATTCCTACTTTAACATCTTGAGCATTTGCAAAACCGCATAACATAACTGCAATAGCAGATAAAATAATCTTCTTCATTTCTTTTTATTTTTACAAAAAACAAATGTAGCTTTTTTCTTTCAAAATAAAAATTCAATAAAAAAAACCTTCCGGATTAGGGAAGGTTTTATAAATATTCTAAAGAATACTAGAATTTGTATGCTGCAGTTAATGCTAATACATTGTTTGTATATCTGTCATTATAGTAATAACCATCATTACCATTATAATTATAATCGTAATCGTAAACGCTTGTTAAACCAATAGTGTAACGAGCACCTACAGAAAAATTATCTGTAAAATTATATCCCGCTCCTAAATTAAAACCAGCATCAACAGATTTTTCATTGTCAATGTTACTAGAAACCAATAATCCAAGTTGTGGTCCGGCTTCAACACTAAATTGTTTTGTAATGTAATATTTAGCTACTACAGGAACATTAATATAGCTTAAATTTATAGTACGGTCACGGTCACCATAATAACGATCAAATTTAGCTCCCTGTGTAGAAAACAAAAGTTCTGGCTGAATGTATAATTTTTTCCAAACATTAATCTCAGCAAAACCACCTAATTGAACACCAATTAATGCATTGGCACGATTATCACCACCAATAGTAGCGATGTTAAGGCCACCTTTTACTCCAAATCTAGCTTTTTGCGCATTCGCAAACCCAAATGCCATTATCGCAATAGCACATAGAATAATTTTCTTCATTTTATTTGTTTATGGTTAAAATTAAAGTGGCAAATATAAAACTATAGTTAATGTAAAAGGATTTGTTTTTTAACAAATAATTTAATAATTAGATCTAATTATGTTAAAACAAATAACTCATTAACGTAGTATATGCAAAAAGCCTTTCAAATATGAAAGGCTTTTCTTAAATTTTAAAGATAAATATTTTAGAACTTATATGCTAAAGACAATGAGAAAACATTGTTTGTAACTCTATAACTATCTACAAAATCTTCAATATCTTCATAATCCTCTTCCACATCATAGATATTAGATAAACCAAAATAGTAACGAACACCCACTGATAAATTTTCTGTAAAATTATATCCAGCTCCAATATTAAAACCGGCATCTATTGATTTGTAAAGATCCTTAACATCTTCATCATCTGATTTAGCAGAAACTAAAAATCCAATTTGTGGACCAGCTTCAACAGTAAATTTATCTGTTATATAATATTTAGCTAATACTGGAACGTTTATGTAATTTAAGTTAGTATTATAGCTTTCGCCAAAAAACTTTTCTTTAGCTCCTTGAGTAGAAAACAAAAGCTCTGGTTGAATAGCTAATTTTTCAATAATTTTGATTTCTGCAAAACCTCCAACATGAAATCCTACTAAAGATGAAACACCCTCGGCATCTCCGCCTACTGTAGAAATATTTAATCCACCTTTTACTCCAAATCTTGTTTCTTGTGCATTAGTAAATCCAAATGCCATAACTGCAATTGCAGATAAAATAATTTTTCTCATTTTATTTTTTTGGTTAAAATTAATGATCAAATATAAAACTTTACTTCATAAAAAATTATTTGTTTTTTAACAAATAATGTGGTAATTAAGAGCCAAAATCATGTTAAATAAAGTTTTATAAATCGTTAATATGTTATAAACTAAACTAATATCTTAAAACTATATATTTAAGAAAAATGTGAATATTAACAGAAATGTGAATTCTGTTAATTATTGAATCCGAAATATAAAAACAATAAAATGAAGAATACGTAGTTTTACTAGTATAAAACAATTTTAATCTTAAAAAGGTAATTCTATGAAAAAGATATTTTTAGCAGCTGTATTGTTCATCGCAACATCGGCTACAATTCAGGCGCAGTTCTTACAGGTAGGTGTTAAAGCCGGGGTAAACTTTGCGAGCCAAACTGGAGACGCGTATATGGAAGGTGTTTCTTTTGACAAAGACGGAATCACAAGTTTTCATGCGGGTTTGGTTGCAGAACTTAAACTATTAGAAAGATTTTCTATTCAGCCAGAGCTTCTATACTCAACCCAGGGAGCAACGTACAAAAATGCAGTTACTGAATTTAAAAATGAATTAGGTTATATCTCTATTCCTGTAATGGCTAAGTTTTATTTAACAGATTCATTTAGTCTTGAAGTTGGTCCACAGGCATCCTTTTTAGTAAGTGAAAAGAATGACTTTGATGTTGAAGACGGTGAAACATTCGAATTTGGACTTAATGCCGGTTTAGGATATAAAATCACTAAAAACTTTTTTGTTCAGGGACGTTACGGTTTAGGATTAACAGAAGCTTCAAAAAATGCTGATATTAAAAACTCTACCGTACAATTATCTGCCGGATTTATGTTCTAAAATAATATCACATACTTTTATAAAAACCGTTCTGTTAATTAGAACGGTTTTTTTATTTTTACGAAGTTCAATGGCAATCGCAAAATTCAATTGCAATGTCAATGTCAATTGCAAAAATCAATTACAATTACAAAATTCAATTTTAATAAAAACTAACTTTAGATTAATTGAACTTATATTACTTATATGGGTTTAAAAAAATCTAATGTTTTTCAAAATAACTTACTATGAAGATCGCTATAATCAACGGACCGAATTTGAATCTTTTAGGAAAAAGAGAACCTGAAGTATACGGAAGTGAAACTTTTGAAGATTATTTTGAAAGACTGGAACACAAATTTCCAAACGTTGAACTTACCTATTATCAAAGCAATATTGAAGGTGAATTGATAGGCAAAATTCAGGAAGTGGGTTTTACATTTGACGGAATTATTTTAAATGCCGGCGCATACACGCATACTTCTATAGGTTTGGGAGATGCTATGAAAGCTATTACAACTCCTGTGATCGAAGTGCATATTTCCAATACTTACGCTCGCGAAAGTTTCAGACATCAATCGTATTTATCCGGAAATGCTAAAGGTGTAATTTTAGGTTTTGGATTAAAAAGCTACGAATTGGCTATTCAGTCTTTTTTGTAATATTTTAATCGAAGATAAAACAATATTCCTTTCATCAATGAAATCATATTTTATTTAAACATAGCCAACGGTTTCAACCGTTGGAGACATGTATTTTCCCTATTCGTGTCCCACAGTTGAAACCGCGGGCTATGCTTATAAAGCATTACATTGTAATAGAATTTAACAAATTTTTAATAAGCTCACTCTCAACATATCCTATTTTTGTTAGAGAAAAAGCCTCTATGAAAAATTACATTTTACTTGCCTTTTTATTTTTTTCTATTACCAATTTTGCTCAAATCAAAGGAACTGTTACCGATGAAAAAGGTAATCCGCTGCCTTTTGTTTCTGTTTTTGAAGAAAACACATACACAGGAACAACCTCAAATGAGCAAGGAAAATATCAACTTAACGTAAAAGAAACAGGAAAAAACAGAATTATTTTTCAATATCTGGGTTTTAAAACTCAGAAAATTACACTTTCGCCAGATTCTAAAACAATTACTTTGGATGTAGAAATGCTGGAGGAAAGTTTTACGTTAAACGAGGTTGTAATTGACCCGAAAAACAATCCTGCAAATGCCATTATAAAAAATGCAATTGCAAGCAAAAAAGAGAACTTTCAAAAGACCTCCAGATATACAGCCGATTTTTATTCGAAAGGAATGTTTAAGGTTAAAGATTTGCCTAAAAAAATTCTGGGACAAAAAGTGGATCTTGGCGATGATATGGCTTCTAACCTGGATTCGACCGGAACCGGGATTTTGTATTTATCTGAAACAGTTTCAAAAATTACTTTTGAAAAACCCAATAAACTAAAAGAGAAAATTATTGCTTCGCGAATTTCAGGAAACAATAAAGGTTACAGCTATAATACTGCCAGTTTATCTTACTATGATTTTTATGATAATACTTTGGATTTCGACGTCAGGCTCATCTCTCCTATTGCCGACAACGCTTTCAATTATTACAAATACAAACTGGAAGGAACTTTTTTTGATGCTAATAATCAGGAAATCAATAAAATAAAAGTAATCCCAAAACGCGATAAAGAACCTGTTTTTGAAGGTTACATTTATATTGTTGATGATAGTTTTGCGATTTATGCAATTGATCTTGATATAAAGGGGTACCGAATGAAAAATGAATTTACTGAGATAATGACGT
>Ga0307413_10000101_pt1 | contig 21745 bp, 19 predicted proteins | sample DK1Ometagenome_3_FD_203714 | JGI IMG/M metagenome (GOLD analysis project Ga0307413, IMG submission 203714) | Maize rhizosphere microbial communities from greenhouse at UC Davis, California, United States - DK15-O-2 | ecosystem: Host-associated > Plants > Roots > Rhizosphere > Soil | place: USA... | reverse complement strand
AGTGAGTTCTGACGGACGAACTGGTGATGGAGCAGGAATTTTATTTGATATCCCTCATGACTTCTTTAAAAAAGTATGTGACTTTGAAATCCCTGAAACGCGTGAGTATGCAGTAGGAATGGTTTTTTTACCAAAAAGCAAAAACCAGGTATCTTTTTGCATGAAAACATTTGAATCAACAGTGAAAGATCAGAACTTAAAGATCTTAGGCTGGAGAGATGTACCTGTTGAAGTGGAAAATTTAGGGCAGATTGCCGCAGAAAAAGAACCAACAGTTAAACAGGTTTTTGTTAGCAAAAACGGTCAGGAGTTAACTGAAAATGAATTTAATGCAAAACTTTTTGCAGCTAGAAAAATTGCTGAACATGCTATTAGAGGATCAAAAACTTCTGAAAGCCACATGTTTTATTTCTCTAGTTTATCGACAACTACCATAATATACAAAGGTTTATTGATGCCGGAAGACATCAGCCGTTATTATGTTGACTTAAAAGATCCCGATTTAGTGACGCGTTTGGCGCTTGTACACCAACGTTTCTCTACAAATACTTTTCCTTCATGGGATTTGGCACAGCCATTTAGATACATGTGTCATAATGGTGAAATCAATACGCTTCGTGGAAACGTAAGCCGTATGCGTGCCCGTGAAGAATTAATGCAAAGCAAAGTTTTTGGTGATGACATCAAAAAATTATTCCCAATTATCTTAGAAGGAAAATCAGATTCTGCTTCTATGGATATGGTGGTAGAACTTTTATTAATGACTGGCCGTTCATTGCCTGAAGCGATGATGATGGTGGTTCCTGAAGCCTGGGAAAAACACCAGACCATGTCTCCTGAAAAAAGAGCATTCTACGAGTTCAACGCTTGTATTATGGAACCTTGGGATGGCCCTGCTTCTATTCCGTTTACAGATGGTAACGTAATTGGTGCCTTATTAGACAGAAACGGATTGCGTCCATCTCGTTATACTTTAACAAAAAGCGGTTTTGTAATCATGTCATCAGAAATTGGTGTATTGGATATTGATCCCGAAGATGTAATTCAGCACGGTCGTTTAGAGCCAGGAAAAATGTTCCTTGTGGATATGAACGAAGGTCGTATTATCGAAGATGACGAAGTTAAAAAAGCGATAGTTACAAAACGTCCTTATAAAGAATGGTTAGATGCAAACTTATTGCCTTTATCTAAAGTTCCGTACACAAATAATCCAACTCCGGTTGAGAAACTGGATTTCTTAACGAGACAAAAATTATTTGGTTATACCATTGAAGATTTAAAAACAATCATCAACCCAATGGGTGGTCAGGGAGCTGAAGCAATCAGTTCTATGGGTAACGACACGCCTTTGGCAGTTTTATCAGACCAGCCTCAATTGCTGTACAACTATTTCAAACAATTATTTGCTCAGGTTACCAACCCGCCTTTGGATGGTATTCGTGAAGAAATTATTACAGATATCAGTTTAGCGGTTGGTGGAGATTTCAATATTTTTGAAATTGAATCTAAACAATGTAAAAAACTAAAAATCCAAAATCCGGTTATTTCTAATGAGGATTTAGATAAAATAAGAAACATTGATCACGCAGATTTTAAATCGGCGACGATTTCTACTTTATATAAAATAGAAAAAGGAGTTAACGGTTTAGAACGTGCTCTTGAAAAATGTGTTCAGGCCACTTACAAAGCAGTTTCTGAAGGATGTAATATCATCATTTTGTCTGACAGAGGAGTTAGCGAGCAAATGGCGCCAATTCCAATGTTATTGGCTTGTTCTTACATTCACCACTCTTTGAACATTTTACAGGTTCGTTCAAAATTCGGAATCATAATCGAATCTGCAGAGCCTCGTGAACCGCATCATTTTGCTTTATTGTTCGGATACGGCGCAAGTGCGATCAATCCTTACATGGTAAACGAAATCATTCACGATCAGGTAAATCAAGGATTTATTAAAGGTGTAAAAGCTGATTATGCAATTGTAAATTACAATAAAGCAATTGCAAAAGGAATCGTTAAAATCATGAACAAAATTGGTATTTCTACTTTACATTCGTACAGAGCTGCCCAGATTTTCGAGATTTTAGGTTTAAACAAAACATTTACATCTAAATATTTCCCTTACACACCTTCAAGAATCGAAGGAATTGGTTTGATGGAAGTAGAAAAAGAAGTAAAAAAACGTTTCCAAAAAGCGTTTCCAAATTCAAAAGTAGCCAATTTGCTTCCTTTAGAAATCGGAGGAATTTACAGATGGAGACGTGGTGGAGAAAAACACATGTTTAATCCAACAACTATTGCTAAATTACAACAAGCTGTTCGTTTGAACAGTCCTGAAAGTTATAAAGAATACTCTAATATGGTTAACGAGCAAAGCTCTAACTTAATGACTATTAGAGGAATGTTTGAATTCAATAATTTAGATCCAATTTCTATTGATGAAGTAGAACCTTGGACAGAAATTGTGAAAAAATTCAAAACTGGTGCGATGTCTTACGGATCTATCAGTAGAGAAGCACACGAGAATTTAGCAATTGCAATGAATAGAATTGGTGGAAAAAGTAATTCTGGAGAAGGTGGAGAAGATCCAAAACGTTTCCAGAAAGAAATTAACGGAGATTCAAGAAACAGTGCGATCAAACAAGTTGCTTCGGGACGTTTTGGTGTTTCGATCAACTATTTGACAAACGCTAAAGAAATCCAGATTAAAATGGCTCAAGGGGCAAAACCTGGAGAAGGTGGTCAGCTTCCCGGAGAAAAAGTAGTGCCTTGGATTGCCGAAACGAGAAACTCTACACCTTATGTAGGTTTGATTTCGCCTCCGCCTCACCACGATATTTATTCTATTGAGGATTTATCTCAGTTGATTTATGATTTGAAAAATGCAAATCGTGAAGCGCGTGTAAACGTAAAATTAGTTTCTGAAGTGGGTGTTGGAACTATTGCTGCCGGTGTTGCCAAAGCAAAAGCTGACGTTATCCTGATTTCAGGTTATGATGGAGGAACTGGTGCTGCACCATTGACTTCATTACAACACACCGGAATTCCGTGGGAACTTGGTTTAGCCGAAGCACAGCAAACTTTGATCTTAAATGATTTAAGAAGCCGTGTGGTTTTAGAGTGTGATGGACAATTGAAAACAGGGCGTGACGTAGCTATCGCTGCATTGTTAGGAGCTGAAGAATTTGGTTTCGCTACTGCTCCGCTTGTAGCTTCGGGATGTATTATGATGAGAGCTTGTCACTTAAATACCTGCCCAGTTGGTATTGCGACTCAGGATCCTGAATTGAGAAAAAATTTCAAAGGAACTCCAGAGCACGTAATCAACTTCATGTATTTTATTGCTGAGGAATTAAGAGAAATCATGGCGCAATTAGGTTTCAGAACCTTAAAAGAAATGGTGGGTCAGTCACAAAAATTAAATGTGAATAAAGCGATCAAACATTACAAAGCCAATGGTTTAGATTTATCATCAATTCTATACAAACCGGAAAAAGCGAAAACGGTTCCAAATCACAATACTACAGAGCAGGATCACCAGCTTGAAAATGTATTGGATTTTGATATCATCAAAGAAGCGATTCCGTCTATTTATAGAAAAGAAAAAACAAGAGTTACATTTAAAATTAAAAATACAGACCGTTCTGTAGGCGCCATTTTGAGTAATGAAATCTCAAAAATCTATGGCGCACAAGGATTACCTGATGACACTATTTTAGTTGATTTTGAAGGTTCTGCCGGACAAAGTTTTGGTGCTTTTGCAACAAACGGATTGTCCTTTAAAATTCACGGAAACTGTAATGATTATTTAGGAAAAGGACTTTCCGGAGGAAAATTGATTATCAAAGTCCCTCCTACTGCAACCTTCAAACCTGAAGACAATATCATTATCGGGAACGTTGCCCTTTACGGAGCTATTACCGGAGAGGCTTATATTAATGGAATGGCCGGAGAGCGTTTTTGTGTGAGAAATTCTGGAGCAACTGCGGTTGTTGAAGGAATTGGAGATCACGGATGCGAGTACATGACCGGTGGTACAGTGGTTGTTTTAGGAAAAACAGGAAGAAACTTCGCAGCTGGTATGAGCGGTGGTGTAGCTTATGTTTACGATCCAAATCAAAAATTTGATTCAACATTATGTAACATGGAAATGGTTGCATTTGATCCGATGGAAGAAGAGGATGTTACAAAACTAAGACGATTAATCAAAAACCACTCCTTGTATACTAGCAGTCCATTAGCAAAAAGAATTTTAGCAGACTGGGAAAATGAGCAGAAACATTTCGTAAAAGTAATGCCAACAGATTACAAAAAAGCATTACAACGAATTGCAGAAGAGAAAAAAATAGAAGAATTAATAGCTGGATAAATGATTTTGAAATTTTAGATTTTAGAGTTCAGATTTTAGATTGAAACTAACCTCAAAGCTTTGTGAACTTAAAACTCACAGAGAAGCAAAAAGAAAAACCTTGCGCTCTTTGCGGTTAAAAAATTGGAATTTGGAATTTAAAAATTTGGAATTTATCATTTTATTTTAATTAAAAATGTCATGGGTAAAATAGGCGGATTTAAAGAATATAACAGAGCCGACGAAAGTAATTTAGCAGTAGCAGAACGTGTTTCTAACTACAACGAATTTACTATTCCGTTAGCAAAAGATAAAGTAAAAGAACAAGGTTCGAGATGTATGGATTGTGGTATTCCTTTTTGCCACAGTGGTTGTCCGTTAGGAAATTTAATTCCTGACTTCAACGACATGGTACATCAGGAAGAATGGCAGGGTGCATTAGAAATTTTGCAGTCTACTAATAATTTCCCGGAATTCACAGGTCGCTTATGCCCTGCTCCATGCGAAAAAGCATGTGTTTTAGGAATCATAAAAGATCCTGTTTCTATCGAAAACATCGAAAAAAACATTGTTGAAATTGGTTTTGCCGAAGGTTGGATCAAACCACAAGCACCAAAAACAAGAACAGGAAAAACTGTTGCCGTTATTGGTTCTGGTCCTGCGGGATTGGCAGCTGCTCAACAATTAAACAGAGCCGGACACACAGTTACGGTTTTTGAAAGAGACAATGCAATTGGAGGTTTATTACGTTACGGAATTCCAAATTTCAAATTAGAAAAAGGAATTATTGACAGACGTGTAGCAATCCTTGAAGCTGAAGGAATCACTTTTAAAACCAATGTAAATGTTGGTGTAAACTTTAGCATTGAAGAATTAAACGCTTTTGATTCTATCGTTTTATGCGGAGGAGCAACTGAAAGAAGAAGTTTGCCAACAAAAGGAATCGAAAGCAAAGGCGTTGTTCAGGCAATGGATTTCTTAACGCAGCAAACGAAAGTTTTATACGGAGAATCAATTCCTGATCAGGTTAAAGCAACCGGAAAAAATGTAATCGTTATTGGTGGTGGAGACACAGGATCTGACTGCGTTGGAACTTCAAACAGACACGGTGCAAAATCGGTAACCAATTTTGAGATTTTACCAAAACCTCCGGTTGGAAGAAGCGAATCAACTCCTTGGCCATTTTGGCCGTTGCAATTGAAAACATCTTCTTCTCACGAAGAGGGTTGCGACAGAAACTGGTTAATCAACACTAAAGAATTCATTTCTAATGATAAAGGAGAATTAACCGGATTAAAAACCGTTGAAGTAGCCTGGAAAATGACTCCTGGCCAACGTCCTGAATTGATTGAAAAAGAAGGTTCTGAGAAAATCTGGCCTTGCGATTTAGCTTTATTGGCTTTAGGATTTACAGGTCCGGAGAAAACATTAAGCGAGCAATTGGGAATTGAAACCGATATAAGAAGCAATTATAAAGCAAAAAATTATCAAACAAACGTTCCACACATTTTCACTGCCGGTGATATGCGAAGAGGACAATCGTTAATAGTTTGGGCTATTTCAGAAGGTCGTGAAGCAGCAAGAGAAGTAGATTTGTTCTTAATGGGCTCTACTAACTTGCCAACCAAAGGAAACGGAGATTTACCGAGTTTGTAATTTTTTTTAAAGATTCTAAGATACTGAGATGCTAAGGTGCTAAGTTTTTTTCCTGGCATTTTATTTAATCTTCATTCCGATAAACAACATAACTACTAACAAACCCCTGAATTAAATTCAGGGGTTTTGTTTTTTTGGTCACAGATTATATTGATTAAATTGATTTTTTGTTTGCCACAAATTTCCACAAATTATTTTTTTTTGCTCGCTTATAAAATTAAACATAGCCCGTGGTTGAAACCACCGGCTATGTTTTGAGCATTTTGCGAAAAATCCAAAATAAAAAAATCTGATCTTCAAACATAGTCCGTGGTTTCAACCACGGGACACAATATATGATTACGTCTAATCTGCAACGTTTCCCGTGGTTGAAACTACAGGCTATGTTTTATGCATTTTGTGAAATTTCAAGATAAAAATTCGCTAAAATTTGTGTAATTCGTGGCAAAAAAATATACGCAAATCTTTTAATCTGTGGGCAAAAACTTAGTACCTTAGAATCTTAGCTCCTCAGAACCTTAAAAAGAACTTATAAAAATTCGAAATAAGCTACTTTTTGTTTAAAAACAAACAATTTGTTACAATTTGTTATTTTTCTACAAAAAATTTGCTGTTCCTCAAAAGTGTAATAACTTTGCCCAAAATAGTTTATAAAAATGCAAGCAAAAGATCTACTGCAGTTAGCAGACCAATTTGGAAGTCCATTATATGTTTATGATGCTGAAAAAATCCAATCACAGTACAATAGATTAACTAAAGCTTTCTCTAAGGTAGAAAACTTGAGAGTTAATTACGCCATGAAGGCATTGTCTAATGTTGCGATTCTTCAGTTATTAAAGAACATGGGGTCTGGTTTAGATACTGTATCAATTCAGGAAGTTTTATTGGGACTTCATGCTGGCTATGATCCTGACAAAATTTTCTTTACACCAAACGGAGTTTCTCTTGAAGAAATCGAAGAAGTTGCCGCAATGGGTGTTCAAATCAATATTGATAATTTATCTATTCTGGAGCAATTCGGAACAAAATATCCACAAATTCCCGTATGTATTCGTATCAATCCGCACGTAATGGCGGGAGGAAATGCTAATATTTCTGTTGGACATATCGATAGTAAATTCGGAATCTCAGTACATCAAATTCCGCATATATTACGAATTGTTGAAAATACAAAAATGAGCATCGTGGGAATTCACATGCACACAGGATCTGATATTTTAGATATCGAAGTGTTCTTGTATGCTGCTGAAATCTTGTTTGATACGGCTAAACATTTCAAAGATTTGGAATTTTTAGATTTTGGAAGCGGATTTAAAGTTCCTTACAAAAAAGACGATATCGAAACAGATATTGAAGAATTAGGTAAAAAATTATCAAAAAGATTCAACTCTTTCTGCGCAGAATATGGCAGAGATTTAACCTTAATTTTCGAACCAGGAAAATTTTTGGTGAGCGAAGCCGGTTTCTTCTTAGCAAAAGTAAACGTAGTAAAACAAACAACTTCAACAGTTTTTGCAGGAGTTGATAGCGGTTTCAACCACTTAATTCGTCCGATGTTTTACGGTTCACAACATTATATCGAAAACATCTCAAACCCAAAAGGAAAAGAGCGTTTTTACTCTGTTGTAGGATACATTTGCGAAACGGATACTTTTGCCAACAACCGCAGAATTTCTGAAATTACAGAAGGTGATATTTTAGCTTTCAGAAACGCCGGAGCATATTGCTTCTCCATGTCTTCGAACTACAATTCAAGATACAAACCAGCCGAAGTTCTATGGAAAGACGGTAAAGGAATCTTAATTCGTCAACACGAAACATTCGAAGATTTACTTAAAAATCAAATTCCGTTGCCTCAAGAAATTACTGCAATAGTTTAAAATAAAAAAAAAGAGAATATCTAGTTAATCCCGTTTCTTAATTGAGGCGGGATTTTTTTTGCGCAATCTTGTCATTTCGAAGAATGAGAAATCTCCACAAGAAACTCTACAAAGCAAATCGTCAATATAGAACGCGGATGACACGGATTCGCTTTGCGAAAGCACAGATTAAAACGGATTTTTTATCATAATATTCTAAGCTCAATATTGTCAGGCTGAGCGAAGTCGAAGCCTACGTAAAGTAACCATCACGTTTGTCATTCTGAGGAACGAAGAATCTCCGCAAGTAACTCAACAAAGCTTGAAATTTGGAATTTTAAAAACTTGGAATTTAATATTCTGGGCGTCTCCCTCCGGGCTTTCGGCTATATCTTTTGCTCCGTTTCACTTCACAAAAGGATACCGCCTCTATCCCTGACGCCGTTTTGTTTCACTTATAAATAAAAGATGTTTATCTAGTTTATATTTATAATTTCAATATTTTAGCAAGAATAAAAAACATCTACAGTTCTCTATGAAAAATCCTTTTCTACTAATTTTAATTATAACAATTAATTTGTATTCTCAAACCAAAATTGAATTGCGAGATTTAACTTTCAAGGTTCCAAGTGAGTTTTCTCAATTAAAAAAAGAAAATGACGGATTAAAATATGATGCTTTTTATGAAAATGGGAAAATTTTTGCTGACTCAACTAATATTGAAGAATCACCAACAATTGGATATCAGTATTATGAGAACCCAGGTGCCGGTGCAGAAAGATCTGAAAGTGTACTGAAAATGCTAAATAAAATAACTGCTGAAGATTATAAATGTGACACATTAATAATTAATGAAACAAAAAACTATTCGCTTGCCCGATATAATATATTTGGAAAAACATTATTTGAAGCAAAAGTCTCGGAGAAAAAGGGTGGATCAATATTCAGCTTTTTGACAATCCTAAGAGCAACAAATCAAATTTTCAAAAAATGATGTTCGTTCTTGGATCTATAAAGCATTCGGGAACTTATGGAAAAGAATATAACGATCGAATGACTGAATCAGGGAATTCTTCAAAGTGGGCAATCTTAGCTCTCATTTTCTTTTTAGCTATTCATCTTTTAAAAAAACAAATAAATAAAAATGCAACATAATTATTGAAGTGTTATGAAATCAGGGACTTCATGGAGCAAGAGAAAAATGATATAATTAAAAGTGAGAAAATTATTAAAAATAAACAAATACAAAAAGAGTAGTTTGTCAAAATAGAATATTTTTCTTGTCGTACTAAATTTAAACTAATCACCATTTCCTATCTTATAATTTGCAAAGTTTAGAAGTGCAAAAGCGTTGGCATTAATACAAAGCGAATCGAAAAAATAGGATAAACCATAATTAAACTATGAAAATAAACATGTTAAGAATACTACCTCTATTTCTACTTATTAGTATTAATAGCTTCTCCCAATTAAGAACTTCACCAAAAAAACTAAAATATAAAGATGTTTTTTTTCATTCTGAAACTAAAACAGAATTTCCGAAAAACATAGATGAATTTAATTTAATTGATGCTTACTCATTTGACAAAAAAGATGAGAATATTGGTGTCACTTACGAAAACAAAATACAAAAATTAATATCTATCTGTATCCGGACAAAATTGGAAATGAAGGTAGATTAAGAAATGAGTTTTTAACAGTGTACAATGTGATTTTTAATAATGATATGGATGTTAAAAATCTAAAATTGCTAAATCATAAAGGTGCTGATTATACTTGTAATGGAGTGCGAGGAATTTCAAAAAATTCAAATAACGAAAACAGCTTGTTAACTATATTTGAATGCGGAACTTGGATGTTTAAAATTCGAATAACATCTTCAGAATTAGACAATAAAAACTTAATTGATTTAGAAACTAAAATAATAAACAAAATCGAGCCTTCAAGATTAACGGGGCTAAAATTATTTAAACTTAAAGGTGCAATCACATTTAATAATGCCGCAATGAAAGACTCAACAATGTTAGTTTCCACTATGGCGTATACTTTCAAAAAGTTTGAATGGCTAATAAAAAATCTTGATGAAAGAGAAAAATATTCAGGGTTTCAGGATTTGTATATCGATATGCATAAAGAAGCTTAAAAACAATTTGTTTTGTATGAATATAAACACAAATATTCTTCAAAAGAAGAAACTAAAGAATATTTAAAAAACCTAAATAAAATTATTGGCTCGCCATTTCTAAATGAATTCTTAATGGAACAATACAAAATGATATTAATTATTCCGGATAGTGTAATTTTAAATTTTGAAGAATATCATAAATGGAAAGCTGAACATAATTTTAATTTTGAACTAAAGTTCAATTTAAGCGAGGCGCGGTACGAGTTATAAAATCCAGACATCTATTTCAAAAAAGCTTCTAATAGGCTGAATATGATCTGCAATATTTTCTAAGCAATCTCAAATATTTTTATTAAACTGAGTTGCGTTACGAAGTCTACCTACTTCGTAGCGACAATATAGAATAATTAAAAATCCCCTCGCTGGCGCGAGCGTCCCGCTCGTGAACGCACTTTTGTCTAGGAACGAGCGGGACGCTCGCGCCAGCAATAAGTCTACAAAAGGAATAGATCACAAGTATATCAAAAAAGTATTATTTCGATCACAAGATTAATACATAATCATTACAATTTTGACTCAATATTTTCAATAATTCAAAATCAATCCCTTCAAAATCCACAATCCTCAAAAACCAAAATTCACTCCCCTTAAAAAAATCATTTTATCCTCTTAAAATACCCTATTTATCCTCCAATAAATTCAAAAAAAAATCGTTACTACTAAAAATCTTACATAATTTTTTCCTATATTAGATATAGGGATCGGTTAATTTGTAAACTATAAAATACTCAATTTTAACATCTTGAGAAATATTTTTTTTATTACAATTAATCAAACCTAATATGTTAACGAAATTTAATTTAATCTTTAAAAGTGGGATATAAGTTTGAAGTATATTTTTTTGACAATTAAACAAAATGAAAACATAATCGCCTAGTTTTAAATCAGTAAAAATTTCAAAAAAGGATCTTTTTTGTATTAACTGAAGCTTAATGAATATTTTAAATAAATTTTAATTTCAAATTGTTTTACTATGAAATTTTACACTCTAATCTTTTTTAGCATACTTTCAATTCCCTGCTTTTCTCAGCATGACACTTTAAAAATCAAACATGACAGCCTGAAAATTAAAAAAGAAAATCGATTCAAAGTAGCCGGTTCCGTACTTGCAAACAGCGTTCTTAGCGTTCCCGGCGATTTTTCAGCAATGGGACACACTATATCAAGTGACTGGAAAAGAACTGCTATTTATACCGCGGGTATAATTGGTTTAATAGCCGTTGACAGACATACTACCGGTTTTTGGCACGATAATGTAGAACCTAATATTAAGTATAGTTTACCTAAAATTGAAAGTACAATCCCTCACGTTATAGGAACCGACTCTTATATTGTTTACCCCATCATTGGATTATATGCAGGTTCACTAGCTATTAACAACAAAAAAGGGCAGGTTGTTGCTGTAAATGCGATTAAATCTTTAGCCTATTCTTATGTTATAAGTCAGGTAGTTCTCAAAACTATAGCATCACGAAAAAGACCTCAAAGAAGAATAAATGATAATAATCCTGTCGAAGAGCCCTGGACAAAAGATCCCTGGGATTTTGGAAACTACAATCAAGTTCACCTTACACATGGAGGCGATGCTACTTCATTTCCTTCTTTTCATGCTACTTCTTATTTCGCTGTTGCCAAAGTATTTCAAATGGAATACAACAATTACTGGATACCGTATACATTTGTAACCGCAGTATTTCTTTCCGATATAAAAAGCCACGATCACTGGGTCTCAGATTTATTGGTAGGTGGATTAATAGGCACAATAATTGGGCGATCTATAGTAATTAGCAGTCGTAAGCAAATGGCAAAGAAAGAATCTAACGCTTTTAACGAAAATCCTAAAAAATTTTCAATGCAAAAACAATTAATTCCTCAAATTTCAAATTCTATGATTGGACTGCAATTTATTGGAACTTTTTAGACTCTAAATAACACAAAAAATTATTCCCATTCCCGAAAGGCGAATGGGATTTTTTTTGGCGTTCCCCTACGGGTCGGGCTTTCGGCTATATCTTTTGTTCCGTTCCACTTCACAAAAGGATAACGCCTCTATCCCTAACGCACTCGTTTTCAAGACAAATAAAATTCATTACGGTAAAATATTATATTTGAAACAAATGCTTTTGCGAAAGCAATATTCTATTTTACTACTCATAATCAAAGAACTTCAATTAGCTCAAATAAAAATATTATTTTAGCTTGGTAAAAATTCAATTACCACTAATACCAAAAACCTATGAAAATTACGATTCCCCTGTCGGTACTATTTCTGTTATTTACCACTACTATGTTGAGTCAGACAATTGCTGATTTAAAACTAAAAGGCAAACAAATTCCTAAGGGCTATACTTTAAGCGATGGTCATATTTGTGTTTCTCCACAGGCTTGTAATTTTTATAATGATATTGGCACCTACGCTAGTTTTGTGGGAACTGTAAAAAGCAAAGAAATTCAAAGCTTTAAAAGTAAAGGAGATAGCGGTTCGATCATGTATTTTGAATTTGATCACCGATTTAAAGGCGATAGTTTTCTGCAAGGATTATTGTGGGGAAAAGACAAAGAACCAACAAAAGAACATCCTGAAGAATATCTTGCAACAGGAAAATTTCTGATCATTTGGAGTTTGCATTCTGATAGTCTTCTTAAAGAAATATCGGAAGAAAAGATAAATGCAATTTTGCAATAGCCACAAATACATTCTGATGCTACACGCATTCTTTGAATAACTTAAATAAACATTAATGAAACCACAAATTAGAATCCTGCTTTACTCCATATTATTTTTTCTATACCTTACTTCAACGCCACTTTTATTGACATTAGGTGAAAAATTAAAAACCGACCCTTATAGAACTTTAGGCTGCGGTTTTGCTGTTTTAAATATTATATATTCTTTTTTAGGACTAAAATGGACAGCTTTACTTAATATAATCTGCTCTGTTGCAATTGCAGCCTTATGCTTATTCTTAGCTTTGAAGTTCACAAATTTACACCTGTTTTTAGATTATGATCCGTATCAGGTTAAAACAGCCATATTTGCCAATGCCGTTTTTTCGATTATTTTTTGGGAGATTGTTTATCAGGTAAAAATTAGAATACAGAAATAACATAAGCCAGATTACAATTTGATAAAAACTCCACTTTCAAGTGTCTTATCCAACTTAAGAAACTAATTTATTAACCATTTATAACCTTCTTATCATGAAAAACACGCTGGAAATTGCAAATCGTTTTAGAGAAATTATTTTAAACGGAACTTGGGTTGCCAATACCAATTATAAACATCAACTGGAGAATTTAGATTGGAAAATTGCCGTAACTCCAATAAAAAACTTAAACACTATTTCGGTTCTGGCACAGCACATTCATTATTATATCAACGGAATAAATAATGTTTTTAAAGGTGGAACGCTGGACATAAAAGACAAATTCAGTTTTGATTTTCCTGAAATTAATTCACAAACAGAATGGGAAACTTTTTTAAGCAAATTCTGGAACGAGACCGAAACATTTGTCTCTTTTGTTGAAAAAATGTCAGACGAACAACTAGATCAGGTTTTTGTTGATGAAAAATACGGGACTTACAATAGAAATATTGAAGCTATGATCGAGCATAGTTATTATCATTTAGGCCAAATTGTACTGATCAAAAAATTATTGACTGAATAAGATAACAGCAGGAAATTTAAATTCTTTACTATACATTAAACACACTGCAGTACGTCTTGGCTCCTATTTTAATTTAAAATTTCATAAATTTATGTAATTCTTAAAATGAATATTATGAAAACTAAAAAAATATGGGCCAATTTAGGCGTTGAAGATCTGCAGCGAACAACCAAATTCTATAGTGAATTAGGATTTAAACCAAACGGAACAAATACTGAATTGACAAGTTTTATGTTTGGAGAAGATAATTTTATCATTCATTTTTTTGTAAAAGAAAGATTCAAATGGGCCGTTAATGGTGAAACAGCTGATCTTACGCAAGGAAATGAAATTATATTTTCGATCTCGGCCGACAGTACAGATGAAGTCCATCAATGGCTGCTGAATGTTAAAAATGCGGGCGGAGCAATTTTTGCCGAACCACAAAGTTTTGAAAAAGGATATTTCTTTGGATTTGCTGATCCGGATGGTCATAAATTTAATGTTTTGTATTGGCCACAGTAACTGAGAATCCGTAAAATGAAAAGAGAAAATTCAATTGATATAGTACGGGGAATTGTAATGATCATTATGGCATTAGACCACGTTCGTGATTTAATGCATGTTGATGCTATCACTCAAAGTCCAACCGATTTAGCAACTACAACTCCTTTGTTGTTTTTTACACGCTGGATTACACATTTGTGCGCTCCAACTTTCGTTTTTCTGGCAGGAACTTCTGTTTATCTTTCACTGAAAAGCAAAAACAATGTACAAGAAGTAAGGCAACATCTGATTAAAAGAGGTTTTTGGCTGATATTTCTTGAATTTACAGTTGTCAATTTTGGTTTATTTTTTGACATTGGTTTTCATACTTTATTGTTTCAGGTCATAGCCACAATAGGATTTGGGTTTATTATTTTAGGCTTGCTTTTAAAAATACCCGCCAAACAATTAGGAATTACGGGGCTTGTTATCATTTTTTGTCATAATCTTTTGCCACTTATTCCATTTCCCGAAGGATCGGTTTTTAAAGCGGTTTTAACTCCCTTTTTTAGCCCAATTGCGATTCCGGTTTTTGCAGGAAAAGTTTTTGTTATGGGGTATCCGCCAATTCCCTGGCTGGGAATTATGTTAACCGGATTTGGTTTTGGAAGGTTTTTTGAAATGGCAAAAGAAGAAAGGAAAAAACTATTTATAAAACTCGGTTTTGGCGCTTTAGGATTATTCGCTATTCTTAGGTTTATCAATATTTATGGAGATCCTGCATTATGGTCCACACAAAAAGATGCTGTTTTTACATTTCTTTCTTTTATGAATGTTACTAAATATCCGCCTTCTCTCCTATTTTGTCTGGCTACTTTAGGCATCATGATTTTACTTCTTGCCTTTGCCGATCAATTTAATAACCGAATTAAAAAAGTGACTGTAGTTTACGGAAAAGTGCCTTTGTTTTATTTTATCATTCATTTTTATCTGATTCATACTATAACACTCATCATGCTTTTTGCACAAGGATTTGATTGGTCGCAATTGGAATTTGCAACCGGAACTTTTGGAAGGCCCAAAAACCTAGAAAGCGGATTACCGCTCTGGGCCATTTATCTAATTTGGATAAGCGTTGTAGCGATTCTTTATAAACCTTGTATTTGGTACGGAGACTATAAAGCGAGAAAATCAAATTGGTGGTTGAGATATATCTAAAGTTATTTCTCTTTTTTGCATAAATCTAAATTTCTTATAAAAACTAAACCTCTAGTCTAGCCCCGATAGAGCCGGTATCCTCGCAGTCCCGATGGCTATCGGGACGAAGAGATATAGGCGAAAGCGGGACAGGTGGTTCTTATGAAAACGAAAACTTCTGCTTCATAAATTTAAAATGATATTTCTCTTACAACTCAATTAATCTAAAACAGATATATTTACAGCTTCAAATTAATTGATCTTTAGGATGAAAAAAATTACTTTACTTTTTTCTTTTTTACTTATACTATTTTCTTCGTGTGGCGTAAAAACCACGCAATCAATGTTAAGTGACGGGAATTACGACGGAGCAATCGACCGCGCTGTCGAAGCTTTGAAAACAAAAAAAGATTCGAAAGGCAAACAGGATTATGTATTTTTACTTGAAGAAGCGTTTGCGAAAGCAAAAGACAGGGATTTGCGTAATCTTGAAGTGATGATAAAAGAAGCTAATCCTGCAAATTCTGAGCGTATTTATAATACGTATCTGCAATTGAATAGTCGTCAGGAAAAAATTAGACCTTTATTGCCACTGCCTTTATTGAAACAGGGCAAAAATGCCAGTTTTCCGTTTGATAATTATTCAGATCAGATTGTGAGCAGCAAAAATGCGCTTTCTAAATATTTATATGAAACGTCTTCGGCACTTTTAAAATCAAAAAATAAACTGGATTTCAGACAGGCTTATGATAATTTTTTCTATCTGGAAAGTATTAATCCGGGTTACAAAAATGTAAAAAAATTGATGGAGGACGCACAGTTTAAAGGAACTGATTTTGTGGATATTTATGCTAAAAATGAAACCAATATGGTGATTCCGAAACAACTTCAGGATGATTTATTGGATATTAAAACTTATGGATTAAATGATAAATGGACCGTTTATCATAGTGTAAGACAAAAAAATATTACATACGACTATAGTTTAATTGTAAATTTCATCACAATAAATATTTCGCCTGAGCAAATTAAAGAAAAAGAATTCATCAGGGAAAAACAGATAAAAGATGGTGTAAAAACGCTTTTAGACAGTCGTGGAAGACCTGTAAAAGATAGTTTGGGCAAGGAAATAAAAGTAGACAACTATAGAATGCTCCGTGCTAATGTGTACGAGTTCAGGCAATTTAAATCCTGCCAGGTAACGGCAAAGGTTGATTTTGTCGATTTGAAAACAAATCAATTGGCACAAACGTTTCCTGTTACAAGTGAATTTGTTTTTGAGAATATTTATTCGACATACAAAGGAGATAAAGGTGCTTGCGAGGACAGTTATATTTCTTATTTTAACAAACGAGCAGTACCGTTTCCCAACAACGAACAAATGGTTTTCGATACCGGAAAAGATTTAAAAGCGAGACTTAAAGATATTATTGTGAAAAATAAATTTAGGGGATAGATAAAAACATAAATTATTAATTTATTGTTTGACACTAGCTTAAGAAAAATTAATATCGCTTCATAAAATGAAATTTCCTAAAACCTCTGAAGATTTAAAAAATGAAATACTTGAATCAGTTGATAAAATAGAGGAAATTGGGGATTTACGAATTCGTCAATTAATAAAGATTTTAGCTAAAGTAAACGACGAAATTATTATCGAAGGTGTAATCGAGGTTATTGAAAATGAAAAAAGAACGGAGAAGATTTATCTTGATCAAAAAAATGCCGGAAGAATTCTCAAGGAATTAAATCCTAAAACAGATTCAAATGCAGAATTAATATTAAATCGAATATTAAAAAATTGGAATAAAAGTGTTGAAGAAATTCCTTTTTGGCTGAGAGATAATTATGGAATCGAAACTTTAAAAAATATATTTTCTATATTAAGTGATAAGAATTTAACTGAATTAGAATTAGACAAACTAAAAACTATGAAATGGTGGCTAGGAATAAAATCTTAAATAAAACAAATGCTAAAAAAATTATTACCCTTTGAAGAATTAGTTTACCGTTCGACATTTACCAAAGAAGAATTAGTAGCGCATCTTCAAAATGAAATTGAAGCCGAAAAATCTTTTGGTCTTGGTTCCAATAGATTTTCTTATTCTAAACCCTATATTGGCAAAATTTATCAAAATCGATTTGAAATTAAAAAAGCCATAAACTACAGAAACTCATTTTTACCTGTAATTAAAGGTGAAATTGCAGATGATATTCATGGTTCAAAAATAAATGTAAAAATGGGTTTGATTGATTTCGTCAAAGCTTTTATGATTCTTTGGTTAGGTGGCGTTTCTATTGCTTGTTTAGCGGTATCGTATAATATAATATTCAGAGATGGTTTAAATTCTGAAACCGGATTTTTTATGTTAATCCCATTTTTTATGCTCATAGTAGGAATTGTAATGGTCTCTTTTGGTTTTAAATTTGAAAGCAGAAAAAGCATAATTGATCTGGAAGAAATTTTAAAGGCAAAAATAGTACAGTGATTAAAAACTCTAATAATGAAAACCTTAGAAGAAAATAAACTCGACAATCCCGCTTGGTATTCTTTATCAGAAACTCATTCTGAATTTGTTATCGATTACGGAAATACTAAATTCTACAATCCTGATTATTGTCCGTTTGGAGGTTTTATCGATTCTGAAAATATTGGTGACGCGATCGATCAATATTTGGCTTTAAGCGATAATTTTTTTATTGTTGGTGAAAAACCTAAAACTTCTGATGCTGTAAAAATTGCTAAGGAATTGGTTTGTCTACAGATGATTATTCGTGAAAAAATTCAGCTTCCTGTTGATATGGAAATCGTGAAACTGACAGAAAATCATAATGAAGAATTATGTGCTTTGGTCAATTTGGTTCAGCCGGGATATTTTAAAACCAAAACACCTTTATTGGGAAATTATTTCGGGATTTTCAAAGAAAACCAATTGGTCGCCATTACAGGCGAGCGAATGAAAATGAATGATTTTACAGAAGTCAGCGCCATCATAACACATCCGGATCATACCGGAAAAGGGTATGCAAAACAATTGATTACACATGTTGTAAACGCTATTTTTGATGAAAATAAAATTCCGTATTTGCATGTTGTAGAAAGCAATATTGGCGCCATAAAACTCTATGAAAAACTGGGCTTTGTAACAAGACGAAAAATGAGTTTGTGGAATATTACAAAATAATTAAATTTATGTATTGGCATTTTTTATCCTAACTTTGATTTCAAAATTTCATACCTATTCAAATAAAACAAATGAACAAAATCTTAATTCTCTTTTTCTTTATTTTCTCATTAACAATATTTGGACAAAAAAATAAAGCAACAGCCAAAACAAAACCCTTTGTTTTAGGTGTGATTGAAGAAATTGACTCTAAAGAATTAGGAGAAAAAAGAACTATAAACATTTATTTACCTGAAGGTTATAATCCTGCTGATGCCGTAAAATATCCTGTCATTTATTTATTGGATGGTTCGGCAGATGAAGATTTTATTCATATCGCGGGTTTGGTACAATTTAATAGTTTCGAATGGGTCAATCACGTTCCAAAATCAATTGTTGTAGGTATTGCAACTGTTGACAGAAGAAGAGATTTTACTTTTCCTACCACAATTATAAAAGATAAAGAAGCTTATCCAACATCTGGTCATTCTGATAAATTTATTTCTTTTATTGAAAAAGAACTACAGCCTTTTATCGAAAAAAAGTACAAGACAAATAATTCTAAAACCATAATTGGACAATCATTAGGCGGATTATTAGAAACTGAAATCTTATTTACAAAACCATCTCTTTTCAATAAATATATTATTATAAGCCCAAGTATATGGTGGGATAATGGCTGTATACTAAATGACGATCAGTTGCCTTTACTGGCCCTTTTCAGACAGCCTATCGATATTTATATTGCAGTTGGCAATGAAGGAATTACGCCAACTGAAATACCAAGAAATATGGAAGTTGATGCCAGCTTATTAGCTGACAAAATAATGTGCGTTGAAAATAATAATATAAACGTGCATTTTGAATATCTCCCTATGGAAAACCATGGCACTATATTACACCAGGCTGTTTCTAATGCTTTTAGAGTTTTGTATCCTAAAGAAAATAAGGAATAAGCAAACTTGTAAAATCTTATAAATAGTATAAAAAAATATTTTTCATATCTTTGCAAACATAAATCAACTACTACATTTTATGTGAAATAAAATTTCTTTCAGACAATTATAAAAGTAATCTGCTCAACAGTTTGCTCATTTGTTTATTCTTTAAAGAAAGAAATTATGCTTATTTTACAAAACATTTCATATTTACATACGAATAGAGATTTGCTATTTGACAAAATTACTTTTACTGCTAATAAGCAGGAAAAAATTGCTTTGATTGGCAACAATGGCGTTGGAAAATCAACTTTATTAAAAATTATTGCAGGCGAATTACAAGCCTCTGAAGGTTTGCTTAAAGCAGATGCAAAACCGTATTACATACCTCAGATTTTTGGTCAATTCAATCATCTCACCATTGCCGAAGCTTTGAAAATTGATGATAAACTCAATGCCCTAAAAGAAATTCTTGACGGAAATGTTACCGAAAAGAATTTGGAAATCCTGAATGACGACTGGACAATTGAAGATCGCTGCAACGAGGCTTTACAATATTGGCAATTGCAGGATTTAGATTTATCTCAAAAACTGGAAACGTTGAGCGGCGGACAAAAAACAAAGATTTTCCTCGCCGGGATTTCGATTCATCAACCTGAACTTATTTTGCTGGATGAGCCAAGTAATCATCTGGATCTTGCGGCAAGAAAACTATTGTATGATTTTATTCAAACTACTTTGAGTACTTTGCTGATTGTAAGCCACGACAGGAAATTATTGAATCTTTTAAACACGGTTTACGAATTAACGAAACACGGAATCTCGGTTTATGGCGGTAATTATGATTTTTATGCCGAGCAAAAACAAATAGAAAACAACGCTCTAAATCAGGATATTCATAGTAAAGAGAAAGCTTTGCGTAAAGCCAAAGAAAAAGAACGTGAAACACTTGAACGCCAGCAAAAACTGGATTCACGCGGAAAAAAGAAACAGGAAAAAGCCGGAGTTTCAAGAATTATGATGAATACTTTACGCAATAATGCCGAAAACAGTACATCAAAAACCAAAAGCATTCATGCTGAAAAAATTGGTGGAATCTCAGGAGAATTACAGGAATTGCGTTCTGGTTTACCTGAGATTGACAAAATGAAATTTGGTTTTGATAATGCGAAACTGCATAAAGGAAAAATACTTTTTACAGCTACCGATATTAATTACAGCTACAATAATGAATTGCTTTGGAAAGAGAATTTAAGCTTTCAGATTTTAAGCGGCGATCGTATTGCTTTGAAAGGTCAAAACGGTTCAGGGAAAACCACTTTAATTAAAATTATTACCGGAAAATTAGCTCCTAAACAAGGAACTGTTTACAAAGCAGAATCGACAATAGTTTACATCGATCAGGATTATTCTTTGATTAATAATCAGCTTACAATTTATGAACAGGCAGAAAAATTCAATAATTCTGGTTTACAGGAACATGATATACGAATGCGATTGAATCGGTTTTTGTTTTCGCAAAATCATTTAGAAAAATCTTGTAGCTCTTTGAGTGGCGGTGAAAAAATGCGTTTGATGCTTTGCTGTTTAACCATAAGCAATCAGGCGCCGGATATTATTATTCTGGATGAACCAACGAATAATTTAGATATTCAGAATATCGAAATTCTGACCCAGGCAATTAATGAGTATCAGGGAACTTTGATCGTTGTTTCGCATGACGAATATTTTTTGGAACAAATTGATATTCACAATACAATTCAACTTAACTGATTTTTTAATTAAAAATTGAGAATTAAAAATTAAAATTTCGGAATTGTGATCCTTGATAGCTATGCGGTTTATTCTTAGTGAAACGCCTTTTTACAGTAGGTAAAGCTATATTTCTATGTCTTAAAATTAAATCACAAAACAAGAGTTATTATTTTTTAAATTTGTTTTACAATCCTAAAAATCAAACTTTAAACGATCTTAATAATGACACAAAATAAAGAAACCGTGAACGAATATATGGCCGCTTTTAGAGTAAGCGATCATGAAAGAATTCTGGCTTGCCTTACGGATGATATTGTTTGGGAAATGCCCGGAATTTATCAGCATGTAGGTAAAAAAGCTTTTGATAAGGAAATTGAAAATGAAAATTTTGTTGGAAGTCCAATTATTCACATTATAAAACTGATTGAAGAAAACAATATTGTTATTGCAGAAGGTTCTGTTCAGGGAAGTATGAAAAACGGAGGTCTTTTGGACGCTGTTTTTTGTGA
>Ga0307413_10000100_pt1 | contig 22094 bp, 19 predicted proteins | sample DK1Ometagenome_3_FD_203714 | JGI IMG/M metagenome (GOLD analysis project Ga0307413, IMG submission 203714) | Maize rhizosphere microbial communities from greenhouse at UC Davis, California, United States - DK15-O-2 | ecosystem: Host-associated > Plants > Roots > Rhizosphere > Soil | place: USA... | reverse complement strand
CACCGACTGGGTCAAAAACGGCGACCGCTGGACGATCACTCACGTCGACCGCAGCGGTGGGCTCACCGTCCGGCACAGCCGCAGCCACCTGACCGCCCGGCTACCAATCGATTACGCGCGCACCTCGACGGGTCTCGGCTATGCCACCACCATCCACGGCGCCCAAGGCGTCTCCGCCGACACCATGCACGGGCTATTAACCGGCCATGAGTCACGGCAGCAGCTGTACACCATGCTGACCCGTGGCCGGCAGGCCAACCACCTCTACCTCCAAGTCGTCGGCGACGGCGACCCCCACAGCCTCATCCGACCCGACAGCATCGCACCGCGCACCCCGACCGAGACGCTGCAGCAGATCCTCGCCCGCGACGAAGCGCCCGTCTCCGCAAGCACCGTGCTGCGCGAGCTCAACGACCCAGCGGCCCGGCTGTTCCAGGCAGTCCAGCGCTACACCGACGGCCTTCATGTCGCAGCTGAACAGCTCGTCGGACCCCAGGCCGTCGCAGAGCTCGACCACGCTAACCAATACATCCCCGGACTCACGGACGAACCCGCCTGGCCAACCCTGCGCGCCCACCTACTCGCCGACGCTTCCGGCTCTCTGTAAATAGCGACTCGACGACATATCGCCCATTCCGCCGATCCATCAGACAACGCAAGGGCCGACGAACGACAGTGAGCACACACCGCACATAGACGCTGGCGCGACGACAGGCAAGGCCCATAAACAACTGGTCAACGTCCGAACGGGCCAGTCGCGCCCAGCCGATAGCACAGCTCAGTGGTTCGGATCGCAGCGCTCTGAGTATGCGATTGCACTCCAGGCGACGATGGCAGGACAGGCAGCACACTGCCGAGTCTGGCTCTTCCTGATCAAGAGCCGGCGCAAGCGCCGCCCGGCGGTGCGTGTCCTCCCTACGGTCCGGGCCGCCCCGCCCTAACCGATGGCGTAGTCCATGAACGAGCCGAACACCAGAGGGGCAGAGCGCCGTCGTGACAATGAGCCCGCACATGCAGAGAAGGCAGCCGACGCCGCCGAGGAGCAGTCTCCATGGCGAGCGGCGAACGGTGCTCGCGAGGCCGAGCCCCAGGCAGAAAGTGCGCCAAAGACCACCGGCGGTACGAAAAGTGGTCAGCAGATCAGCAGCCGAGAAGAGATCCCGTCACGTGAAGTGGGGCATGTTTGATCATGCGCGGAGCAGAAGGCGATTGGAGAGCTGGGTCAGGACCTTCTGTCGTAGTCGCCGTCCCTGACTTGAGTCAGGAAGACCATTTCCTTGCCCGGACGATCAGGGGCATCGCGTACGTCGAGGACGTTGAACCCGTAGCGGCTGAGGTCACGCTCGAGCTCGTTGCGTTCGCGAAAGCGCAAGGTCGAGGTAGATCGCATGATCTCCTCGCCGATGGCGGTCGATCCCTCAAAGGTCACGAGGGGGAGCGCAACCTCGGTCACGGTACATGACACGACGGCCGTACGGCCGTCTGGCATGGCGACCGGGGACGGCGCCAGGTCCCAGGTCTCCCAGTCTCGGACCTCGGATCGTCGGGTCTCGAAGACGAACCAGCCGCCGGGACGTAGACATGTCCGGATAGCGCGCAGGGTGGCGTACCAGTCCTCGTCAGAGACGAAGACCTGCGCCACGTTGCCCGTCATTACGGCAAGGTCGGCGGGAGCCTCGAGGCCGACGAGGGAGGTGGCGTCGCCGTGGACCCACGTCACGAGTTCGGCGTTTGGTTTGGCCCGGGCAACGTCCAGAGAGGCTCCAGCAGGGTCAACGCCGGTGACGGAGAATCCCAGTTCGGCGAGCCGGACAGCGAGTGAACCGGTCCCGCAGCCGACGTCGACTACGCGATGAGCCTCGACCTCGTCCGCGATCGTCACATAGGCGTCGAGGTCGCTCCGGTCGTTGTTGAAGACGTCGTACAGGACGGCTTGTCGCGGATCAGAGAAGGTAGCGTCGGGTTCTCGCACCGTTGCATGCTAGGAGCCACCCCCGCTATCTACCTCCGGCCCCTCGTCCGAGGATGGCCCCCGTGGTGCCCCCCGAGCCGATCGGCAGCGTCCCACAGATTGCGGTCGATCAGGTGACCGTACAGATCCATCGTCATCGCCGCGGACGCATGGCCCAGCACCGCTGGACCACCTTGGGACGCCACGACGATGACAGACGCGGTCGTTGGCTTTTGTGAGGGTGTGGGCTCTGCCCGGGCTGTTAGCCATCGTGACGTACGGCTTGGTAGATCGTCACCAGTTTGCGTAGCCCCTTTAACTCGACTGGTCCCACCTCAACCAGCCGGAACCCCGCTGGCTCGACCGAGCGCTCTAAGTCCTCACCTACGAGGACCTGGTCCGCCGTAGCGTGGGATGCGATCCGCGCCGCGATGTTGACCGTCCCCCCGAAGTAGTCGCCCTCGTCGTAGATCATTGGGCCCGCGTTGACTCCCACGTGCGCCGGAGGCAGCCCTTCAGAGCGTGCACCTGTCGACGATCTCAAGGGATCCCCTGACTGCATCGCTGGGATCTCGGAAGTGAAAGTGGACGCCATCACCCAGCATCTTCACAACACTCCCCCGGTGGCGTGCGGCGATCTCGTTGACGAGCTGTGCGAGCGTGAGGGAAATCTCAGCGGCGACCTCATCACCGGATTCCTCTGTCAGCTGCGTGTAACCGGAAAGGTCCGCGAAGACCGCCGCCTCCGCATTTTGAGGCGGACGGGGCCGAACACCGGCGTGCTCGAGCGCGGCCTCCACGTGCTCGAACTGATGCTCGCTCATGAAAACCTCGGAGTGCCGTCGAAACAGCCATCCGAGGAGGTCTTCACCCGAGCGCCCCGCGCGAACACCGACCTCACGGATCGCCGCTTCGAACGCCTGATTGTCGCGAAGCCCTCGCCTCCGGAATCGCTCCTCGACCGTGGTGTGGAAGTAGTGCGGCAGGTACTGGGCGACACGACGCGCACTATCACCCCAAACGCGCGCCATCCGGAGCACTTCGCCCTCTTCCACACCTGCGCCGAAGAGAACGGGAAGGATCTTGATGACTTGAAGATCTTCTTCACGAACGCGTTCGTCCCGTGCGGGGCGGAGCAGCCCGAACGCCACGTAGATGCGCTCGAGCGTGGTGAACGGTACGCCTATCTCTGTAGCCACCTCGGCGAACGTGCGATCTGAGCGAGGGTGCCGCCGGCCAGCACTCTCGAGATAGCCAAGCGTCAGGTGGCCGGACGCCAGTGCGGTAGCGAGGGCCTCGGTCTCGATCCCCATGGCCTGGAGGTCGGTGACCACGCGCGCACGCATCACGTCTTGCCGTGTGAACGTGCCTCGGTCATCCGCCTGGAGGATCCCAAGATCGGCGAGCTGCCGGATGCACTCGCGGCCAGTGCCCGAGCGTTCGGCGAGCTCATCCTCCGTCAGGCGGTCGAGGTCCATCCCGACCTCGTGTCAGGCGGCGTATGAAGCGGGATCCGCTACGAACGCGTCATGGCACGCTCGCGAGCAGAAGTAATAGGTCTTCCCTTCGTGCTCAGCCGTCGCCACGGCATCATCAGTGTCGATCCTCATTCCACACACGGGATCCGTAACCATTGCCATAGTGTTCCCTCCTTATCCGGCGCAGTGGCACCCTGCCGCACATCCTCACTACGCGTGGTGCGCGAACGCAAGCCCACTCGTGGTGTCGGGGGCTCCTACATCTCCACCTTGGCCTGTAGGTCGGGTCGGTTGGCGAGGCCGACGAAGTACGCCGCCCCTGTCAGCTGGGACGGCTGGAGTATTGACGAGCAAGGCCGACGGTGTCGCGGGAAGCGCCCCCGCAACCGCCTGGGATGACGTGCGGGCCCTAAGCCGCCCCGGTAATGGGGCAGCACGGGGCCTGGTGGGAAATTTATGCCGTTCACGGCGGCTCTCCAGGCCGCTTGCTTGACCGCCTGAGCCTGAGGCGAGTCGTACTGTGCGCATCACGAGGTCGCGCATCACGAGGTCGCGCAGCTGTCCGAGAGACGTTGTTGGGGACGAACCGGTTCCGATGGCATACCCGATCGATGCTTGGCGGCTGAACAGACCTCCTAGAGGATTGGCTCCAGGACCAGGCGGCCGTCAGCGCGGGGTAAGCGGCCGGGAGGTGCGTACCGCGACGACGACGTCGTGGATTGCCTTGCTGGCTACGGCAGCGTCGGCTTCGTCGTCGAGGAGCGAAGCGTGCGTGGCGTTCGCGTGACGGTGGAGACTGTTGGTCGACAGTGTGGCCATGTGGTCCTGCTTCGATTGCCATTGATCGTCGGTGATTCCTTCGTCTGCGGTGAGGACGATCAGCGGCTTGCCGTTGAGGCTGGTCAGGGCCGACGCCTGCTGCATCGACGTGTTCGCAACTGCATACTCCTCGACGAAGCTTGCAAGGTGGCTGGCGGTCGAGGAGTTGGCGCGGGCTTCGTCCCGGGAGCGTGGCGGAAGAGTTGTGTAGGAGATTGGGTTGAGCAGGCGTCCGGCTCCGAGGTGAGCGGACGCCGCCGATAAGGCGGCGACGCGACCGATGAGGTTGTAGGGACCGGTGTTGGTGGGTTGGGCGGGGTCGGGTTTGGGTGCGGTGGAGTCGAGGAGCACCACGCCGGCGACCTGGTCGGGGAATTGCGCGGCGAAGCTTTGGACGTACAGGCCGCCGAACGAGTGGCCGGCCAACACGTAAGGCCCCGGAATGTGGGCGCGTTGAAGCAGGGTGTGCAGGTCCGCGGCAATGTGGGCACCGTCCTGGGGGCCGTCGGCTGGGTCGCTCCAGCCGCGACCGGCGCGGTCGTAGACGCAGACTGTGGTGTCGCGGGCCACCGCCGGCGCAATCCACGCGAAGTCGGAGGAGGAGGCGCCGCCACCGGGTTCTAGGACGACTGTGGGGCTGCCCGAGCCGGTGCAGTGCAGGTGCAGCCGGTGCCCGCCCACATCGATCAGCTGACCGGGCGGGGGGTAGGCCTTGCCGTCGAGCGATTCGCGTACGGTCTGGTAGCCGCCGCCCACGGCGGCAATCATCAACACGGCTAGTACGGGGTACAGCAGCCACCGTCCGATTCGGCTGCGCATGTTGCGCCGGACCCGAAGGAACATCCAGACAACCAGTCCGAACAGGACTGGCGGCCAGACCCAGCTGAACCCCGCCTGCACGGCCGCGGACCCGCTGAGTGAAACGAGGCCGGCCACCGCCATGAACGTGGCCGGCGCAGCTGCCCACCGTTGAGGCTGGTCGCTGAACCGGGTGGACAGTACGGCCAGCAACGCCCAGCCCAGCGCAAACGCCAGCAGTACCACACCGGCGAGCACATTCTCTCTTGCCGGGATGAACGGTATGGCCACCAGAACCACGGCGGCAATCAGTCCAGCCGCCATGGACAGAGCAACGATCAACGCGATCCTGCTCTTGGCTGTCGGTTGCGCGCGGCCGGGTTGCTGGAGGTCGCCGTGCCGGGTTGCTGTGGTCATGATCGCCTCACCCTGAACAACGGGGCTGGGGGCGACGGAGACCGTAGCCTCTGTACACAAGGTCCTTGGTGCCTCGACAGTACGCCGCCCAGATAGCGAAGTACATGCTCGGCGACCCAGGCGATCGCTTCGGCATAAGTAGAGCGGCCACGAGAGTCACTTGTCGTACGGCTGGCTTTCACGATGTCTTTTGCTACGGCCTTCGGAGTCGTTCGACGCACCCGCACGACCTCTCGGGCACCCAGCGACGACTTCCTCACCAGCTTCTCCATCTGACGGGTTACTCTCGATGTCATTTCTTCTGCAACCTTCTTCGCTCACGGAAAACCAGGTTCTCGGCTGCTTTGGCGTCCTTGATGCCTGGAAGATCGTTGGCGATCTCCTGGAAGCTGTCGCCGAGAACGAACTTCCGCCAGAACCCCTGGCGGGCGAGGGGCGTCGATAGCTGATCGAGGACGACTCGGGCCGCTGCTTCCGTCATGAGTTCGTCACCCGGCATCCCATCGGCTTGTGAGCCACGGCGGACTGCGCGTATGTCTGCCACCGCCGCTCTACGACTACGCGGTCGCGGAGTTGGCGGAACCCACACCCGACTCGTCGGCCGCCCGCTGGTTGCCTCGCACGTGTTTCCGGCCGACCCGCTCCTGGCCCGCCGGATCACCAATGGCCTGAAGAAAAACAGCGGCCACCGCGCTTTCCTCGCTGCCAACTCCCATCCCACACACCACACCACACCACCGGCATACCCGGCCAGTGAGACGAGCTGACGACTCCTACCCGGCCAGCGCCGTCAGCGTCCGTTCCCCGCCTGGGTCGGCGGCGGTGGCCGGGACCACGGCGATCTCGTCCAGCCCCGCGGCGGCGTACGCGTCGATACGAGCCCGTATGGCCGAGGCGTCCCCCACCAACCCGACCGAGCTCGCGGCCTCGGTCGGAAGCACGGCCAGCAGGGCGTCCGAGCCGGTGCCGGAACGTGCCAGCTCCACCGCCTCCCCAAAGCCGGCCGCAGCGAACATCTCGCTGTAGCCCGGCACGGTCAGATACCCCACGATGCTCCGCAGAATCTGGCTGAGGGACTCCGGCTCCGGGTAGACGGCCGCGGGCAGCCACGCGGCTAGCCGGGGCGGCGCCCGCCCCGCCCGCTCTGCGGCTGCGTCCAACTTGCCACGCAGCACGCGCACTTCCTCCGGCGAGACGAGATCGAGCAGCATCCGATCGGCATGCTCGGCCGCCGCGGCGATCGCCCGGTCCCCGAACGCCGCCACGGTAACCCGCCCTCCGGGCGCCCGCTGACGCCGGCGGAAGACACTCCCCGGCACGATCGGCTGGCCCAATTCCCCCCGCATGAGCGTACCTACGGCCTCGGCGGTCTCCGCCAGCACGGCCGCGGGCCGGGTACGAGCCCGGCCGTGAACACCCTCGACCACCCGCTTGCTGGAGGTCCCCAGAACCACCCCGACAGGCCGCCCCACGGCGACCGACGCGGCCCCTCTGAAGATCGTCAACGGATCGCGTACGGACACGGGCACGGGCCCGGCCGTCAGGGCAACGCGCTCGGTGACACACCCGATAGCGGCGGCGAGCACGAAACAGTCCCACGTCGGCCCCTCGCCCACCCACACCTCGCGGTACCCGAGCCGGTCGGCGAGCACACCAACCCGCAACGGCTCATCGACCGGACTGTCGTCCTCACGTGCCGCGGCGACCACACCGATGTCCATGTACGTCACGGTAGTTGCTGTCCGCCGGGGCCAGAGGGCCGACGGCCCGACGGCTCGGGGTCGGGGTGTGGCCTCATGCCTGATCGACTGCAGACCCAGGCCCGTTCCGTTCTCCTCTCGTCGACACGACCTGCACTAGGCGAGCGCGTTCAAGGCAGGTGGTCACCGTGACTGCCGATCCAAAGGCGTGCGTCTCCCGTCCACCGACCACCGAACCCATGTCCTGGGTAGAATCCCGGCACACGCCGGAAGCTGCGTGCCACGGCAGATCTCAATGCGTTTACCCGGCCGTAACGGGGCGCTAGCGCCTCCGAGATCAAATGATCGGTTCAAGACCAATCGAGCGGATCGAGTGTCCCCGAGCCAGACCCGTCGCAAGCTCCTCATCAAAACGCGTTCCCTGCTTGCGGTACCTTCCCGCTCAAAGGGCCGCGTCAACTGATGAACTCTCCACGGCATCGCCCAAGACACTTGACACGGTTGAGTGATGAGGGGTCCGCAGCGTGCGACGCACGCTGCGGGCGTTCAATGTCCTGCGACCTGCGGGCTAGTCCAACCGATCTTCCCGCGCACTATTGGCTTGGACGCGGTCAGACTCCCCGGCCTTTCCCGTGAGACGTCTGACAGCGTCCTCCATGTGCTCTACCAGTAGCCGGTCGGTTTCGGCTGGATCTCCATTGGTGAAGGACTCGGCGATCCTCCGGTGCTCCGCGACTCTGGTGTCACCTACGGCATAGGTCGGCTCGAGAGCGGCGATGCACATTCGAGTCTCGGTCATCAGAGTCTCATGGATCCGGATCAGCCGAGGGCTTCCGGAAGCATGCACGTATGCCTTGTGGAAGGCGACGTCGATCTCAGTCACCGTGTGTGTGTCCCCGCTCTTGGCAGCCTCCGCCATCTCGTCGCACAGCGCGAGCAGCTCGGCGGCTGCGGCATCCCGGTCCCGCTCGTGGACAAGTGCAGCGGCAGCACGCTCCACCGCGGCGCGGGCGATATACATGTCGACCACATTCTCCGGGGTCATCTCGATTACGAAGAGGCCGCGATTTCGATGGGCCGTGAGCAGGCCCTCCTGAGCGAGTCGCTGTAGCCCCTCCCGCAATGGGCCTCGACTGACATTGAGCTGACGTGCGTAGGCGGCCTCGCTGATCTGCGCTCCCGGCGCGATTAGCCCAGTCGCGATAGCCTCCCGGATGCGGGCGGCGATTAGGCCAGGCGTCGACTCCTGCACCACGGGCTCAATCCGGCTGTGCACGGGGGAGTTGGTCACTGGGCCGCTCCCGCCATTGATGTAAAGAGGGCTCCGAGCCCAGGAAGCGGCGGCACGAGGCCACCGAGCCGAAGCCCCTCGAAGATCGTCACCTGGTTGGCCGTGAGAACCGGCATCCCGGCGGCGGCCTCGAGTTCGTCAATCCACGCGAGCGAGTGCATTGCAGTGTCCGGCACGAGCACGGCCTGCGCACTGTCCCGTTTGGCCTCGGCGACTAGAGCAATCACTTGGTCACGGGTCAGCCTGCCGACCTCGGCGGCGGTGTAGATGTGGTGGCTGCTCATCACGATGACCTCGATGTCAGCACGTTGGAGGAAAGACACGAAGCACTCCGCCACATCATGGGGGTAGGAGGCCACGACGCTAACCTTCGTCACGCCGAGAGCATGGCAGGCGCTGACAAAGGCGAGCGAAGTGGACGACGTCGGCAGCCCGGAGACTTGCGCGAGTTCATCAACTTGCTGATGGGCTCCTACCCATCCGAAGACGAAGCTGCCCGAGGTACAGGCCCACATCAGGGAATCGAGGCGATGTGACGCGGCGAGAGTGCGGGCACCCTCGGCCAGCCGGCCGCGCCTGCCGAGGTCCATCAGCGCGTCCACCCGATGGGCGTCCTCATCCACCGATGTTTGAACCAGCGGCAGCGCCACGTTCCAGCCATCCGGTTGAGCCTGCTGGAGACGGTCGACCAGAGCGGGAAAGTCGTCCTCGGCGCCGTGCCCCGGATAGAGCAGTCCCACCGTCGTCATGGCACCTCCGGACCTGAGTAGATTGTTGACAATACTAGTGGGAAGATGCCCGCCGAAGCTCTGGACGTCCGCTGATGGATCAGGCCGGCCGCATGTCCACGCAGTGAGGGGTCAAGCTGGCCGTCTGCCCAGTAGCGACTGGCCCGGGCCTACCGCTGCCACACCAGCAGCGGCTAAGACTGCCCACATCGTGACCTGGTTGGCGGTGAGCACCGGAATGGCCAGTTCCTGCTCCAGCGGTGCGATGAGATCGTAGGTCCGCAGATTGGTGCACGATAAGAACACGGCATCCCCGCCCACCTGGGCGGTCCTTCGCGCGAGGTCGGCGGTGACCTCGTAGGGCACTGTCCAGATTCTTCCGGTCAGGCACATGTCGTTGTGGGCCGTCACCTCGACACCGGCTTCGTTGAGGTAAACGCGCAGTCTCGCCCCGACCGCCTCGTCGTACGGCGTCACAACGGCCATCTTCTTGACGCCCAATGCGTGGGCGGCTGCGGTGACAGCACCGCTCGTGGTGACGGCTATGGGTGCGCCGGCCTCGACCATGCCGGCGACGAGGGCGGCCTCACCGGCCAGGCCCCGAATGAAGCTGCCCGAGGTGCAGCCGTATGCCACCGCCGCGGGTTCGACGACCAAGAGGTCCCTGGTACACCTCGCCACTGTCTCCCGGTCACCGACGGCCATGGCTTGCGCCACGCTCACGGGGACGTTTTGGTAGGGAGTGCGGGTCAGGTGCAGCGACACCTGCGCCGGCACCCACCGCCACAGTTCGCGGTCGAGAGCGAAGTCATAGGGAATGACCACGCCGATCCCCATCTGATCATTGGCGGCCACGGCCGCACCGAGGGCTTCCATGGCTCCATGATGCCTGCCACGGATTGTTGACAATCAGACAGCTGCTTCCTAAGTTGACGGGGTGGTCGGCCCTCCACCTCACGAGACGCCAGTCATCGTCGTGCTCTGTGAGCACCTCGAGGAGCGCCCGGGTCATCTCGACCCGCTGCGCTCCCGGTTCGAACTCCGTTTCACCGACGCCGCTGGGCTGCTGGACGCCATTGCGGGCGCGCAGGTGTTATTCGTCTGGGACTTCTTCTCCTCTGCGGTTGAGCAAGTGTGGGACCGCTGCACCGACCTGCAGTGGATCCACGTCGCTGCCGCGGGCGTCGACACGCTGCTCTTCCCAGGGCTGGTCTCCTCCGACGTCGTGGTCACCAATTCGCGCGGCACGTTCGACCGGCCAATCGCGGAGTTCGTCCTCGCTTCGGTGCTCGCTCACGCCAAGCTCCTCCACGAGAGCCACGACCTCCAGCGCCGCCACCAGTGGCGGCACCGCGAGACTCGCGGCGTGGCCAGCGCGCGGGCCCTTGTCGTCGGCACCGGCGCCATTGGCCGTCAGATTGCCCGACTGCTGGATGCCGCCGGTTTGCAGATACGCGGGGCGGGCCGCAGCCCCCGTGACGCGGACCCCGACTTCGGCACGTTGGTGTCGAGCGCCGATCTGCCACGCCAGGTCGGGTGGGCCGATTACGTGGTCAACGCGACGCCGCTAACCGATGCCACCCGCGACCTGTTCGATGCAGCAGTCTTCGCAGCGATGAAGCCGACCGCGCACTTCATCAACGTCGGCCGGGGAGCGAGCGTGGTGGAGGCCGATCTGCTGGCCGCGCTCACCTCCCGCAGCATCGACGGTGCTTCCCTTGATGTCTTCCACACCGAGCCACTGGCCGCGGATTCGCCGCTGTGGGACGCCCCCGGGTTGGTCGTGTCTGCGCACATGAGCGGAGATGTGGTCGGCTGGAAAGACACTCTGGCCAGGCAGTTCGTTGACAATGCCGAACGCTGGCTGGCCGGCAAGCCGCTCCTCAACGTGGTGGACAAATCCCTCGGATACGTGAAGACAGGATCGTGACGGACCTGTCGATGATGAATGCCGCCGCGCTGGTGGCCGGCTACTCGAGGGGCGAGTTCAGCCCCGTGGACGCCACTCGGGCCGCGTTGGACGCTATCGCGGCGCATGGGCAGGCCGTCAACGCGTTCGTCCTGGTCGACGAGGAGGTCGCCCTGTCGATGGCTGAGGCATCCGCCACTCGTTATCGCGCAGGCGCCCCGGTCGGCCCCGCCGACGGAGTGCCCGTTTCGATCAAGGACATGTTCCTCACGGCGGGTTGGCCGACGATGCGCGGAAGTAATCTGATCGACGCGCAGGCCGAGTGGCGCGAGGACGCCCCGGCGACGGCTCGCCTGCGCGAGGCCGGCACTGTCTTCCTCGGCAAGACCACCACTCCCGAGTTCGCCTGGAAAGGTGTCACCGACTCGATTCGCCAGGGCATCACTGGTAATCCCTGGGGCGCCGGGCTCACCGCGGGTGGCTCCAGCGGTGGATCGGCAACCGCTGTTGGTCTGGGCATGGGCACCTGGTCGGTGGGCACGGATGGTGGCGGGTCGGTGCGTATCCCCGCCTCGTTCACCGGAACGGTGGCATTCAAGCCCACGTACGGGCTGGTGCCGATGTATCCCTCCAGTCCCTACGGCACCCTCGCGCACGCCGGACCGATGACCCGCACGGTCATCGACGCCGCAATGATGCTCGATGTCCTTGTCGGATTCGACGCGCGCGACTGGTCGGCACTGCAGACGCCGACCACGTCGTTCGTCACCCGTCTGCAGGACGGCGTCGAAGGTCTGCGACTTGCCTTCGCAGCCGATCTTGGGATCGGGTCCAACGAGCCTCAGGTGGACGCCGCGGTGCGCGCGGCCGTTCAGGTGTTCGTCGACGCCGGCGCCAAGGTCGACGAGATCGACCTGCGGCTCAGCGACCCCGTCGACGCGTTCCACGTGTTGTGGTTCACTGGCGCGGCCAAGGTGCTCCAACCCTTCGGTGAGGAGGTCCTTGATCAGGTCGATCCTGGCTTGGTCGCGGCGATCCGCGCCTACGGGCTCACCCCAACCGCATCGGACTACCTCGATGCTGTGGCGGTCCGGATGGACCTCGGGCGACGGTTTGGGATGCTTCACGAGACCTACGACGCGTTGGTGTGCCCGACGATGCCCGTTGCGGCTTTCGCGGCCGGGCAACCATCACCCGATGGCTGGCCCAGTGATCTATGGACTTCGTGGACCCCCTACACCTATCCGTTCAATATGACCCAGCAGCCGGCCCTGTCGTTGCCGTGCGGCTTCACTACCGACCAGCGCCCGATCGGGCTGCAGGTGGTCGGGCCGCGCCACGGCGATGCCACGGTGTTGCGCGTTGCGGCCGCCTACGAGGCGTGGACCTCCTGGCACTTAGCCGTTCCGACGCTGCTGCGCGCCAGCGACTGACCACCCACGACGCAAATCCGAGGAGGACTCCGAGTGACCCGCTTCATCACCATCACCCTGGACAAACACGGGGTTAGTTGCAAGGCCCGCCTGCTCGACGACGCTGCGCCGCGCACCTGCCAGGCGCTGTGGGACGCGCTGCCGCTGAGCGCCCCCGTTTTCCACGGCAAGTACGCCCGGAATGAGATCTATACGCTGTTGCCCGCCTTCACCGAACACGATCCGGGGAAGGAGAACACCACAGTCACGCCGATCCCTGGCGACGTGTGCTGGTTCACATTCCAAGGCGACGATCTCGCCAACCCGGCGTACGGGTACGAAACCGAGAATGAACACCGCGCGCTGACATCCATCATCGACTTGGCGATCTTCTATGGCCGCAACAATTTGCTCATCAACGGCGACCAAGGCTGGGTGCCTGGCAACGTACTCGGCGAAATCGTGGAGGGGCTGCCCGAAATGGCTGCCGCCTGTCAGGATGTCTGGATGGGCGGTGCCCGGGGCGAGACCTTGAGCTTCGCCCGTGCGGAGGTCTGAAGGTCAGCCCAGATCGGTGAGTCATGCGGAGTCCTTGAGGTCGATGCCGACGTATTTGATCTCGAGGAACTCGTCGATGCCGACGGCGCCACCTTCTCGGCCGATTCCCGACGCCTTAACGCCGCCGAACGGGGCTGCGGGGTTGGACACCACGCCCTGGTTGATCCCGACCATGCCGGTTTCCAACTTCTCCGCTACCCGAAGTGCACGCCGCAGATCATTGGTGAAGACATAGGAGACCAGGCCGTACTCCGTCGCGTTGGCCGCGGCGAGCGCCTCCGCCTCGTCCCCGAACGGCGTCAGCGGTGCGACCGGACCGAAGATCTCCTCGTGCGCCATCCGGGCGTCGCCTGGCACCCCGATGAGGACCGTTGGTGGGAAGAAGAAGCCAGCCCCGTCAGGACGGATCCCGCCGGACAATATGTGGGCCCCACGGCTTACGGCGTCCTCGACCAGCTCGGCCACTTTATCCTGAGCGGCATCGTCGATGAGCGGGCCCACCTGGATGCCGTCCTCGATCCCCCTGCCGACAATGAGCGACGACATCTTCTTGGCCAACTTCTGGCCGAACTCCTCGATCAGGCTCTCATGCACGTAGATCCGGTTGGCTGCAGTGCACGCTTCCCCCATGTTGCGCATCTTGGCAGCCATCGCCCCAGCCACCGCTTCGTCCACATCGGCATCCTCGAAAACCAGGAAGGGCGCATTGCCGCCCAGCTCCATGGAGGTTCGCAGCACTTTGTCGGCGCATTGTTCGAGCAGCAACCTTCCGACACGGGTCGACCCGGTAAAGGACAGCTTGCGAGCGAGGCCCGACCTGATCAGCGGCTCCATGACCTGGCCCGCCTGCGTGGTTGGGAGCACGTTGACCGCTCCTTCAGCTACGCCCGCCTCCCGCAGGATGTCCACGAGGGCCAGCATCGAGAGCGGGGTCTGGTGTGCCGGTTTGACCACTGAGGTACAGCCTGCCGCGATGGCCGGGCCCAACTTACGCGTGCCCATAGCCATGGGGAAGTTCCACGGTGTGATCAACAGGCATGGCCCAACCGGCTGCTTGGCGATCAGGAACCGTGCGCCGCCTGCGGGCGCGGTCTGGTAACCGCCGGAAATCCGGGTAGCCTCGCCGGCGAAGTGCCGGAGAAACTCTGCGGCGTACGCGATCTCGCCCCGCGCCTCGGCCACCGGCTTGCCCATTTCCAAGGTCATCAGCAAAGCCAGGTCGTCGATGCGCTCGTGGAGCAGGGAGAAGGCGCGGGTAAGCATGTCGGCGCGTGCCTGTGGAGGCAATGCTGCGAAGTCGGCCTGAGCCGTGACCGCGACCTCGAGCGCCCGCATCCCGTCGGCCGGGCTGGCGTCCGCGACCTGGCAGAGCACATCACCCGTCGCAGGATCGAGTACATCGAATGTGGCCCCTCCCTCGGCGTCGACCCACTGCCCGCCGATGCAGAGCTGTTTTGGAACCGCGGCCAGGACCGCCGCTTCACGCCCATCTTGGCTCATCGCCGTTCTCCTATGGTGATCGCTCGGTTGACACGTGCGGCACGCTCAATACGCTGATTGTCAACAATCTACCAATGAGAGGTCCGCATGGCACAGCTGTCCAAGATCCTCAAGCAGGCCACCGGCGTGGTGGCTGCCCGCGGCGAGGGCGTCCACCTGTTCGACGAGGATGACCGGCGCTACCTCGACTTCACCGCGGGCATCGGCGTCACAAGCACGGGACACTGCCATCCTCGAGTTGTCGAGGCGGCCCGAAGGCAGGTCGCCACCCTGATCCACGGCCAGTACACCACGGTGCTGCACCGCCCCCTACTCACCCTCCTGGAGCGGATGAGCGAGGTGCTGCCCACCCATCTGGACCGGATGTTCTTCGCGAACTCCGGCTCGGAGGCTGTCGAGGCCGCGCTCCGCCTCGCCCGGCAGGCCACTGGCCGACCCAACGTCATCGCGTTCCACGGTGGCTTCCACGGGCGTACGGTGGCGGCCGCATCGCTCACGACGAGCGGCACCAGGTTCCGCTCGGGTTTTGGTCCGCTGATGGCGGGCGTGTACATAGCCCCGTTCCCCGACCCGAGCCACTACGGATGGGGGATCGAGGAGACTACCGACTTCACGCTCAAGGAGCTCGACTACCTGCTGCAGACCGTCTCCAGCCCTGCCGAGACCGCGGCGTTCATCGTCGAGCCGGTGTTGGGTGAAGGTGGCTATGTGCCCGGCAACGAACGCTTCTTTGCTGGCTTGCGGGAGCGCGCCGACAAGCACGGCATCTTGCTGGTCCTCGACGAGATACAGACCGGTTGGGGCCGCACGGGCAAATTCTGGGGCGGCGACCACTTCGGAATCGAGGCGGACATCCTCATCACCGCCAAGGGCATTGCATCAGGCTTTCCGATCTCTGGGATCGCTGCCCGCGGCGACATCATGGACAAGGCATGGCCGGGATCGCAGGGCGGCACCTACGGTGCCAACGCGGTCGCCTGCGCCGCCGCCCTCGCGACTCTTGATGTCGTCCTCGAGGAGAAGCTCGTCGACAACGCCGCAGTCCAGGGCGAGGCCTTGCGAGGCGCGCTGTGTCAGGTGGCCGACAAGTACTCCCAGATCACCGACGTGCGCGGGCTCGGGCTGATGCTCGGCAACGAGTTCCGGGACGCCGATGGCAACCCCGACGGTGCGATCGCCGCCGCCGCCCAACAGGAAGCCGCACGCCGCGGACTGCTCCTGCTCACGTGCGGAGCATGGGGCCAGGTGGTGAGATTCATTCCTGCCCTGATTGTCCAGTCCGAACACATCAACAAGGCAGCCTCGATCTGGCTCGACTCCGTGGCGGCCGTGTCCGGATGATCGGAGCCGCACACGTTTCGGTCGCGGAGCACAACGCGCGCATTGCGGCCGTCCGGGCAGACATCGGTGCTGCTGGACTGGCCGGTATGTGTGTCACCGGGCCAGAAGATGTCTACTACCTGACCGGGCTTAATCACCAGGGCTATTTCGCCTTTACCATGCTGGTGCTTCCGCGAACCGGCGTGCCGGTCATCGTGGCCAGGCAGATGGAGGCAACCACACTCTCGGTGCAGGTGCCATGGTGCCTCCACTACGGATACGCCGATCACGAGGAGCCCGTGACTGCCGTTGTTTCGGCGATCGAGACGGTGCTCCCGGCTTCAACCGCCGCTCGCTTCGGCGTGAACAAGGCCGGCATCTGGTTGCCGATCGGAATCTGGGAACGGTTGAGCGCGGGGCTCCCGCAAGTCGCCTGGGAGGACACCTCTGACCTGATCGCCCGACATCGAGCGGTGAAGAGCGACGCCGAGATAGCCTGCATGCGGGAGTCTGCGGCCATCTCGTCAGCGGCGATGCAAGCGGGCCTTGATGCGGTCCAGCTGGGGGTCAATGCCCGTGAGATCGCGGCCGCCGTCTATAGCACGATGATCCGACACGGCGGTGACTACCCAGGCATGGCGCCCTTCATCCGGTTTGGAGACGCGTTGCTGCAGGAGCATGTCACCTGGCCGGACCGGGAGGTTGTACCAGGGGACAGCGTCTTTTTCGAACTCTCCGCCTCGGTCGCGCGCTATCACGCGCCGTTGACCAGGATGGCCTACGTGGGCGATCCTCCCGACGGCACCGAGGTCGCCGGCCGCATTGCGGCCGACGCTCTGGACGCCGTTACCGCTGCCCTCGTACCTGGAGCCCGTGCCTGCGACGTCTACACCGCCTGGCAGGACGTAGTGAATTCGGGGCTCGGCCACGACCGTTACCGCCGCCACCACTGCGGCTACCAGGTCGGAATTGGCTTCCCTCCCAGCTGGGTCGGCGGCCCGGCTGTCGTCGGGCTTCGCTCCGACAGCACGTGGCGGGTGCGGGCCGGGATGACGTTCCATGTCCTCTCCTGGCTGCTCGACCAGGAACCGGCCGATTATGTCCTCTCCGACACCGTGCTTGTCACACCCGAAGGTGGCCAGCTCCTCACAAGCGTCTCCCGGGATCCCGTCGTCGTCCCGTCCTGACGCATCCGAACCGAAGGAACCCCATGCGCATCACCCGACTTCGTGCCACGCCGGTGGCAGTTCCCTTCAATCGGCCAGAGGTGTGGGCCTTCGGCGAGCGTACCGGCATGGTCAGTGTGCTGCTCCAGGTGGACACGGACGAGGGCCTGGTCGGGGTTGGTGAGGCTGCGGCCTACCCCAGCGCCGACATCATCGAGGCAGTGCTGCGTTCGATCGAACCGCTCGTAATAGGCGAGACGGTGTTCAACATCGAGCGAATCATGAAGCGGATCAACATCGTCGGAACCTGGCACCACGTCGCCGCCACGAGTCCTGCCATCGCGGCCGTCGAGATGGCGCTATGGGACCTGGTGGGCAAGGCCAGCAACCAGCCCGTCGTGAACCTGTTCGGCGGTCGCGTCCGGGACGAGGTGGAGTATTTCTACTATGTGGCCCGTTCAACACCTGGGCAGATGGCAGCGGATGCGGCGGCCGGCCGCGAGCGCGGGTTCCGAACGTTCTACCTGAAGGCCTGCGCGGCCGACCCCGCCGACGACATCGAGCGGGTGGAGGCGGTCCATGGGGCGATCGGCCCTGCTGCCGGCATCCGCGTCGACGCCAACGAGGCCTGGTCGGCAGCCGCCGCGATCCAAATCATCAAAGACATGGAGAGATTCGGGCTGGAGCTGGCCGAGCAGCCCGTGTCCGGCCGCAACCTGGATGAGATGGCCTACGTCCGGTCTCGGATCAACGTCCCGCTGCTGGCCAACGAGGCCTCCTGGACCCGCTATCACCACCTTGAGATCATCACGCACGGGGCTGCCGACGTAGTCTCGGTCGACAACCAGATGGACGGCGGCCTCGGGAATCTCAAGATTGGCGCAGCGATGTGCGAGGTTGCGGGCCTCCCCGTGCTCAAGCACAGCCTCGGGGAGCTGGGCGTGGCAACGTACGCGGGCGCCCACCTGCTCGCCTCGATTCCCAACGCACTCTTCGCCAGCCAGGCATACGGCTCATTACTCGCCGATGATGTCATCCAGGGTGCCAGCCCGCTGCCATACCGCGATGGCCAGCTCACGGTGCCTTCGGGGCCCGGTTTGGGCGTGATCCTGGACGCAGAGCGTGTCGGTGCATACGCCGACGCATACAGGGCGGACCCGAGTGGATATTCCTTCCACGACAAGGGCTCCCTCGAGGTCACGCCCGTGATGCCCAAGTTTTGAGCGCATGGTGATCGAGCGGCGCCGATCAGTGCGCAAGGACCGCGCTCAGGAAACCCTTGGTCCGGTCGTGCTCAGGGGCCTCGAAGATCTGGCGCGGCGGCCCCTCTTCGACGATCTGACCCTTGTCAAACATCATCACCCGATCGGAGACGTCACGGGCAAAGCCCATCTCGTGGGTTACGCAGAGCATCGTGATATCGGTCGTCTCGGCGAGCTCTCGGAGGACCGCGAGCACCCCTGCAACGAGTTCGGGGTCGAGTGCGGAGGTTACCTCGTCGAGGAGCAGCACCCGAGGACTCATAGCCAATGCTCGAGCGATGGCCACCCGCTGCTGCTGGCCACCAGAAAGCTGGTTGGGGTGGGCATCCTCCTTGGCCGATAGACCGACGTGGTTCAACAGCTCCTTGGCCCGCGCGACCGCCAGGTCTCTGCTCTGGCCCAGGGAGCGTATCGGAGCCTCGATGACGTTCTGCAGGACGGTCATGTTGGGGAAGAGGTTGAAATGCTGGAACACCATGCCGATCTGCTTTCGCATCTCCCGCAGGTGTTTCTGGTCGGCGGGAACCAGCTCGGTGCCGTTGTACTTGTGCCACAAAGGCTTGCCGTCAACCCAGATGTAGCCTTCGGTGAGACTCTCCAGCGTCATCAGCAGGCGGAGGATCGTTGTCTTGCCCGAGCCGCTAGGGCCGATCAGAGTGACCTTCTCTCCCGCCGCGATGTCGATATCGAGGTGGTCGAGGACGGTGAGCTCCCCATATCGTTTGACGACCTTATCGAAGTGGATGAACGGACGGTCCGTAGAAGCGCCGTTCACGGGATCATCTTTAAGCTGTTTCAAGGCGGATCTCCAGTTTCCTCATCAAAACGGAGGCAGGGTAGCTGAAGGCTAGGTAGATCACCCCGCAGATCGTGAAAGGCTCGAGATAGCGGAAGGATGCCCCGCCGATGTCCTTGGCTTGGGCGACCATCTCCGGAACTGAGATGAACAGCAGAAATGGCACCTCTTTGGCCATCGAGATCACGTAGTTGCCCAGCGATGGGAGGATCTTGCGGACAGCCTGGGGCAGAACCACCCGTTGCCAGATCGTCCTCACCGGCAACGAGAGAGCCGTGCAGGCCTCCCATTGTCCCTTCGGAATCGACTCGATGCCACCGCGATAGACCTCCGCGAAGTAGCTCGCGTAATGGATGCCCAGCACGAGCACGCCGGTGACTACCGCACTGATCAGGACGCCTATGTCCGGAAGTACGTAGAAGACGAAGAAGAGCTGGACCGGGATCGGCGTGGCGCGGATGAACTGCAGGAAACCAGACGTCGTCGGCGAGACGACCGGCACCTTCGAGTAGCGGATCACCGCCATGACCAGACCGAGGGCCGCAGCCAACAGGGTCGCCAGCACGGTGATTACCAGGCTGACCTGGAGGAAGGCCCTGAGCAGAATCGGGAAGATCTCCCGCGCGAACTGCCAGTCCCAGATCATACGACCTCCCCCGCGGGCGCCGCTCCAGCCACCGTGGCGGTGCTGATCCGTACGGGCTTCTGGCCGAGTCGGCGCTTGGCCCAGTTCTCGAGGAGCTGGGTGATGCCGACGACGATCATCGACAACAAGAAGAACACCACCAACACGCCGAGATAGACCAAGGCGACCGAACCCGGCTGGCCCCGGCGTATCATGTCGCCGACCGTGAAGATGTCCACCGTACCGACCAGGAACATCAGTGGCGTGCTTTTGATCAGCTGGACCGTCAAGTTCCCGGCCGGCGGGATCATCAGCGGCAGTGCCTGGGGAAGGATCACTCGGCGGAACGCGTGCAGGGCCGTCAGGTTGAGTGCGGTGCAGGCCTCACGCTGCGGCTTTGGCACCGCTTTGATGGCACCCCGGACAACCTCGGCGCCGTACGCCCCGAAGTTCAACCCCAGCGCCAGGATCGCTGCGACCACGTTGTTCAATTTGTAGCCGAGCAGCAGCGGCATCGCGTATACGATCCAGAACAACTGGACGATCAGCGAGGTTCCGCGGAAGAACTCCACGATGATGCGCGCGATGGTCCGCGGGGCCACATGGTGTTCCAGCGACAGCATTCCCAGGGCGAAAGCCACCAGGACGGCTAGAGCGGTACCGAGGATCGTGGCGTAGATCGTCACCCACAGGCCGGACACGAGTAGCTCCAGCCAAGGTCCAAGGTCAAAGCCCTTCATGCGTCATCCTTCGCCGGCGCAGAGCTTCGCCGTGGTGAGCTCTGCCGGTGGCAGCGTCTCAGGCCCAAACCCGAACGGTTCGATCAGCTTGGTGAGCTCGCCGGAGTCTTTAAGCGTCTTCAGCTGAGCGTTGAAGGCGTTGACCAGGTCGACGTCCGCCTTACGGAACACGGCAGCGCCACACCCCAGCACCTCCTTGCCGTCCACCGTTGGCACGAACGGCTTGGTCAACTCGGCCTTGATGGACGGGTCCTGCTTGAGCGCCCAGGCCAGCGTGATGCTGGTCAGGCCAATCGCCCTGATCCGGCCCTGTTCTAGCTGCTGAATGCCCGCCGGCAGGTCGGGCACGGTGATGATGTTGCCCTTCTCAACGCCGGCCTTCATGGCATAGCTACCCTCGACTGCGCCGCTGAAGACACCCAGCTTGATCCCGGTCTTCGCCACCGACTTGAAGTCGGTGATGTTGTCCGGGTTGCCCGGCGGTACCAGGAAGGCGTTGGGTGCGCAGTAGACCGGCTCTGAGAACGCTGCCTGTTGACAGCGGGTCGGGTTGATGAACATCCCGGCAGAGATGGCGTCGAAGTCGCCTGCATTCAACCCGGGGATGAGCGCGTCGAAACTCACCTGCTTGGCCTCGACGGTATTGATGCCGGCGGCCTTCCAGATCGCCATCTGGACGGTTGGATCCTCGCCCGTCAACTTGCCGTGGTCCAGGAAAGCATAAGGCTGCTCACCGGCGATGCCGACGGTGATCTTGCCGGCCGACTTGACTTGGTCAAGTTTGCTAGTGGAGCCCCCCGTGGAGGTCTTGGTGCATGCACTCAACAGCGCGGGACCGGCAACCACGCCTCCTAGGACCATCGAGCTTTGGATGAGGAACGAGCGCCTTGACACTCTGGGCTGGTGCGACAACATGTCTCCCGCCTTCTGCAGGTGGTAAATGACCGCCGCCGGGTGACGGCGGGCTAGTTCGTCCCCAGGATTGTACAGTTGTAGACAGTAAATCGTACAGTTGTTGACAGCAACGGAGTGTCCGTTGTCTAGATTTGTTTCGCCATCCCGCCAGGAGCAGCTGGAGGCGGACGTGTCGAGCTGCCCTGGCTTTGCGTGGGGCGCATGCCGGCTGCGATCTGGAAGAAGATCGCCGGAGGCCCGGCTGGGCCTGCAGATCGAGCCGCAAGCAGGCCGGTCATCATTGGCGGCAGATCGACAGTCGGTTGCGACGATCGCCGCTCTGAGGCTCTCGCGGGCGAATGTCTCGCCCTCGATGTGCGTGAGTGTTCATCGTCACGCAGATAGTCCAACAGCGGCAGTACAGCGACGCCGTTCGAGATAAAACTCCTGGTCAAACGAGAGGGCTAGCCGTGCCGGAGGTGTCGGATCAGGCGAGCCCTTTCCCGGCCGCCACCTGATCATCTTCCTCACTGCAGGCGTGATCGTGATCGCCCTGGTGCTGCAAGGACTGCTGCTGCCGGAGCGTCGGGCGCTGGTCTGGCTGCCCACGACACCCGGCAGTGACCGGAACCTGTAAGTCGCCGACGCTCCTCTCGGCGCCACGATGGTCCCGAGATCGGCATCAGGAGGTGCCTGACCATTGAAAGCAGCCACCGATCGACGCGGCCAT
>Ga0307413_10000099_pt1 | contig 22137 bp, 20 predicted proteins | sample DK1Ometagenome_3_FD_203714 | JGI IMG/M metagenome (GOLD analysis project Ga0307413, IMG submission 203714) | Maize rhizosphere microbial communities from greenhouse at UC Davis, California, United States - DK15-O-2 | ecosystem: Host-associated > Plants > Roots > Rhizosphere > Soil | place: USA... | reverse complement strand
CGGCGACTTTAGCATTAGCAGATCATCATGGCCCTGCTTACTTACGTTTCGGTCGTCCGGTTGTGCCTAACTTCATGCCAGCTGACGAGCCTTTCGTAATTGGAAAAGCTATTTTATTAAACGAAGGAACTGATGTTACAATCGTAGCAACAGGACATTTAGTTTGGGAAGCTCTTATTGCTGCCGAAGCTCTCGAAGCAAAAGGAATTTCTGCTGAAGTAATCAACATTCACACTATTAAACCACTTGACGAAGAAGCAATTCTAAAATCATTGTCTAAAACAAAATGTGTGGTAACTGCAGAAGAGCACAATATTCTTGGAGGTCTTGGAGAAAGCATCTCAAGAGTATTAGCTTTAAACACTCCTGCTCCACAAGAATTTGTAGCAGTAAACGATAGTTTTGGTGAATCTGGAACTCCAGAGCAATTAATGGAGAAATACAAACTAAACAATCAGGCTATTGTTGAAGCTGTAGAAAGAGTTATCAAAAGAAAATAATTTTCGATTTTCTTACTTTATACAAAAAAACCTCGAAAGTGATTTCGAGGTTTTTTATGTCTTATTTTTTTCTATTATCTTATTTCTGTCGGTGAATTATTTCCCATACTGGCTCAAATTCTAATTCATCGAAATTTAAAGTATGTAAATCTTTTTCATAAATACTATTACTAAAAGTATCCTGAATTCCATTCATAAAAACCCACTTCCCTTCTTTTTTAGGCATTCCCCATCTTCTATGTTTTACAACCGTTGCTTTTGCATTTACTTCTTTCGAAAGTTCAAACAAAATAGATTTTGCATCAACATTCAAACTTTTAGCAATTGCAACTACTATAAAATAACCAAATTGAATATCTCGTGAATTATCAAAATCTCTTTGATTCGATATCGAAATAAAGACTTCAGGAGGCGATTGACGTTTTTCGCAAATGGTCCAAATTGGCGACCAAAGCTCAAAACTTTGAAAGTATTCTTCATTCTCATTTTCAATTGTCCATTTATCGTGCGATTTATCATTCCACTTTAATCTTCCCAATTTTATTTCAGAATGATAAATGAATTCTTTATCGTCTTTTTGAGATACTCTTTTTTCAGTTTTGTATTTATTTACACGAATTCCTGTCTCATTATTTTCAACCTGATTCAATATTGCTTCAAAATAAGGTTTAAAGTTTGAGTCCCAATTTGATTCAGCCATGGTGATTGGGATTCATCTTTATCCCCAAATAATAAATAAAAATCATATGACCGATTCTTCCAATCTGAATCGGCATTAGTAAATTTATCATAAAAGTCACTTAATTTATCGATTAACTTCATAATTTATTTTTTACTCAACTATTTATAATAGCATACTATTTTTACAACTAATAAATCAGTTTAAATCATTTCTAAATACAAACTCAAAAGACCTTCAAAAAAACAAAACCTCCAAAATCAAATGATTTTGGAGGTTTTAAAAAATTTATCTTTCAATCTATTTATTGTTTCTTAATAGGATATGTATTATCCAAATGTATTCTTAATCTTGGATTATCTAAATAATCTGCTTCAATATATTTCCTTGGATTAGTTGCAGATTCCGCTTTAGCAGGATCAGTCAAATCTCCTGTTGGTCTTCTAGGAATTCCTCTTGGCTCTGTTTCATCTGTATTTGGCGTATCAGGATTATCAACAATTACATCCCAAGGATAATAAGTACTTAATCCTAAATTGACACCATTTACGATACCTATTTGTCCGGCTGGTTTAGATATTTCATAGAAAGTTGTAAAACCATCTCCATCATCATCAGCATCTAAAAAATCAGGAATACCATCTTTGTCAGTATCATCCGGGTTTGCTGGAGCATTTGGATATAAAGTCGTGTTTCTAAAATCTCTAACAAAACGATCTCCATTTATATCTTCCTGAAAATCAAAAACTCCATCAAAATCATGATCAAGTCTTTTATAGTCATAAAACTTAACACTAAAAATTAAGGGAGAGTAAGCAGGAATCGAATTGTTTCCGGCATAATAACCTAAGCCTGAAGGAATAAATAAAACTGCAGACCCGAAATTTTCATATTTAATACTTCCATCTGGCTGCGTAGTTGAAGTCCCTGTCTTCAACTCAGGAAAAGTTTCAGCCCAACCAACGATCGCTGTATACAAGTCTACACTTGTTTGTGGAAACTTAACTTCTTCAAAAAAAGTAGTCTTCAAATAAGTAGGTGCTTTATCGGTTTTAGCAACACGGCTTAAATATTCTCCTTTATAAGAAGCCAAAACACCATCAGTATTCATTGGTGATGTTCCTGTACCTTCTCTTAAAATCAAATAGTACATTTTATAAGTAATCCCATCTAAATCAACATTTTTTGCTACCAACTTTGGAAAAGTAGCACTATTCAAATAAGACATTATAGAAGGCTGAGTTGTAGGATCTGTAATACTATCTATAACAACATCCTGATCTTCAGGTGTACCGGCACTTTCTGTTACAGTAATATAATTTGTAGTTAAATATTCTTCAATATTAGCATTATCTGTATTAAATTGCTCCTGATAGTCTCTTAAAGGCTCAACAGGAGTATCATCGTCACCTTTGTTACAAGAAACTATTGCAATACCAGCGAGCAATAAAACAAAATAATATTTAAATTTATTCATTATTGTTAATTTTTTAGGTGCGCAAGATACAATATTGATTTATTTTTGTAAAGAATTTAACTTGGATTTTAGAAAAATTATGAGAATAGATAAATACCTATGGTGCGTTCGTTATTACAAAACCAGAAACATGGTTACTGAGGCTTGTAAAAAGAACCATATTACTGTAAATGGGCAGGTTGCCAAGCCATCTAAAGAAGTTTTTCCCACGGACAGAATTACCTTTAGAAAAGATCAGATTACACAAATTATAACGGTTTTAGATATTCCCGAAAGTCGTGTTGGAGCTAAACTTGTAGATATCTATAGAAAAAACGAAACTCCTGCAGAAGCATATGAACATTTAGAGTTATTAAAATTATCTAAAGAACACTATCGCAAAAGCGGGACAGGAAGGCCAACCAAAAAAGACCGAAGAGATATTGACGAATACGGAAACGAGATTTTTAACGAAGACGAGGAAAATTAAATTTCAAACTTTTTAAATCCCAAATTCCAAACTACTTCTATAAGATCAATATTTTAAAAAAAAGAAAAAAAACTAAATTCAAAACCTCAACATTGGAATTTTTAATTTCGTATTTCCTTTTCAAAATTGGAATTTGGATTTTTTATATTGGAATTTAAAATTTGTACTTTAGCAAAAAAATAAAATCATGAGCAAAAACATCATCTTAACCCATCAGGAAATCGAACATAAAATCAAACGTATCGCGTATCAAATTTACGAGACTTTTGTTGATGAAGAAGAAGTTGTTATTGCCGGAATCGCTTCTAACGGGTCTATTTTTGCCGAAAAAATTGCGTTGGCTCTAAGCAACATCTCTACCCTTAAAATTTCACTTTGCGAAGTTAAGGTCGACAAACAAAATCCGCAACTACCAATACAAACCTCATTAAGCGCATCAGAATACTCCAATAAAGGATTAGTATTGGTTGATGATGTATTAAATTCAGGTACTACCTTGATATACGCCGTTCGTCATTTTTTAGACGTTCCGCTTAAAAAATTCAAAACGGCAGTACTTGTAGACAGAAATCACAAAAAATACCCTGTAAAAGCAGATTTTAAAGGAATTTCGCTTTCTACCTCTTTACTTGAACATGTTCAGGTAATTTTTGATGACAATGGTAATGATTATGCTTTCTTAAGCTAAAATTTTTAAAATATCTTCAACTGTTTCTTCGACTGTTTTATTATCAACCGACAATTTATGTTGTGCATGGTTGTAATAAAAGCTTCTGTCGAACAAATGTTTTGCGATAAATTCTTTCATTTCTTCCTCATTCATATTAGCAATCAAAGGGCGTTTGCTTTTGTTATGAATTAATCTATTATATAAAGTCTCTATTGAAGCTTTTAAATAAATAGATGTAACATCATCTTTTTTCAATAATTCATGATTATTGGCATAGCATGGCGTTCCACCTCCTAAACCTATTATAGTATTTTCTGCAGATTGAAGCAATTCGACAAACATTTCGTGTTCTAATTTCCTAAAATAGATTTCTCCTTTTTGTTCGAAAATCTCATTTATTGATAAATTAGCTCTTTTTTCGATGCATTTATCCAAATCTAAAAATGGAATATTTGTAATTTTTGAAAGATTTTGGGCAATTGTTGACTTTCCGCAGCCCATATATCCTAATAAGACTATTTTTTTCATTCTAATAAAACACTATAAATTAGGGGATTGTAAATTTTGTTTAAAAAAAGACAAATTTATAATAAAATTGCTTGCAAATAATAAAATAAACTCCTTATATTTGCACCCGCATTCAAGGAACATATGACTCGATAGCTCAGTCGGTAGAGCACATCACTTTTAATGATGGGGTCCTGGGTTCGAGCCCCAGTCGGGTCACAAAATTTGTGACTAACAAAATAAGTTTCTTGAAAGCAATGACTCGATAGCTCAGTCGGTAGAGCACATCACTTTTAATGATGGGGTCCTGGGTTCGAGCCCCAGTCGGGTCACAAAAGGTCGAGTAATTTATTACTTGACCTTTTTTCATTTTAGGCCACGTGGAGAAACGGTAGACTTGCCATCTTGAGGGGGTGGTGCTCGTAAGGGCGTGTGGGTTCAAATCCCACCGTGGTCACAATAAAAAAGGAAAAGCCTGAGAATTTAGATTCTCAGGCTTTTTGGATTCAAAAATCTTTCGACATTTTCCATTCCAACACCGAAAGACAATTTTTCTCTTTTATTCTGTTTCATTCAAATCGGCATCGGTTATTTAGCACAATATCAAGAAAGCAGATCTTGATAGAAGGTTACATTACGCACATTAACAGGATCCCAGGTTCCATTTGAAATACGGTGCAATTCAATATAATAAATTCCTTCGTCCAGATAAACATCACCCAATTGTTTGATTACATAGTCCGTAAAACCACTAGTACCAGTAAAAGAATAAAGAATACTTGAAATATCTTTTATCACCAATTGAAATTTACCGGGATAACCCGAAAGCTCACATTGCCAGTGGTAAATTCCTGCCTCATTCACTTTCACTCTCCAAGCCGGATACGAAGCTGGATCTGTCCAGCCGCCAATATTATAGTTTGGAGCATGTTCTATCATAATACCAGGCCCATGCAGTATGGCACTTTGAGCAGAAAGAACCAATGTTCTGTCTGGATTTTGATTGATAACAGGAGTTTTGTCAATCTCGGGATGAATCGAAATTTGGCGAACGTTTACCGGATCCAGTCCTCCATTTGAAATACGATGTAATTCGATTTTATAGACACCAACAGGCAAATTAATTGTTCCTAAAGTCAAGGCCTGATAATTGCCATAACCGCTTGTTGTGATTGTAAAAGGATAAGGACCTTGATCTACTCCGTTTATTTTGAGCACAAACTGTCCTGAATAGCCAGATACAATTGCATCCAAAATGAAATTTCCAGCATGAATAACTTCAACGTGCCAAGTGGCAAATCCAGTAGGATCAGTCCAATATCCAAGATTATAAAACTGTCCATTTTTCTCAATACGTAATCCTGAAGTAATAGCATCAACAGCATTCAAATTTAGTGTCCCATCATTGAATTGTCTAACAAAAGTGAAAAGGATATCCACAATTCCTGACATTTCTAAAACAATCGTTGTGCTAATATTATCCAGCGGAGCATCAGGTACTGAAATAGTATACCCTGAAAATCCATCATTAGGAGTTATATTTAATGTTGTTTTATTGGAATCAGCAAGAAAATACGCTTTTACAACACTATCATGATACAGATCAGGAACAATTAAATTTCCATTCAAAGGCCAATTATCAGCAAATACATGCAGATACAGGTATTGTATTTCGTCTACAATTTTACGAGTAGCCCGTCCCCAAAGTAATTGTGTCGTATACGGGCTGTGTTGGGTTCCATGTATAGCCATTTTATTTATACCCATCCAATAAGCAAATCCATTAAGTCTGTCTACAGCGTCGGATGGGAACGTTCCATCTCCTTCAGGACCTACATTCAGAAGGAAATTCCCTCCTTTACTCACGATATCAATTAGTTTTTGAATTAAATCTTTTTCGGTTTTCCAACGCGTGTCGTGAGCGGCATACCCCCAATTATCATTCATGGTCATACAAGTTTCCCAATCTGTTCCATCTCCGTTTGGCGGCATAGTAGGAATACTTTGTTCAGGAGTTTTAAAGTCGCCGGTCAAACCATCATACATTCGATCATTGAATATCAAACGATCTGTTCCGGGGATATTTTTAATTGCCTTCATCATTCGGTAACGGAATTCGGGTGTACTTGCGAATCCTAAATCCCACCAAATCAAATCAATTCCATAATCATTAATCATTGTTTGAATGTGGGGCACCACAATGTTATCCGTATACTGTGCACTTTCCTCATAAGGAGCAATATGAGTGGCGGTTAAATTCTGCGGAGTCCATCCCATTCCCCCGGGATTCATCCAATCCAAACATTGAGAATAATAAAATCCTATTTTCAATCCGGCTGCATGAGCCTCAGTCACCAAATTTTTCAAAAGATCAACAGAAATATTCGTGTCATCTTCAATATTGTATCCAACATGATTGGTGCGTATCAATGCAAAACCTTCATGATGTTTGGCGGTAACAACAATGTATTTCATTCCGGCATCTTTTGCCATTCTTACCCATTCGAAAGCATTGAAGTTTGCTGCAGTGAAATCTTTCCAACGAGATTTGTATTCTACTCTGGGAATTTGAGCCGCAAACATAATCCATTCCGCATATTGACCAGACTTATAAGGTTCTCCTGTAGTGGGATCGATTTTAATAGTTCCATCCGGATTAATCCATTCAGGACGATAGGTTGAATAGTAGTCCTGCATCCAATGATCAGGATCAATATACGGACCTGTTTTCATTAAAGTTGGTCCTGTATAATATCCTGCCAGACCGGAGTAGCAGCCCCAATGTACAAACAGGCCAAAACCAGCTTCACGCCACCAGGCCATTCGCTCATCTTTGTGCTCTTTTGTCTCAAGAGTAGTTACATAAAGACTGTTACTCATCTTGGTTACAATATCCTGACTATCATCTCTGCCTCTTACTTCGAAATAGTAAATATCAAATGAATTCAGGTTATGTACAGTTATTGAGTTATCATTAACATTTTTATAAAAAACACCTTCTTTAAATACATCATATGAAGTTACCAATGGGAGCGCATCCCAAGATAAAGAAATAGAATTGGTCTTTATATCGGTTGCTTTTAACTCTTTAGGATTGTTATTGTAAAAGGGATTAATATCGATCTCTGTATCGCTAAAGATTAAATCATCAATATAAATAACATCTCCAATTGCAGCATTACTGGTATAATCAGGCTGAAAACCAAACTTCGTAATATTTTTTACCTTGTTTGACAATAAATCAAATACCGCTACACCCCATTCGTTTTGTTTATCTAATGGGCTTTGGGACAAGAATTCATTGTTTCCACCGTCAGAAATATTAACTCTGATCTGTGAATTAGGATTATTACGATAATACTTCATGTACAAATATTTATATTCAGAGAGAGGAACATTTGGTGCACAGTAAAATCCTGCCCAAATAGCAGTATTTGTAACCCTTTTAAATTTTAAAACTTTATTACTTTGATTCGCCCCGGTTCTGTCTGGATTATCAACCACCGTCATCTGCATTTCGTTCGGCGGATTGGTATTTACTTGATTTGTAAAGTTGATTTTTCCGTTTTCAAAATTATCAAGTACAAATGGCTCTCTAAGTATTGGACGTGGATAAAAATCCGGTTTAAAATTCAATTTACCCAATGCCGTCTGAATTTCAGGAGCAGACATAAAATAATCCCAAAGCAAACCCGAACGGTAATTTTCAATCATGCAAATAATCGGACCCTGATCAATAGCCAGATAACTACCATCGACCCAATTGACACTTTCATTAAAAGAGTCTACAAACCCTGCTTTCTCGTTCCAGATCTTCGTTCCCAAATGCTCATAAAAATACCTCATTGCAGCTAAAGACTCTTTGGGCGTATATGGCATTGATGACAGAGCTGCTGTTGGGGCAATTACACCTTTGTCATTTCCGGGTGAATGGCCATTGTAACCCGTATTTCCATCGCAAGCAGTCAGTCCCCAGGCTTTATCCTGGCCATATCCGGTATATCCCAAGGGATTCTCTTCGCAATAAGCTCTGTTTATCAATGTGTGAGCCTGATTTTGCTGAAAATAATTTACATTATTGTAAGTATCCCTCAAATTCTTTGGATTAAATCCCATAAATGAATAATGAGCAAAAAACAAAGGACCACCTTTGGCGTTACCACCACCAATAGGAAGAGTAATATCATAAAATTTTTGATTCTTGTTCTTATAACTGCCGCTTGCTGACCAGCCTGTTTGCCATAAAACAGGATCGATGGCATGAGTTGGCGAAGCAACGGCCAACAGATAAGTTATCATGCACTCGTTCCAACCAATGATTGGCAATTGAATCACATTTTGCAACGCATTATTACAATGCCAATACAACTTATCTGATCCGAATGTAAAGTAATTCCAGTCGACATTGTTCCAAAGCACATTAATCTTAACAACCAGACTTTGTTCTGTCAATATTGGCTGATTGAAATACTGGCGTGCCGTAATCAAACCTTCCATTAAAAAAGAAGTTTCTACCAAATCACCTCCATTATCTTCTTTACTAAACGGAATAGTTTCACCTGTATTTCCGTTTATCCAATGGGCAAAAACGCCTTTGTAATTTGATGCTGAATTGGTTAAAAAATCAACAATTTTCTCAATATGTAGACGTCCTTGTTCTCTGGTAATAAATTCCCTCTCAATTCCTACTAAAATAGCCATCACTCCAAATCCTGAGCCACCCGAAGTAACGGCATTTCCGGGTGATCCTGATACAGGCAAACGTTCGTATGCCATTCCTGAATTTACATTTGCATGATCCCAAAAGTATTTAAATGCATATTGCTGCGTTTTTGTAAGCAGCTGTTCATCTGTAAGTGTTAAAGTGGAGTTTTCCATAAGATTAATTGATTAAGTATAAATAATATTAAGTAAAGCTGTAGTTATATTATTATCGCTATCAAACAAATAAAATGGCTTATAGAGACCTGTTAAAAAAACAAGCGCAAATATTTTAAATTCAGTATTCCAAAAAATGCAATTAACCTATTGATAGTTAATCACCTGACAGTTTGTTTTTTTTAATCACAACACGGGGGATTTGCATTGACAATAATCCGTCAGTAGTAAATTTGGTTTGGACAATGCTTGAAAGAATATTTCTAACAATTTCTATCGGTGTAAATCACGAAATTGTTACTATTTGGTGGCATTTTAAGATAAGACTGAGGCTTATTTTGTCTATTAAAACCACATCATAAATGTTTTTTCTTGCTTTTAAAGGCTTAAAAATCAAAAAGTTGTAATAAATATAGTACGAATATATTAATTATTATTTACAATTACACCATCAAAAAAATACTTTTTTAAATTTATTTATGATGATATTATCAAAATAAAGTGCAGATGCTTAGAGCTTTAAAAAAATAAAAGCCTGAGAATATAAATTCTCAGGCTTTGTTATGATTCTAAATTTTATTCAGGATTTTTAATTTCACCAATTACTGTTTTATGAATTTTTCAGTGTGATTTTCAAGCTTGTAAATATAAATACCTGATGATAAAGATGAAACGTTTATTTGCACAATGCAATCTATTATAAAAAACTTCTTTGGCTTCTTCCCACTCCGTAAATATATTCGATTTAGTTTACAAACTTATTTTTTCATAAAAAAATACCTATGCTATTAATCGTTTTTTAATTGGTTGGTACATACTCAATTATTTCATCATTTCTGTACTTTTTTTTTACAAGAAATCACTTTACAAAATAAAACTTTTCCTAAATTCGTCTCGAAATTAATCAACCATTAACCTAATCCCAAATTAGTTTATGAAACACCTACTACTCGTATCATTTATGATGATTACCAGCCTTACATGGGCACAATCTGCAACCGCTTATTTTGACAAAGCGATGAAAAAAGCCGAAGCCGGCAATACAAAAGGTGCTATCGCGGATTACACCAAAGCCATCAAAATGAATTCACATTTTGTAGAAGCTTACGCAAACAGAGGCGTGGCAAAATACAAATTAAATGACTTGCAAGGCGCTCTTGCTGATTTTACTAAAGCAATAGAATTAGACACCATGAATTCTGATGCCTTTACAGGAAGAGCAAACGTAAACTACAAATTATTGAATTACGACGCAGCAGTCGAAGATTGTTCTTATTGCCTTATGATGAATCCTAAAGATTATGTTGCGTTAAATCTTAGAGGACTTTGTTACAATAAAATGGGAGAAAAAAAGAAATCATGTAAAGATTTCTCTAAAGCAATCGAATTAGGAAGTCAAAGCGCTATCAAAAACAGGGCTACTTTCTGCAAATAAAATTGAATAAATAAAACAAAAGGCAATCTGTAAAATCATTTTTTCAGATTGCTTTTTCTGTTAATTACCTTACCGATTCTGTATAAAAGATATTACTACATTTGTTCTATAAATTAATTTTCAATGGCACTTCTTAAAATATTAAACAATAACGCCAAGACAGACGAAAACTCTGGTTTTGGAACCAATGCGAACAGTTACGGAGGGAGATTTGTAAACAAAAACGGAACTGCCAATATTGAAAAAAGAGGAATGAATTTACTGCGTCGAATTAGTTGGTATCACACCATGATCGACATGCCAAACTGGAAATTCATGTTTATTCTATTTTCCTTTTATATCGTAATCAATTTTATTTTTGCTGTTTTATATTATGCAATCGGTATAGAACATCTTGACGGAATTGCGCAATCGCAAAGTGTCTTAACCCAATTTGGTCAAGCTTATTTTTTTAGCGCACAAACTTTTACCACCGTTGGTTACGGACATATTAGTCCAACCGGATTTTTGACCAGCGCTTTATCAGCTGCCGAAGCTTTAATCGGTTTATTGAGTTTTGCCATTGCGACAGGATTATTTTTTGGAAGATTCAGTAAACCAACCGCTTTTTTAAAATTTTCACACAACGCATTAATTTCTCCTTATAAAGAACAAAAAGCATTAATGATTAGGGTTGTTCCTTTTAAGAACACCAATTTTACAGATGCAAAAGCAAAAATCACGTTAGGAATGAGTGTTGAAGAAAATGGTGCCAGAACCAATAAATTCTATACTCTTGATCTCGAATTAGACCGTATAAATGCGCTGTCATTAAGCTGGACATTGGTACATGCCATAACAGAAGAAAGTCCGTTGTATAATTTTACAGAAGACGATTTTAAAAAGACTCACGGTGAAATTTTGGTTTTTATTACCACTTTTGATGATATGTTTAGCAATACAGTCGCAGCACGAACATCTTATACATTTAATGAGATTATTTATGGCGCAAAATTCGAAACAATGTACAACAGAAGCAAAGATGGTACTAAAACGATTTTGTATCTCGACAAATTAAATCAGTATCATACTACAAACTTTTCATAAACAATCATTATTAATTAAGTTTTAAAGGTAATGTCAGATTTTGTTTTATTTTTGTTCACCCAATTAATGTACAATGATAAACAACATAAAGACTGTTTTCAGCATAAAGGATCTGGAAAACCTATCAGGAATAAAAGCACATACAATTCGTATCTGGGAGAAAAGATACAATATTCTTGAACCCATGAGAACGGATACCAATATTCGTCTTTATAATTTACATAGCTTACAAAAACTTTTAAATATAACCTTACTGCATGATTACGGTTATAAGATTTCTAAAATATCAACTTTCCCCGAAGAAAAAATCCCACAGTTAGTTCGTGAGATAATCTCGAAGAAAAATGCTCAAAACTACGCCATTACTTCATTTAAAATGGCAATGATGAATTTTGACCAGGAAATTTTCTTCCATACATTCGACTGGCTTATTTCTGAAAAATCGTTTAAGGAAGTTTTTAAAGAACATTTTCTTCCCTTGTTAAAAGAACTGGGGTTATTATGGCAATCAGAAACGATAACTCCGGCAAACGAGCATTTCATGAGTCATTTGATCAAACAAAAGATTCTAATTTATACTGAAAGCCTTCAAATACTTAAACCAACCAAAACCGACAGGATTTTTGTGCTCTCGCTGCCTTTAAACGAAATTCACCAAATTGGATTATTGTATCTTCAATATGAAATTTTGTCTAAAGGATATAAAACCATTTATTTAGGCGAAAGCATGCCTATCGAAAACCTGCAGGATCTTACCAAACATTTTGAAAATATTACGTTTGTTTCTTTTATGACGATTCAGCCTGATCGAAATGTTATCAATCAATATGTAAAAACGATGGGTCAAAAATTACTTCAAAAAACCAATGAAATATGGCTTATGGGTAAAATGACCGAACACATAGACACCAAAAATCTACCGGACAGAATCAGAATTTTTGACTCGATGGAAGAAACAATAGAATCGATTTAATATTTTGTTTAAAGTTTTTGTATATTTGTTAAACAAATGACAAAAACAATCGCAATAATAGGATCAGGCTTCTCCGCATTAGCCGCTTCGTGTTACCTGGCTCAACAAGGAAACAAAGTCACTATTTACGAAAAAAACGACACAATAGGCGGTCGGGCAAGACAATTTAAAAAAGAGGGTTTTACCTTCGATATGGGGCCAAGCTGGTACTGGATGCCCGACGTATTTGAGCGTTTCTTTCATGACTTTAGCAAAAAAACCTCTGATTATTATGAGCTTATAAAGCTAAATCCGGCTTATCGTGTTTATTTCGGGATAAATGATTTCATTAATATTTATGATAATTTAGAAGAAATAAAATCCACTTTTGAAAATATCGAAAAAGGAAGCGGCGCAAAACTTGAAGCTTTTATTAGCCACGCAAAAAGCAATTATGATATTGCTATTAAAGAATTGGTTTATCGTCCCGGAGTTTCGCCATTAGAACTAGTTACACCAAAAACCATTCTAAAACTCAATCAATTTTTTAGCACAGTCAGTAACGACATTAGAAAAGAGTTTAAAAACGAAAGACTAGTTCAGATTCTAGAATTTCCCGTTTTGTTTCTGGGTGCTAAGCCTTCTAAAACACCTTCGTTTTATAATTTTATGAATTACGCCGATTTTGGCTTAGGAACCTGGCATCCAAAAACAGGAATGTTTGATGTAATTCGTGGAATAGAAAAACTAGCTCTTGAATTGGGAGTTACGATCGAAACCAATTCACCAATCGAGAAAATAATAATCGAAAATAAAACCGCAACAGGAATTGTAATTAATGGAAAAACCATTAATGCAGATATTATTTTAAGCGGTGCCGACTATCATCATACTGAAACTTTATTAGACGAAACATTCAGAACTTATTCAGATAAATATTGGGAAAGCCGTGTTTTTGCACCTTCTTCCCTACTCTTTTTTGTGGGTTTTAATAAAAAAATAGAAAACGTTACCCATCATGCTTTATTTTTCGATGTGGATTTTAATCAGCATGCAGCCGATATTTACGATCATCCAAAATGGCCCGATGCTCCTTTATTTTATGCCAATTTTCCATCAAAAACAGATAAAACAGCAGCCCCGGAAGGAATGGAAAGTGGATTTTTCCTTATACCCTTAGCACCTGGAATAAACGATAGCGAAGAACTTCGGGAGGAGTATTTTGAAAAGATAATCACTCGTTTTGAGCAACTTACAAAACAAGACGTTAAAAAAAATATTATATTTAAGAAGTCATTCTGTAAAAATGATTTTGTAACAGATTACAATGCATACAAAGGAAATGCATACGGAATGGCAAATACATTATTGCAAACCGCTTTTTTAAGACCAAAACTAAAAAGTAAAAAAGTACGTAATTTATATTTCACGGGACAGTTAACTGTTCCCGGACCAGGTGTTCCGCCAGCTTTAATTTCAGGAAAATTGGTTGCCGAGTTAATTCAAAAATCTATTAGACCGTAAAAAAATGAAATCACTATTTGATACAGTTTCCTTTAAATGTAGTAAGTTGGTAACCAAAAACTACAGTACATCCTTCTCGCTGGCGGTAAATATGTTATCACCAAGCATTAGAGACGGTATTCACAGTATTTATGGATTTGTTCGTTTTGCAGACGAAATTGTCGATTCATTTCATGATTACGACAAAGTAAACCTCATCAACGATTTCGAGAAAGAATACTACAAAGCCATAGAAAACGGCATTAGTTTAAACCCGATTTTAAACTCCTTTCAACATACTGTCAAACAATACAATATTTCTGACGATCTTGTTCAGGCATTTTTAAAAAGCATGAAACTCGATCTCATTAAATCGAATTATAACACACAAACAGAATACGAAGATTATATCTATGGTTCTGCCGATGTTGTAGGCTTAATGTGCCTGAAAGTTTTTGTAAAAGGAAACAATCAAAAATATGAACAGCTAAAACACGAAGCAATGAGACTGGGATCTGCTTTTCAGAAAGTTAATTTCCTAAGAGATTTAAAAGATGATAATTTAGTTTTAAACCGAAATTATTTTCCGGGCGTTGATTTAAATTCCTTTAATGAAAATACCAAAACTACAATAATCAAGGAAATAGAAGAAGATTTCAAAATTGCCTTTCAGGGTGTTATTAAACTTCCTATCGAAGCCAAATTTGGAGTTTATACCGCTTATGTTTATTACAAAAAACTGCTCAAAAAATTAAAGAACACACCTTATCATGAAATTGGAAATTCAAGAATAAGAGTTTCAAATTATACAAAAGCCGGGCTTTTAGCGCAATCTTTTGTAACTTACAAATTAAAATTGGTGTAAAAAATCTACCAACTGAAATTAAAATAATAACTTTAACAATACAAAATGATTTCTTTTTTAATCTTTTTAGGTGTTTTTTTATTCATGGAATGCATTACCTGGCTTACGCATAAGTACATTATGCACGGTCTAATGTGGTATTTTCATGCAGATCATCATCAGCCTAAATATGAAAATACTTTTGAGCGCAATGATATTTTCTTTGTCATTTTTGCTATTCCCAGTATAACTCTTTTTTATTTTGGAGTTCAGGGCGGATTCAACTATTTATTTTTTATCGCCTGTGGTGTAACACTTTACGGGGTATGCTATTTTTTAATTCACGATGTTTTGATCCACCAGCGTTTTAAATGGTTTAAAAATACCAAAAATAAATACCTCATCGGTTTACGAAAAGCACATAAAATGCATCATAAACATTTAGGAAAAGAACACGGAGAATGTTTCGGAATGTTGTTTGTTCCTTTTAAATATTATAAGATGTAGTGTAATTTGGGCGTTCCCGCTTTTTGCAGCAGGCAGAAAAAGCCTGCCACAAAAAGAGCTCCACTACAACCCCTAACGCAAACGTGTCTTCAAGAGCAATTGTAATAATTAATTTTCATGAAAGTATATAAATTAGAAACAGTTCAGCATTTAAACGCCACAATTGAAGAATGCTGGAACTTTTTCTCAAGCCCAAAAAATCTTCAAACCATAACGCCTAAAGACATGACTTTCGAAATTCAGGATTATGACGGCAAACGCATGTATCCCGGGCAAGTTATCACCTATACTTTAAAACCTCTCTTCGGAATCAAAATTAACTGGATGACAATTATTACAGTTTCAGAAGAAAATAAATACTTTGTTGACGAACAACGTTTTGGTCCGTATGCTTTATGGCATCACAAACATTTTTTTGATCCAACAGAAAATGGTACAAAAATGACCGATATTGTTCATTATGCATTGCCTTTAGGATTTCTGGGCCGCATAATGAATACTTTGGTAGTTAAAAACAAACTGAAAAATATCTTTGATTATCGTCGCAACACAATCGATGAACTATTCAAAGCTAAAGCATAAATTATTTTTTTGCCACAGATTTTAAGATTTAAAAGATTATATATAAAATTAGCCACGAATCCACGAATTAAAAAAATTCGCGAATTCGTGGCGAAAAAAAAATCAGCGACAATCTTTTAATCTGTGGCAGAAAAAAAGAAGAACTATATAATGACAAAACAAAAAGTTATCTTTTTTTGGTTTCGACGTGATTTACGTTTAGAAGACAATACCGGATTATTTGAAGCCTTGCAATCTGATTTTTCCGTAATTCCGTTATTTATTTTTGATGATGAAATTCTGGAAAATCTTCCTAAAAATGATGCGCGAGTAAATTTTATTTATGATTCACTTCAAAAAATAAATACTGAACTTTCAGAAATTGGCACTTCACTTTTAATTAAAAAGGGAAAAACCATAGAAGTCTGGCAATCACTTCTGGAAGAATTTGACATTCAAAAAGTATTCTTCAATAAAGATTATGAACCCTTTGCTATCAAAAGAGATTTGGCGATTTCGTCTTTATTAAAAGAAAATAATATCGAAACTTTTTCTTTTAAAGATCACGTTATTTTTGAAGAAAAAGAAATCACAAAAGCAGACGGGCTTCCGTACACGATTTACACGCCTTATAAAAATAAATGGCTCGAAAAGTACCATCTTTCAAGCCAGGCACCAGAATATGATACAAAACCCTTATTAAAAAATTTTGCAAAAAATAAGTTTCCGTTTCCAAAATTAACCGAAGTCGGTTTTGAAGAAAATATCATAAAAGTACTTCCTCATAATTTAACTCAAATTGCCAATTATAAAGAAACTCGTGACTTTCCGGCTTTAGACAGCACATCATATCTTTCGCCACATTTACGTTTTGGAACCGTTAGTATCCGAAAATTAGTAAATTGGGCCAACAAAAAAAATCAAACATTTTTAAGTGAATTAATCTGGAGAGAATTTTTCATTCAGATTCTCTTTAGTTTTCCCAATGTTGTAAATCACAATTTCAAATCGACTTACGATGGAATTCAGTGGCGCAATAACGAAGACGATTTTAAACGCTGGTGTTCCGGAACGACCGGTTATCCTATGGTAGATGCAGGAATGCGTCAGCTTAACGAAACTGGTTATATGCACAATCGTGTGCGTATGGTTGTAGCAAGCTTTTTATGCAAACATTTGCTAATTAACTGGCAATGGGGCGAGGCTTATTTTGCAGAGAAATTGTTAGATTTTGAATTGGCATCCAACGTAGGAAACTGGCAATGGGCTGCCGGAACTGGCTGTGATGCCGCACCTTATTTCAGAGTATTTAATCCTGAAATTCAACAAAAGAAATTTGACGAAAAAGGAATTTACATTCGCAAATGGATTCCTGAATTTGATCTGGGTTATAATGAACCAATGGTTGATCATGCCTTTGCAAGAGATCGCGCTATTGCGACTTATAAGAAGGGAATCTTAAAATAGTTATTTTTGTTTCAGGTTTCAGGTTTCAGGTTACGCAACCTGAAACCTGAAACCTGAAACAAAAGAATTAGTATTTCAAATAATTATCGACTTTAATCTTCGCCTTTAAATCAAACATCAAATTATACAAACCAAAGAAAGTACGGTTCATATAAATAAAGTGTTTTGAACCGCGATTTCCGTTCATTTTTTTGAGATTGGTATCGTTTGAAAAGCGCTCGCCTAATTTGGCAATATTTTCAAAGAAAGTTTCATCGGCAAAATCGAAAGTTTCGTTTTGAAAAGGTTTTGTGAAAAGTGACAATAAATCATGAAACATCTCTGTAAAATATTCAATTTCAGAAGGTGAATCATCTGGACGAAGAATTTCTAATTCGAACAATTTTTCATTAAAAAGAGCTGGATCTGTAATTACAATTTTATTGATTAACTCAAAATAAGGCACGTAAAAATCAGCTGGGATTTGTTTCATACAGCCAAAATCTAAAGCAATCAAATTATTCTGATCATCTACCAGAAAATTTCCCGGATGCGGATCTGCATGAACTTTTCTAAGAACATGAATTTGATACATATAAAAATCCCAAAGTGCCTGTCCTATTTTACCCCCAACTTCACGATCTGTATTGATGGCGGTAAACTCAGAAAGATGAATTCCCGTCATCCAATCCATCGTAATAATTTTCTCTGATGAAAACTCAGGATAATAATTCGGAAAAAGTATCTTTTCTATTTTACTGCAAGCTTCAACAACTTCCTTACTTTGTTCCAGTTCTAATAAATAATTGGTTTCTTCAATCAGTTTATCTTCAACTTCCTTAAAATATTTATCAGAGTCTTTTCCCTGCAAATTAAACATTCTGATTGCAATAGGTTTTACCAATGCCAAATCTGAAGAAATACTATTGGCAACACCCGGATACTGAATTTTAACGGCTAGTTTTTTACCATTTTTAGTTGCTAAATGTACTTGCCCAATACTTGCTGCATTTACAGAGTTTGCATTAAACTCATCAAAGATTTCATAAGGTGTTTTTCCAAAATTAGTTTTAAAGGTTTTTAAAACCAACGGTGCAGATAATGGCGGAACAGAAAATTGTGACAGCGAAAATTTCTCTACATAAGCCTGAGGCAAAAAATTCTTGTCCATGCTTAGCATTTGCGCCACTTTCAGTGCGCTTCCTTTTAAGCTTTTTAAACCGTCGTAAATATCTTCGGCATTATTCTCGTTGAGTTTATGGCGGGTTAAATCGGGATTTACAATTTTTTCGGCATAATGTTTAACGTAGTTTACCCCAATTTTGGCACCGGTCTGCACTAGTTTTCCGGCTCTTTCTATTTTTGAGGTTGGTATATAATCTATTGTTTTCATTGTTTGTTGTATATTTTTTCTTTGAAAAGAAATTTTCCGAAATCTAAAAGATGGTTCAATGGCGCAACATTCATTAACTCAAAAGAAGCGTTTACAGATTTTTCGATAAAAATATCCGTTTTTTCAAAAGCCGGCGACGCATCATCCATCCAGAATTTTATAGTCATCATTAATTGCAGCCATGCCGATTCCTGAATTCCTTTTTCCTGAAATTTTTGGAATTTTTCCTGTTCAATTCTATAATCATCTGTCAGGATTTCTGAAACATATTCTTTAAAACTTCCTCGAAGCGACGATAATTGTGAAAGGTTTTTTAATGGATTTCTATCTGTTTTTAATGATTGCAGGACGTAACTTCTGTTGGCAGTCAATATTTCAAAAAAAGTAAAGTAAAAGCTCAACATTTTGTTTCTCATATCATACTCCTGATAATCTGCATTTTTATGAAGCAAATCAACTGTATTGACAAAAAAGAGCCTGAAAATTTCTTTTTCTAAACCTTCTAATGTTCCAAAAAAAGCATAAAATTCTGTTTCTTCAAAATCATTTTCTTTTGCAAAATGGTATACAGATTTTGGCTTTTGCCCTTTCTCTAAAATCTCATTCATGTAAAGCGAAACGATATCTTCTTTGTTGATTATCTTCTTTTTAGTATCCATTTTAATTAATTTAGAATTCGCCTTAAAGGTAAGCAATGTTTAATTATCTTTACTAATCGCTAAACAAGATGCACTGTTAAATATATTATAAATCATGTCCAAAAATGTCTTACTTACCGGCGGATCAGGGTTCATTGGCAAATACTTAACCGAAGTATTAATTGCTAATGGTTTTTCGGTTTCTGTATTAAGCCGCGATGATCGAAAAAATACACCTTTAATCACTTATTACAAATGGGATTTAAAAAATGATTTTATCGAGGAAGAAGCCATTCTTAAGGCAGATTATATTATTCATTTAGCAGGAGAAGGAATTGTTGAAAAACGATGGACAGAAAAACGTAAAAAAGCAATTCTGGAAAGTCGGACAAAACCGGTCAGACTAATTTTTAATGTTTTAAAGAAGAAAAATAAATCACTGGATGCCTTTATTTCGGCTTCGGCGATTGGAATTTACGGCGCCTATACCGGCAAACAAATTTGTACCGAAGACCAGCCTCCGGCAAATGACTTTTTAGGAATAACCTGCCAAAAATGGGAAGAAGCTGTAGATGAAATTAATTCATTAGGAATAAGAACCGTAAAAGTAAGAACCGGAATTGTTTTTGGAAAAAATGAGGGCTTTCTTAAAAAAATCGCACCCTTATTTAAAGCTGGTTTTGGCACTATTTTAGGTTCTGGAAAACAGTATTTGCCCTGGATTCATATCGAAGATCTATGTCAGATTTATTTAAAAGCTGTCATAGATCCGGAAATGCACGGTGCGTATAACGCTGCGATTACAGACAATACTACCAATGGCTCATTTTCTAAAATTCTGGCTAACCTGTACGGATATAAAATCTGGCTCCCAAAAGTACCTGCATTTTTAATTCGCTTTGCTTTGGGCGAAATGAGTGTTGCCGTTTTGGAAGGACAAAGAGTTTCTTCTGAAAAAATACAAAAAACGGGTTTTGAGTTTCAATTTACTGATATCGAAACGGCGCTTTCTCATAGTTTGTCCTGATTTTTTATTTTAAAGTTAAAAGAGCCATTTCTTCATTTCTAATAACTCCGGTTAACCCTGTATTGGCAGTCGATGAAATTTTTGAACCGATTTTCATCGGGATTGAAATATCAAAATCAGCTACCAAAATTGGAAAATCAGAATGAATTTGTATTCCTTCATTTACTTTTTTCAACAAGGCTTTTACTTCAATTTCTCGTGATTTTCCGTGTACTGTTAATTTTCCCTTTATCAAATATTCCTTTTCAGCGTCATTAATATCTTTAATATCAAATTTTGCAATTTTTCCTTTAAAAACGGCTTTAGGATAGCGATGGCTCTCTAAATAGTTTTCATTAAAATGTTCTTGCATTAAATCTAATTTAAATCGAAAATCTTTGATTATAACTGTACAAATAAATGTACTGGTTTTAGGCTCTAAAACTATCACAGCCGATCTATTTACTGCTTTTATTTCTTCAAAAAAAGGAATTGATGCTTCAAAATTTACTGTGGCTGTATTGGTTGTAAATTTTTCCTGAGCATACAAAGAAAATGCAGTAAAAAGCAAAATAAGTAAAGTAGTTCTTTTCATAATCGTCAGCAATTAAACAATTATGTCACTCCATTTTTTAAATTAAATAGACAACTGAAAAAATCAGTTTTGAAAAATCGAATGGCAGTTATTCAGTTAAATATAGTAACTAATATATACACTTAAAGTTACGTAATTTTCCGGAGCTTAGTCGCCGATATTATGCTAAATATTTGTGAAATGTTTTTGCTTTTAAAATGCAGAACAAGGCAAAAAATATTGGTAATAAAGTTTGTCTCTACGGAACACTTTGAAACGGATGTGTACTTCAAAGTGTCCCATAAGAACTATATAATAATTAATTATTCTGAATTAAATTCTTACCCTTCAACTTCGGTACAAATCTCAATTAAAAAACCATCCAGATCTCTTACATAAGCTACAACTTGTCCCCACGGTTTTTGCGTTGGTTCTTTTACCAATACTGCACCAAACGAAGTTGTTTTTTGTATAAGTTCAGGAACATCATCGGTTATAAAACCTATTTCTATCGCAAAAGGTTTGTCTTCTAAACTGCTTTCAATAAAACCATCTTCTAAATTTTGTGCTGCCAGTTTTTTTGATGCAAATGAGAGCGTGGTTTCACCCGTAATCAATTCACCATAATCATTATCAGGTGTAATAAATTTTCTTGAAAAACCAAAAGCATTTTCATAAAACACAATCGACTTTTCTACATCTTCTACATATAATATTGTATATCCAAATTTGACCATTTCTCTGCTTTTTTAATTTTAATAATAGAATTTTCAATTTACAAAAATCATTTTACATAGAATTATCCAATTTCTAACAAAACATTATATTTATCTAAACTTGCCAAATCTTCTATAGAATTTACATTCGTAATTTTCGCATGCTCTTCTACTTCTTTTTTAGCTTCTATTTGTTTGATACATTTTCTAAATCTTCGTACTTCATCTAAACTTGATAAAATAAGTCCGGGAACCTGCACACTTTTACCTTCTTTATCTTTTGCGACCATCGTAAA
>Ga0307413_10000098_pt1 | contig 22283 bp, 17 predicted proteins | sample DK1Ometagenome_3_FD_203714 | JGI IMG/M metagenome (GOLD analysis project Ga0307413, IMG submission 203714) | Maize rhizosphere microbial communities from greenhouse at UC Davis, California, United States - DK15-O-2 | ecosystem: Host-associated > Plants > Roots > Rhizosphere > Soil | place: USA... | reverse complement strand
GACGCGCCGGCGCCGACGTCACCGCGGTCGCGGTGCTGCTGGAACTGGCGGCGCTGGGCGGGCGCGGCCGGCTGGCGGGCCGCGAGATCATCGCCCTGCACACCGTCTGACCACCTCGTGACCCCCTGTTGACGGCGGGCCTCGAACGGCCCGCCGGGCGGCTCGGTGGTGCGCGCGCATCGGCATGGCCGCGCCCAATCACCGTGGTCAGATACCCGCCGGGCTATCCTCGACACCTGAGGCGCACCTGGCGCCGCCCGGCCCCGCTGGAGCTCGAGTGAGTCACGAGGTGGACCTAACGGCGGAGCAGTCGCTCCCGCCGGCTGCCGCGCGACAGCCCTCCGCGACCAGGCGGGTGCGGGCCCGGCTCGCCAGACGGATCACCGCCCAACGGCCGGCGCTGGTCAAACAGGTCCTCGAACCGCTCGCCGCGGTGCATCGCGAGCTGCACCCCAAGGCCGATCTCGGGCTGTTGCAGCACGCCTACGACGTCGCCGAGGAGATGCACCGCGAGCAGCGGCGCAAGTCCGGCGACCCGTACATCACCCACCCGCTCGCGGTGGCGATGATCCTCGCCGAGCTCGGCATGGACACGACCACGCTGGTCGCGGCACTGCTGCACGACACGGTGGAGGACACCGAGTACTCGATCGAGCGGCTGCGCGAGGACTTCGACGACGAGGTCGCCCGGCTGGTCGACGGGGTCACCAAGTTGGACAAGGTCCGCCTCGGCACCTCGGCCGAGGCGGAGACCATTCGCAAGATGGTCATCGCCATGGCGCAGGATCCCCGGGTGCTGGTGATCAAGCTGGCCGACCGGCTGCACAACATGCGCACGATGCGCTTCCTGCCGCCGGAGAAGCAGGCCAAGAAGGCCCGCGAGACGCTGGAGGTGCTGGCTCCGCTCGCGCACCGGCTGGGCATGGCCACGGTCAAGTGGGAGCTGGAGGACCTGGCGTTCGCCATCCTGCAGCCGAAGAAGTACGACGAGATCGTCCGGCTGGTCGCCAACCGGGCGCCGTCGCGCGACGTGTACCTGCGCAAGGTCACCGAGGAGCTGAGCGGCAACCTCGACGCCTCCCGGATCCAGTCCACTGTAGAGGGACGGCCGAAGCACTACTACTCCATCAACCAGAAGATGATCGTGCGCGGTCGCGACTTCGACGACATCCACGACCTGGTCGGGGTGCGCATCCTGGTCGACGACGTCCGCGACTGCTACGCCGCGATGGGCGTGGTGCACGCGCTGTGGCAGCCGATGCCCGGCCGGTTCAAGGACTACATCGCCCAGCCGCGGTTCGGCGTCTACCAGTCGCTGCACACCACGGTGATAGGGCCGGACGGCAAACCGCTCGAGGTGCAGATCCGCACCAAGGAGATGCACCACACCGCCGAGTACGGCATCGCGGCGCACTGGCGGTACAAGGAGACCAAGGGCACCCACGACGGCCGGGCCGGCGATCTGGACGACATGGCCTGGATGCGTCAGCTGCTGGACTGGCAGCGGGAGGCGGCGGACCCGAGCGAGTTCCTCGAGTCGCTGCGCTACGACCTCGCCACCCGGGAGATCTTCGTGTTCACCCCCAAGGGCGACGTGGAGACGCTGCCGGCCGGGTCGACCCCGGTCGACTTCGCCTACGCGGTGCACACCGAGGTCGGCCACCGCTGCATCGGCGCCCGGGTGAACGGCCGGCTGGTCGCGCTGGAGCGCAAGCTGGAGAACGGCGAGATCGTCGAGATCTTCACCTCCAAGGCCGAGGGCGCCGGTCCGAGCCGGGACTGGCTGACCTTCGTCGCGTCGCCCCGCGCGCGGGCCAAGATCCGACAGTGGTTCGCCAAGGAGCGCAAGGAAGAGGCGATCGAGGCCGGCAAGGACGCGATCACCAAGGAGGTCCGCAAGGTCGGCCTGCCGATGCAGCGTCTGGTCTCGGCGGACTCGGTGACCGCGCTCGCCCGCGAGCTGCGCTACGGCGACGTCAGCTCGCTGTACGCGGCGGTCGGCGAGGGGCACACCTCGGCTAAACACGTCGTGCAGCGGCTGGTCGCGCTGCTCGGCGGGGTCGAGCACGCCGAGGAGGAGCTGGCCGAGCGGTCCACCATGGCCACCGTCACCCGGCGCCGCGCGTCCGGTGACGCGGGTGTGGTGGTCAAGGGCGCCAGCGACGTGTGGGTCAAACTGGCCCGCTGCTGCACCCCGGTGCCCGGCGACGACATCCTCGGGTTCGTCACCCGCGGCGGCGGGGTGTCCGTGCACCGCACCGACTGCACCAACGCCGACGAGCTGCTCGCCACACCGGAGCGGCTGCTCGACGTGGAGTGGGCGCCGTCGGAGTCGTCGGTCTTCCTGGTCGCCATCCAGGTGGAGGCGCTCGACCGGCACCGGCTGCTGTCCGACGTGACCAAGGTGCTGGCGGACGAGAAGGTCAACATCCTGTCCGCGAACGTGACCACCTCGCGGGACCGGGTCGCGGTGAGCCGGTTCTCCTTCGAGATGGGCGACCCGAAGCATCTCGGCCACGTCCTGAAGGTGGTCCGCAGCGTGGAGGGCGTCTACGACGTCTACCGCGTGACATCGGCGTCCTGACGGAAAACCGTTCGACGACGAATGGCGATCCGTGAATTCATCGCGGTATTCGGTGCTCAGCCCGGTTCGCGTTTGCCGTGGTGGCGGCGTGTGGCGTATACCGCGGCCTCGGTGCGGCGGTCGAATCCGAGTTTGTGCAGCAGTGTCGACACGTAGTTCTTCACCGTCTTCTCGGCGAGGAACAGTTCGTTGGCGATCTGCCGATTCGTCATGCCCAGCGCGATCAGGTCGAGGATCTTGCGTTCCTGCGGGCTCAGCGCGCTGTACCGGGTGTCCTCGCGCTGCCCGGCGCGCAGCCGCTCCATCACCGTCGCGGTCACCCCGGCGTCCAGTAGCGAACCGCCGCCCGCCACGGTGCGCACCGCGGCGACCAGGTCGTTGCCGGACACCTGCTTGAGCATGTAGCCCGACGCGCCGGCCATGATCGCCCCGAAGAGGGCCTCGTCGTCGGAGAACGAGGTCAGGATCAGGCAGGCGGGGGGCGGGTCGATGGCGGAACGGATCTCGCGGCAGACCCCGACGCCCTCGCCGTCGGGCAGCCGCACGTCGAGGATCGCGACCTGGGGGCGGACGGCGGGGATGATGGTGAGCGCCTCGGTGGCGGTGGCGGCCTCGCCGACCACGTCGATGTCGTCCTGGTACTCCAGCAGCTGGCGCAGTCCACGCCGAACCACTTCATGGTCGTCCAGCACGAACACCGAGATGCTCATCGCAGCACCGCCATTTCGTTCCCGCCCCGTTGGTGCAATCGCCGGGCGCTCCGGGAATGATACGGGTCGCTATCCGACTTCGCGCCTGGTCGGGACGCGAATTGTCGCACACCGTTCCGGTGGACGCGAGTCGGCGGGGATTCCACCGTAATCACGCACGAGTGGCGCGCAACGGTGCACGGCCGGTATCCGGCGGGCCACGGTATGGGATGGTGGCCGCTGCGACTACCGTGCTCGCTCGTGGTGACCGTGGTGGGTATCGGAGCGGACGGCTGGGACGGGCTGACCCCGGCGGCCCGGGCGGCGCTGACCGGCGCCGAGGTGATCGTCGGCGCCGCCGAGCAGTTGGCCGCGCTGCCCGGGCTGGCCGCGAGACCGGTGCCGTGGCCGGGGCGAACCGCCGATGCGCTGCCCGCCATCCTCGCCGACCACACCGGCAGCCGGGTGTGCGTGCTCGCCGACGGCGACCCGATGTTCCTCGGCGTCGGCCCCGGCCTCGCGCGGCTGCTCGGCCCGGAGCAGGTGCGGGTGATCCCGGCGCCGTCCTCGGTGTCGCTGGCCTGTGCGCGGCTGGGCTGGCCGGTGGAGCAGGTCGACGTGATCGACCTCGCGGACGGCCCGATCGACCGGCTGCACGCCGACCTCGCGCCCGGCCGCAGGCTGGTCGTGCTCGGCGGCGACGAGCACTCGCCGAACGAGGTCGCGATGATCCTCACCACCGACGGCTTCGGCGACAGCACGGTGACGGTCTTCGAACGGCTCGGCGGGCCTGTCGAGCGTCGGGTCGGCCGCTCGGCCTCGCGGTGGATGCCCGGCACGTTCGACCGGTCGAACCTCGTCGCGGTCGACTGCGCGGCCGACCCGGCCGCGGTCTGGCACCCGCGGGTCGCCGGGCTGCCGGGCGCGGCGTTCGGTGCCACCGACCCGCTAGCCGGACCCGAGGCGCGGGCGATGGCGCACGCCGGTCTCGCCCCGCTGCCCGGGCAGCTGCTCTGGGACGTCGGCGGCCACGGCGGGGTGGCCATCGAGTGGATGCGTCACCACCCGTCGTGTCGCGCGATGGTGGTCGTGCCGGAGGCGGAGCGGGCCGACGCGGTGCGGGCCGACGCCCGTGCGCTCGGCGTACCGGCACTGGAGGTGGTCGTCGGCGCGCTGCCGGGGGTGCTCGGCGGACTGCCGGAGCCGCACGCGGTGCACGTCGCGGTGGACCCGGCCGAGCTGGCCGCGGTGCTCGACCTCGCGTTGCCCGCACTGCGCACGGGCGGCCGGCTGGTGGTCAGCTCGGTCGACGCCGACCTCCCGACGCTGGCCGCCCGGCAGGCCGAACTCGGCGGCACCCTCACCCGGTTCGACGTGGCCAGGGTCGAGAATGCGGGGGAGAACTGGACGTCGGCGACGCCGGTGTTGCAGTGGGCGGTGCGCCCGCGGTAGGGCGCGCTAACGCGTCTCGGCGGCAGGCCCGAGCGGGCCGGCCTCGCTGGGCCGGGTACGTCGCGCGTCCGGGAGCCGGTCGAGGATGCCGGACAGCAGATCGGAGGTGCCCTGTACGACGCCGAGGCCGCGGGACAGCATCCGGATCGACTCGTTCAGTGCCCGGTTCACCCCGGTCGAGGTGACCAGCTGCGGGCCGAGCTCGGACACCTTGGTCGCGGTGGCGAGCAGCTGCGCGCGCAGCTGCTCGAGCTGGTGCTGGGTCTCCGGCAGCTCCTGGGCGACGAAGTTGCCCATCCGGTCGATGCGGTCCAGCGAGCTCTGCGCCGCCTGCACCGCCGGGGTCAGCTTCTCCAGTGCCGTGGCGAGACGGGGGATGGCCCGCAGCGCCTCCGCGGTGAGGTTGACGATGGCGACGCCCGTGCGCAGCGCCGCGTCGGCGGTACCGACCGGGTCCCTGATCAGGTCGAACAACCGGGGCTCGACCCGGTTGCTCGGCGAGCTGGCGGTCTGCGTGGCGGCCATGGCCGGCATCGTAGTGCGCATCCGGTCCGGGCCCCCCGATCACGGTGTGTCCACCGGCTCTCGGACGGCGACCGCGGCGGCGATGGCCGTGGTGACCGGCACGGCGGCGACCAGGCCGATGCTGCCGACGAGGGTCCGCACGACCTCCTGGGCGATGGACTGCGAGGTGAGGATGCCGCCGAGGCCGACGCCGGAGATCGACGAGTACAGCAGCACCGGCAGGGCAGCGCCGGCGTAGGCCATGACCAGCGTGTTCACCGCGGACGCCACGTGGTCGCGGCCGATGCGCAGCGCCGCGGCGTACAGTCCGGCGGCGGACAGCGACGGGTTCGCCCGGCGCAGCTCCCACACCGCGCTGGCCTGGGTGACCGTGACGTCGTCGAGCACGCCGAGCGCGCCGATGATCACACCGGCGAGCAACAGCCCTCTGGTGTCGATGCCGCGACCCAGGGTGGCGACCAGCAGGCTGGTGTCCTCGTCCAAGCCGGTCAGCCGCGTGAACGCGGTGAACGCGATGCCGAGCGCCCCGATCAGCGCGAGGCTGACCATGGTGCCGAGCACCGCGGTCGAGGTCCGGGCGTGCACGCCGTGGGTCAGGTACAGCACCACGAACATGATCACGCCGGCGCCGGCGATCGCCACCAGCAGCGGGTTCTGCCCGGCGACCACGGCCGGCAGCACGAACAGCAACAACGTGACGAAGCTCAGCGCCAGGGCGAGGAGCGCCTTGAGTCCCTGGAACCGGCCGAGCGTCAGCACGGTGAGCGCGAACAGCACGGCGAGCAGCAGCATCGGGGTGCCGCGCTGGAAGTCGACCAGGCTGTAGGACTGTCCCTCGGCCGGGTCGCCGCCGGCGTAGGCCAGCACCACCTCGTCGCCGACGGCGAACCGCGGGGTGGCCGGCTCGACCGGGACCGTGGTGGTGATTTCGGTGTCCGGCGCCGGCCCGTCCGACATCCGCACCGACACCGCGAGGCAGTCGGCCTGGCCCTGCTGGACCTCGCCGACCTGCGCGCCCGCCTGACAGGACGCCTCGACGGTGCCGACCACGGTGCCCTGCACCGGTTGAGCGGTGGCCGCGGTCACGCCGGTGTCGCCGTCCGGCCACAGCAGGATCACTCCGAGCAGCGAGGCGAGCGCGAACGGGGCGATCAGGGCGAGCAGCAGCCGGTTCACCCGCCCGGACACCGGCGGCGGTGGGCCATGCCCGTGGCCATGCCCGTGCCCGTGGCCGGGTGGCGGCTGGTTGGGACCGTCGAGCTCGCTGATGTCGCCGAGACCGGTGACGTGTCCGGTGTGGACGGCCCGCGGCCGGCTGTGGTCGGGCTCCCGGCGGGCGTGTCTGCCCCGGCCGGGGACCACCGGCAGCGGCGTCGTGTCGGCGTCGTCCACCGCGTCATCGTAGGGAAGCGGGGACGCGCCCGTTCACCTCGCTTGACAGTCGGTCGAACGCGTGTTCGACTGACGTGTGCGTTGGGACGGACAGCGAACGGACACCGACGAACCCGCCCTGCTCGGCCTGCCGGGCCTGGTCCGCAGCGTGCGCACGCCGGAGTTCGCCGGCGTGGTGTTCCACGAGGTGAGGGCGAAGTCGGTACTGAACCGGGTCGACGGCGCGGCGCGGCTGCCGTTCGGCTGGACGGTGAACCCGTATCGGGGGTGCGCCCACGGCTGCACCTACTGCTTCGCCCGCGGCGCCCACCGCTACCTCGACCTGGACACCGGCCGCGACTTCGACAGCCAGATCGTGGTCAAGGTCAACGCCGCCGAGGTCCTCGGCCGAGAGCTGCGTCGTCCGAAGTGGACGCACGAGCACGTGGCGATGGGCACCAACACCGATCCGTACCAGCGCGCCGAGGGCCGCTACGCGCTGATGCCGGGTGTGATCGACGAGCTGACCCGGTCCGGCACACCGTTCTCGATCCTCACCAAGGGCACCGTGCTGGCCCGCGACCTGCCGCAGCTCGCCGGGTCGGGCGAGCGGGTGCGGGTCGGTGTCGGCGTGTCCATCGCGCTGCTGGACCGGGAGCTGCAGCGGGTGCTCGAACCCGGCACGGCGAGCCCGCAGGCACGCCTGGAGCTGGTCCGCAAGGTGCGCGAGGCCGGGCTGCCCTGCGGGGTGATGGTGGCCCCGGTGCTGCCGGCGCTCACGGACTCGACGGCCCAGCTCGACGACCTGCTCGGCGCGGTCGCCGCCGCCGGAGCCACCGGGGTGGTGGTGCTCGCGCTGCACCTGCGACCGGGCGCCCGCGAGTGGTTCGCCGCCTGGCTCACCGAACACCGACCAGACCTGGTGCCGCTCTACCGCGGGCTCTACGCCAGGGGCAGCTATGTCGATCCGCGCTATCGCGCGATGCTGCGCGAGCGGGTCCGCCCGCTGCTGCGCCGGCACGGCCTCACCGCGCGTGACGGCGGCGCCGACGACGGCTGGCCACGCGGCAGCCTGCCCGGCGACGCCGGCGCCGACACGCCGGTCGACACCGGACAGCTCACGCTGCTCTAGGTCGTGTCTCGACGTACCGTCCGCGACGGTCGAACACGACGTCGAGACACGACCCAGTTGCCGGACCGGGTTCGTCGCGCTCAGCCGCGCGGCCACTCCCACCGCACGCAGAACGCGCCGGGGCCGAAGTCGAGCGCCACCGCGTGCGCGTGGCCCGCCGCGTTCACCTCGACCTTGCGCCGGTTGTTGACCTGCTCGTCCGGGTCGATCATGTGCTGCTCGCAGTACGCCGGCAGCATCGACGGATCGAACCGCAGTTCGAGCACGAACTCGCGGACCGGGGTGGTGAACTTGCGGCAGTACGAGTCGTCGCCACGTGAGTACGGCGGGCCGGGGTGCGCCAGCGTGTACTCCACGATCGTGGTCTCGCCCCTGGCCAGCGGCTCGTCCAGCACGATCTCCGCGGCGATGATGCCGGCCGCGGGGTCGCGCGCGACCCGGCCGATCCGGCAGGCCTGGCCCGCGGTGATCTCCGGGAACGGCCGGTTCTCCCGTTCCAGGTCGTAGACCAGGATCGTGCGGTCCACCCCGTCGCGCTCGGCGCGCAGCACCTGGCGGACGTTGATCAGCTTCTCGCCCTTGTCCGGCCCGAGCTCCATCCGGTCGTGCTGGCTGAGCTTGGTCAGCGCCGCGTCCGTGGAGAAGTCGAGCCGCTTGAGCAGGTTCGACACCTGTTCGCTGTTGGTCCACAAGGCCTCGATCGGCAGCCGGGCCGACTCCCGGTTGGCGCGGCCACGCGGCCGCGGCGGACCGAGCAGCGCGGTCAGCGCGCCGGGCGCCACACTCAGCACCGACTCCAGGTGCGACAGCGCGGTCAGCGACTCGGCGCGCTCCGGCCTGCGCCGGCCGGACTGCCAGTAGCTCAGCGCGGTGACGCTGATCGACACGCCGCGTGAGCGGAGCCGATACTGAATACGGTCCAGCGACAGCCCACTGGCCTGGATCGCCGCTCTGAGCGCGCTGGGGAACGCGTCGGCGGCGAGGGACTCGACAGGATCGACCCCTGATCGGCGTTGTGGAATGCTGCGCTGGATGTCACGTATCGGCTCGCGGGTCACGCTGCCACCCATGTGTGCTCCCTGTGTACCTTCGCCGTACTAGCACAGTACGACGTCGATCGAGCTGTGGGTAGCCATCCGGTCAAATCCGGTGGTAGTTGACCAACTGCTGTGTGTAGTCGAATCAGGCCATCCGATCACCCTCCGTTGGAGTGGTCGGGTGCACCCGCGCCGCCGAACGGCGCAGTCGGTGCTCGGCCGGTCGTGACATTCCCCAGGTCCACCTCGAACCGGGCCGCAAACCTGGTGGACGGCCGGGGGGCGGCGTTCGTTAGCCTTCGTGGCACAGCGGCAATGGCGCGGCGCCTTCGTGCAACCGGTCGTTTCCCATCATATGGACAGGAGAACCACCCCCGTGATCCGCACCCACGAGGCCGGCACCCTGCGGTCCGAGCACGCCGGACAGACAGTCACCGTCACCGGGTGGGTCGCTCGGCGGCGCGATCACGGCGGCGTCATCTTCATCGACCTGCGCGACGCGTCAGGCGTCGCCCAGGTGGTGTTCCGGGAGGGGGAGATGGCCGAGCGGGCGCACCGGCTGCGTGCCGAGTTCTGCGTCAAGGTCGTCGGCGAGGTCGCCGCTCGGCCGGACGGCAACGAGAACCCGGAGATCCCGACCGGCGCCATCGAGATCCTCGCCACCGAGCTCGACGTGCTCAGCGAATCGGCTCCACTGCCGTTCCCACTGGACGACCAGGTGGCGGTGGGCGAGGAGACCCGGCTGCGGCACCGCTACCTCGACCTGCGCCGGCCGTCCGCCGCGCGGGCGCTGCGGATGCGCAGCGAGGCCAACCGGATCGCCCGCGACGTGCTGCACGCGGAGAACTTCGTCGAGATCGAGACGCCGACGCTGACCCGGTCCACCCCGGAGGGCGCGCGCGACTTCCTGGTCCCGGCGCGGCTGGCGCCCGGCTCCTGGTACGCGCTGCCACAGTCGCCTCAGCTGTTCAAGCAACTGCTGATGGTCGGCGGAATGGAGCGGTACTACCAGATCGCCCGCTGCTACCGCGACGAGGACTTCCGCGCCGACCGCCAGCCCGAGTTCACCCAGCTCGACATCGAGATGAGCTTCGTCGACCAGGACGACGTGATCGCGCTGTCCGAGCGCATCTACGCCGCGCTGTGGCGTGAACTCGCCGGCCATGAGATCCCGTTGCCGGTGCCGCGGATCAGCTACGCCGAGGCGATGGCCCGCTACGGCTCGGACAAACCGGACCTGCGGTTCGACCTGGAGCTGACCGAGCTCACCGACTACTTCGCCGACACCCCGTTCCGGGTGTTCCAGGCGCCCTACGTGGGCTGCGTGGTCATGCCCGGCGGCGCGAGCCAGCCGCGCAAGCAACTCGACGCCTGGCAGGACTGGGCCCGCCAGCGCGGCGCCAAGGGCCTGGCGTACGTGCTGGTCAACGCCGACGGCACGCTCGGCGGACCGGTGGCGAAGAACCTGTCCGACACCGAACGCGACGGTCTGGCCAAGGCCGCGGGCGCCGAGCCGGGCGACTGCGTGTTCTTCGGGGCCGGCACGCCGGCCGAGGGTCGGACGCTGCTCGGCGCGACCCGGCTGGAGATCGGCAGGCGCTGCGGGCTGATCGACACCGACGCCTGGTCGTTCGTCTGGGTGGTGGACTTCCCGCTGTTCGAGGAGGCCGCCGCGGCCACCAAGGCCGGCGACGTCGCGGTCGGCGGCGGCCGGTGGACCGCGCTGCACCACGCGTTCACCTCGCCCACCCCGGAGTGGGCCGACCGGCTCGAGGAGGACCCGGGCAACGCCCTGGCCTACGCCTACGACTTCATCTGCAACGGCAACGAGCTGGGTGGCGGGTCCATTCGTATCCACTCCCGCGAGGTGCAGGAGCGGGTGTTCGCGCTGATGGGTATCGGCGCCGAGGAGGCCCAGGAGAAGTTCGGCTTCCTGCTCGACGCGTTCAAGTTCGGCCCGCCGCCACACGGCGGTGTCGCGTTCGGCTGGGACCGCACGGTCATGCTGCTGGCCAGGGAGGACTCGATCCGCGAGGTGATCGCGTTCCCCAAGTCCGGTGGCGGCTACGACCCGCTCACCGCGGCGCCCGCGCCGATCACCCCCGCTCAGCGCGCCGAGGCCGGGGTGGACGCCACGCCGCCGAAGCCCGCCACCGCATAGCGCCCGGCCGTGCTGCATCTCCGGGTCGTGTGCCCGGCCGAGCACACCTCAGAGGTGCTCACCGCCATCGCCGCGCACCCCGGAGCCGCGCACGTCACCCTGGTCCGCGGCGCCGCGGTCGACCCGGACGGCACCTCGACCGGCGACCTGGTCAGCGCCGACGTCGCCCGCGAGGCCGCGGACGAACTGATCGAAGCGCTGTGCGCCAGCGGTGTCGACCACGTCGGCGGCATCACCGTCACGCCGATCGACACGGCGCTGTCCGATGCCGCCGACGAGGCGGAACGGGCCGCGCCCGGCGACGGCGCGGACGCGGTGGTGTGGCAGGAACTGCTCGCCCGCACCGGCGACGAGTCCCGGCTCACCGCCACCTTCCAGGCGTTCCTGGTGCTCGCCTGTCTGCTCGCCGCGGTCGGGGTGATCACCGACTCACCGGTCACCATCGTCGGCGCCATGGTGGTCGGCCCCGAGTTCGGGCCGCTCGCCGCGGTGGCCGTCGGCCTGGTGTGCCGCAACCGGCGGCTCGTCCGTCGCGGCGGGCTGGCCCTCGCGGTCGGCTTTCCGCTGGCGATCGCGGTGACCGCCGGGCTGACCGTGTTGGGGGAGTGGGCGGGCCTGTTCGACTCGACCGCGATGCGGGTCAACGACCAGGTCGACTTCGTCTACCAGGTGGGGCCGTGGTCGCTGATCGTGGCGCTGCTCGCCGGCGCCGCCGGCATGCTGTCCATGACCTCGGCCAAGTCGACCGCGCTGATCGGCGTGTTCATCTCGGTGACCACCGTGCCGGCCGCCGGCTACGCGGCGGTCGCCGCCGTGCTCGGGCAGTGGGACCGTGGTCTGGCGTCCCTCGGCCAGCTCGCGGTGAATCTGGTCGGCATCGTGGTCGCCGGCCTCGTGGTACTGGTCCTGAGGCCGAAGGGCCGGCCGGCACGGTCGGCCCGGCCGCTCACCGAAGGCTGACCTCCGAACGGTGAAACCTCCCACTACGTGGGAGTTCGCTGCCCCAAACGAACCTGACACGCGTTCGACCTCGTTCTACGGGTGCCCGATGGTCGTCCGGATCCTGGACAACGGCTACCGTCAGTAGGGCCCCACTCATCGGGCGTAGGGTCGGAGGAGATGACAGTGGATATCGCCCCGGGTGAGCCCGGAACCGGGACCGGGCTGGCCGGGGTCCGGCCGGTCGGCGGACCCGAGGTGGCGGCGACCGTGGCGGCGGCCGAGGCCGTTCTCGCCAAACGCTTCGGAGCGCGGATCACGCTCGCCGACCCCGTCGACCTCGGGGGCAGCGAACGCTCCGTGGTGCTGCGGGTCCGCGTCGCGACCTCGCCGTTCGCGCTGGCCAGGACCGTCGTCCTGAAGCGCTACGTCAAGCCCGGCGTCGGCGGACCGTCCACCACCTACCTGCGCGAGGCGGTCAGCTACCAGCTGTTCACCGCGTTGAGTGCGGACGACCGGATGTGTCCCGAGCTGTTCGCGCACGACGGCCACTCGCAGCTGCTGGTGCTGGAGGATCTCGGCCGCGCGCCCACCCTGGCCGCCAAGCTGCACGGCGACGACGCCAGGGTCGCCGAACGGGCCCTGCTGTCCTGGGCGCACTCGCTCGGCCGGCTGCATGCCACCACCGCGGGCCGTGAGGCCGACTTCGACGCGCTGCTGCGCAGGCTCTCCAGGGACCCGGCGAGCGACCCGATCGCCGCGCAGGGCCCGGCGGCCATCGCCGGACTGCCCACGCTGTTGGCCACCCACCTGGGCGTGGCCACCCCGGCCGAGGCGGTCGCGCGTGCGGTCGGCACCAGGGCGCTGCTGGACACCAGCCGGCACCGCGCCTTCAGCCCGTCCGACTCCTGCCCGGACAACAACCTGCTCACCAGCGGCGGCGTGCGGTTCCTCGACTTCGAGGGCGGCTGCGTGCGCAACATCCTCTTCGACGCCGCCTACCTGCGGGTGCCGTTCCCGTCCTGCTGGTGCGCCCACGGTCTGCCGGCCGGCATGACCGACGCGATGCTCGCGGCCTGGCGCGCCGAGGTCAGGGTGATGTGGCCGGACCTCGACGACGACGCGGTGCTGCTGCCCGCGTTGTTCGACGCCCAGCTCTACTGGGTGTGGCTGACCACCTGGCATTTCCTGTGCGACGACCGGCACGACGACACGTCTCGTCGGGCGCTGGTCCTGTCCACCCGGTGGCGCCACCTCGCCGAGCAGGCGGCACGCCGCGGTTCGGGTGCCGGCGCCGCGGTCGCCGAGCACGCCACCACCGTCGGCAAGGCGCTGCGCGCGTTCTCCGGCTCGGCGTCGGACCTGCCGCTGTATCCGGCGTTCCGCTAGTCCCGGGCCTTCGGTGGCCGCTCCGCGCCGATCTGCATCTCGCTGTCCGCGAAGCCGACGCCGCGGTAGATCCGGATCGCGACGTCCGCCGGGTCGGCGACCATCACCAGGATGTCCGCGCCGAGGTCGGCGAAGCCGAACCGGCTGATCTCGTGGACCAGCGTGCCGGCGAGCCCACGGCCGCGGGCGTCCGGGTGGGTCTTCACGAGCTGGAACCGGGCGAGGCCGGGCGACGCGCGGTAGAGGCCCATCGAGGACAGCAGCCGGCCGTCGTCGAACGCGCCCCACCACTGCCCGTGGCCGGCGTCGGCGAGCCGCCGGTGCGCCAGCGCCCGTGCCGTGCAGAAGTCGCGGTCGTAGCCCACGCCCTCGCCGGCCATCGACAGCTCGACCTGCTGGTCCCAGTCCGCGTCGGAGGTCAGCGGCCGGTAGCTCGCGGTCCGGTTCGGCCGCGGCGGCTCGTGCACCGACGTGGCGGTCAGCACGCTGGACACCTCGGCCCGCATCCCGACGGCGGCGAACGCCGCCGCGTCATCGTCCGACGGATGGGGTCGGTCCATCCCGAACGTACGGTGGTCGGCCGTCGGGAACTCCCGCTCGAACGCCGTCAGCCATCGCCGCGTGTCGACCTCGTCGACCGGCGGTGCCGACAGCAGCAGGAAGTTGCCCCACCAGTACGTCGGGTTGTCCGGGGTCCGGACGACGAGGTGGTCACCGCGGTCGTCGACGACGCTGCCGGAGATCTCCAGCAACGCGAGGTCGGTGCGCCAGCCGAGGCCGTGGATGTCCATGTCCGGACCGTACCGGCGGCGGCGATTCCGATCACGACGCCCGTCGACCGGGACGGCCCGACACGACCTAGGGTGGCGCCATGACTCTCGTCGACCGCGTGCTGCTCGGACCGGGACCGTCGAACCCGTACCCGGAGGCCACCGCGGCGCTCGCCGCACCGCTGCTCGGGCACCTGGATCCGGTGTTCCTGACCCTGCTCGACGAGACGTGTGCCCGGCTGCGTACCGCCTGGGGCACCGAGAACGCCCGCACGCTGCCGCTGTCCGGCACCGGTTCGATCGGCATGGAGGCGGCGTTCGCCAACTTCGTGCACCCCGGTGACGTGGTGGTGGTCGCGGTGAACGGCCTGTTCGGCAACCGGATGGTGGACGTCGCCGGCCGCTACGGCGCCGAGGTGGTGCGCGTCGACCATCCGTGGGGAGAGCCGGTCGACCCGGCGCGGGTGCTGGCTGCGCACCCCGCGCCGAGGATCGTCGCGGCGGTGCACGCGGAGACCTCGACCGGGGTGCGCAGCGACATCGACCTGCTGGCCGCCGCGGCGCGCGAGCGGGACCAGGACGTGCTGGTGCTGGCCGACTGCGTCACGTCCATCGCCGGCATCGAGGTGGCGGTCGACGCCTGGGGCGTCGACATCGCCTACGCCGGCACCCAGAAGTGTCTCGGCGTCGCACCCGGCCTCGCGCCGTTCACCGTCTCCGAGCGTGCCTGGTCGCGGCGGGTGCAGCGGCCGCCGACGTGGTACCTGGACCTCGGTCTGATCGGGGCCTATGTGGACGGTTCGGCCGGCGGGCGGACCTACCACCACACCGCGCCGGTGGCGATGATCGCGTCACTGCACGCCGGGCTCGGCCGCATCATGGCCGAGGGCCTGCCCGCGGTGTACGAGCGGCACGCCGCCGTCGGCCGCCGGCTGCACGAAGGGCTGGGCGAGCTGGGGCTCGAGCTGTTCGCCCGCGAGGGTCACCGGCTGCCGGAACTCACCACGGTCCGGGTGCCGGACGGGGTGGACTCGGCGAAGGTGCGTGCCACGCTGCTCGCCGACTACAACATCGAGATCGGCGCGGGGGTCGGCGAGTTCGCGTCCACCGTGTGGCGGATCGGGCTGATGGGCCACAACGCCCGGCTGGAGCGGGCCGAGCTGGTGCTGGCCGCGCTGCGCCGGGTGCTCGGGTAGCCGTCCGTCCTGCGGTAGCGTCGCGCGCGTGGAGCTGGAGCTGTTCGACCCGGAGCCGTCGCAACCCCGGCGGTCGAGCCCGGTGTCGGCCTCGGCGCCACTCGCGGTGCGGATGCGGCCGGCGTCGCTGGACGAGGTGGTCGGCCAGCAGCACCTGCTGAAGCCGGGCTCGCCGCTGCGCAGGCTGGTCGAAGGGGCCGCACCGGCGTCGATGCTGCTCTACGGTCCGCCCGGGACGGGCAAGACGACGCTGGCGACGCTGGTGTCGACCGCGATCGGCCGTCGGTTCGTGGCCCTGTCGGCGTTGTCGGCCGGCGTCAAGGAGGTCCGCGCGGTCATCGACGAGGCGCGCAAGCGACTGGCGCACTCGGGTGAGTCGACCGTGCTGTTCATCGACGAGGTGCACCGGTTCTCCCGTACCCAGCAGGACGCGCTGCTCGGGGCGGTCGAGGACCGGATCGTGCTGCTGGTCGCGGCGACCACGGAGAACCCGCACTTCTCGGTGGTGTCGCCGCTGCTGTCCCGGTCGTTGGTGCTGCAGTTGCACGAGCTGACCGACGACGACGTCCGCTCGCTGCTGCGCCGCGCGGTCGCCGACGAGCGCGGGCTCGGCGGGAAGATCGGGTTGGACGCCGAGGCCGAGGACCACATCGTGCGGCTCGCCGGTGGTGACGCCCGCCGGGCACTGACCGCGCTCGAAGCCGCGGCCGACTCGGCGGTCGCCGCCGGTGCCGAATCCGTCGACCTGACCACCGTCGAGTCCACAGTGGACAAGGCGGCGCTGCGCTACGACCGACAGGGCGACCAGCACTACGACGTGGTCAGCGCGTTCATCAAGTCGATGCGCGGCTCGGACCCGGATGCCGCGGTGCACTACCTGGCCAGGATGATCGAGGCGGGGGAGGATCCCCGGTTCATCGCCCGCCGACTGGTGATCTTCGCCAGCGAGGACGTCGGCATGGCCGACCCCACCGCGTTGTTGGTGGCGAGCGCCGCGGCGCAGGCGGTGCAGATGATCGGCCTGCCGGAGTGCACCCTCAACCTGGCGCAGGCGACCGTGCACCTCGCCGCCGCCCCGAAGTCGAACGCGGTCACCACCGCGGTCTCCGCGGCGATGGCCGACGTGCGCGACGGCAGGGCCGGGACGGTCCCCGCGCATCTGCGCGACGGTCACTACCCGGGCGCGGCGAAGCTCGGCAACGCGACCGGCTACCGCTACCCGCACGACGCCGCCGAGGGCGTGGTGCGCCAGCAGTATCCGCCGGACGAGCTGATCGGCCGCGACTACTACCAGCCGACCTCGCGCGGCGCCGAGCGCGCGGTCGCCGAGCGCCTGCCGAAGCTGCGGGCCGTTGTCCGCGGCCAGCCGCCGCCGGGTGGCTGAGCGCGGAGGTCCCGCCTCGCGCGCCGATCAGGGCCGCCACTCACCGGCGTGGTCCTCGGTTCCCGGTGTGCGCGCCCGGTGGCGTCAGCCGGCTCGACGCTCACCGACGGCCGACCGAGCGCTCGGCACTCGCCGGGCCGCCCGGTCGGCGACGTCGACCTTCGCGCGCGTCCGGGGAGAGCGCCGCGCTGCCCCGAGAGCAGTGCTCTCACCCGTCACACGTCCGGCGGAGCCACCTCGTGGACCCACGCTGAGCGGGTTCGGTCCCTCGTCCGTCGGCGCGATGGAGTGCCCTGTCGGCAGTCCGCTCGCCTGTCAGGTCGGCACGCCGCGATCACCTGAACGGGTCATCGGAGCGACTCACCGACCCGGCCGCCCGGCGGAGTCCCCACGTTGCCGGGTAAGGTCCGGCCAGCAGCCGTACCGAACAGGGAGGACCCGTGTCGCCAGGGGAGATCGCCGCGGTGGTTGCCGCAGCGGCGTTCGTGTTGTTGGTGCTGCTGCTCGGCTTCGTGCTGGTGAAGTTGGGTCGAACACTCGACGAGGCGACCATCGCCATCCGCAAGGCGCACGAGAACACCGACCCGATCTTCCGCGAGGCCAACAACTCGCTCAGCCACGTGAACACCCAGCTCGAGCGCGTCGACGGGATCACCGCCAACGCACAGGCGGTCACCGGCAACGTGTCCGCGCTGTCCTCGGTGTTCACCGCGACGCTGGGCGGACCGCTGGTGAAGACCGCCGCGTTCAGCTACGGCGTGAGCCGCGCGATCAAGGCGCGCAGGGCCGCGAAGGCGGCCGCCGACGGCCGGCACACCCTGCGCCGACGGAAGAGGGCGGCCCGGTGAAGCGGCTTTTCTGGCTTGGGCTGGGCGTCGCCTCCGGCGTAGCGTTGTCCAAGAAGGCTCGTGAGGCGAAGAAGCAGGCGAGTCCGGAAGGCCTGGCCGCCAGCGTGGGTTCCGCGCTGCGCGACCTGGCGGGAGCGATCGGATCGTTCGGTGCGGACGTGCGCGCCGGGATGAGCGAGCGGCAAGAGGAGTTGGCGGACGTGGTGGAGCGACGCAGCGGGGTGAGCCCGCTGGCCGGGCGCGCCCTCAGCGGCCACCCGGTGCAGTCGGCCGCCGTCGAGCAGGGCGCCGCCGCACGGCGTGCCGCGCGTGCCCGCGACGCGCGAGCGCCCCGGGCGAACGACTGAGGCACGGACCGTCTCCTCCGGCGCCGTCGTTCGCCACGCAGCCAAGGCCCCCGTTCCTTTCCACTAAGGACTTCCAGCCGTGCAGACCCATGAGATCCGCAAGCGGTTCCTCGACTACTTCCAGTCCACCGGCCACACCCTGGTGCCCAGCGCGTCGCTGATCCTCGACGACCCGAACCTGTTGTTCGTCAACGCGGGCATGGTGCAGTTCAAACCGTACTTCCTCGGCGAGGCCCCGCCGGCCTACCCGCGCGCGACCAGCGTGCAGAAGTGCGTGCGCACCGGCGACATCGACGAGGTCGGCAAGACCACCCGACACAACACGTTCTTCCAGATGGCCGGCAACTTCTCCTTCGGCGACTACTTCAAGGAAGGCGCGATCGGGCACGCCTGGAAGCTGGTCACCGGTTCGGCCGCGGACGGCTTCTACGGCTTCGACCCCGAGCGCATCTGGGTCACCGTGTACGACGACGACGACGAGGCGATCCACTACTGGCGCAAGATCGCCGGCCTGCCCGAGGAGCGCATCCAGCGCCGCGACGGCCTGGACAACTACTGGGACATGGGCGTGCCCGGCCCCGGCGGGCCGTGCTCGGAGATCTACTACGACCGCGGCCCGGAGTACGGCCGCGAGGGCGGCCCCGTCGCCGACGAGGACCGCTACCTGGAGATCTGGAACCTCGTCTTCATGCAGGACGAGCGGGGTGAGCTGAGTCCGAAGTACGGCCACCCCCCGGTCGGTGTGCTGCCGGCCAAGAACATCGACACCGGCATGGGCATCGAGCGGGTCGCACTGCTGCTGCAGGGCGTCGACAACGTGTACGAGACGGACCTGGTCCGCCCGGTGATCGCCAGGGCCGAGGAGCTCACCGGCCGCAAGTACGGTGCCGACCTGACCGACGACGTCCGGTTCCGGGTCATCGCCGACCACGCCCGCTCCGGCATGATGATCATCGGTGACGGCGTCACCCCCGGCAACGAGGCCCGCGGCTACGTGCTGCGCCGGCTGCTGCGCCGCATCGTGCGTTCGATGCGCCTGCTCGGCGTGCAGGAGCCGGTGCTCGGCGAGTTCGCCGCGGTCGTCCGCGACACCATGTCGCCGTCCTACCCGGAGCTGGCCACCGACTTCCCGCGCATCGAGTCGATCATGCGCAAGGAGGAGGAGACCTTCCTGGCCACCCTGTCCAGCGGCTCGAAGATCTTCGACCTGGCCGCCGACAAGCTGGTCGAGGAGGGCCTGGCCACGCTGCCCGGCGACAAGGCGTTCCAGTTGCACGACACCTACGGCTTCCCGATCGACCTGACGCTGGAGATGGCCGCCGAGCGCGGTCTCACCGTCGACGAGACCGGGTTCCGCGAGCTGATGGCCGAGCAGCGTGCCCGCGCCAAGGCCGACGCCGCCTCGCGCAAGACCGGCCATGGAGACCAGTCGGTGTACCGCGAGCTGCTCGCCAGGGGCAACACCGTGTTCACCGGCTACGACGAGCTGAACACCGAGGCCACGGTCATCGGCCTGGTCAAGGACGGCCGTCGGGTGGGCGGTGCCACCGAGGGCGAGATCCTCGAGGTGGTGCTCGACCGCACGCCGCTCTACGCCGAGTCCGGAGGCCAGGAGAGCGACGCCGGGACGATCGTCACCGCCTCCGGCACCGTCCTCGAGGTCGTCGACGTTCAGAAGATCGCCCGCAAGCTGTGGGTGCACCAGGTACGCGTGCGCTCCGGCGAGATCACCGAGGGTGCCGAGGTCGAGGCCAGGGTCGATCCCGAGTGGCGGATCGGTGCCCGGCAGGGACACTCCGGCACCCACGTCGTGCACGCCGCGCTGCGCCAGGTGCTCGGCCCGACCGCGTTGCAGAGCGGCTCGTACAACAAGCCCGGCTACCTGCGGCTCGACTTCGCCTGGTCCGGCGCGCTCTCGCCGGAGACGAAGTCCGAGATCGAGGAGGTCTCCAACCTCGCCGTCCGCCAGGACCTGCCGGTCCGGGTGGTCTACACCGACATGGGCGGCGCCCAGGAACTGGGCGCGGTCGCGCTGTTCGGCGAGACCTACGACGACACCGTGCGGGTGGTGGAGATCGGCGGTCCCTGGTCGCGCGAGCTCTGCGGTGGCACGCACGTCGAGCACTCGTCGCAGATCGGCCCGCTCACGCTGCTCGGCGAGTCCTCCATCGGCTCCGGCAGCCGCCGCATCGAGGCCTACGTCGGCATGGACGCCATGCGCTACCTGGCGAAGGAACGTGCCCTGGTGCAGAACCTGGCCAGCATGCTCAAGGTGCCCGACGTCGAGGTGCCGGCCAGGGTCGAGGCCCTCGTCGACCGACTGCGCAACGCCGAGAAGGAGCTGGAGAAGCTGCGCGTGGGTCAGCTGCTCGCCTCGGCCGGCACGCTGGCCGAGCAGGCCGAGGACGTGCGCGGCACCGCCCTGGTCGCGTTGACCGTGCCGGACGGCATCGGTGGCGGTGACCTGCGCAACCTGGCCGTCGAGGTGCGTGGCCGGCTCGGCGCGCGACCCGGTGTGGTCGCGCTGTTCTCCGCCGACCAGGGCAAGGTCAACTTCGTGGTCGCCACCACGGCCACGGCCCGCGAGAACGGGCTCGCCGCCGGCAAGCTCGTGCCCGCTTTCGCCCCGGCCATCGAGGCCCGCGGCGGCGGCAAGGCGGATCTCGCGCAGGGTGGTGGCAGCCGTCCGGACGGCGTCGCCGAGGCCGTCGTCGCGCTGCGGGCAGCGCTCGCCGGATGAACCCGGACCGGCCCGGGGCCGACGACCCCGGCCCCGGCCGGCGGCTGGCGGTGGACGTCGGCAGCGTGCGGGTGGGTGTGGCGTTGAGTGATCCCTCTCCCATGCTGGCCACGCCGCTGGTTACGCTGTCGCGCGACGAACGGTCGAACAGCGATCTCGACCGGCTGAGCGAACTGGTCGTCGAACACGAGGTGGTCGAGGTGGTGGTCGGGTTACCCCGCACCCTGGCGGCACGGCACGGCGCGGCGGCGGAGACCGCGGTGGGCTACGCCAGGGCGCTGGCCGGACGTATCGGCACGATTCCGGTGCGGCTCGCCGACGAACGTCTGACCACCGTCGCCGCCACCCGGATGCTCAGCGACCGCGGAGTGCGCGGCAAGAAGGCCAGGGCCGTGGTCGACCAGGCCGCCGCGGTCGAGATCCTGCAGGGTTGGCTGGACGCGCGCGCCGCGGTGCTGGCCCGGGGCCAGGGCGGCCGGCAGGAAGCGGATCCCTCGTGAGCGCGGAGGCGGCATGAGTCCGACCCATGACGAGCTAGGACTGTTCGGATCCGATCACCCCAGATCCGAGCCGCCGCTACGTTCCAGGCGCGAGCTGCGAGAACTGCACGACCGCAGGCGCCGGGCGAAACGCAGGTCCGGTCGCCGCAAGGTGATCGTGTGGACCGGCGTGCTCGTGGTGCTCGTGGTCGTCGGGTTCGCCGCCTGGTTCGGAGTGGACCAGCTGCGGGGCATCGGCAGCTACGACGACTACGCGGGTGCGGGCGAGTCCGATGTCGTGGTGGAGGTGTCCAACGGCCAGACCACCGGCGCCATCGCCGCCCGGCTGCAGGAGCTGGACGTGGTGGCCAGTTCGCGGGCGTTCGTCAAGGCGGGGGAGCAGGAGACGAAGGTCCGCGGGATCCAGCCCGGGTTCTACGTGATGAAGACCAAGATGTCCGGCAAGGAGGCGGTCGCCCGGATGGTCGACCCTGCGAGCCGGGTCGGCCGGCTGGAGATCCGGGCCGGCAGTCAGCTCGACGACGTCACCAAGCTCGACGGCGGGATCAACCCCGGCATCGTCAGTCTGCTGGCCAAGGCATCCTGCGCCGAGCTGAACGGGGTCAGTACGTGCGTGGCGCCGCAGGAGCTGCAACAGGTCGCGGAGACCGCCGACCTCGCGTCGCTGGGTGTGCCGGACTGGGCCGTGGCTCCGGCGGGTGCCGCCGAGGCGAAGCACCGGCTGGAAGGGCTGATCCTGCCGAACGTGTACGACGTGCGGCCCGGTGCGAGCGCCCCGGAGCTGTGGAAGTCGTTGGTGACCGCCTCGGCCGCCCAGCTGCAGAGCGTCGGCATGCCGGACGTCGCGGCGGCCACCGGGTTCACCCCGTACCAGGTCACGGTGATGGCGTCGCTGATCGAACGGGAGGCGATCGCCGCCGACTTCGGCAAGGTGTCCCGGGTGACGTACAACCGGCTGGCCAAGCCGATGCCGCTGCAGTACGACTCGACGATCAACTACGTGCTGGACCGGCCGATGATCGCGACCAGCGACGCGGACCGCAGCCGGTCCGGTCCGTACAACTCCTACCGCAACGAGGGGCTGCCGCCGACGCCGATCGGCTCGCCGAGCAAGGAGGCCTTCGAGGCCGCGGTGAAGCCGGTGGACGGCGCCTGGATCTACTTCGTGAAGTGCGACAAGAACGGCACCTCCTGCTTCGCCGTCACCGACGCCGAGCAC
>Ga0307413_10000097_pt1 | contig 22471 bp, 36 predicted proteins | sample DK1Ometagenome_3_FD_203714 | JGI IMG/M metagenome (GOLD analysis project Ga0307413, IMG submission 203714) | Maize rhizosphere microbial communities from greenhouse at UC Davis, California, United States - DK15-O-2 | ecosystem: Host-associated > Plants > Roots > Rhizosphere > Soil | place: USA... | reverse complement strand
CCACCAGGACATTGTCGATCACGAACCGCTGCGCGCCGAACGAAAACACCGCTTTGGCGAAGCCCAGGATCAGCGCGTTCCGGAGCGTCACGTCCTTGCCCGTGATGCTGACCGCCGTGCCGCTGAAGGCCGCAACCTGCGTCGCGGCGTTACCCTGAGTGAACGGGATGGTGAGCGCTGAATTGACGATGGTGATCCCGTCAAACCCGCTCAGGCTGGCAATCGTGATTGTCGCCGCCGGGTTCAGCTTGATCGTGCTGCCGCGCGTCGCGTACGGCTCCAGGATCGGCGAGGCGCCCGACCCCGGTTTGATAAAGTGACCCCGGAGTTGGCAGCGAACCGGGATCGTGAAGCTGGTCGCGACATAGTACGTGCCGCCCGGGGATAGCCAGATCGTGCCGCCGTCAGCCCCCAGCGCCGTGAACGCCGCCGTGAAGGCTGCCGTGTTGTCGGTCGAGCCGTCCCCGACCCCGCCGAAATCCTCAATGTAATAGTGCCGGGCGAAGCGCGCTGCCAGCGTCGCGGCGGTTGTCGAGCCGGTTGCCGTGATCAGGGTGCCGTCATACAAGGACGAGGCGCCGTAGCCGGCCGCCGTCACGGTGCCGGTGACGGTGACGTTGCCGTCCACCCTGAGGGTGTCATTGGACAGTTGCAGGCAGGTATCGCCGCCGTGGCCGTCCTCCACCCGTTTCAGACTGCTGGTGACCCCGACGCCGCTGTTGTCGAGGTGGAGCAGATCGCCGAAGGTGTCCTTCGGCCGCAGAGTAAACCAGTCAGCCACTTACAAAGTCCCCCAGGGTGAGTCCATCTCGCCCCAGGTTTCGGCAGCCGTCCCGGCTGTGGTCCGGCCGCTGGCTGAGGTGATCCGGGCGATGCGAAGGCGCCCGCGCAGGACGGTGGTAACGGCGCCGCCGGATGAGGTGATCGAGGCGGAATGCCAGTAGGTGCCGGCCTCCAGGCCGGTGGTGTCGGCCGGATCGAGCGCCACGGAAAACGTTCCCGACGCCGCCACGGTGACGGTGATGCCGTCGCCCAGGGACTTCTCAACCAGCACGCTCGCCCCATCGGTGAGCTGGTAGGCGATGCTGGCGCCGGTCAGGTCGATGACGGCACCGGCGCTGTCGGTCGCGGTACCGGCCAGCGTCTCGCTGTCACCGGCCGTCATGACGCCGTTGTGCCGCTCGCGGGTCAAAGTGATGGTCATCAGAAGAATTCCGCCCGGATCGGCGCGCTGTTCTCTTCCGCCTGGACCTGCGTCCGGATCTCGCCCATGGCGGCACCGTGGAGCGTCCACAGCTCGGCCCGGCGCGCATCGGGCAGGCCGAAGTCGTCAGCGCAGCGGGCAGCCACGATGTATGTCAGCGGCTCAAATACGGTGTCCGGGATCGCGCTGAGCACCCACGTCACGTAAACCTCACGGTCCAGCATGGCGTGCACGTTGGTGGCAACCTGCTCGACCAGGGCGGCGTCTTCGGCTGTGGCAGTCTCGGTGCCCGACAGGACACCGAGCTTACCCAGCACCCGGTTGCGCAGTTGCGCCAGGGTGTAAGTCGTCATTACGCTTGGTCAGCCTTCGGAGCCTTGCCGCGCCGCTTCGGCCCTTCGTCGGTGCCTTCCGGCAACGCGACATCTTCCTCCGGGCCAACGTCAGCCGCCGTCTGCTGCGCCGCGAGTTCTTCCTCAGTCGGCTTACCGGCGTCGGGGTTCGGGTTCATATCCAGGGTTTCATTAGTGGTTTGCGCCGGGCCGCTGCCCGGCCCCGTGCCGATGCCGGTCGGTCCCGGCGGGCTCCACAGCGGGGCATCGGGCTGGCCGCTGTCGCCGCTGACCTTTTCAAACTCGCCGTTGCCGTCGAGCTTGGCCCCGAGCGACGCGTCACTGACCTCAACCGGCTGGTCCTTCTCGAACCGCTTGCCGCCCAGGGTGACGTACCCTTGTTCGTTCGATCCGGTCCATTTGTAGCTTGGCATTCTCTTCCTCCGTAAAGTGGAAGCACGGTTACGTGTTTCCGTGCTTCCGTGCTTTCGTGTTTCCGTGGTTACGGCATTGAGTAGAAGGCCGTCAGGTACAGCGTTCCGGTCGTGGCACTGGTCGCCGGGGCGGCCTTCACCAGGATGTCGATGGTATCCTCGGCGGTGAACGCCAGCGGCACACCGGTCGCTGCTGTGGCCCGGAACAACCCGCCGGTTTGGCCCGCCGTGCTGGCCGCCACCCAGTAGTCCGGATCGCCGCCGTAGCCGACGTCCAGCGTCACCAGCGGCGTGCCGTTGCTGTCGAGGTCGGGGACCACCACCAGCACATCGAAGACGGTTGCCCCAGCAGGCACCTTGACCATCTGGAACACGTCGTTGATGACGAGCGCCGCCGTGATGGCGTAAGAGCCCGTGGCGAACTTGACGTCGTTGCCGGAGCCGTGCCCAGCCGCGAAGTAAGTGCTAGCGGCGTAGTTCGAAGTATAGGTCGTTGCCATTTTCTACGCCTCCCCTCAATCGCCAACCGCAGCAGTCCACAGAGTCACAATTCCGTGCTGCTTAGAGTTGAAAATCAGCTTCTCAACACCGCGCATTTCCTGGATTGCCACGCCGTGGCGGAACTCGTAATCCGTCTCCTGCGTCTTCGACACCGGGCGCTGTGCCCAAGCCACGCCGATTGCCTGCGCGCCGCACAGGTAGGACGCCGCCACGTCGATGTTCGACGCACCCACGCCGGTCACCACCGGCAGTTCCGGCACTTCGCGGATGATCACGCCGTCATAGGTCAGATCCCCGTCCCTGAAGAGCGGGTTGTTGTCGCCCCGGACCTGTGCGTTTTGGTTGATGGTCGCCAAGCTGGTTTTCAAATCTCTGAACGCCAGCGACGGCGCGAACATCACATACCATTCCTCGTCTTCGCTCACCCGAACCGGCCGGATATGAGGATCGGCGGTCTTGGCGATCCGCTTCGCCAAACTGACGGTCTGGTAAATCAGCTTGTCATTGGTCGAGTCGACGTTCGCCAGCGCCGCGCTGTGGTCGTTGCTGGCAATGTTGGACTTGGCCGCGCCGAACAGGTAGCGGTCGCTGTTGGCCGCCAGATAGGTGTCCTTCGTGGCCTCGCTGGTGTTGGCATAGCTCGTGATCGTGTCGCCGGAGCGGAACGAACCGAAGGCGTCGATGATGCCGCGGCCGTTGCCATTCGCCCCGCGAAGGTCTTCCATGCTCCACATCTTGAGCGCGGCCTTGGCGGCGTTGCGCAGGCCCAGCTCGCTCTTCTGCTCCTCCAGCCAATCGATGACGACGCCGTTGCGAAGAACGTTGGTCGTGATCTTGTGGCCGTAATTGCTGAGCTGTTCCTCGCGGCCTTCAAGTACCGAGTTTCCACTGACGCCCTGCCCTTTCAGCCGGGTAATCAGTGGGATGGTGACTTGCGTCCCCGGCTTGTTGGTCAGCGTTTCATTGAGGTGAATGATGCTGTTCGCATCCGTCCCCATGTAACGGTTGAACCTGTTCCCCCGGATGTATTCCAGAAAGTAATCAGAGTCCCATTGCGCGACCGCATTAGCGGAGGCGACTGTCGTGTCAGCCATGGCGGTATCCCGTCAGGTGCTCGGCTCAGCCCATCTTCAGGCCGGGGTTGCCGAGCACGGATAGTGGGGGCGGGCCGCTGAAGGCCGGCGCTGGAGAGCGCGGCGCGGCGGCTCGGGCGGTTGACAGGGACGTTGGGAAAGCGGGGAGCGGTGCGGGTGGCGGAGCCGGCGGCGTGACTTGCTGGTACTTGGCCGCATACTCGGCCTCCAGCTTCTCACGCAGCTCCTGCTCGATGCGTTCGCGGTAGCCGGCCGGGTCGCCGATCTCGCGCATGGCGAGGACTTGGCTGCCGACGCGGTACGCGAAGCCGGCGGGGTGCGGGTCGCTCATCATCTGCTGGTACAGGGCCGGGTTGGACTTGACCGCTTCGATGAACGCTGACTCTTTTTCCGCGTAATCCGGCTTGCTCGCCTGCTCCATCATGACGCTCATGTCGAGCCGGGCGCGGGTGACCTGTTCGGAAACCTGCTGCTCGATATGCTGGAATGCGCCGTCTGGATCCGCGAACACGTCCGGCCGCACGGGTGGGGCGGGAGGCGGTGTTGCCCGTCGGCGCCACTCCTCCAGCTCCCGTTCCGCGCGCTGTCGCTTTTCCCTCTCGTCCAGCAGGGCTTGAATGGGGATCGGCCCGTGATCCTGCTTGGAAGCCGGCGGCGCTTCCTGCTGCCCGTCCTGCGGCTTCGGAACAAACCGGCCATGCTCATCGCGGGCGCGGTCGTCCTTCGGCTCAGGCGCGGGCGGTTCGCCCGATGGTGCGGGCGCAGACGGTTCCGCTGGCGCCGGTGCCGGTGTCGGCTCCGGTGCTGCTGGCTCGCTCTGCGCTCCGCTCAGGATCTCGTTCAGTTCCATTTCGGCCCTCGTCGTCACGCCCGAAGCCCCGGCGGCGGGTTTGCCTGCTGCGCCCGATGACCGGCGGCGGCCCGGAACGACGAAGGGCGCCCCGGTCTGGGACGCCCCTCGGCGAAACTCGTGATGTGTAAAGTGCGCGGGCTACTTGCGGCCAAGCCCGCCATCAGGTCGGGCAATCGCCTTGACCGCGAACATGAAGCCGGTTTCCAGATGCGTCCGCGCCAGCGATGCCCAGCGGCCCGCCTCATGATCGCCGGCCGCGCGCGTCGCGTCCTCGACTTCCGCCAGCAGGTCGACCATCTCGGCTTCCTTCGCCTTGACCCTGTTCATCAAGGCGATTTCGTCTTCCGACAGGTCCCGGTAACCGCTGATCCGTTTGTGTTGGTTATCGACCAATGTCCGATCCTCTCATTGCTACATGCCTCCTCGCGCCAGATGTTCCTGTATCCAGGCAGCTTGCGCGGCCTGCGTCGCGGGATCGACGCCGCGCATCAGTGCCAGCGTCGGCTCGGCGCCCACATGCGCCCCGCCGGCCAGCCAATCGACGGCCTTGCCCGCGCCCTGCCCGATGCTGGTCATGAGGTCGGCCAGCCGGTTGCGCGTGGCGCTGACGGTCGGCAGGATGAGCGGGTCATCCATTGGACGGCCTCGCCCCTGGCGGAGCCGGCGGCGGACGTGTCGCGGCCATGCGGGCATCGACCAGCGTCTTGGCGGTGCGCGCTTGTGTGTAATCGATGTTCGCCACCTGCTCCTCGATGTCGAGCGAGGTCGGCGGCGGCTCGCCCTGCGGTGCTGCCGGTCCCGGCTCGGGCGTCTGCACCTCGATCATGCGCGCCTGCGCCTCGGCCTCGGCCTTGCCCGCCTGCGCCTCCAGCAGCCGCACCTTGGCGACCTGCTCGGCGTCGAGCAACTGCTGCGCCCGCTGTTGCTGCTCGGCTTGCGCCTGAGCTTGCTGCGGGTCCTGCCCGCCGCCGCGCATCTTCTCCAGGATCGCGTCTTTATTCCGCAACTGGCTCATCTCGACCAGCGTGTCGGGCGGGATCGGCACGCCGGCCTGAACCAACTGGACGATCAACTCGAACTGTTCGTGCTGGATGGTCACGCTGTCCGGCGCGTCATCGACGATGATATCCACGTCCATTTCGCAGACGTTGTTCTGCACCCCGACGACCTGTTGCAAGCGCGGATCGCCCTGCATCGCCTGCAGTTCCATCTCGATCTGCTCGGGCGGCAAACCTTGGCTCTGGAGCTGCTGCGCGAACTGCTCGCCTGCCGTGACCGGCTTATTCAGGGGGACGAACTTAATGTTGCGCTCGTCGTCGGTTACCCTGATCCAGCGCTCTTCGGTCCAGAACTGGCGGATGCGAGCCCAGACGGCCTTGTAGATCGCGATGTTGAACTGGCGTAATCGGTCCAGCATCGGACCAAGTTCAATATAGCCGCCCTGCTGTTGCGCCTGGATTGCCCGGCCAGACTGTGAAGCCGGGCTTTTACCCTCCATGGACGCATTAGGCCCCATATTGTCGATTTCAGCCGTCGCGTGCTGAAGAAGCTGGAACTGTCCGGCGGCGAGGTCCGATGTCTGCTGGATTTCAAACCGCTTGTTGGGCGCGACTTCAAGGTAACCGTCCGGCTTTGCAAGCTCAACGCGCGCGGATCTCGGGTCATCTACTGCGCCTTTATCGGCGATTACCTGCCGCATCGTCAGTAAATGCAGCGCTTTTGAACGCCGTTTGTTGATTTCATCTTGCGGCCCGATCATCTCGCGGACCACGCCGTAACGCGCGTTGCCGCGGTCGATATAGGCCGAGGTCAGGACAATCGGGCATTCCGGCTGCCCGTCCTCGCCGACGTAGGGGCTCGGCCCGCCCTCCAGCTTCACCCCGCGCGTGAACGTGCACCAGTGCCAACCCTGCGCTTGCTTCTCCCAAAGCTGGACGATCCGCACCCGCTTGCGCTTGGCGTCGCACCACATGCGGTCGCCGGGGCGATCCTCATAGGTGCCGCTGGTGCTGTGGTAGACCATGGCGTCGAGATCGTCGGCGGCGTCCGGCCATTTCCGGCGCGCGTCGTCCCAGTCCATCCACAGGACCATGCCCAGATAGTTGCCATCCGAACAATTCGCCTCGCGGGCGTGCGGATCGCGGAAAATCCGGTCCCACGGCAGTTGCCGGATCACGATTTCCGGCTGGTCGCGCTTCATCTCGACGACCACTTCCGCCCCCGCCAGCCCTTCGATTAGCAGGTTTTCCCAGACGGACGAGCGCACCGTGTCGTAGCGCGACTGGTCGGCCACAAACCGCAGCGCATCGGTCGCGGCGTGCGCAGAGTCCTCGTCCTGCGGGTTCCTCGGGAACGCCTTGGGGTCGGTGCGCTGCTGCTGCTCGACGCCGCGCAGGAAGTCGATCTTGCGCTTGATCCGGTTGATAACGATGGCCGGCTGGCCGCGCTTGGCCAGCGCCGTCTTCTCGGCGGATGTCAATTGTTTGTTATCGTAATAATCGCGGTCACGCTCGCTCAGCGTCCGCTCGTCGGTGGTGGCTTCCTCAGCTTCTTCAAAATACTGAACATACCGCGCCAGATCCTCCGCGTCGTCCTCGACGATGGGCGGCGGTGCCGTCACACCGCTGACCGGCGGAGTCGTGGCTCTCCAGACCCGCGCGCTGGCGCTGGCGTGGCCGATGGGGTCGTATGGCATGTCAGGTCGTCAGCGTCTGGAGAGCGGTATTGTCGGCGCGAGTCGGGGCGTAGGCGATGCGGCGCAGCCAGCCATTGAGCGGTTCAGTCCCGGTCGGGTTGCTGTTGCCAAGCCGGAACTCGGTTAAGCCGGTCGGGACCGTCGTTGTGCCGGTCGTCAGAGGCGTTGCACCGTCGCGCGCGAACGCCACGCTGTTGGTGGCCCAGGCGACGGCGCAGCGGGTCGCCACGTTGGGCGTTAGGGTGCCGGCTTCCCGGAGACTGATCTGTGTGACGCCGCCAGTCACGACCAGGGCCTGGGCGTTGCCGCTGTTCCTGGCACGGAGTGAAACCCGGTTGTTGGTCGTGCCGTCCGACAGCAGCCACCCGCCGGCATTCAGGCTCGTCGTGGTGTCGAGGGTGACGAGGTCGGCGAGCACGGCCCCTTGGGCGGCGTTGAACGACGGGATGGCGCTGGTGGCAATTGTGCAGACATCGGCGGCCCGCGTGACCGTCGAGCCGACCGTGACGATCGGCGATGTGGCATAGGCTCCCAGCTCCAACTGGACGTTGGTGCAGCTCCCCGACACCGTCAACGTCAAGCTTCCAGCGGTCGGTGTGAAGCTGAGGCTGACGCGGGCGTTGGCTGCGGTGCCGACCAGCGGCCCGGCGGTCGAAACGCCCGTCAGCGTGATCGTGCCGGTGCCCCAGAAACTCAGCGTGTTGGCTGCCGCCGCGACAGTGCAGCTCTGCGTCACGCCAACGGCGGAGTTGAGGAACAGATTGGTCCTCGCGCCCTCAAGCAGCAGGCCGCGCGCGGTGCAGACGGTGACGGCGCTCCCGGCCGTTGCGATGTAGGCGGTGGCGCTGCTGCCGGTCTCAAGCTGAGCACCCCAGAGGTGCAGCGTGCCGGTGCCGTTGCCCTGATAGCTGAACTCGCTGTCCGCCGTCGCCATCCTGATAAAAGCCTGGATGGTGCCGCTATCGGCGCTGGCCGGGATGCCGGTCAGGGCGCAGCGATACCAGCCGCTGCCGGCGTCCGTGATGGCAACGACAGGGCTGGCCCCGGTGCCCTCGGTGGTCGTGCTGCCAACCACGCCGGTTGTCAGGTTGAACCACCCGATGATGCTGTCTGCGCCAGTGTTGAGCATCAGCCGCAACCAGCTTCTGGTGCCCGCCTTGGCGTAGACGCTGAATGTCTGGGTGACATGGGTGTCAATGGCGACGCCCTGCAGCGTGCCCCGGCTAGTCGAGCCCGAGTTTTCGGTCAGCGTGTCGGCGGTCGTCGTGCCAAGCGGGTCGGTGACGGTATCGGCCGTGACGCTGACTTGGCCGGCGGTCCAGACCCCAGCATTATCCTGATTACTTGACCGGAGAATGAGATTGGTGCGCGCCGTCGTCGGGTCGTAATCGAACCGGGCGGCATCGGTCGCGGCACTGGTCAGGGTGCCGGCGGAATTGAAATACCAGCCCGTGCTCGCCCGCGTGAAGGTTTCCAGGCCGCCCAAGGCCATGGTGCTGACGTAGTTGTAGTCGAGCGTCGGAGTGAACGGCGTGCCGCCGGCACTGACCACGACACCCGATGCCACACCCCGAACGCAGCCCCGCACGGGAGCCGTGATGACGCTCACGTTATTGGCTTACTCTATACGTTACGGTGCCGCTGGTGTAGGCGGTGCAGTTGAGGCGGTACAGCGTGTCGCCCTCGACCTCCTCCGCGATGACGCCGCAGGGCGCCGTGAACGTCGCCGCCGTGCCGGACGAGTCCCTACTGACGCCGGCCCAGTTGGTGCCGTCGAACGACCTCTCAATGGCGACGGTCGCGACAAATGTCCCGCGCAGGCTGACGTTGAACTTGCCGATGGGGCGGAACGAGCTGCTTTGGCCGGTCGCCGTGAAGGTGCCGCTAACAAGAACGGTTGCTGACATTTAGGCTACCTTCCAGGAGTCGTGGTCGTCTGTGTTGCCGAACGTCCGCGCCCAGCGGTCGACCGGCGCCTTGGGCTTGGCGGGCCGCGATCCCGCGACCATGTCGTCAAGCAGCCGGCCGAGCAGGGCGCAGGCGTCGACCATGTCGTCATGCTTGCCGGCGGGAAAACTCAGCAGCTCGCTGACAAGGTCGGTTGTCCACGGCGCGTTGCGCGGGAAGTACACCTTGCCCATCGCCATGCGGGCGCGGATCGATTGGGCGCGCGTTGCCTTGTCGCGGACGCTGACGAACTGCTGCCGGCTGAAGTACACCCGGCGCTCGTTGGCGCGCTGCTCCAGAAACGGGCCAATCGACTTCAGGATCTGCCCCTGCTCCTCCGCCCAGTCCATCGGCCGCCATTGGTCGGCCAGATCGAGCAGTGCTTCCACCCACCGATCCGACGCGGTGCGCTGCCGCCACAGGTCCAGCACATACAGGTTATCATCGGGATCGACGCCAGCGACCACGTGCACGGTCCAGTCGCCGCCGTCCGCCGTCACGGCATAATCCGATGCGCCGTAGATGTGCAGCGTGCTGCGGGCGGGCGGATCGTTATAAAACCTCATCCAGGTCTTGAGGAAATAAGAGCCCTCGTCAGGCGTCGGGTGCTGCTGGTAGAGCGCCGACCAGAAGCGCGGCAGGGTGTTGCGCTTGATCCGCTCCAGCGCTTCGATGGGATAGGCAGCCGGCCACAGCGCCTCGCCGTTGTCGCTGATGGCGGGCAGCTCGACCACTTCCCAACGATCACCGCCCGCCGCCTGCTGATCGAGCAAGCGGCCCATCAGGTCTTCCTCATGCATTCTGTGAGCGATCACGACAATTGCGCCGCCGGGCTGGAGCCGGTTGTAGGCCGAGCCGGTGTACCAGTTCCAAACAGCCTCCCGCGTCGTCTCGGACAGCGCGTCTTCCATCGATGCAAAGGGGTCATCAATGAGGAGCATATCGGCGCCCTTGCCCAAAACCGCCCCGCCGATGCCGACCGAGTAGTAAATGCCGCCGTCCTTGGTATGCCACTTGCCTTTTGCCTGACTGTCCTGCGCCAGTTCGGTATGAGGAAACAGCGCGCGGTATTCCTGCCCACTCATGATGTTGCGGACCTCGCGCCCGAAATCGGCCGCCAATTCACCCGTTGCGCTCACGCTGATAAATTGCCGCTTCGGGTTACGCCCGAGCGCATAGGCGGGGAAACGGCGCGAAGCCAATTCGCTCTTCCCATGCCTGGGCGGTAACATGAGGAGAAGTCTGTCAACCTCGCCGCGTTCAACCCGCTCCAGTGCTGCCCCAATCTTCCGGTGATGCGGCGCCGTGCGGTACTGCGGGAACGTGTATTCACTGAAGGAAACCAGATCCGTTCGCGCTGTTGCTCGTGTCTTCAGTTCCTGCTCCGCCCGTAAGCGCAGCAAGTTCTGCATCGCTGATCTCTGCGATGCTGGTAACGCGGCGGACGGCGACATTGGAACTGCTCAGCCTCGGGTGCATGTACGGCGCGCAATCCCGCGCCCGGTCGGCGGCGCCGGCCAGATCACCGGCTTCATACTTCTGCCGCATGTCCTCAATCAGGACCTCCAGCGGGGTGATGCCGGCGGCGACCTTGTCCGCGATGGCGCGTGTTTTCCGCGTCGAGGCGCCGAGCTTGCGGCCTGCTCCGTTTCTCGCTCCGCCATGTCCGGTTGTCATGGTCGGCAGTCTTGAATGTTTTCAAGCCCGCGCATCAGCTCCACGGCTCTCCCTCGACGATTTGCCGCTTGGCGGCGTCGACCTCGGCGCGCGGCCGGTCCTCAAGGTCGACCAGTCGGTCATCAGCCCCGGCGACGGCGCAGATCAGCGCATCCAGCTTGATTTGGACGGCAATGGTGTCCCGGTTTTGTGTCGCCTGGATCAGGAACACCATGAGGAACGTGACGATGGTTGTGCTGGTGTTGATGATGAGCTGCCACGTGTCGGAGTAGCCGAACACCGGCCCGGTGGCTGCCCACACGACAATGACCGCCAGCGCGAGACAGAACGCCGCCGGTCGGCCGGTCCAGTCTGCGGTGCGCTTGGCGATGGTGTCGAACATGGGCTCCAGATATGCGAAAACCCGCCGCAGCTCTCGCCGGACGGGTCTGGTGCATCGTCACTACGCGACGCATAATCCCTCTTCGCACATCAGCGGCCCGCACGTCAAGCTTTCTGCAACGTTAAGGCGCGATGGAGCCACAGCGGTTCATCATGTGGAGCAATACCGCAACCACGATGAAGGTCCAGCAGAGGATCGACACGGCGTACATGAGCGGAACGGCCCACGGGTTCCGGTCAAACCAAAGAAGCCATTTCGGATCGCGCTCGGTCATAGCAGAAGCCCCAGCGACTGCATATGGTCGATTGGGTCTTTGTTGTTCTTGCTGCTGTTACAGGATTTACAGACCAGTTGCAGATTGCGCGGCCAATGAGTGCCTCCCTTCGTCAGCGCCACGATATGATCGATCTGATATTTTTTCTTGATCGACACCCGACACACCGCGCACTTCCCCTTCTGCAACTGAAAAATCCGGTCGATATCTTCCGGTGTGTAATGGCCCTCAGCGCCGAGCTTGAGAGCGCGCCGTTTCTGGTTCTGCGCTCTCGCCTTTTCCGGGTTTGCCTGTTTCCAAGCTTTTCCTCGTGCTTTGGCTTTCTCTAGGTTCTCAACTCGCCACGCGCGAGCTCTGGCTCTGAACTTCTCGGGGTTTTCCGCGTAATCCCGCCGACCGCGTTCGCGGGCAGCCGGGCGAGTTATTTCCCGGTTTGCTTCTCTGTACGCTTGGCGCTTCTCAAGGTGTTTCTTGGTCCTGAAATAACCACGCGCCTTCGTGCTGCGATATCTTTGCTCGTGGGTTGTTCTCTGCGTCTCCAGCGTGCATTGACAGCAAGACCCATTTGACACAAGCCTTTCGGCTATGTGCCCGTTGATGCATGGCTTGCCGGTAGCGTAACGTTTGAGCCCTTGTGCCTTCGCTTGCTTGCGAGAGACCTTGTCGTAATACATCCCCCGCTCGGGATTAAGTGGATTGGCTGCGTATCTGACTCGCGACTTCTCCCGCTTTTCCTCCCGATGGGCATCATCGTACTTGCGAACGATTGCCTTCCTCTTATCGGGGTTGGCTTTCCGCCAGGCATTGGCGCGAGCGATTACTTTATCTTGATTGGCGAGACAATACAGTCTCTGGCATTCGCAACAAGTGCTCGTAGACACCCATCGCTCCGCGACATGGCCGTGCTTACACGGGTTCCCATTGGAATAACGTTTACGTCCTTGGGCTATCGCGGCGGCGCGCGATATAATTTCGTCAGCCATGACTGCTCTCCGACAGCGGTTTGGTTAGGGTCGGCAGGAGATGGCCGTCTCCTGCCTGCCCGCCAAATCTTACTCCAATCCGTAGAAATCGGCGAGTATATCTAAAGAAATGCGGAAGATACCCATCCATCCTTTCCTGTCGGTACCACTGCCGAGTTCATTGGCAAATCTTTCGACTGACCAGTCATCGCAGCATACGTGCCAAAGAATGGGCCACATCCTGAGCCCGACCGCTTCCCGCGCCCGCCGGTAACTGGTAGCAGCGTCGAGTTGTCTGTCACGGTAGCCACCAGGATCAGGAACGGACGAACCTCCCGCTTCCGCATCACGGGCGCAGACAATACCGAGCGCCCAGTCCTCGTAGAGCAGACCACCCGCCCGCGCCTGCCGAACCGTAATCAGCCCGCGCTGGGCCATCCGCTCGATGCTGGGCTGCACCCGTGCCCTGTGCCCGAACCCATCGGCCAGCCGCTCGACCAGCACGCGATTGTGCCGCTGCCGGTCGTCGCTGACGAGCGAGCGGCGCAGCGCCAGCGTCGCGGCGAGGTCCTCGTCGCGCTCGCTCACCCAGCGTCGCCCTTCAGCAAGCCTTGGGCGTCGAGGAGCACGACGATGCGCTCGGGCAGGTCGGCCGCGCGTTTGTCCGACTGCGGCCGGTCGCCGAGATACTGTTCGAGGACCTGGAGCGTCTCGACGTCGACGAACAGGCGGCGGATCTGCGGCATGTACGGGTCGCGGGTCATGCCGACACCGATTTTTTGACCGCTGAGCGCGATGAAAGGGGTCGGGGGGTTACGGATGTACCTCCGCGCCCTTCGAGCGCACCAGCAGGGCTCTCATGGGCCGTAGCGGCGATGTTTGCCGCCAGCCTGCCGACGCACGGCACCCGTTCCAGTCTCAACACCGCCTCGACCTCGTCCAGGCTCCAGCAGACGTAGACGCGGTGGCCGAGCGACTCCAGCGTGCTGCGGAACAGCACCTGCGCGTCGGACTCGCGGCCGCGCGGCCCCTTGAGTTCAATTCCGAAACTGTGCGCGTTCGGTGTCCAGACCAGCAGGTCGGGGATGCCGCGCTTGACGCCCATGGCCTTGAGCACACCCGCTTCGGCCGGCGTCCTGTACCCGCCCGATGGCACGTGGCAATACGCCAGCAGGTGCTTAGCCTCGTAGATCGCCAGCAGGCCGCAGACGGCGCGCTGCAATGCTTCCTCGGGTCGTTTCAAAATCTCACCTCCATGATCAGCAGCACCGCCAGCCCGATCAGCCAGAGCGCCGCCATGACGACGCCGAGCGCCTGCACGGCGCGATGAACGCGCATCTCGGCCGCCTCGATCCGCGCCATCCTGGCCCGTTCCTGCACCTCGGCTGCCAGCGTGGCCGCATCCTGCTGCGCCCGGCTGAGACGCACGCTCTCGGCGGTCACTGTCCGCTCGGTCATGCCGACCTCCGGTTCTGCTGCTGCTGCTCGGTCAGAAGCTCCTCGATCCGCTCCCGCGTCAGCTGGCTGCACGCCGGGCAATGGGGCGGTTCCGGCAGCCCGGTGTCGCCCTCCGCCTGCTCGACCGTGTCGAGGCACACGGGACAGATCCAGACCACGGCCGGCTTGGGCTCGGTCTTCCTGTACGGCTCCAGCTCGCGCATGCCGTCCGGCAGGAACGCGCAGCGCTCGCCCTGGAACCACACCCAGCCGAGCCGCTCGGCAATGTGCAGCGGCGCCCAGTTCGGGCCGGCACGGTCGACGATAAACGACCGTGTGCCATAGCGCTTGTAAGCCGCGAACATGCAGGCGAGCGCCGTCTGTCGATCCCGGTTCATCGTCGCGATGCTCATGCCGTCACCTCCGCGCCCTGCTGGTGCAGCTCGGCCGGCGTGATGCCCACGACGACGTGGCTGGCGCCGGCAGGCTGGCCGTGCCAGAACAGCATGCGACACGTCACGCAGCGGGTGACCGCGGCCTTACGCGGCTGGTCGTCGATCCGGAACGACAGGGCACAGCGTGCGCAGTGGTAGCGCGGCTCGGGATCGGTCACAGCAGCCGCTCCTTCTCGTCGACTTCGCGGAGCGTCAGCAGCACCGCCTCCATCGTCGCGATTTCGTCGGTCGCCTTGCGCTGCGACATTTTCGCCCGCTCGATGAGCTGCGGATAGACCCGCTTGCGCAGGCTGATCTCGCGCTCGATGCAGCGGATCTGGTCGGCCAGCCCGGTCATGATGCAGCCGCCTTCCGCTTCGCCTTGCCCCGGCGCTGCGGCACCCAGCGCAGCGGGTTCCAGCGCTCGATGTAGTCCAGCCACAGGCTCGTGCCCATCAGCTCCGCCGCGCTGTATGGGTCCACCGCGTCGTCGTTGGCGCTGCCAGCGTGCATGCCGGTGTCGGTGAGCCCGCAGTCGTCGCAGCTCATGCCCGGTCGTGTGATCATGCTGCCCTCCGATCCGTTGGCGGCACCGGCCGATAGTCGTCGAGGACGAAGACCTGCGCCGATGGCGGCCGCTCGTACAAGCCCGACAGGAACGACCACCAGAACACCCACCAGCACAGCGGGCTCATGACGACCGCTCCCACCGCTCCAGCGCTCGCTGTCGCGCCGCCGCCACATCGCGCTGATGCTCCTCCGCCGAGATTCCGAGACGCCGCCCGATCTCGCCGGCCCAGGCGAACAGCACCGCCGCCGCAGCCGCCGGGCCGAGAGCAGCGGCCAGATCGGTCTTCATCGCCTGCAGGTCTTCGTTGGTCATGCCGCGCCCTCCAGAATTTCCGCGACCAGATCAGCCGGAGCCTGACATCCCGGCGTCCTCGGTTCCGGTCCCCACATGCCTTCCCACCGCCCGCCGTCGCGGAAGTTGGCGAGGCGGAACCGCCAGCGCGGATCGTCGGCGCCTCCGGCTATGACGCGCAGTTTGACCGACCCGCCCGCCGTCCGCTGCCGATAGGCCAGCGCGGCAATGATCCACGGGATTGGTTTGTCAGGAGGATTTTCCAGCGCCGCGGTCAGCACATCGATCACCAGCGCCGCGCCATACTTGTCGCGCCACATCCGGATCAGCCCACCGACTGCCCGCTCCTTCTGCCCGCTGATCTGCATCAGCGCCGGGAGCAGCGCCCACAGAATGTCAGAAGCGCTTGGCGGTGCCGCCGGCACCGTAAGTACTTTGACGGTTCCTAACGGTTCGGGTGACACCGTGTCACCTTTTACGGACAGAGTGTCACCTTTTACGGCTCCAATCGGTGTCGCTGTGTCACCTTTTATTCGGTCAGTGTCCGGGGACTTTTGCGCCGTTAGAGTTGCAATATCGACCGTTTCCCCGTTGATAAAAGGTGTCGCCGTGTCACCTTTTATCTGGTGTATCGGCGCACGCTTATGAGGTGGCGCGGTTGCAATAAGCTCCGCCACCTTTGCCAGATCGATGATGTAATGGTTGGTGTTGCCGCGACCGCATCCCCGGCTTCCTTGAAGCCGCAAAACACCAAGTTTCTCCAGCCGCTCAAAGCAGCGGAGCACGGTTCGGCGGGACAGGCAGCAATCGATGGCAACTGTCTGCGCTGACGGGAAGATACTGCTGCCATCATCGTGGGCGTGATCGGCAAGGTTCATCAGAACAGACTTTTCAGCGGCCCCGACCCGGAGTTTGCGGCAGTCCTTGGCGACTATGACGCTCATGACCGGCCTCCTTCCTGATCGGTGAAGACCTGCCGCACGCCGTCGAACCGCACGGTGTCGGTCCCGACCTCGCCCTGCCTGTATTTCGCCGTGATAATGTCGGCCTTGCCGCGCGCCGCTTCGCGTTTCCGGCTCCAGTCGGCCCATTTGCTCTGGTCGTCCGGTTCCTCTTTGGCGATGTAGTATTCTGCCCGGTAGAGCATGACCACCACGTCGGCATCCTGCTCGATGCTGCCGGAGTCCCGCAGGTCGGCCAACCCCGGCCGTTTGTCGTCGCGGGTTTCAACTCCCCGGTTCAACTGTGCCAGCAGCACCACCGGAATGCCCAGTTCCTTCGCCAGCCGCTTCAGGCCCGTGGTTACCTGCTCGATCTGGTGGACCTTCTGCGCCTTCGGATCGGTCGGCTGGATCAGGCCCAGGTAATCGACGATCAGAAGATCCAGCCCGTTGCGCCGCTTGTCCCGCCGGGCGGCGGCCCGGATCTGTCCGACCGTCTGACTGTCTGCGGCGTCGATTGCGATTGGCAGCGTGTCGAGCATGTGCCCGGCATCGGCCAGCCGGCGAAACATCGACATCGGCGCCCCTGCCTGAAGCTGGTCCTGAACGCTGATGCCGGTAAACTGCGCGTAGAGCCGCTGGACAAGCTGCTCTTCGGTCATTTCCAGACTGACGACCTTGACCTTCTTGCCTGCCCGCGCGGCGCTGCTCGCCAACGTCATCGCCATCGCCGTCTTGCCCATGCCGGGGCGCCCCGCGACCACGATCAGTTCGCTGTCACGCAGCCCGCCGAGCCGCTTGTCCGGTGCCGCCAGCCCGGTCGTGATGCCGCTCAGGCCGCCGCCGGCCTTGTGAACACGCTCGATCATCTCATCAGTCCTGCGGCGCGCTTCGGCAATGGTGGACGCCCGTTTCCGGCCGCTGTCGATCTCGGCCAGTTCGTGCAGTCTGGTTTCAACCTGTTCGATCCGGTCGGCGGTGCCGCGCGCGGGGTCCTCTGTGACGGCATCCAATTTCATGTCGTCGGCCAGATTGACCATTTCCCGCCGGAAATGGAGTTCACGCAGTTGCTTGACGAAATAATGCGGGGAAAGCCCGGTGCACGCTCCCTGCAGATCCGTCAGATACGAGAACGCCTCTTCGCCGGTCGCGGCGAGGATCTTGCCCATGCCTTCGGCCGTCATCGCAATGCCGCGATCCGCGCTGGCGACCGCCGCCGCCCAAATCCGGCCGTGCAGCGGATCGTAGAAGTATTCGGGCTTGACCGCCGCCGACAGGTCCTCGATCAGCACGCGCCGGCCGAAGATCGCCGTTGCGAGAAATTGCTGCTCTAGTTCCTCGTTGTGCGGAATCGGAATGCTCACGCTCTACGCCCTCCATTTTTGGGGGCGGACGCGAACCGGCCATGAGCGCCCTTGACGTCGGCGCGCAGAACGGCAATCCTTGAGTCCTTCTAGCGACTCATGGCGGCGCACATCCGCTGTGATAACCACCCCATCTCCAGGGATGGCAGCCAGCCCGGTGTTTCCAGCACCGGGCTTTGCTGTTTCAGCGTCCCACGTGTCCGGTGGGTGCGCAAGTCCTGTCATCGCCATTCCTCCCCATGCGTTTGTTGTTTGCGGCATCACGCGGCACGCTCCTTCTCGGCATCCTCATGAACCCGCTCGTGGCACTGGTTGCAGACGGCCGCCAGTTCCCACAGGAACTCGTTGCCGACGTGGTCATAAGTCAGGTGATGGACCTGCTCGGCGGGGCGGGATCGGCAGCCCTCGCAGACGCCTTCGGATCGCGCCATCACAAGATCGCGCTTGACCCGCCATGCGGTTGATTGCAGGTATTTGTTATACCAGCGCCACCACTCGGCCTTTTCCGCCTTCTGCAGACGGATATGCTTCTGGTTGACGGCCCTGATCCGGTCCTCGCGCGCCTCGTGCCAGCGCAGATGAAGCTCGGTGTCATATGCCGGCACCCGATCCGGGTTCCGAACGGTTGCTTTCGGAACTGGCCCCTGTGGACCGCCGCCGCACTCCAGGCACTGGTAGCGGAACTGGACGGCGCCGTTGGACGTCACCTTCCGCCGCAGTTCCGTAACCGGATGCTCGCATTTTTCGCCATAAATGGCGCTGATTTCCGCGCTTCGTTCGTCGGTGTTGCGCAGCCAGAACTGGCTCTGGGTGTCTTCGTCCCAAACAGGGATCATGCCGGCGTCTCCTGCTGGGCCAGCCAGCGCAGCGCATCGCCGGCATGCCAATCGGGACACTGGCGCAGGATGTGACGGACAGTCCCGGCCCACGCCATGAACTCGCACAGATCCGCAAACGCAGGATCTTCAGTCTGCGGTGTCGCCGGATACGCGCGGACAGCGCGGTTCATATGGCCTCCGCCTTCTCTGCCGCCTTGTCGGGCGAGATGATCTGGAACCGCAGCTCGTCCATCTCGAACTCGGTGATGCCGCGCAGGTGTTTGCGCACGTCGATGTCGACGCCCTCGGCGATCCGCCGGGCATGGGCGCGCACCCAATGCAGGATCGGGCGCTTGCGGCCGGTTTCGGTGACCGGCAGGTTGCGGGCGTAGAACAGGCTCTTGACGTGCTCCTCACCGACGCCGAGCGTCAGCGGCGTTTCCAGGTGATTGATGACGTGGTCCTGCGTCCGGACCTGCCAGAGATAGCGACGGTCGGCCCAGGCGTTGAAAACCATCGCCGGCCACACGGTTGTGGCGGCATTGAACATCGGATCGCGCCGCCACTTGGTGCGGGTCGATAGGCCATGCACGACCCGGTCGTTGGGCGTGACCGTCAGGTAGCTGTCGAAGCCGACCAGCACGTCGCCCTCGTTATCGAAGAACCGCTTCTCGTGCCGGTTCAGGGCGGCCGAACGCTCCCAGCAGATATACTTGAACTTCGCGCCGGGGGCGGGCGCCGCGACGCCGAGCGGAAAGCGGGCCATCCGGCGGACTTGATGCACGAACACGGAGTCCTTGCGGTACACGTCGAACACGGCAGCGTAATCCGGCAGCCCGTCGTTGCGCTGGTCGACCTGCTGGCTGTAAGTGACGCGCTTGACGCACGGCAAGTACATGCCGTGGACCAGCAGTTCGCCGAGATCGGCGTTAAACCCCTCGCTGCAGCCCCACGGACTGCTCTGATAGCGCTTCGCCATCAGGGTCAGGAACGCGCGGTAGGCAAGGTCGGTCAGTTCTTCACTGTCGAGCACCTCCTCGCCGAACTCGCCGAACTCGCGCGGGGTTTCGTCCCGCCGCTTGTCGGGATCTTCCTCCGCTAGGTTGATGAACGCGCCTGCCATTACTGCGTCATCCTCGGGATGGTCGGCGCGTAGGTCAGCACGTGCAGCGTGGCGTCGGCGTCGTCGAGGTCGAAGTGTTCGGCGACCGCGGCGACCGTGTCCGGCCAGATCGTGCGCATGGCCACGCAGATCGCGCAGGCGCACTCAGGCTCAAGCGCCCGCATCATCGCCATTCCTCCGCCGCGGGCTTGCCGCTCTTCCGCCGCGTCCTGCGCCGCCAATGCCGGCTGTAGCTGTCGAGGATGTGCCGCTGCCTCAGCGCCGGCAGCCGGTCGAACTCCAGGCGGGCGAGCTCCAGGTCGGCGGCGTCGCCGCTCTCGGCATCGCACAGCGCGTCATGGATCGGGTGCTCGCGCTTGACCCAGCACTGGGTAAAGGCCTGTGTGACGAGTAGGCGCGCGAGCCGGTCCTCCGCGGAAATGCCGAACGTGAACGGACCCCAGCGGGGCCGCTCAACCATGTTAATTTCTTCGGGCTCGGTTGCGGTGTCTGCGTCAAGCATCGGCAGTGTCCGGGTGACGGGAAAGGAGCGGCGGCGCCGGCCGGAACCAGCGCCACCGCAGGCGGGAGATCAGTCAGCCGGCGTCGGGGCGACCGCGTAGTCTTTATGGATGAAACCGTTCTCGGCGGCGCCGACCAGACACGGGCGGATCAGCGTGGTACAGCCGGTGCGGAAGTGGCGAACATGGCCGCGCCGCCAGTGCAGCCGGGGCGAGGCGTGGGTACCGCCCAAGCCTTCAGCCTTCGCCTTGGCCCAGGCTGGGATTTCGACGATGCGGTACTCGAAGATCGGGACCTTGCCCTTCCTGGCGCGCCGCTTATTCAGGTCTTTGGGCGCTGGGCGGGTGTGGATCTCAGGCCCTTTGCTGGACAGTGCGGCCAGAGCGGACACCACAAACTGCATGGTGCAGCCAAGCCAGTATTCTTGATCCTCATGATCGAAGACGCCGCTCGGGTCGTTGATCCAGTGGTGCGTCCCACCGTTCCGGCGAAAGGTGGTCGTAAACCCGTGGTGAGCCCATTCGGGAACATTGGTACACTTATGGAACGCCCGATACTCGATGCCGGTGGCGTCTCCGTCCGGTACGCTGCGGAGCAGAACGACGATGTCGTTGTGTCCGCCGCCGTCAAGCGGGTAGCGCTGGCAGAACACGACCTCGGGATACGGCAGCGCCACCACGCCGGCATCGATCATGTCGAAGCCGGTTTCCAGCAGGACATCCGACAATGCCATGCTTTCGCCCTGCCACGTCGAAAAGTCGAACTTGTGAGCGGTCGCGATAGCCTGTCCGTCGGCGCGGAGGTCGCGAGCAACATCGGGCGCACCCTCGTCCAGTTGGCGAAGGGTCGCTTTCATTGCGCTGACTCCAAGCCGACCGTGGATGATGTCTTCGACCAGGGTATGGACGGCGCAGGGTGTGGTGTCCGCCATGATCAGCCCTCCTCCGACGGACGGTCATCGGGAACCTCGTCCTCGTGGTCGGGGTCGACGAAGGTCCGCGCGAAGCCGTCGGGTGGCTCGTCGGGCGGCGTCAGCGCGTCGGTGGCCGAGGTCCGAAGCTCCGAAATCTCCTCGGCGAGATCCGGGAACCGGCTCGCGATCTGGTCGAGGATGCCGCTGTTGAGCAGGACGATGTCGAAGTACTTGTCGTTGAACATCTTGCTGATCTCGGCAAGCGCCTCTTTGGCGCCGCCCCGGTTCCGCGGGAACATCACCGGCTCGCCGCCATAGGGCACGGCGACCGCGAATGTCGGAGGCGGGGGAGGGGGAAGTTCCGGCGCGGCTTCGTGCTCGATCACCGCGCCCCCGGCCTCGATGACCTTGCCCTCCATTTCTTCCGCGCACAGCTCGCCTTCTTCGGGAAATGCCGCGCGCAGAGCTGCGGCTTTGGCGACCTTGTGCAGTTGGCCGCGGGGTCGGCGCGCCCACATGTCGGTCGGCAGTTCGGAGGTCTTGCCGCCGATCGTGCTGTAGGCCTCTTCCCAGAACACCGGCTCGCTGAAGGCCCGCGGCTGCCCGCCGACCAGCCGGTAAACGGTAATTTCGCACCACTCGGGATAGTGAACCTCGATCACCTCCGGCTTCCAGCCGTCCTTGTGCTTGCGCGAGCCTTTGAAGACGCGGCGGATGGTCGGCCCCCACCGCGGGCTGTCCATGCCGGCCCAGGCATTCGTGCGCGCCGCGGTGGTCTGGATCTCGTTGATGCCGGGCCAGATCGTCTCGACCTCGCGCTGCAGCGCCGAGTTCCAGACCGGCACGATGTGGATCATGCGCTTCATGACGTCGAGTTTGCGGGAAACGCAGTAGTCCACGGCAAGCAGGATCGACTCCGGACTTTTGGCCCCCGGAAAGATGACCTCACACAGGACGCGCCACTGCGCCGGGGTGATGCCGCGGGCGGTTGCCCCTGACGGCATCGGCAGCCGCGCCGGAACGGCGACGTCGGGCAGGGTTGCGATTGCTGCGCTCATGATCACATCCCCATGCTGTTGCGGCCCGAGCGCATCTCAGCGCGGTGGCCCTGGGCGTTGCGCAGCTTGCGGTAGTCTTCGACCGTCATGCCGCGCTTGGCGGCATTCCCGGCGTCGGTGCGGTCGCGCCACGCCAGCACCTTGGCGATTGCACGGACACCGGCCGCCGCCTCGTCCGCCAGGGCGGCCCGCGCGTCGTCGGCCAGATCGCGCCGCAGCCACGTCTCGGTGCGGTCGCAGGCGTCGACCTTGCGCGACAGCACCTCGCCGCCGACCGCGACAAATTCCGTGATCTCGCCGATGTGCTGGCCCCGGAGCGGGCAAGCGCCGTCCGCCAGCGTCTCGCGAACCGGCGTGGTCTTGCGCCCGCCATGCGCCGAGACCAAGCCGAAGCGATGTGCGGCGTAGTAGGTGTCCCAGTCGACGCTCTGCATTTGCTCCTCCATGACCGCGCTCATTCCGCACCCCCAAACCGCTCGCCCAGCTCGTGCATGCGGCGCTCCAGCGCCTCGATGCGGCGGGCCAGCTCGTCGAGGCTGATGTCGACCGTGGCCAGCCTCTCGTCCCAGTCCGCATCGGGCTGGGACCGCTCTTCCTGCTCCATCAGCCATTCCTTGGTCGCGCTCATGACAGGCTCTCCTTCGCCCGCTCGATAGCCGCGTGCG
>Ga0307413_10000096_pt1 | contig 22535 bp, 24 predicted proteins | sample DK1Ometagenome_3_FD_203714 | JGI IMG/M metagenome (GOLD analysis project Ga0307413, IMG submission 203714) | Maize rhizosphere microbial communities from greenhouse at UC Davis, California, United States - DK15-O-2 | ecosystem: Host-associated > Plants > Roots > Rhizosphere > Soil | place: USA... | reverse complement strand
GGTGCCTTGGAGCAGCTTGAAAAGCTGGAAGGTCTCAACAAGGAACGTCTTGCAGACGCGCGTGATGAGCTACAGGTAATCACCGAACAGCAGATGCACATGATTATGCGAATCATGCTGGCATTCCAACAGAACTTGCAGGCTTACCTGCTGGACAAGCTTTCAAGCGCTGACAGCCTTGACGACCTCCGCACCGAATTGCTGGGGCAGTTCAATGCTTGGTACGCAAGCGAAGCACAAAAGGCACTCGCTGAGGCCGCAAATGAGGAAGAGGCTGAAATTGTTGAATAAGGAACTCGTCCGTGTGCTGGACGTAATGCACCAGAATGATCCCGGTGAGCCCGACTGGGCCGCTGTACAGGACATTGTGTTTTCCAGCGAGAATCCTCGCGCGCTCGCAATGGAATTGCTGCGCATTCAGTACCTCTATGCAGAAGACCCGTCAGCGTTTGACGATTTTCTGGCAGGTCTGGTGGTGTAATTGGGTACATTCGCAAACGCACTTCTCACTGCGAGTACCGAATTCTCCAAGGAAACCCGCAAGGAAGAGTGGCGCAAAGACCCTGCTCTCTGGGTGAAGGAACGCCTTGGGATGCACCTGTGGTCCAAGCAAGCCGAAATCGGCCGGTCGATTGTGGAGAACAAGCGTACGGCGGTGAAGTCTTCTAACGGCGTTGGCAAATCCTTTCTAGCCGCGCTGCTGGTGTGCTGGTGGGTGGACGTTCATCCTGTCGGCAAGGCACTGGTGGTCACCACAGCGCCTACCTTCGATCAGGTCACCCGAATCCTGTGGCGCTACATTCGCACGATCCACGCGAAGTACAAGCTCCCCGGCAAGGTGCTGGAAACGAACGAGTGGAAGATCAACGGCACACTGGTGGCCTTTGGGCGTAAGCCTGACGATCAGGACATTTCTTCCTTTCAGGGTTTCCACGAAGACTACGTTCTGGCAATTGCCGATGAGGCTGGCGGTATCTCGCAGGTTCTCTACACCGGTCTTGAAGCGATCACGACTAACGACTTCGCACGAATCCTCACCATCGGTAACCCTGATAACCGTGGCACGGAATTCCACCGGACATTCCAGAACGTGGATGCACCGTGGGCTCGCTTTACCATTTCCGCATTCGATACTCCCGGCTTCACTGGCGAGAAAGTCCCGGCAGATATTGCCAAGGGTCTGACCTCCAAATCCTGGGTTGAGGACCGCATCAAGGAATGGGGCAAGGACGATCCGCGCTACTTCGCAAAGGTGCTGGGAGAATTCCCTGATTTCTCGGAGAACACCCTGTTCAACCAGATCACGCTGGCAAAGGGTAGTGACACCGAGATTGATCCTGATATGGATGAGCCGGGTGTGCTGGGCTGTGACATTGCGCGGTTCGGTGTTGACAAGACAACTGTCTACCTGTACCGCTCCGGTCAGCTCCGCTTGCTGGAAGCTTGGGGACAATGCTCCACGGAAGAGACGGCCAACCGCATCAACCAGCTTGCTCTCACGCATGACGTGAAAGAGGTCCGAGTTGACGGCGTAGGCGTCGGTGCGGGTGTCGTGGATAAGCTGATCGTCCGAGCTGACGAACAGTACGCTGTGGTCAGCATGATCGGTAACGGCGCGACTCCGGATAACTCCAAGTGGCTCAACGCACGTGCCTACTGGTACGACGACTTCCGTCAGCAAATGACGGACGGCCTCGTGGATATGGACCCTCAGGATCGAAAGCTGAAAGAGGAACTGGAAATCATCCAGTACCACTTTGACAACCCTCGGGCTGTCTTGCAGATCGAATCCAAAAAGGAAATGAAAAAGCGTGGCGTCAAGTCTCCTGACTACGCCGATGCTGCGGTCTATGCTGCTGCTCGACTGAACATTGACCTCCGCGATCCGCTGGCATCCAAGATGCCCGGTGAAATGGTGGAATTGACGCTAGAGCAACTGTTTGGCGAAGAATACGAGCGGGAATCGCAAATTTCCCCTTGGTAAGCACTCTTTAGACTCCCATTAGGGTAGAATTACAGTAAGAATGTAATCAACCCTGATGGGAGTCTTTGTGTCTACGGAGCAAACACTTGAAGAGGTATCCACCGACTACCGGCTTGAAAATGCTCAGATTGAGATTGAGCGCTTGCAGGAGTCGTTGGCAGATATTGTCCTAGCCATTGACGACCGTGGCTGGAAGCCGCTTGGCGACGACACCGATGTAAACGAAATCCCCTTGAACACTGTCAAGGACACCGCTCTTATCACTCGCGGTCTGCTGGTGGCTAACCCCATCATCAAGCGTGGTGTGGCCGTCCGTACGTCGTACGTGCATGGACAGGGCTGTATCTTTGAAGGTCTGCCCGAGACCGACGCTCTGATCAAGAATGTCAAGAACTTCAAGTGGTTCTTCTCAGATCAGGCAAAGGCTGAGAACGAAGCTCTGCTCTCCACTGACGGCAACATGTTCACCCTCATGACTCGTGGACGTGGCCGAGGTAAGGGCAACGGCACTATGGAACGCATTCCGATGCGTCAGATCAATGGCACCGTGAGCAATCCGGACAACCCTGAGGACGTGTGGTTCTACAAGCGAGTGTGGGAATCGCACGCTGTGAACTACTCCACTGAGAACATTCAGACCAAGAAAAAGCAAGCGTATTACCCTGCTGACGACTATGACGTGAGCAACGGGCGTCCTGCCCGTATCGCGGGTGTGCCTGTAGTTTGGGACTCGGTAATCCTGCACACCTACGTCAACCGTCAGGTCGGTTGGAAATGGGGTGTGCCAGATTTGATGAGTGTGATCTGGTGGAGCAAGGCGTACAAGGAATTCCTTGAAACGATGATGACGTTGACCAAGGCGTACGCAAGGTTCGCTTGGAAGGTGACCTCAACGACTGCTGCTGGCGTCAACAGCGTCTCCGCACGTGTAGCGACTCCACCGACTCGTAACCCGGTCACAGGGCAGCTCAACGACGTGGGAGGCACTGCTGGGCTCACGTCCAACATGAACTTGCAGTCTGTGGGCCGCAGCTCCAACTCTGTTGATTTCGGTGCTGGTCTGCCGCTGGCATCTATGGTGGCCGCTGGTCTGGAAATCCCGCTGACGACTCTGACCGCTGACGCTGGCTCTGCCAACCGCTCTGCTGGTGAGACTCTGAGTGAGCCTACGATCAAGGCTATGGAAATGCGCCAGAAGCTTTGGGGCGACTACTACACCAGGGTTTTCAACTACTTTGGCAAGACCGTCAAGGTTGTGTGGCCCAAGATCGAGTCTGAGCCTACGTTGAAGCGTATTCAGGCAATGACCACGGCAATGACCGCCAACGTCCTGCACGCTCAGGAAGTCCGCGACTACATCGTGACTGCGCTTGGTATCGACAACGACAACAAGCTCCCGACTGAGGAAGAGCTTGGTCTGCTGATCCTTGCTGCGAAGCAAGCCGCTGAACAGGCGGACAAGGCCGCAGCAGCGAAGGCGGCTGAGAAGCCAGCCTCCGCAAATCCGTCCTACGGCGATCACGAAAACCGTGACGTTGAAGGAGCTAGGTCATACGAGCCGGGTACCTACGGCAAAGAGTCCTAAAACGAAGCACGCCCTGTCAGTTTGACGGGGCGTGTTTTTCGTGGTATGGAAAACCTGATACTCTTATACATAGCAGAACGGAGAAGAAAATGACCCATCTTGAAGAGTCAAATGGTTTTGCTGGTCAGGAACTCTCGGGCAAGCGTTGGCGTGTTCGGGTAATTACGGAGGGCAAAGGCTCGTCCGCGAATTACAAGGGTGAAGTTCTAAAGCGTGACATTGGTTTGTTCAAAGCCGGTGCCAAAATCTACATGGACCACGCGGGACAAATTGATCAGGAAAATCGGCCGGAACGCAGTGCTAAGGAAATCGTTGGTTACTTTACCAACGACGCCACTTGGGACGAAGCGGAACGTGCAGTATTTCAGGAAGCTCACATTTTCTCGGATCACCGAGAGTGGGTAAAGGAACGCGCACTCGCTGGCGTAATCGGAATGTCGATTAGCGCTGAGGGCGAAGTTGAGGAATCCGACGCAGGGGAAAAAGACCTTGTGCGGCTCACAAAGGTCAACTCTGTTGACATAGTTACAGAAGCAGGTCGAGGCGGTAAATTCTCGACACTGCTCGAATCAAAGGGCGCTCACGCTGCTGACGCACCCGAGGAAGAGGATGATATGGAATTTCCTAAGGAACTCGCTGAGGCACTGGACACTCAGGACAAGAGCGTTACTGCTCTCGTAGCTGTTGTGACTGAACTCGTTGCGAAGCTTACTCCCGCTGAACCAGAGGTTCAGGAATCCAAGAAACCTACTTATTCTGAGATTGACAAGGCTGTTACCGAGGCAGAGCTTCCGGCTCCGTCGCGCGCTACCGTCTTTGCTGCTGTCGAATCTGGCACTGACCTCACCGAAGCTGTAAAGGCTGAAAAGGAAAAGGTCGAAGCCATTATGGAAAGCGCAAAGAATGACGGCGTATTTGGTAACGTCCAAGACGAGGACAAGGGTGACAAGCTTTCCGAAGCTGAGAAGGTCGCCGCTGCTCGTAAATCGATCTTTGGCTAAGTAGGGGGTGATCCTTTCTCTCGCGGTGTACGAGTCGGTGTGCAAAGTACCGTATTCAAGGGGGCAACTGTCCACCAATACACCAGCGGGGTAAAGGCCCAGACGTTTGGGAACTATCCCGCAAAGCGTTTTGTCACAGAACTTGCAAATTTACGTTACTATTGATAGTAGACGTAGGAAGGAGCCAAAATGGCTACCAATGAAGTATTCAGGGACGCATCGTTCGTTTCCCTTCCAGTACCCGTCACGATTAAGTCCGGCGATCCGGTTCGTGTTGGTGTGCTGAATGCTGTTGCTCAGACTGACGCAGGTGTTGCCGCAGCCGGTAACGTACCGGCAATTCCCGGTGGCGTGGGCAACGGTACTGGTTTTGCATCGGTCGCACTGGTTGGCGCATTCCGCGTAACCGTTGTAGGCGCACTGACCCCCGGCCAGATCGTGTACATCAAGACTGATAACACCCTGACAGCAACCGCAACCGGTAACAAGGTATTCGGCGCTGCTATCTTCCCGAAGGCTGCTGGCACTGGTCCCGCAGTTGTGAAGATTTTGCAGCCGGGTAACGACACCGCTAGCGCATAAGGAATAGAGGAAAATTATGAGCAAGCTGCTTGAAGTAGCTAAGATTCTCGGTGACGCAGTTGCCGGTGATCGGGGCGCACAGGGTCTTGTCAAGGGTCTTCTGACCGAATCGGCATACCTCAACGAATCCATTTCGACTTCTGATCTGCTCAAATCCTTCAAGGATTTGACTCAGCAAGCCGTACTGGATCAGTATGCTGCTACCCCTAAGATTTGGACGGACTTCGCACGTAAGAACGTGATGAACGACTTCCGACCTGATCTGTTCCGCGAACTGTTTGCGGACTGGACCATGTTGCCAGAGACCAACGGTGGCGAAGCCACTGCTCCGGATTCTCTGCCCAACATTCCGGAACTGTCTGAGTACCCAACGATTTCTTGGGGCGTCGGTGAGGCTCAGATCGCTCTGTCGAAGAAGGGTGCTCGCGCACCGTTCTCATGGGAAGCCGTTATCAACGACCAGTGGGACCTCTTGCAGGGCCTCCCGAAGTACCTCGGTACGCTGGCGTCGAACACTGAGGACACTCAGGCTACCCTCCAGCTCACGTCACCAACCGGCCCGAACGCTAACACGTTCAACGCTGGCAACGGCAACGCAGTGGACAACAAGCCACTGACGCTGGACAACATCGCACTCGCACAGCAGGCTGTACTGAACCGCAAGGTCAACGGCAACTACGTGCAGGTAAACCGCTGGCGTCTGGTTGTGCCCCGCACACTGGAACTGACCGCACGACAGATTCTGAACACCACGGAAATCTTCACTGAGGTCACCAACGGTTCCACCGTTACCCGTACGAAGTCTCTGACTCCGATCACTGGTAACATCAGCCTCACGGTGAACGACTGGCTGACCAAGATCGATATCTCTGCTAAGGCAGCGACGACTTGGTACCTCGTTCCGGATGGTGGCGACGACGGTACTCGTACCGCAGTTGTTGTCAACTTCCTGCGTGGCCATGAAGCTCCGGAATTCCGTCAGCAGGGTAATGGCGGCCTCTACCTCGGTGGTGGCGCTGTCCCGACGATGGAAGGCTCTTTCTCGCACGACGAGATTCAGTACCGTGTGCGTCACGTAACCTCTGGTGCAACCGTCAAGCCTCGCGCTCTGTACGCTTCCACCGGTAGCTAATTAGACACCCGCCCCCTCTGGTCTTAGGACCAAGGGGCGGGTTTTCTTTTGCCCGTTTGGTGTGCTAAGCTATATACATGCCTCTCTGATATGGGGTGTTGCACAAGGTGAGGATTTGAGCATCCTCATCTTTCAGCTAGTGGGTAATGCCGTTCTTACAGTTCGTGAAACCACTTCCGGCCAGCCCCCGATACCGTTCCTCCCGGTGTCGGGGGCTTTGCCATGCCCAAGGTAGAATTGACTCATGGCTACTTCAATTTACCCACCGAATTACACAACGCCCGTAGGGCAGGTCCGGTCACTCATTCCTGATATCAAAAGGTATACCGACCCCGAGGATGCTTTGGCAGTCCCGGCGTACGCTTTTGAGGACGACCAAATTGAGGCTTTCCTTGCGCTGAATTCCGGCAAGGTAAAGCTCGCAGCAGCACAGGCCATTGACGCATTGGCGATCAATGAGGCTTACATTTCCAAGAAAATCCGTACTGAGGATTTGTCTACTGACGGCCCCGCTGTAGCGGACGCTATGCGTAAAGGCGCTGATGCCTTGCGGCGACAGCAGCGAGACGAAGATCAGGCGCTCGGCTTGGAAGAGAACTTTGTAATTACCGATTTTCAGGAGGGGACCGACTGGTTCCGTCTTTACTAGGAGGCACACGTGCTGAACACGATCTTTCACCCACGGTGGGCTTACCACCACAGGTACACCGTTGGCACCGCTTCTCTTGGCCGTATCATCATCGACAGGCCGGGACCGGCTGCTGAATTCGACTTTGACACCGGCACCAGCACACAGACGTTCACAGAGCTTTACGTCGGTCGCGCTCGTGTGCAAAAGCTGGCAAGGCCGAACAACCGTGAATTCGTTGAGGACCAAGTAGAGTTCCAGCAGTTCCGCGTCCAGTTCAATTTCGACCACAACGAGATTGAGTATCCGGCCGATTTCCAGTGGCACGTCAATGACCGTGTGCGAGTCGTAGCTGATCCCGCAGACCCTGAAATGGAGGGCATGACGCTCTACCTTCGCGGGTGGCCTGGGTCTACCAATAGCTGGCACCGCACACTGATCTGCCAAACGAACATGAAGCAGGAATAGTGGCTGGGGTAAAGCGCAAGACTGCGCCTCTCAAAACTGTGATGAACAAGTTCACCGCAAGCGTTTCCGACAGGCTGAACACTCGGTCAAAGGAAACCGCGATCCGTGCCGGTATAGCTGCTCAGGCGGCTATGCGGGACACGATCATGAATACCCCCTCGGATATCAATCCGAGCAAGCCTGACCGTTACGACACAGGCAACATGTACAACAAGGTGACTCACTCAACCACGTTCCGGCACCAGCGCTTTATCGTGAAATTCGGTTGGCTTTACAGCCACAAGCAATACTTCCTGACTCAGGAGCACGGTGGCGTTGCATTCGGTAAGTTCCAGATTCAAGGTATGTTCGCAATGAGGGCTGGGCTCCGAGCAGCACAGCGCGTGTTGGAGGAAGACCTTGGAAAAGAAATGAGGAAGAAATGAGCGCTTTTACAGCAGCTACGGAAGTGCTGGCAATGATTAGGGCGGGTGTGCCAACTGTCGAGATATTCGATGAGAACGTGCCTGACGACGATGAAATGGAATTGATTCCCGGCACATCGACAATCAAGCCGCACGCTACGGTTTCCTTTGGTGGCCTTGTGAAAGGCCCTAAGAAAAACGACGGTATTGCTGGGGCCAAATTGAATGGCCGCGAAATGGATATTGTCATTCGGGCAGTAGCGAACAATCCCCATGATTGCCGCAACCTGCTGGATCGAATTGACAAGCTGCTTCTGGGGTTCACGCCCACGAATTGCGGCGAGGTTGACTCCGCTCTGTACGGAAGCACAGGGCGGGTATCGGGACTCGGAAAACCGTCTCGATTTGCAGGGGTGAATGTTTACACGACGACCGTCAACTCTGACGTGTTCGTTCCGTAAAAACCCTGCTAAACTTGAATAAGACTAAGGAGTGTGTTATGAGCGAAACTATTGTAGTGGTTCACAAGATCACGAATCTGGTCGAGACTGTCCCAGTTTCTTATTACGAGGAACTGAAAGACGTTTACCGCCCGATTAAGAAAACAGAGCTTGAAGCTCTGAAAGCTGGCAAGGAATCTGCGCCCGATCTTCCACCAACCCCAACAGAGGTAGTGGTTGACGAAGTGGAGACCGATCCCGAAGCACAGGAAGGTGCTAAGTAATGGCAAAAATGATGAGTCCTAAGACGACCGTCTGGTGGGTTCCTGAATCCGCCAACTGGAATCCTTCTGCACCGTCTGCTGCTCTGTTGACTGCCGCACGTAATATCTCGTGTGCTATTGTCAGTGGTTACACGCTGAATGCTACGTCCTCGGATACCGACGACACCAAGAGCATTTGTGACGCAGCAAACGTCCAGACCCCGACTTTCAAGAACTACGAGGCGAACATTACGTTCTTCCGTGATGCTGACGTAGCGGATATTGCATCTGACTACTCCAAGGCATTCCAGTTCTTCAAGCAGAAGGGCGCAAACGGCTGGCTCGTTCGGCGTCTCGGTAAGCTGTCCAGTGCAGCCGCAGCCGTAGGCGACGTAGTTTCCAGCTACAAGGTAATCTCTGACAACCCTGCGGACGTTGTTGGCGATTCTGGTCCTATTCAGCTCACCGTTCCGTTCTTGGCTCAGGGCCGGATGGAACAGTACATTGCATTGGTGGCATAATCATGGCTAAGATGATGAGTCCTAACACGACTATCTGGTGGGTACCTCTTGCAGGTATCGCCAACCCCGCAGCTCCAACTGTTGCGGAAATCAACGCAGGTTCAAATATCTCGTGTGCTATCGTTTCTGGCTTTACGCTGGGTGCGACTGGCTCCGACACAGACGACTCCAAGAGCATCTGTGACGACTCGAATGTTCAGACACCTACGTTCGACAACTACGAGGCGTCTCTGACGTTCTTCCGCTCTGATCTTGTGGCAGTGACCGCCGTCTACGTGACTGCGTTCAACCTGTTCAAGGTTCCGCGCGTGGAGGGCTACCTCGTTTCCCGTCACGGTAAGAAGTCCGATCAGGTCGCAGCGGTCAACGATATTGTCTCGGTTTACCGAGTAATGTCCGACTCCCCTGCTGACGTTGAGGGCGACGGTGGCGCAGCCATTCAGTTCACGGTTCCATTCCTGCCTCAGGGCGTTATGAACCTGAACTACAAGCTGACGGTTTAATTTGTGATAGGATGAGGGAGTTCACCCAGTTGGGTGGGCTCCCTTTTCTTATTGGAGGAACCAATGACTGACGCAAAAGAACAGCTTGAAGCAATCGTGGCTGAAATGAAGGAAGAGAAGCCGTTCTCTGTCCTTGACGCTATCCGCGAAGTGAAGTACCCTACTGGCAAGGTCCGCGTGTACCTTGACGGCGAAGCCGCTGGTCGGCTGGCAGAACTGTACGCTGAGAAGCAGGTGCTGGAAGCTGACGGCTCCCTGACCTCTCAGGAACTCAATGAAGTGCTGGCAGAAATCGAAGAGCTTGAAGCCTCGGTGAAGAAAGGCTCCCTGATTTTCCACATGCGGGGTGTGCCCCCGAAGGTTCGCCGGATCATCTTCAAGGAAGCCGCTCGCAAGTTCAAGATCAAAAAGGGCGACTCTGAGGAAGAGGCTGATGAGAAGTCGGTCCAGTACAACGAGCACGTGACCTACGAGACAATGCGCCACGCTATCGTCAAGGTCGAGAAGACCGCTGACGGCTCTGTAGATAGCCACGGCTGGTCCGCTGCTGAGGTAGCCCAGCTTGACGACGTACTTCACGCTTCCGAATTTGCCAAGATTGATGACCTGTGTGCCAAACTCACTGGCGGTGCGAACCTGTTCAATGAGACTCTGGATGCAGATTTTTTGTCGAACTCCTAAGCCTTCCCGAGAACCGGGGATTGCTGCTGCCGATCAAGACCGCTAAGGAATGGGGCTGGTCCCCTACGGCGGTTTTGCTAGGCAGTAAAAAGGTTCAAAAGCATCACAAGCATGACCAGTCTCTTGCAATGGCTCTCCACATTCTGGAAGAGGAACGTTGCCAGAGTTGCGGTCTGCCGATCTGGTTGGCACACAGCGAGAATGCCTTGCTGGAATTCAAGCTGGATCACGTTGTCTGCTACTCTTGCGAGTTTGAGGACAAAGAAACAAGCAAGAAAACGTACGACCGTAAAAAGGGTCACACCCCGTATGTCGTTCCTTACATGGACGTAGAGCCGGGTGATGATGCCAGTCTTCCCACAAGGATGGATTGGTACAAAGACAAGTACGAGAAGTTCATGGCCAAAGCTGAGCGTGAAGCTCGCGAGGCCGCAGAAGCCGCTGCATCGGCGTAATAGGGAGGTCACTTTCGAGTGGCCTCCCTTTTGCGTACCCATGATAGGATTGACACAGTTCATATAATGCGATATAAGGTGGTGAGTTTGTGGCTAACGAGTTTGAAGCCAAAATTGAAGTCGATACTTCTGGCGCAGCCAAAGACCTCAAAAGTGTTGACGCGGCTGTAGACAAGCTTGATTCGACCCTCAGCTCTCTCGATAAAACCCTGAACCGATTTCAGGGCACACTGTCGAAGACGACGACTGCTCTCCAAGCAGCGACTCGCGCCCAGCGCGAATCTGACGGAGCGGCTGATAAGTCAGCGGCGTCCGTACTCAAACTTGCTCAGGCACGTGAGAAGGATTCACGCGCTGCTCTCAATGCTGCCCGTACAGAGGCCATAGCAAGCCGTGAGCGCTCCGCAACTGCTCGTGCGAACGAGACTGCCGCCAACAGCTTTCAGGCCGTTACAGGGGCCGTCAGGGGCTACCAGCAGGGCGCTCAGGACGCAGACAAGTCCACGCTGGCTCTTGCTGGCTCAATGTCCAATACCCGTTACTTGCTCTACGATATCGGCGCAACGTACACGGCTATTTCTGCTGCCCTTCTGGCGATCCCCGCAGCTACCACCGCTGTCGCTATGTCGTTCCAGACAAGCTTTGCTCAGGTTGAGCGTACGACCGTAGGCACCACCGCAAACATGGGTGAGCTGCGTCAGGGTCTCGTTGATCTGACCACGCAGATTCCGCTGTCGTTCGCTGAAATCTCCAAGATCGCATCCCTTGGTGCGCAGTTGGGTGTGCCAACTGAGGCTCTGACCAAGTTCTCTGAGGTTGTTGCTAAGTTCTCCGCTTCCACTGGCGTAGCCGCTGAGGAAGCTGGCGCAGCGTTTGGCCGTATCGGCTCCGCGTTCAACTTGAAGCCTGAGGCTTACGAAAACCTGGGCGCCGCAATCGCCAAGGTCGGCGTATCGTCCGCTGCCACCGAGCAGGAAATCATTGCGATCACCCAGCAGCTTGCTCCGCTGGCTTCGCTGGCTGGCTTCTCCGCTCAGGAAGTTGTCGGTCTGTCCGGTGCTCTGGCATCCATGCGTATCCGTCCGGAACTCGCACGCGGTGCTTTCCAGTCCACGATCTTCAAGATCACGGAAGCTACGGAATCTGGCGGAAAATCGCTGCAAGCCTACGCTGACGTAATGGGACTGACGCAGAAGCAGGTTTCCTCGCTCTTCAAGGAAAACCCTGCCAAGTTCTTTGAGCAGTACATCACCGGCATTGGTAAGGCAATGGAGAACGGACAGTCGTTCAGCTCCATCCTCGACACCCTCGGTGTCAAGGAAAAGCGTGAGCGTCAGTTCATCCTTGCTATGGCTAACCAGTACGGATTCCTTGGGGATCAGATTGCGCTTGCCAACAAGGCTTACGCTGAGGGCACGTTCCTTGATGAGTCTTCCGCCAAGGTCTTCCAGACGCTTGAATCCAACCTCAAAATGCTGGGCAACGCCTTGCAGTCGCTTGGTGATTCAGTAGGCTCTGCCGGTCTGGGAATCCTTGCGAACCTTGTAGGAGTCATGAAGGAAGGCGCTGTAGCGGTTGCCGCCTTTATCCGCGAGAACCAAGTTCTCGGCAAGGTACTCGGTGTGCTGATGGGCTTTGGGGCTGTCGTTGGTGTCTTCTACGCTGTACGCGCTGCAATGGCATTTGTCATGGCTGCAATGGTTGGCTTCCAGCAGGTAGCAGGTAAGGCTGCTCTGCAAACCACCTTCTCGTTGAAGGGCATGGCTGCTCAGGCTGCTGTGACTGCTCTGGTCACCAAGGGTGCTACGGCGCAAATGGCTGGCGACTTTGTTCGCATGGAAGGCACACTCGCTGCCGGAAATGCTCGCATGATTCGGGGTAGCGACGGTGTTGTAACCAGCATTGCTCGACAGGGTGGCGCTCTGCGTAACCTTGGCTCAATCGCATCCTCCGCAGTTGGTGGGCCTATCGGTCTGCTGATCGGCGCTCTGGCTGTCCTTAGCTTGGGATTCTTTGAAACCCAGCAGAAGGCAGAAGCCGCTGGTAAGGCTATCGGCGGGGCGTTGAAGAATGGCGCTGATGAAGGTGCGGCTGCTGCGGCTTCTGCACTGAAAGACATTACGGTCGGAATCGGCTCTGGTCTTGAATTCGGCAACATGGGCAAGGACTTCACGGAAATTGCCAAGGAAGTCGGAGTTGGATTTGATGTAATTGTCGCTTCTGCCGTAAAGGGCAAGGCGGGTGTGCAGGAATTCAATAACACGATTGACGACATTGCGCGCTCCAAGGGCTACAAAGACTTGCAGGATATGGCTCAGAAGAATCCGTTCAAATGGACGGAGGGTGGCCAAGAGGTTTCCAAGCTGCAATTCTTGAAAGACCAGCTTGCAAAGGTCGCTGATGAGACAGACAAGACCAAGAACTCTTCGGAGGCTGCGGACAGCGCTGTAAAGAAACTCACTGGCAACTCTGAGCAGATGAAGGAGTTTGGAGACGAGACTGACGAAACGTCTTCTGCTTTTGACAAGCTGAGCAAGAACATTGATGATGCTGCTAAGAAAGCATTCGGTTTGGTCAACGCGGGCGCAGCGGCCAACGAAGCTCTCTACCAGCTCGGTCAGTCTTTGCAGGAGTCGAACGATTTCAGCATTGACTCTGAGGGCGGTCGCGAGAACCTGAGCAACGCTCAGGACGCAGTTGCCAAGTACGCTATGTCTCTGGCTCAGGCTCAGTCTGAATCCAAGATCACGGCAGAACAGGCTGCGGCTGACTACGCTAGCTTCGTTGACGGGCTGTTCCAGTCATTGCTCTCCAAGGGCGTTGACCCGGCACAGGCTCAGGTCTTTGTCGATCAGGCGAAGACGTTGATGCAGGGCTCAGCTAACTCTGGCGCTCCGGTCACGGTTCCGATTGAGGGTGATGCCTCACCGGCTATCGGGGAAGCTATGGGCGCTCCTGCTCAGATGCAGCAACAGCTTGACGCCGCACCGCCTGTCGCTCGCGTTGATGGGGACACCCAGAACGCAGAGAACAGCATTGGCGATCTGGCTTACTGGGCTATTCAGGTACTTGGTCAGCCATACGTGGCTGCGGTCGGCGCGGATACCTCAACCGGTGTCAACAACATCGACAGCTTCACCGGCTACGCTGGCGAAGTTGTGGCTGATCCGTTCGTTGCTCAGGTAACCACGGATACGTCTTCTGGTCAGAACAACCTGATTCAGTTTGCCAACTGGGCGCGGAGTGTGCTGGATTCAATCCAGCTTGCCGTCGCGTTCGTTACGGGTAACCTGAAAGCTGCTCAGGACGCTGCCAGTAGCGGCGACCGTGTTGCTGGTGCCAAGACTCCGATCAGTCGGAAGTCTCAGGGTCAGGTCGCTTCGGCTCCGGTAAATATTCCGGCACCTAAGGCGGACTCCCGCCCAGTTCAGGCTCTCCGGAACTTGGGTCAGGGTTACGACGACGCTGCGGCGAAGGCTGCTAAGGCTGGGGCTGCTGGCAAGAAAGCTGGTGACGATGCTGCAAAGGCACACAAGACGGCGGCTGAGGAAGTCAATGACTACGCTCAGCGGTTGCAGACGGGCCTTACCGCAGCATTCGATGCTCAGCATGGATTGCAGCGCGCGACTGACGACTACTACACGCAGATCAACAGCATTGCCAAAAAGCGTGAAGATGATTTGCAGACCATTCAGGATCAGATTGACAAGCAGAAAGAGCTGAACAACGCTCGCGAGGGTGACCTTGTAGCTGCTCGGAAGGCTGAGATTGAGGCTGGAATCTCGCGGAAGTATGGCGAGGGTGACAGGGCCAGGGATTACGAACAGCAAGCTGAGGAAGCTCGGTTGGCTGCTGCTGAGAAGCAGCGGAACATCGACGCATCCAAGAAAGAACAGGCTGCGACAGAGCAGGGCATGACCGCTCTGGACGGCTACTCTCAGGCTGCTATCGATAACAGGAACGCCTTGCGCGATCTTGAATCGAAGATGCTCGCAATGATTGGTGCCTACGCTGCGACTGGTGCAAGCCAGCAGCAGGTAGCCAACTACGCTGCTGGTCTGACAAACACCTTTGGTATTCAGGTGTCCCAGATGGGCTACAACCAAGGCTCGCTGAATGCTTTGATCGGCACGACGCAGCGTTACATTGACACCATCTACCGGATTCCGTACCGTGTTGTAACAGACTCGGAGAATGACTTCGGTGCTGGTGCAGCGAACGCTAGGGACTTGGCTGGGGCTATCAACTCCATCCCTGCCTACAAGTCAAGCACCATCGACATTGACGCAGATACGTCAAAGGCTAGGGCCAAGCTGGAAGCTATGATTCGCCAGATCAAGCCCATCTTTAGCGCTGCTGGTATGGACCTCAAAGGTCTTGCTGAGGCTTCTGCCTACAACACTGGCGGTGAAGTCAAGGCTTACGCCAGCGGCGGTCTGATCCCCGGTACCCCACCGAGTGATCCGAAAAAGGACAACATGCTGGCAAAGGTCGATGGTAAGGGAATGGCTGCAATTCGCTCAGGCGAATTCATCCAGCCACAACCTGCGGTTGACTTCTACGGTCTGCCGTTCATGGAAGCCATTCGCAACATGACTCTTCCGCGCTACAACGTGGGTGGTCCTGTGGGTGTGCCAAGGTCAAGCGCTAGCTCGACTGGAAGTTCTGGCATCCAAGTGGTAGAGTTGTCGGCAGAGAATATCAACGCAATACTGCGCTTGGCAGATCGGCCGATTCTCATGTACGCTGATGCACAAGAAATCGCATCAACCGTAAACGAGGGCAACGCAATTCTTGCCAGCAAGGGAGTGAGGACATAAATGGTAGACACCATGTATTTCGGGGTTCCGGGCGCAATCGAAGAAATTCGGTGCCCGGAATCCGGCATGGGGTTTGTCAGCAATGTGGATAGTGAATCAATTGAATTGGTCAGTGGTGGCCGGTCTGTGTACCGTGCCGCCACTGCGTTCAAGACGTTCAATATGTCATGGGCTGCAAACAGCGATAAGCTCCGTCACCTGATTGACTGCTACAACGGTCAGTTCGGTCGCGGCCCCTTCTATTTCACCGATCCAACAGCAAGTCAGAAGAACATTCTGCCTCCGCGTTGGAGCAACGCTTGGCAGTTGGGACACCAGTCAAACGGCTGGGGTCGGCCCACGATTGTACCGTGGCCAGCCTCTCAGGTTCCCAACGCTTACCAGTACAAGACCAACAAGCGGGTGACCTTCCGGCAAGCTCCGGTGGGTTCAACCGCTCCGACCCAAGGCATCATTCGGACACGACATATCCGGATACCGGGCAAGTCGTACTACTTCAACGGTCAGGGCACTGCCACTGGCGGGGCGGGTGTGCGAGTCAGGGCTTACGATGCGTTCACGGACACGTGGGACCTAATGGCAACCCCGGCGCTCAATGGGACGATCACTGAGGTAGTCTCATCGGTCAACACTTCGTACTCCATGATTGAGCTTGATGTGTACTTGCCTCTCGGCTCTACGCTCATGCTTTACGGCCTGACGCTGGGAACTGAGAACTACCAAGTGACTGACGTAAACAACTTCATGCCAGCAGGGCAGGGCGTAGGTGCCGTGAACTTTGGCAGTACCGCCGATGGGTCGCTGGTGTCAGCACGCATCGATCGTATTGGTTTGTCTCTGGACTTCACTGAGGTCCAGAACGTAGAGAGTAGGGTTATCTAATGGAATCACTGACAAGGACTGAGACCGGTGAGCCGATTGGCACACTGGCGACGTATAGCGTCCGCGCTTCTGCGACCCCATTCAATCCAGCGGACAGCTCGGGAGAAATCCCGAGCTTTACCGTTGGTCTTACGGACCTTGGGTTTGACGCTAAGAAACTGATCGGCTCGTACATCACCTTGCGTGATTGGTCCGGCTTCCGGTTCTTCTCTGAGCCAACCGGCTCCCAGAACAACGGGCGCGTCACGTCTGTCCGCAAGAACCAGAATTCGGGCTTGGCGACTCTGGACGCTAGCTCTATCTTTGAGCGGCTGAACACCGAGCAGACGGTTCTCCCGATCTTGCAGGGTGACACGCTGAACAACGTGACCAGTGAGGCAATCAATCACTGGCTCATGACCTGCGGTGTGCCTCCGTACAACATTGAGGGCAACCTGCACACGTACCTTGGCAAGTACAACAACATTGGTTACCTCGGGCAATCAGTTTACAAGTGGCGCTACGCTGGGCCACCGACGAACTACAAGGACTACATCACCACCGAGTCGAACACTGGCGGTGAAGCTCCTGCTCTGGAAGTCAACCCTTCCCAGACCTTGACCATCGGCATGAACATACAGTACGATACGACTCTGAGTGAGTACCGGATCACTTCGTTCCTGCCTACGCAGTACACGAACGTTGTCCACACGCTTCGACGGGTTGACAACACGTGGACTCTGTTGGAGAAGGTTGGCACTGCTGCCACAACCACGTTGAAGTCGTGGACGTTCGCACCGTCGAATAAGAGCAGTGTGTTCTTCCTCGCTCAGATTTCAGCTAACGCTGCTGCTGACAAGGTTGACATAAAGTTCCGCGCGTTGCAGTATGACTATGTGACTCGGGACTCGTTCTACACGGACTCGACTTCGGTCGGTGTGACCTCACGCTTGCGTGACCGTCCTACGCCTAACCGGATGCAGCTCGGGTGGGATTCTGCGTTGACCGGCACACGTGTGTACGACTCACCTGACGTGGCGTTCATCACGGAAGACCCTGTGTTGCAGACCCAGTTCCCACAGCCTCAAACGTACGTGCAGCCGTTCCTGACGACTCCCGCGACAGCGGAAGAGCTTGCCAAGATGCCTGACTTCGTACCCGGCTTCACTGGGAACGTGTGGGACAAGATGCGCGAGTTCTGCTCAATCCTTGATCTGGACATTGACTACAACCTTGGCACACTCCGTGTGCTGGCTAGGTCAGCCAAGCGCAGCCGCTCGGACAACTCTTTCATTCCGGCCAAGCCGGTCTACAAGAGCAACCTGTCCGAACAGGTGCAGGACCGTGAGGCTGCAAGGTCTGTTGAGGTCAACGTGTACAAGCGTAAGCCGGGAGCGGACAACTTTGACGTAATGTTCAAGGCCGATTCCGTCTACACCTTGGAGAAGGGCGAAACGCTCATCGAAAAGGTCCAAACGCCTAACTCGTTTATCTTCCTCAATCAGCCGATCCCTGTAGCTGGTGTGCCAGTCCCATACACGTCAGCCTTTGGCTCGTACGTCGTGACAGGCGCAGACGGCTACATTGTTGATCCGGTCTGGTGGCAGAACAATGGTGGAAGCATCACGGTCAAGTCCACGGACAAGAGCGGCGAGATTGAGATAAAGATGCAAGCTCCGACGATTGATACCGTCAGGGCACCATACCGAATCTCTGAGGGTGTGGCTGACCGTCCAGCGCTTTACATCATGGGCTACGGCCTTGCGGTGGAGGACGAACCGGAGACGATCAAAATCTTCACCGGGAACTCTCGCGCTGCTCAGGACGTTGGGGTCACGTTCGATAGTCCGTTTATCAACAAATCCCTGATTGCTTGGAATGCTGGTTACCGACTGGCAGAGTATTACGGCACTGGTGAGGCCACGATCAACTTTACGTTGTCTCGTGCGGACGAACTGGACCTTGTGCAAAGCTCAGATAGCCCGACAATTCTGGCTGACTGTGTGTACTGGGCCGGGTCGTACTTCCGAACTGTCAACCAGAACCTCAATCCCAACGGGATTACGTTCTCCGACTGCCACACGTTCAATACGATTGCTACACTTAATGGAGAGTTTGCTGACAGCAAGACAATTGCTGACTGGAATGCTTTGCATTTGGATGAGACAATCGCAGATACCAATATGGCACCACTGCCAACGTACGAAAGCTAGGGGATATGGAACAACAGCTCAATGAGATTTTGGTCAGGCAGGAAAGCCTCGCTCGACAGATTGAGGCTATCAAGAACGTCTTGCTGAATTTCAAGAACGTGTACATCGAAACTGCTGATGGATCACAGCAAGGGCTCATCATGTTTGGTGTGCAGAAAGCTGATCCTCAGCCCAACAATGTGACGGAGGTCTCGTAGTGGGAGCCTTTACACCGAATACTCAGGTGTGGTATCCTGATACCTCGGACACCGCCAAGCTGAATACCCTGTTGTCCACAATGGCCTCTTCCATAGAGACAGGGATCGGTGGCCGTCTCACCAAGCAGGAGACTACCAAGTCTCTCTTGGCGACGGTCACGGCGGGGTCCACATGGACACTGGCTAACGGCGTCGAAGCAACTATTCCGTTCACTATCAACGTGGGCGGATATAACGATGGGTTGACATTTGCCAGCTCAATTGTTACGGTTACAGTACCAGGGTTGTACTTCGTTGCTGTGAATACAATGTCCACGCAAGCAAACGGCTATTTGGACTTGCGTATCTACAAAAACGGCGGCAACTTCACCCGCTCCTTGGGGACCAGCACAACTGCTGGTGGCGGGTTCGCGGCTGCTGCAACTTCCGGTGTGATGCAATTCGTTGCTGGTGACACAATCAAAGCCACCACGACTGTGAATGGTGTCAGTGGTGCGTCAGCAATCCACACCGGACAGCCTACATACAACGTAATGTCCGTAGTGCTTTTGAAGGCTACGTAGTTACGCTAACGAATGGATAAGGCCCATCGGTGTAAAATGGATTTATGACGTTTTATATCGGTGGGCTTTGTTGTCCATTTGAAAGGGGTATGGGGTAATGGATAACGAAGTTGTTATTGCTCTGATTTCGGCCATGAGCGGTGTGATGATCGCGGGATTTACCTTGATCGGTACGTTCCTGAATCGCCAGAACAAAGCTGCGGCTGAGACGAAAAAGAGTGTTGAAGCGACTAAAGCGCTCGCGGAGGAATCCAAAGAGCAGGTTACCAATGCGCACACAAGCAACTTCCGTGAGGAAGTGACTGAGGGTTTCAATGAAATCCGAACGATGTTTGAGTCCACGCATGAGAAGATAGACAAACAGGGTAATTCCCTGAAAGCCGCTCACGGCAAGCTCAATAAGGTCGATCAGGCCGTACATGAGTTGACCGCAAGCGATAAAGCTCAGTGGCACCGGCTTGACAAGCTGGACCCCACTGACACCTTCCTTGGAGGAAACAACAATGATTAGTCAGATACAGGAGACTTGGCTGCTCAATGCAGTAGGCAAAATCTTCGATTATGACCGGTCGTACGGTTACCAGTGCGTGGACCTCGGTGACGCTTATGGTCAGGACATTACAGGTGTCCCTTGGCCTACAAGCGTTGGCGGCGTAGGCGGGGCTCGGGAACTGCTCGACCGTGTGCCAGATGAATTCTGGACTCGGATTGACAACGATCCGAACGACCCTAACCTGATCCCGCAACGCGGGGATATGGTGGTGTTCGCTGGTAGTCCACTAAACCCATATGGCCACGTAGCTATCGTGCTTAGCGCAGACGGCTCTGGTATGTGGGTAGTTCAACAGGACGGCTTTGCTCCCCCATTGCAGTACGTGAATGGGAACTGGTACAGCGCGAAACCTGCACACAAGGCGTGGCTTCCTTACGATGGTCCCGGCACCGGGGTTATCGCTGGGTGGCTGCGTATCAAGCAGAACAAAGTAATTGGTGGCGGGGCTACGGTCAATCCATCAGGAGAGGTAACTGTGACTACACCACCGGGCGGTCTTGAACCAGTCCAGATTGATGAGTCAAAGACAGCTAAGGGCTTCACCGCTCAGGCTGACGTACCTGCCGTTTACGGTGGGCCGCGCACGCTGGAATCCATCACGATCCATCACTGGGGAGAGCTTGGACAAACCCATGACGGAGTGGTAAACTTCTTCGTCAACGGACCAGGAACTACCTCGGCGCACTTCGTTGCGTCTGGGGGACGTGTGCACTGCCTCGTGAATCCTTGGGATGCCGCATGGCACGCAGGGAACGCTACAGGTAACCGCACGTCTATCGGCATTGAGCTTCGTCCAGAAGCAACAGCCGGTGACTACCGTACCGCCGCTTCGCTGATTCGCTACTTGCGTCAGGCGTACAAGGTGGACTTTCCACTGATCCCACACAGGGATTGGCAAGCAACTGCGTGCCCCGGTGTTTGGGACTTGCAGAAGCTCGATCAAATAGCACGACAAGAAACTCCCACGGAGGAAGAGGACGATATGTTTACAGATGCAGACCGCGCAATGCTCAAAGCAGTGCGTGACGGTTGGTTCGTTGGTGGAGAATCCACCAAGTACAAGCAGCCTTGGCAGAACCTGATTGACGACCTGCCCCGGCGTATCTGGGATACCCAGATCGTCGGTCGGTCCACTGGTCCGGTTCGCGCCTTGCAGGAACTTGCAAATGTCCGTACGGACACGCTAGAGTTGAAAGCAGCAGTTGCTGGTCTTACCAAGGCCGTCGAGCAGCTTGCAACCAGCAACGGGGTAGACCCCGAAGTTATCACTAACACAATCAACGACGCGATTGCGAAGGGCCTGAGCGAAATTCGCTTGGTCAGCGTGACCGCAGAAGTAGGAGAGTAATCATGGCTTTCAATCTGGAAAACGTCGAGACCCGGCGCTACCTTTACACCGTAACCGCTGCGACGATCCCGGTTCTTCTGGCATTCAACATCATTGCTCCGGCTGAGGTTGATATCTACCTGAACCTCGCTGCTGCCGTCCTCGGTGTCGGTGTGCCTGTTCTGGCTCGGGCTAACACCCCTAAGCCGGGAGAGACTGCGGTGATCACCAATGAGCCAAAGTAATTTCGAGCCTCAGGAAAACCCTGAGGTTGAGGAAGCACCTGAGCCTGAGCTTCGTGAGGTCGAGACTACAATCTCCCCTCTGAGGCACACGCCCAATCCGTGTAGCACCTGCGGCTAAATAAACACCATCAGCATTTGCATGACCGTGCTGAACGTGCTAAGATAGACTGTAACCCTTTTTGGGTTGCAGTCTATTTTTTTTACCATTAGGAGGAACCATGAGTCTTTTTGCAGAAGAACTACACAAGACCAACAGCAAGGCAGTATCCCCAAAGAATCGCGTTGAACTGCTGCTGGAAGAGCTGGACGCTAATGAGCCAGAGAACGCAGCCTCCCTCAGGGAAGCGCTGGAAGATTTCAAAGTAAGCAATGCCGCAATCACTCGCACAATCAAGCGCATCTGGGGTGAGGACACGGTAAAGGAAACCTCCGTTCGTTCGTACCGCGCGCAGAACGGACTCATCTAATATGACAAAGGCAAACTTCGCCGAAATGCTGCAACGTGACGTGACCGAAAAGGTTGGCGCCCGTGTGCAGGAACAGAACGTACGAATTCTCACGATTGACATTGAGAATTCCCCGAACCTCGCGCACGTGTGGGGACTCTGGGAGAACAACGTGTCGCTCAGTCAGCTCATGGAGAGCGGGGAGGTTATCTCGTTCGCTGCCAAGTGGGTAGGTGACCCTGAGGTTCTGTTCTACAGCAACTTCCACGACGGGCACACCGCCATGATTCAGAGGGCATGGGAGCTGATCAACGAGGCAGACATTGTGGTTGGCTACAACTCACAGGGTTTCGATATGAAGCACTTGCAGCGGGAGTTCCTGCTGGCAAACCTCGGCCCGACAACCCCGTACAAGAACGTGGACCTGCTACACGCTGTGAAGCGCCAGTTCCGCTTTGTTTCCAACAAGCTGGACTATGTGGTCCAAGCACTGAAATTGGGCGCTAAAACGGCACACGCGGGCCATACGTTGTGGGTCCAGTGCATGGCCGGGGACAAGGATGCGTGGGAGCGCATGAAAGAGTACAACATGCAGGACGTTGTGATCACGGAGAAGCTGTACTTCCGTATCCTTCCTTGGATCGAAAAGCACCCGCACATCGG